>JAABUK010001544.1_pt1 | contig 43388 bp, 59 predicted proteins | sample 5559141 | NCBI WGS metagenome assembly JAABUK01 (sample SAMN10711869, study PRJNA513367) | rock metagenome | isolation source: Antarctica rocks | place: Antarctica: Victoria Land, Pudding Butte nord | collected 2016-01-03 | reverse complement strand
CCCCGATGGCACCCTATGCTATGCGTACTACAAGGAAGGCGCAGCACAGCCAACCTTCTTGTTTCCAAAGTACGCCTTGAAGGAGCAGAAGTGCTAATTCTGGTTGGCCAATTGTCCATTAGCATTGTTTGTAGCTCGATTTCAGTCTAGTTGGGACAAAGTGCTCCGTTGTCTACATGGTGTTTAGCTTCATTCGTTGGCAGGTTTAGCTTGTAGCCCATATATCTCTGCAACTGGATAAAGGATTGATCGTTCACAAGTTTGGCTTTATGATCAATGATAACACAGACATGGTTGCTGATTCAAGTTATTCTACCCATGCAGCGTTACTCCCCTTGCTTCAATTTTGGGAGAAGCGTTTGCCTGCAAGCTGGGTCCAGACCAACATGTGGTGTGGCATTTTGCAATACACATTGCACATCGAGCTCAGTGTTGTAACAGGCCACCTGAATATGACTATATGGCATAGACATCATAAATGAGAGGCAGGAAGGTATGCAGCAGTTGTCCTGCTGCAGCCCTCGATCTTACACCTCTTAAGGCGATCTTACACTTGCATGCAGAACACGCAGCTGTCCTCCAGAAGTGGCAGTGTAATGAAAACCATCCAGAGCAGATCCCCTGAAGGGACAAGCTTGTTACTGTACCTTGCTATTTGGGTTTACCCACAGTGGCTGCACAGAGACTGTGGAAACGCTGGCCAACCACGATACTGCAGCAGCTTTCATCATGATCTCTTGCTTGTGAATCCGTACCATGACGATCATTGGAGCTTGACAACACAATGGAGGGCAAACAGTGTCCTCTGTGTGACTGCTGAGAGCTGGCGTTGAGATCCGGCTGTTGCCACTAAGAGCATACATGCATCTGCTCAGAACACACCTGCTTGTCAGAGAAGTACCGGCTATGCAAATCACGCTTGATGCGTTGTGATGGCTTGCAATGATGCTTGTGACGATCTGATGGCTGGCAGTATCTCTTAACCACTTGTGTTTGCTTCAGGCTGTGCTGACTGTACAGGTTCACAATGAAATTGCATTTCAGCAGCAGCCAAAGCTATGAGCTGTGTCAAGCAGACTTATTAGCCAAAACAACTCTGCATATCAGACCTGCTTACAGTACAACACAAGAAAAGCATTGTACATGGCAGCTAGCTATTTACAATCTACCCCAATCAACTGTGTACACTCTATGCCAACATGGCCTGAACCTCTTCCAGGGATCTGCCCTTGGTCTCCGGAACACTGCTCTTGATAAATAAAACTGCAACGGCACACATTGCTCCAAAGAAGGCGAAGATGCCAGCAGCGCCCCACTGGACCCTTGCATAGTCAAAGAACTGCCCAACCGCAAAGTTGCACACCCAGTGAGCAGTCATGGCCAATGACATGGCACGCCCTGCATGGACAGACGCTACGGCTCAGTGCATCTGCAAACACGAGAGACACACAAGGTTCTGGTGCGCTCATGCAGCTCCATCATCAATAAGACATAATGCTGCCTACCACGCTCAGGCCAACACTGTCAGATCAAAGCATCCCATGCAACACCGTTCCAGCAAGAGAAGGCTGTATCAAGGCAATGCCATATGCTCACCTCGCATCTGCTCTGTGTTGATCTCAGGCACCAACAGCCCTGGCACAGGGCCAGCCCCCAGGGCAAAGCTGAGCACGTAGGCAACCGTGCCAGCAAAGGCGATGGTACCAGCACTGCCAGCCAGCTGCGGCAGACTGCGGCCAGCCACCATGGCAAACATGGAGATGCACATGCCAGTGAAGCTGACGATGAGGAGCTGCACACGGCCTGCCTTCTCAATCAAGCTGCCGGCGATGATGGTGCCCACAACGTTGACCAGGCCAATGGCTGCGCTGGCTGTGGCAGCATTCTGGATGCCGGCCTGCAATGTGCATGATCACAGAGTGAGTGATTGAGTGAGTGAGTGAGTGAGTGATTGATTGAGTGAGTGAGTGAGTGAGTGAGTGAGGGTGTGTATTAGTGAGTGTGTAAGCAAGTGCTTGAGTGAGAAGTGTAACTGGGCGAGTAAGAAGCATGATTGAGTGAGCATCGAGCAAAAGGCCTGAGAGAGTGAGTAGAAAGCATGACTGAGGGGGAAAACAAATAAATGTAGCTGGCTGATATAGTGGACTACGTTGACCTGATGTACTGTAACAGCCATCATAAGCACTCATGTTTGCATTGATCAGGACTGTGAGCATGCTGCTTATTGCATGGCACAAAAGGCAAGAGGCGTCCATGAAACTCACAGGGTTGCACAGCTCAGGTCTGCATGGCAAGCGAGGTAGGTGACAGTGATAGGATTGCATGCCTCACCTCCTTGAAGACCTGTGTAGAGAAGTACATAACGGCGTTGATGCCGGCGAACTGCTGAAGGACAAATAGGGCGATGCCGATCTGCACCCCCCTCACACCCAGCAACTGGGCTGTGCTCTGCTTAGCCTCCACTGTCTGACCACCTGTTCAAGCAAACAATTGTGCAATATAGTGAAATGCCAGGTGACTTGCTGCAGTGTCCTGTGCATGAGGGCGCTGCAATCTGACACTGTTGTGTAGCACAGCAACAGGGAGACATATCGTTGCAACATGCGCATAGACTTGCTGCAAGGGACTTGCATGGTACAAGTCAGAGGGATGCGATATGGTTTAGCAAACTCTCTAGGCTTGGAAGGGAATGGACTGGGCATAAGTAGGCAGCAGGCAGAGCACCTGCGGATTTGGAGTCTCCCAGCTGTGATGCTCCATCAGAGCCCCACAGCTTGCGTGCGCTCTGCTCTGCCTCACTGGTGCGGTTCTTCTGAACAAGCCAGCGTGGACTCTCAGGCTGGCCCAGCATGCCTGCAACACTCCACCTCTCACTCATTTTTTCATGCATTCACTGCTTCACCGTCCATTTGTTCTTTGGCTGGTTTACTCAGTCACTCATTCATTCATGCATGCATGCATCAAACATATGTCTTCTCCAAGAGTCAGGATTGGGGTGAATGGCTAATCCTACGCAGCTTTCAGTCTACAGCTTCAGTTGGAGTTGTAAGGATTGCACTCTTGTGACAAAATCAGCTTGCTGAGCTTTCCTATGCAGCTATGCATGCATGCAGTTGTACACCCTTACACGACCACTCGTGACATTTTATCACAGCAGAAGACACTCATGCATCTGCTCATGCCAAACGTATTCAGCAGCTGCTGTGTAAGGTTGTGACTGAGCAAATGCATTGTGCTGCTTCGCGCTGACTCAATCATGTCTTTCTGTTGCGGGGTGAAATTATCAAGTCTGGCATGAGTGGATGCTGAAACAAGAAGCTTACCCAAGAAAAGGAGCACAGGTGGGATGGCTGTCAGAGCAAAGATGGTCCTCCACTGTGTTGCGGGGATGACAATGTTGCAAACCAGTGCACCCAAGATTCCAAAGCAGATGACCAGCTGGTTCACGCTGCCCAGAGTTCCACGCAAGTGTGTTGGAGCAACCTATGGACAAGGAGTTGAGGTTTCACCAAAATGCTTGGCTGTCGGACTGATGCAGGATATCAAGGGTGTGGAAAGACCTGACTGCTCACCTCAGAGATGTAGACAGGGGTGACGGCAGATGTCAGCCCGATGCCCATGCCGCAAAGAAACCTTCCAGCCAGAAGTGCGTCGGCAGAGCCAGCTGTTGCGCACAAGATACTGCCAATCACCAAGGGAACAGCAGACAGCAAGAAGGATTTGCGCCTGCCCAACCCATCTGCCAAGCCGCTGCCTGAAGTGCTGCCAATGGTGGCACCAGCTAGCACCATGGACACCATCTGCAGGTCGCAACACTTCTGGTTGCCCTGAACTAGGGCAAGTTATTAGACGCTGCACTTTCACAGCAGGCACACATACCGCTCCTCGCAAGCCTGTGTTGCCAGAGAAACCAAGCTCTGCAGACACCGCGTCCTGAAGGCCATTGACAATAGCCACGTGCAGGCCAAAGAGAAGAGCACCCAGGCTGGCGATGGCCACCGCAATCAAGACGGGAGTCAAGGAGCTCTTCGAACTCTCTGGAGAACTGTAGGAAGCCTGGATGGAGTTGGTTGCATTCGCTACTACGCGGCTTCTGTGCCCTTGCCTGGCCTTGCGTGACTGTCTGCACTCAGTACTAGCTGATGACGCCAGCTTGCCAACATCTTGATACACGACTGGTCGTGTTGACTGACGACGCGACGTCTGCTTGACAGCAGTTTCCAGGCGTGTGCTGGAGAGGTGACCAAGCTTGTTTGTCGGCCGTGCTACATGAACAGTAGAGCTTCCCCGCAGTACTTGATGCGAGAGCATCGCGGGAAATTACGTCGAATATGTTCTTGCAAAGGTCAACACGACCGTGACGCTCCAAAGTTCTATCACGATCCAAGTCTTTGCAGCTCTGACGTGCCTGTCAAGCGATCTGCGCAGTTTTTCGCAGACTGCAGTCTGGTCCGAAGTGTATCTTTGACCGTCATCGTTGACCGTGAGCTGGCATTGCGATGCACAATCATCCATTCCTGCAGGAGATTCATTGGTTGCCAGTGATGCAATCGGTGCATGCCTAGCAGTCATCGCTGTTCGCATGCTCCATCAGTCCCGCCTGACCTGCACTTATAAGGTACCAATATACTGGCAGGCCTGCAAGACAGGGCTAGCCACAAAAGCATAGAATACATGTGATTGCTGCAAACGGCTCATAAACCTTGCATGACCAGCTTCCAGCATTCAATTTGGACATGCGTGTCAATTGCTTTGTGCAACAAAATACGAGAAAATGTCGTGACAGTGACCACGTTTCAGTCATGTGCACACGTGAGCGATATCAAGAGTTCAGTTATGGGTCTGTAGAAAGATATAGGTACTGTCTAGCAGACATTTCACACTTGAATTGCCCTGTGAAAGAGTGCGTCAACATCGTGATGCAAATGCCTGGATTCACTCGTTGCAGCATCCAGTGTAAATGGCAAAACTCTTGAACCACAGTAATATCTGTCACTTTATCCATACTATCCATTTGCATGCCACGGGTCAAACCTGTGACATCACCATGTTGGCAACCTAGGCCTAGCCAGGACTGCTTGAGACAGTTGTGCTAGGCACGATCATGTAAACATAGAATGGCCGCCTCCAGTCCCGGTCGTGGGGAGGACTTGGGACCACAAGCATGCGATGAAGCAGCTGACATCACTTACCTCACCGTCGGGTTCTGGCGTAGAAGCGCAAAACCAGCCCCTCTGTCATTTCTCGTGCTGCACAGCAGCGAAAAGTTTGTACTTCTCGCGGAGGAGCCCTGGTCTGGACAGCAAGTAAGCTCTTCGGCTGTTGTGAGACCTGTAAGCCTTGCAAATCCTGAAATTGTCCTTGACTGCAGCTGTACGCCATCTGCAGGCCCATTCACGGAGATTGTTCAAGATCGTGAAGCAGTTGAATGCAAAGAGCCCATTTAGAACTTCTTCCTGTCGCGCTGGCAACTATTTGGTGGTGGGCTTTGAGATCAGTTGGGAGGATGTGTGTGGTCTCAACTATCACAATCCCCTGTGTCAGCCTGGCAGGGTTGTCATTGAGGCAGCCCATGTGACAAAGCGCCAGTTTCTAACGGTAAGACAGTGGCTTTCCCTGGCTTCCCACCACAGAGACTCAGAGTAATTATGTGAACAAGCATTGTGTCCTGACTGCAGATGAAGGAAGCACAGAAGTACTACCTGAAACGAGTATCTACTCCAGACCCTCATTCACCTGCATTCAGCAGACGTGCTGGTGCACACACTTTGAGGACATACGCCTCCTCGCCAAACATGTCTCTGCCCTTGGTTGCACGTGCAGAGCTGACTAGGGCACACTACACAGCACATGCGCAGCATCAGCATGTTCAATGGCAAGCAGACAGCAACGAGCAACTGCAACATGCGCCTGCTCAGCCTGCTGCCATGCGCAACCTGGAGCAGGCTCTGCCAAGCATGCCTGAAACCTCAGCAGCATCCCAGGCGCCAGCTGCCATGCAAGAGCATACAGCAAGGGCTGATGACTGCCATGCTACAGAAGCACACCATCAGGCCCGGCATGGTCACACTGGCGCAAAGACTTGCTTGAAACATGCTGGTGTTGGAGGCATGTCTCCTCCACAAGCGCGAGAAACAGTAACAGTAACAGCAGCAGCAGCAGATCAAAGCTTTTCTCAGATGCCGAGCGCAAGCTTTCAAGCCAACAGCGTGCCAAGTGCTGACCAGCCAGGGCAAAGTCAGAATGCAGCTCCAGCATCTGAGGCTGCTGTTGAGTTTGTCTCTGCCTTCTCTGGTGCCAGCCAGCTGCAAGCTGAAGAGGAGTTGCGCAGGCAGTCTGGCAGCAGCGAGCAGGGCATACAGGATCAGTGGCCTGAGACCTGCAGCTGGACTGTGCCTTGTCACGCGTACAAGTACCGTACTATCACCTTCAATTTTGAGGACCCATCTCTGCCTGGGGTGCTGCAGCCAGCAATCAATGTAAGCCTGTTGCGCGTTTGTGTTACGCCCCAGCATGACCTTTCAGCAGCCTGATACATTTGGGTGTGACACTCACATTGCCCATCATCTTTGAAGACAAGATCATGCAACATAATGCATGTGTGCGCCTCTGCTGAACATGTGTGCCATATGGATGCGCCATGTGGATGCCTGTGGATACACAGCAGCTGCTCTTGTTGGGCTTGCACAACAACAGCAAGCAATGTTGTGTGATAGCGCTGCCCACATGCACAGTCAACAGCATTTTGTCCCCTGCAGAACAATGAGAGGCTGCTGAAACTGTATGAGAGTGGTCTGCCAGTGTGGGCGATCTTCCTGCCCACATACGGCCTGTATTATCGCCCCTGGATGCGCCGCTTGACCTGGATCCTGTTTATCGCTGTGTCTGTCTTCTCCATGGCATGCGGCTTCTATGACTTGTACAAGAACGTGCCTCATGTGGACAAGGTGACCTCTCACCGCACATGCCTCTCAGCATGCTGGTTGCAAATGGCCTATCTCATTGTCAGCATAAACACCATCTGCATGTGCGAATGTGTTTGGCAATGACACTCGAGTGAGTGGCAATGACAGTCCCACCCTGCTCAATGCAGCCCATTGCATGATCAGCTCTGGTCTCACAGCTTGCCACTATCCATGCTTGTTTGGCAGCACGTAGTGTCATGACAGTGAGCTGTGTAGACACACAGCTGACAGCTTGAGATGTGAGGAAGCTTCTGCTGGTTGCGCAGGTGCTGCGAAAGGTGTTGGGCAGCTTCTTCCTTCCCTCAACTGCTATCTTCCACTGGCTGGAGGACCATGCTCAGATCCGGCTGTCCATCCTGCTCACCTACCTCTTTGGCGAGTCCATCTTGTTTGTGCACCTGCTCACATGGCTAGACCGTGCCTGGAATGTTGCTGGGTATGCTTCTTCGCCCTCCCTCCCTCCACCCCCGGCCCCCCTATGGGGGGCCTATATGTTATAATATGTATGGGGCCCCCATACTGCCTTGCTGGCCTGCCCCTGTCATTCTCAAGTTGCGTCCGCCACCAGCTGCTTCAGGGTTGATTGATCAGCAGGGATGACAAATACTTCACCAGCTGTTCAAGACGACTGAGCAATTACAGTTGCAACTGCACCAGCAGAGCACTTTACGCGGGCAGGTCTTGTGCTAGGCCAGCCTCTGCAGTAGTTGAAGACTGCACTGAACATCTTTCAGAGCATTCTGCATGTCCTGTGCTGGTGGTATAGTCACAACAGTGAAGGAATTTCACACAATGCACACATGCAAGGGGTTAATTGTGTGCCTCCTACTCATCACTCACTGCAGAATTGCTGCCGCCAGCACACACAGCAAGACACATGGTGCGCCCATCAGCACAGGCAGCAAGACTGAGAGTCTTGACAGGTCTTCATAGGTCTGCTGCAAGTTGCACATGCGATGCCTCCGTTGTGAGATGCACCCATTGTAAGATGCCAATTCAGCGTGCCACATGGCAGGAGCATCCTTTGTCATGTTGTCTTTGCCCATGGTTGCCTGCGCAGCATTTGCTGCTTCAAAACTGTTTGACCCTTCCCCTTAACGCTTGCTTTTCAAACAGCCAAATCATTCCTATTGCTGACACCTCCAGCTCTTGCCCAATGCGCTCAGTCTGCTTGTTTGAAAGTGCGACTCGGTTGCTGCTCACAGGCGGCCCATTGTTGAGGTGATGGCTCCCCCCTTGGTTGTGTTGGGGTCAGGCCTGGAGCAGTGGGGCAGGCAGCTGCTGCTTCTGGGCCGCAGCTTTGCCACTGCTGCCAGCCTGGCATGCAAGACAGTGATGGGACCTCCAATGGTGCTGCTGCTAGCTGCCATGCAAGCTTTCGCCCAATTCATGCTGCCTATATGGCAGGTAGGCCCTATGCCTTGTCTAGGCCCTATTGAAAAGCTGCCGTGTAGTTGCTCCAAGCTGTTAGCTCTTGCACCAATGGCTTCTGGGATCTGTGTGTGTGTAGCTGTTTGCTGTCCTGCAACTGTGCAAGTGCGGCAGTTGCTGCTGGTTTGACAGTTTTGGTCTCACTTTGCAAGCTGTCTTCCAGCCTGTGCATGAGAACGTACCTGCCTGAGATAGCGGCAATCGTGTCAACCAACACATCTTGCCTGACCCTACCACTAGGCTGTATGCTGTTCTGGTTGGTTTCAAGTGCACACTGGCCACCTACAAACCAAGAGCTGGCATGCACAGTGTGCGCAGCGGTCTCTGCAGACTATTGCAGACTGCACCTCGCAGAAGCATGGCTGATCATTGGCCACAGCTGAAACCAAGCAAGACTCTAGCTAGCAGTGCTCAAGCTGGATCAAGCAAACAACTAGCTGCCAATACACAGCTGAAACAAACAAGTGAGACCAACGCACCGAAATGACCCTCAAAAGCAATCCAGAAACAGACGGACCGTGCACAGCTGATGTGAAACTGTTTGCAGGTGGCATACTGTATCTGATGCAATATCCCTATGATCCAGGCACTTTACCAACCTCTGCTAATCAGCGTATGCTTGGGAAAGTGTATCTGAGATCCAATCTAACAAGGGAAACTGTTTGCAGGTGGTGGTGGTGGTTGTGACAGGGCCAGTCAGCCTGTTGTATGCAGCCCTGAGGTCCATGCAGGCGGCCAGCAGCACCCTCTGGCAAGGGGCCAGGCCGCTAGGCCATGCTGCTAGGTCAGCCGCTACCCTGGTGCGCACATCTTCTCTGGCAGCTACCGGTTCAGGCGCTTCCATGGCTGACATGGGTCAACAGGTCAGTCATTGCATTTTATTCATTTCATATCTTACAGTCTGGGTCATGAAGCCAGTTGTGACTCATCAGACATCCTGGCTTGAAAGCAGGTCAGTCAACACCGGCCTCTCTCTGCCTTGTCTTTGCGGCCGTTATCATCAGCTTGCAAACTGCCAACAGGTAAGTCGACAACAGCGTCTCTCTCTGCCTTGTGTGTACTGCCACTGTTGTCAGGTTGCAGATTGCAATACAGAATGCAATATGTCTTCTAAGTGTGTGAAGCATCATGAAAGCACTGTGAGGCCACCATGTGAGGCGCTGAGTGCTCCTATGTGTCAGGCTTTGCAGACATGCGTCCACACTCAGTTCAAGATTAGACTGTAAACTGCAACTCACACATACAGCAACACAGTACATTGACAGCAGTAAAGTATAGCTACAGCTGTACAGTCTTGTCACATCTGAAGGGAGCATTGGCAGCCATAGGTTGGAGACCTCCTTGCTGTACAGATGGCCCAGCATTCTGAGGCCTTTTGCAATGTTGCTGTGAACTCTTGCAATAAAGGATGTGTTGTTGAGATTGTTACAAACCTGTATTGCGCTTGCAACCAGGTTGTTTGTCAAGCCTCAGCTGGTCACATCAATAAGTGTGATCACTCAAAAATGACGTGAATCTCTGGTACCCACAAAGGCGTGACATGTCCACTTGAACTAAAAGCTTGGATGAGGACCAAACGACGGGCAAAGGTGCCTATGAACCAGCACCCCTCTGGATACACATAGCCTTGCATGCATGTCTGTTTGGCTGATTCAAGATGTAGCCTTGCATGCGCTTTTGTTTGGCTGGTTGAAGCTGTAGCCTTGTATGTGTGTTTGTTTAGCTGGTTGAAGACGTAGCCTTGTATGCGCGTTTTTTTGGGTGGTTGAAGATGTAGGGTGTGGGGATGCAGATGGGGTGGTGGTGGAGGTGGATGCCGGGGGAGGCCTGGGACCTGCTGCGCATCTCCTCCCTCAAAACCCTACGCGCTCTGCAGACCCTAGGCAAGCTGGCCACCCAGCTCGCCTCAGATGTCAGCAAGCACAGGTATGAACAGTGCACGTGTCAGATGTCAGCAAGCCTAGGTGTGAATACGTATGAGTTTCAGCATTGTATTGCTCAGACATCAGTCAGCATCGGTGTGAATAGGTGTGAGTATTGACATTGTATTGCTCAGATATCAGCCAGCATAGGTGTGAAAAGGTGTGAGTATTGACATTGTATTGCTGAGACGTGTGTGAGCACAAGTAAGTTGTAAAGTGGCCACATGCTGATAGGCCAGGCAATGTCTTTGGCAGTAAAGTAGCAGCAGTCTGAGCGCACAATGTATTTGTTGAACGCTGTCGTTTTACGCCTTGACCATACAATAAACTACACAGCATCAGATTACACAGGATGAAACATAAGCATGCTGCCTGTGATTAAGCTGTTACTGTCAAGCATAACTCATGGATAAGCACATGCTCAGATGGATCAACTGTCACTTGGGTGAAGTGGCTCCCAGTTGCATGCATATGGTCAATTGATACTATGCAGCCTTCATCACCAGGAACCACAACTTGATATTTGAACGCATCTTGGCATGCTGATATAAGCTGCAAGCCAGACTAGCAGTGCTGCCGCTATGGTCTCATACTCAAATCTCTGCCAATGCACAGCTGTTCTGCTTGCAGGCTTACCCTGAGTCGCCGTATGTGTCGCACTTGGAGACGCTGCAAGAGATGGTGCTATGGAGTCATCATGGCAATTGCATCCCTGCCTGTTGCTGTGTATCGTTGGTTTGTCAGCTTTGGTGCTGTGGTGCATCATGCGCCCACCCGCTTGTCCCAATCCCCTGAGGCTGAGACTGCCACAAATGTGCTTGTTGATGCTACTGATCGACCCATCCTGACTGGCATGATGGCCATTGACAATCATAGCAAAGTTGACTGAAGTCCAGTGCATATGGCTGTGCGCAATTAAAGACTGACAAACAGACCTGCTACATCGTGTATTATGCTCTTTGTACCATATGTTAAGCTGCGCACAACACCAGGTGCGCAGGTCCTGTGACCCTGCGACAGGCATTTGGACTTTGTTACTGCTTTTAAAGCATACAACTGGCTGATCTTCGCTCGCACAAGTGCAGCATTTGCATTTCTCTGTGCAAGCCTGCATGAATTGATGTAGGACATGAAAAGCTGACGTGGCAGCTTGAAGTGTGCTCTGACGGACACTCACAGCACCTGCTTCGGATGCTATGCATGTACCTTCTGTCGTGTGTGAAAACTTTTGGCAATGCGTTCATGCCAGCGCTGCATGTGGCACTCTAAAGCTTGCTCAAAATTTGAAGACACGAAACCTTGACTACACAGCTACAGTGTTCAGCTGTACCATTTCTTGCGGTCATAAGTTATGCTTGGTGAATGCCCACAACAGAAAAATAAGCGGATGAAAGAATATAATAGCTATAGAAGATCACACATACAGACAGTATGTACATATACTTTTCCACACACACACAGCATCCATCATCTTCAGCTACCAGCCCATACAAGACTATGTTCTGTGATTCATGCGCACTGTACCAACATAACATCCAGAATGAGTATGCTGGCTTGACAAAAACAGACTTCAGGTGAGGCTTTGGTCAGTGGCTGCTGAATTGTGGTATGTAGTAAATTGGCCAACACCCCATAGCTTGGAGTCTGCGAGCCAGATCAGTTGGCCTCCTCAATGCGCTGCCAGATTGAGTGATGTTTGACAGGCATGACCCCGGGAGCTAGCAGCTGGAACTTCTGCTCAATCTTGAGCCTGTGGCCACCTGTTGACATCTTGATGCGGTCATGGAATACAGCACCAAAAGGGTCACCCTGTAGCGCCCTGCATAGCCCAGACAACATCAGCTGTGTATGACCGGCCAAGTTCTGTATGACCGGCCAAGTTCAGAGGGCAAAACAGCGCAAAAGAAGGCAATTTACAGAGTAGAAGGAGGCAATACATAGCAAAAGAAGACACAAACTCTTAATCAAGCATCACTGCAAAGCAGGACAACCTAGGCAGACCAAGACACGCCCAATGACAAACTCAAGTCACAATTGCAGCTGCTACTGGTACAACATGTTGGTGAACGCTGAACAAGGTTTACAACCTTGGCAACATGCTATGCGAGTACATCACGCAGCACACGATGCAAGTTTTTGAGTGGTCAAGGACTGCAAATGCTCTGAGCAAAAGAGAAGATTTGACAAAATTGACTGAAACTCATCACTGCCTGGGCAGGTGCTTGGGTAAAATGACCATCAAGTATGCCAGGCTATGCTCAGTTATTGAGTGTGCAGTTGCTGCTGCTTGCCTGCTGTTTTACAAATATTGCACGTACAGCATATGTCACGTAATGTGCTCCAAGGCGTTGCGTATGTTACCTGATGTGTTGAGAGGTGTTGTGTGTGTTACCTGATGTGCACATGACCCTCTGGGGTGAAGTTAATTTGGCTGCGCAGGACCCCCTGCCGCCCATCACGCCTTGGCAGCTCACACACCTCGCTGCTCTTCAGGTACCGGTCACTCTTCTTGATCTTGGAGTGGCCATTGTTCAGCGGAATGTTCCACACAATCTCAAACATCTCCATTGTCTCGATGATCTGTAGGCAGAGCCTCACATTGATACAATCTGCTGTCAGGATGACGAGAGAAAAACATCAAAAAACCCCCTGTTGTCCAGAAAACGACATCAAAGGTAGCTAAGAGACACTATGCTGAATGATCAATGATTGAAAGCTATGCTCTTGCACACCTCTGGCTGCCAATAGCTGCACTGTTGCACTGAAGCAATCAGCTTGCATTGCGCTATCCCTGAACACGCGCAGCATGAATCTAGGCACACACATTGGTAGACAAAGACTGCCAAGGATACAGCGTGGTAGACGCTAGCACAGCCAAGTCAGATCCCCATCACCTATCTGTGCAGCTCTTTGCATCCTTGTTGGGATATACACACATCGCTTTTCTCAGCGCCTGCTTCATGATATAGTTCTGAACTCAGAAACGTCTGGCAACTAGTACCAGGCATTTCTACATCATGAAGATATGAAGCAGAATCACTGACACGTTTGTCTCCAACTGTGGTTTTGCATGACTTAGTTCTGAATTCAGAAATGCCTGGGACCTAGTATCAGCCGTTTCTACATTGTGGAGATATGAAGCAGAATCATTGACAAATGATCTTTAACTGTGGATTTTCATAATCTCGCTACCAGAAAAGTTCATGTGAAAAATGCCAAAAGTGTTATTCACAACCTCTCTACCAGACACTTCATTCAGAAGATTCCAAAACATTGAGCAATTGGGGGCCTCCTCAACTCGCCCTCAGCAGATTGGCAATGCATAAAAAGGAGGTAGGTGGAAGAGAGGGGTACCTCCATCTCAGCAACCTTTTGGCGAGCCAGGCGTTGCAAGTAGGAGAGCTGCAGCAGGTCATCCACCTCTGACCCCTCAGTGCCTTGGTTCATGTTCTTCACCCACCTGTGGCCCACCACCAAAGCAAGCGTCAGCATTGCAGCAATGAGGTCACGCCAGCAAGCATAAAGCATAGCATTTGGCCCACCAACAAAGCAAGCGTCAGCATTGCAGCATCAAGCTTTGCAGCATGCCAGCAAGCACAAAGCGTAGCAAGTGGCAACAGGCAGGTCCATGACTGACTGAGGACTATGCTCCTCAGCCTTGCGAGGTTGCAAAACTGAGCAGCGCCAAGACTGAAGAAAGGGTCCAGAGCTGAAGGCGAGCAGCGCTGGAAAGGCAGCACACAGTAGTCATGAAGCAGGCAGCAATGGGCTGCAGCAGGCAGGGGATATGGCAATGGGGGGCAAGAACAGCAGGCACACAGGCAGGAAAGGCAGCAAAGCAACAGGCAGGAAAGGCAGCAAGCAACAGGCAGGCAATGCAGCAAGCGACAGGCAGGAAAGGCAACAAGCAACAAGTAGGAAAGGCAACAAGCAACAGGTAGGCAAGGCAGCAGGTAACAGGCAGGAAAGGAGCTGATGGGGCAGTCTCCGTTGAGGAGTACAGAGCCCTGCAGATGAAGCTGAAGTTTGAACTGGCAGAAAAGCAGCACCTCAGCCAGCAGTGCCACAACGCTGACAATCTGATCCCTCATCCTCCTTGATTTGATTTGATTTGATCCTCCCAAATTAAGGAGGTTGTGGATCAGATTGTCAGCGCCGTGGCACTGCTGGCTGACGTGCTGCTTTTCTGCCAGTGCAGTCTTCAGCTTGATCTGCAGGGCTCTGTACTCCTCAGCAGGAAGCAACAGGCAGGAAGCCACAGGCAGGAAAGGCAGCAAGCATTGTAAGGGCAGAAGAAGGTGACCTGCCAGCCATGCCAGACATTGCAGGCACTGAGAAGGGCGCTTCACCACCTGGCTTGCTGTAGTCCACAGTCCTGATGCGCCTGCTGCGCTTGCCTGCATCACCTGGTGCATCCAGTGATGATGCCCTGCAACCATTCCAGCCATGCTTTTCATCACTTTTGTTATGACACAGGTGTTTTGTACAACTTCTGACATACAAATTTATAAATCAAAACCTTGTGTTGACCATACTGGCATGCATGGTCTCTACAGCAATCTAGCAAGTGCAGGTGCACATGCAGTTGAGTTACAACAAGACCCTGCTGCAGCATGAGTTATACAACCAGCAAGTGCAGAGGATGAACATTGGTTGTTGCAGACACTGATGTCCAAGAGGGACCATGAGTCCTGAATGAGCAGCGTGGTCAAGGTCTACAGTGTACCACAAATAACACCTTGTCAGCAACATTGAGTGACAGGACTTTCAATGCTCATCAGTGACAACAGGGGCAAGAAAAAGCACGCAGGAGTGTCAACAGCACATATCCTCACAGGCGACACCCTGCCTGCCCAAAACAGATCTAAACCTGCCTGACATTGCACATTTGCTCAAGTAAAACATCAGACATGATGTGTGCTGCCATCAGGCTTTGCCAAATAACCTGCTGCTAGCACTGACTTCAGACTCAGCTGCATGTGCAGGGACAAGATCAAAACCAGCAAGCAAGTGGCAGACCTGATGGGAGCGCTGTGCAGCTGCTGCGATTTGTCAGGCGTCATGCTGCTGGCGCTGTTCTGCCGGACTGGGGACCCATCAGCAGCCCCCCTGGGATCCCACTGCTGCTCAGACAGGGGTAGGGAGCCACTGCGGCGGCGCTCCTCTTGTTGCTGCTGGATGAACTGCTGCCGCATGTACTGCTGCTGCTTCAGGCGCTCCTGGGAGGGGGCCATGGGGGGTAGCCCCAGGTTGGGGAGGCTGCTGTCTTCAGACACGCCAAAGGAGAAGTCTGTGGAGAGACTGCTGCGGCGGTTGGACCTGTCAGGCGCGGCGTAACTGCAGAGCAGAGAGGGTGTTTTGGGGTTAGTGTTAAGGTTGAATAGGGTTGATGGGTTTGTTGAATAGGGTGACTGCACAGCAGAGAATGAGTGTCCTGCCTGAGGTGCCGAAAGCAGCATCAGATCCAGATTGGACCCATCCATGCCTAAAAAGTTTGTTCAATGCCCAGCAGCCTTGTACCAAGTCATGGGATAGCAAGCAACCTCGGGCACTGAGGATTCAGAAGACTCAGAAGACTCCTCAGACTCAGAAGACTGAGCAGCCCAGAAATAGGCATCAGAATGAAACAAGACCCAGCAGTTTTAAGAGGAAGCTTTTCATCAGCATGATTTGACACAATCCACATGGAACACTGAATCACAAGCAATACGAGCTGTCTGTCGTCTTAATCGGCGCATTTTGAATGTGACACAGCAATGTGTGCAACATAGCAGTTGAAGTGCTCTGTTACCTCTGCCCTGTGAATCTTGAACTGCGCCCATGTACGACGGCAAACTGTTTGTGTTATGTTTAGTCCAGACTGCTACATAACACAAACAGTTTGCCACCATACATGGCGCAGTTCAAGATTAACAGGGCAGAGGTAACAGGGCACTCCTTGCAGCATGCCAACAGCAGGATCACCTCTGGGTGTAAGTGGGACGATGGACGCCATTGCTATAGGGCTCCACCATTTGCAGATTGGCAGCCAAGGCACGCCTTGTGCCAAAGTCCACATTGCTGCCAGAGCGCCGCCTTTCGACATTCTTCAAAGGGGGGTAGCTCAGCATCTGCCCCTCGTGAGTGCCCTCAACGCCTGCAGGGCCGGCCTCCCTATACTGAGGGGGGGTGAGGTATGGGTCCTGTGAGGCCTGATCCATTGGTTGCCTGTAACTTGCCTGCTGCTGCTGCAGCTGCTGTTGCTGTTGCTGGTGACTAAGCCTTGTTGGTAGCTCCATAGACTGAGTGCCGTAGCCTTGTTGCTGAGCAAGCTGGGTTGAGTCCGCAGAGTGCCTGTAGCTGGGATGCTGGCTGCCGCCTGATGAATCCAGAGACTGCCTGCATGACAAGAACGACAAAGGGATCAGCAAGCATGGCCCAACGAGAAAAGGTGGGAAAGAGGCAAATTCAAATGGGTGAAGCAAGTGGTGTAGGAGTAGTTGGGGTGATGAGTTGGGGCTGCTTGGATGGGGTCGGGGTACGGGTCTTGGGTGGGGGCGCGTGCTGCTCGTGTGACTGTCTGTACCTGAATGAGTGTTGACCAGGTCGTGTGAAGTCCATTGACTGCCTGTAAGGCGTCGGCTGCCTGTGCAGCAGTGAGTCATAGGGCTCAAGAGGCTGCAGAAAGTCTGTCGACTGCCTGAACTGTGAAGAGTCAAAAGATTGAGCAGCCGATGGTCTGATGTCAAAAGACTGGCGGTAGTGTGTTGAGTGTCTGTAGGGTGACAAGTCCACTGACAGCCTGTACCTGGGAGTCTGGCCAGCTTGGCTCAGATCCAAAGCCTGTCTGTAGCTTGACCGCCGAGAAGAGCGTGAATCCATGGAATGCCTGTGTAACATCAGAAGGTAGTGGGCCTGCTGCCAGGAAAAAGCTGCCATGGTGCAGGAAACTGTGTTTTGATATGCTGACTTCTTGCTGCTGCCCAGAGTCAGTCTTGCTGTCAAGCATGCAACTGGTAGCAGTGATGATAGCAATGTTGGCAGTGTTTGTGAAAAGTAGATAGTAGCAATCGAAACTTGTGTATGAAGTGCTACTGATGGTAGTGATAAAGGCAAAGAGTATGGGTACAAGGTAGTGAAAGTAATGTAGCATAGTGGACAGAAGCAGTCACTCAGTACTCCTGAAACATAAACAAACTAAACTTGATGAAACCTGAATGAACTACAGCACTGAACACTAATGCCTGAATTCAATCAAGCCAACAGCTGAACTTGCAGTCAGACAAGTCAGAAGCGACGCTTCCCACCTGTAGGCGGGCGTTTGGTTTTCACGAGCCTCCTGAAAGCTAGTCTTACGACTGTAGCTCACTACGCCATCAGATGGGTCAGCATGCTTCTCAGAGTAGCGCTGGGGGTTGGCAGCATCACCCCCCACCCCAGCCCCACCCTGCATCAGCTGCTGGGCTGTGGCCTCGCGCTTGCTTGACTTGGTGGGTGGGAAGAGGACCTTCTTTAGCTTCTTCCACACCGTGAGCTTCTTCTTTGCAGGTGGAGTGCTGCTGGCTGTGTCAGCGTTGACCTGTTACGGAACAGACAATTGGATCTTGTGTACATAAGTTACTGGCAGTACGTGTATACAGATGGTAAGTGTGTGGTAGACAGTACATGATGAGAACCAGCTCTGTCCCAGGAAATAGGGCATTGTCGGGCACTGTATTTATCCCACCAAGTTGCCAACATAAATGCAAAGAACTGGCCTTAAAGCAGCAAATTTTGCCACAATAGCACTTGCCTGGGGCATACAGTACACATCCTATACATTGTTACATCAATGTGTATTTACACTATGCTCTTGTTCACCTGTTGCTACGTGCTCTGCACATGTAAATGGGCCAGTGGATGCACCTCGACAATATGAAATGCAGCTGTCACGCTAGTATGGCAGTGCAGTTCATTCGCAGTAGTGGTGTCAATACAAAGTGCCACCTGCATGATAATGACAGACCTGCGTTGAGGCCTAACAAGCCTGGGCAGCAGGAATCATACTTTTGCTGTTGAGTGGCAGACCATATGAAAGGACAGATGCTGCTTAGTCGCCCAGAAAATGAGTGATGCATACTGCCAGCACATGTCAGCCTTAATGAACATGCCCTCACAAAGAGCATACCTGACTGCTGCTACTGTCAGGTGCTGAAGCCCTGCTGACCCCCCTCTGCTCCTGGGGGTCAGGGGTCTCTGGCTCATACCCGCCATCATCTGTCATGTTCTGCCCGTAGCTTCTTCGCTGCTGCCCATCAGCACTGACGCGAGAGGCGCTGCTGCCTTTCGTGCCTGGCTGATAAGGCAGGGACTGGCTGCGGTTCCTATTGGCAGGGCTGGGGGCTGAGTGCAGCTGAGCCTGCTTGCTGGTGCTGCCAACCTTGTCAGCAGGGTAGTGCCCTGTGCATGCGCCAAGCATTCAGTGGTTAGTATTGGATTTTAGCAATGTTGCAAATTTGTTAGGGCTGTCGGTCGGTATGTGCTGAGTGTGGTGGCCTGCTGCCGACTTTGCAGCAAAGGTATACCACAGGCTTACCTGAGGTGCACATGGGCCCAGAAGTCGCTGTCTGACACCGGGGCAGGCAGAGTCAAACAGCACACTAAGGTGCTTCAGCCTGCGAGGCTGCATGTCAACAGACATTCTGCTGTGCATGCAGAGTGACACATGACCAAGGACAAACGCTACAGCTGCTGCTTGCTCTGACGGCAGGAACACAATATAGGCCCACGTGTCAGTCATGCACACACTCAGCGTGACATATGGGTAACAAGGCGTAGCTTTTCTTATGACACAGGTGCTCATCATGGGCACACATGCCAAGCAGGCATGCAGACAGCATCACACACAGGACAGACTACCTGTAAGCGAACCCACAGGGGGTGGGGGTGACTGGCCCATGCTGGTGGCAGGTATCCATGAGTGCGTGGGGTTCCAGCTGGACTGGGGGGCCTGATGCCGCCCTGGCTGGTGCATGTGGTTGTCAGGAGAGGCTTGCGAGTTGGTCTCAAGAATAGTCGGCATCTCAGGACTGTTGGGTCGCATGGACATGGGCATGGACGTGCCTCCCATGGAGCTGTACTGCATTGCATCTGACATGAAAGGGGGCTGGGATGTGGGGTTGGTGTACATGCGGGGCTGTGCCGGGGGGGTGTCTTGGACGGGCGTCTCCATGATCTTGTCGCTGTCTAAACCTGCAGGCAACTAGCAGCGCTGAAGTCGTGACTCATATGATGACTCACTGCTGTGCAAGTATGCTGGGAATTGGCATGATGTAACATCACTTTTTGAGCTCATGCTTGAGAGCTCCTGTGACAATATATGGACGCTGCTGCTGCAGGTGCATTGTTGATGATATACAAGTACATTGATAAGTGCTTGGCTGGCAAGGCTGGAAACAGCAGGGTGTGTCAAAACAGACTGCAGACCATGACAGTACATCACAAGCTCATGTACAAGGCTCTTTGCAGCACCTTCGGTAATCATCACAGTTTAAGATGAACAACAGAAGAGTGAAGCAAACATTGTGGTACCTGCAGAGCTCTGAAATGCGCCCTCGCTGCCCTTGTCCTGCCACCCTGCCCTGTGGACAATTTGCTCACAATGTCAAAGTCAGTATGGAGGCAACACAGTCATCTGACGCCTTGATGCCGGACAACATCCAATACAGTAGACAGAAGTAGACATGTGAACAGCTCGGGTCAGAAGGCAAACTGACAGTATCATGCATTGTCTAAAAGTTGCATCTTGCATCTAAAAGTTGCAAGACGCCTGTGTAGGACGATGCTTACTGCTCTGAAGGCGGTGATTTGTGGTACTTCACACGCCAGTTGTTGTTATTGTTGGCAGCATCATCCTTCCAGCTGAGCTCAGCCACCTGTCCATTGGCCGCCAAAATTTTGGTGATACGGCCTCCTTGTATCACAACTGAAGCTTGCTGGCCATCATCTAGGGTGATATGCTTTATGCTGGCAGTGGGTGGCAAATCTGTGATGACCGGATGGCGAGTTGAAGTCATCCTGCTCATTAACGTTGAGTATGACACTGCAATGTCAGATTTGTTTGGTGTGTTGAGGTTCACTTTTTGCTCCAGCTGCCCCTGCTGCCACCAGCTCAGGTGCGTTTCCGCGTCTTTATCACCACCTGCCATTTCAGACAATCATATCAGCTTCAAACACACGACAGGACGCTCAGAACAGAGCGCAAGCGTGGCTGTGCAGCTACAAGCTGCGTTCTGTGTGCATGTGCTTTGCTGACGTTGACATCTATTAACCCCTCTTCAAACCGACGGACGACACCAATGTGGACCTTTATGGGCTTGGCACGAATGAACATATCAGTGTGTTGTCATTTAAAGAAGCGAGCTCGACGAGAACGAGCGTTACTTTCTGTGCTGTCCCGTCGTCCCGCGAAGCTCAGACGCTTTTAGATCCGGATAGTCCGAGGGACAAGCGGCAGCCAAAAAGCAGTAGGCTATGGCCGAAAAAAGTGACGGTTTCAAGATGTCGGTATGTGCTCCAAGCGGGCTTGAAGGTGCCGAGGCAAGCGTACACGGGCGATCTTGCTCAAAGCGCCTCCAGCTATATCAGCTCGAACGTCGCCAGAGCAGAGGCGGTGCAGCTTCACAGCAAAACCATTGTTGCACGCCCTCCAGCAAGTGCTCTCACGGGAACGACACGCAGCGTTGTCAAGCTCAGCACTTGAAACGTCAATGAGCGTCCTCACCATCTACTAGGTTTTCCAAAAGCGCGGGCCACGTGCATGTTGGTTAGTCATCCCTTGTTTTTTCATCTTGCTTGTTTTGCTAGAGCTGTTGAACAGCTAGGCACATTGCTTTGATGAGAAGCGTGTGCTGCCTAGCTACCAAAGACAGAAGTCGTTTCATTCACATGTGAAGTCCAGAAACTGCTGCCCTGTGCTTAGAGCAGTAATTTGTCTCAGTCACAGAATCAAATATATCACTGTACATACGTACGTACCACAACAGATTTTAGATGCAGCGCAAATGCCTTGATTACAACAAAAGTGGACACGTAGGTACAGACAAATTCTCTGTCAGATTCTGATGTTTCCTGATCATGAAGTGACCAAGATATCTCTTGAAAAACAGATTCGTAAACAATACCGTGCATTTCAATCTTAAATCAACAAACATATCTACATCAGACACTGTGCCTTTGCACCCAGTCTTGAGGTGATCTTGATGTGCTGAAGTAAGGCCAAACTGGCACCTCAACATCTGCCAACAAAGAAGTTCTGCAGCAATGCAGGAGCATCGGCCATGGCTGTTGACTTCAACAAAGGTTGCAACCAGGCTGGGGTGAGTTGCCGGAACTTGAGCATATTATATCGATGGTCCAGCAACAACACACACCCATAGTCTTTCTGGTGTCTGATCAGGCGGCCTGCAGAGCAAAAAGCAGCAAATGAATGACACCTGATGCACATTAGGTTGCAATGACAGCAACAATCCACCTGGGTATCTTTGACATATGACAGGGTTGTTTGCCATGCAAGACATGCTTCACAATCATCTGTGCCAGCTTGCCCAGCCAGAAAAATGCAGAGGCATGCAACAGAAGCACTCTGAAACCTGCTGGATCACCTTGAACAGTGATGACAACACTGGTGTATGATAAAGTTGGGTGACCCAGAGCACCAATGTCAGCATTGGTCAGAGCAAATATCACTGTTGTCAGCATCGCTGCTTTGCAGGCACAGCGTATGGCATGTGCACAATCATGAATCACAATACCACACAGGCATATCACAGGTCTCTGAGGAAGAGCAAGCACACACATTCTCAGAACCTGCAGGGACTACCCGAAAGACCATTTGACTACCCACGAGTTATCTATAGCATCATGCATGGTGGACATGACTCCAGCATTGACATCGTAAGTGTCTGCATAGCAGCTCACCAATAGCTTGATTGACTGCTCTGAAGGCTTCTGCAGCATACCAGTCATCGCCACTGCCCAACAGGGCCTCATGGTCATGGTTGAACACCCGCTTCAGACGCACTGATGTCTCATACAGGGGTGGGAAGGGGATGCCCACCACCACGACGGCCCTGGCACAGTCATCCAGGAAATCGACCCCTTCTGAGGATCTGCCCCTCATCACAGCCAGCAGCACAGCGCCTTGCCCCTTGCCTGCTGCTTGTCTGCAGGCTCACACATTCATGAGTCATCTTGATGGTGATTTGGTCAACTGCTTGGCACCCACTGGGCGTGCCTGAAACTCAAATCCAGTCTGCATAAAAATAGAGATAATAATAACGTTAATTGAATGCGTCCCGGTTCGCGATTTTGTAGATACTTGCAGAAGATGTTGGCATACCAACTCTCAACTGCTCGCTGCCAGTGCAAGATCAGTGCAAGATGTGTCAACATGAGTGTCTAGACCCAAATCAATGAGCTTGCAAACCCTATGTGATTTTGGCATGTATCATCGAGCCTATGCAAACCCTATATGCTTTTGGAGCCCCCATCAACGAGCCTGTGCAAACTCCATATGATTTTGGAGCTTGCATCAACATGGCTAAGCAAGCCCTTCCCCTCAAATTTATATCAACATGTAATGTGTCCAATGCCAAGCCTTCTGCCACAAACACAGTCTTGGCCAGGCACGACGTAACAGTGAACCATCCATACAACAACAGCAAAGTTGCACTGTTGTATTGTATCAAATTGCATTCTGTTGCTTTGTTTTGTGTTGGGGTATGCAGCAGGTTACCTGTAGCTCTTGATGGCTTCATCAAAGACCTCTCCTGACACATTTGTTGGCTCTGTGATCACCTCCTTGCAGGCAGACAGCTGCTGCCACAAGCCTGCACCAAATATTCATAAATAATGTTCAAAACGCTTTCCAGCTCATGATGAGCTAGGTACATGAAGGACAAGTCTTGTCTCTCCAGAGCAGCCTGTCTTGTGCAGCTTGGTCAGGCCTAGCCAAGACTGAGAGGCATCGCAAGCCATCATCTGGCTCTCACAAGGCATCAAGCAAGCAAGCAATCACTCTCTCAATCAACTGATTCCTCAGCAAGCATGCAAGCAAGCAGTCAACATACAGCCACTTGCAGTGACAGCATTCCCCAAATATGCATGCTGTCTCTGCAGCAGACATGCAGAGACAAATCCTAGCACATGTTGACTACTGAAAGAACAACCAAGATTCACCTCTTGCTTGCGACAAGGGTGTATACACACGGTGTGGGTTTACAGTCAGTGAAAGGCACACTCATCACTACAACATGTGTGCACTGTTCATGACCACTGAGATGGCATGATCTCAGTCAACACCATGTGTAGTAGTGCATGTAACAGCTCATTTGGGCTTGCAATCATACCAGTGACAAGCCACTGGTCCCTAGCTGCATTCAACAGACCCCAAGACGGGAAGAAACACAGAACACCATTGGGAATCGCCTGGCATGTTGCTAGCATGGCGTTTCCCAGTGCGTCCAAGTACCCTGCATACAAGTATCATGCTGTCAGCAACATGCAAAGTGCCTAGCCAGAATCATTGCTTTGTCAGAGGCTTGAGGCAGCCTGCCATTCGACACTGCTGAAGCATGTTTGATCTGTGGGAATGCCTTAGGCAGCAGAAATTTTGAAGCAGCGATGATTTATAAGACAGAAGCAATCCCGATGACTGTTGAAGGGAAACAGTAAAGGGCAAATTTGTTAGGCAGACAGAGTCACAGACGCACCTGCACCTGCAAATCTTTGCCAGATGATGCCTTTATCCTATCATCAGCAGACATGAATGCACTGTTCAGGTTGGAAAGCTGAATTCATATGGTATGTCTCTACCAAAAAACGGGGTGTTCTCAAGACAGGGAAAGCTTGTCACCTGCATCTTGACGCCGCTCATATGCACTGTCCAGCTTCACCAGCCGGCCGTCTGCTCCAGGGGCCATACTGATGCTGAGAGGAAGCAAGCGGGCAGGCAGGGTGTGATGATGGGGTGCAGAAACCAGCTCCACGCCCTGGTGCAGACTGGCATACTGTGACCTCACGGGCGCCTGCTGCAGCACAATGCCTGCTTTCTGGGCTGTGCTTGAATGGAGCTCTGACAGTGTGTCTACCTGCAACTGAGGATGTGGTGATGACTGCAGTGTGGGCTGCTGATGTGTACAGCAGTTGCCAGCGTTCTGCAAAGGTGCTGCTTCCTGTTTGGCTGATGGACAACAGTGTGACTGTTGTGCGTCATGTCGCAGACAGCCCGGCTGGCTTGCAGTGCCTGAACACAGCACTGGATTTTGCCGTCCTTGCTGGACTGCAGACTGCCGAGCAGAGCTAGGCTCTGAACTCACTGCCTGCTCATCAACGTGTGCGTCTGTGCCAGTCAGGCTGCCTGACTGGACAGACTGATGCCTGATCAACTGCTCAGACTCTGCCTTGGTTTCATCACTGACATCAGCCTGGCGGCTTTTGCTACTTGATGCATCTGCAGATGCATCTATTTGGCCCTGGGGCTCTGGCACAAGGCCCAACCCATTGGCAGAGGCTACAACTTCCCTGCTCTTGGGTGAAGCAGTTGAGGAGACCTGGCGTTTGGGCTTGGTGCCGAGGCCCAGTTCAGCCACCAGGGGGGCAACAGGGGAGAGGGTACCGCTGGTGAGCAGCAGGGAGTGGGCTTTGGGTAGCAGGGGGGTGAGGGCCACTGCTGCATGGAGACATAGGAAGGAGAAGGAGCCCTCGATGGGCACGCCCTGTGACTTGCCCTGTGACTCTGGGCCCTTGGCATGAGGCAATACTGCTGGCACTCCCCTTCTTGCCTTGCCTGCAGCTACACAACACGCACAAAACTTGCTGAGAGCTAAAACATCTTGACAATGTAAAAACGCGTTTTTACTGTCCCCAGACGTTTGTGAGTTTATATTTCCAGTGTAGGGATGACTTTTCTGAATTGAAATAGACGTTTTGGGATTGAAAAGAGCGAGGGGTAACTGCTGCGTACAGAACACAGAGGAGAAAGAAGATCTTACATGGGCAGAGCCATTGGGTTGCCCTGTGAGCGTGCCCGTGGGGAATGGAGATTGGCTCTCAGCACTCCCATATTTTGCTACGACTGCAGCTGTACGCTATTCAAGAAAAGGCAAAAAAAAAAAAAAAAACTACACCTTTTGGCGTCAGTTGCAGATCCCATTAGCTACAGAAGCCAAGTGTTATACCGCTGCCCAGAACGCTATTCAAGGCAGGGTGTGCAGTGAAAGCCACAGTGGCACAAACATCTACCAAAGGATAGAGCCGTCATTGTGTGCATGAGGTACACCCAAAGGGAAGGCGCACAAGGGAAAAGAAGGAGAGTAATGCCAACCCAACAGGGTTGGGCGGAAGGCCTAGAATGTCCTTGAAAATGGAAAACCCTTCCTGGTATTCTTTGTGTGCCTTCCCTTCAGGTGTACCACATGCACACATGTACACGTTGCTTTCCCAGACCTGAAAGACATGCCTGCAACCATGCTTTCTTTTGTGGGTAAGGATCATAAAAAAACCAAAACAGCTGTATAGTCAGGTATGCCATGAAGCCACCCAGGAAAATGTATGACAGCAGAATCAGCGCGTTTGCGCTGATGCTGCCCCACAGGACATGTTGAGGAGCACTGCTGAGACAGACACATTGCAAAAGCATGTGCTTGGCATGCATAAACACTGCAAGATCAGGATCCTGCGCAGACCATGCTGGGCTGATGGGACTACATGCTGATCACCTGCTGTAGCTCTAACTGCACATCTGGCTTATGCACATTTGGCTTACTGCACATTTAGCTCAGACTGCACACATTTGGCTTACTGCACATTTAGCATAGACTGCACATTTGGCTTACTGCACGATGTAAACTGCAGTGCATATACAAGACTCACTGAAGTGGCGTGTAAGGATGCAGCGGTAGCCAAGGCCGCGCGTCTGCAGCACAAACAGCAACTTGGAGAGAAGGGCTTCCAGCTGATTGATGGCGCCACTCTTGACTGCTGTGGACTCAAAGCCACCCTCTATCAGGCCCCGCCGCATGGCCTTCAGCCGGCCTGCACTTTGTGAGAACCATTGGTGCAGATTGTTTGTGGGACTTTGAGTAAGAATCAGTTCTTCGGAATTGTGTGTGAGTGTCACATGGCCTGCTGTGTGATGGCCAGCATAAGATTACGTGCAGATGTTGGCCGATGCTGTGCAAAAATAGTCAGCTAGTGGGAAATAAGTACTGGAATGAAAGAGGATATTCAAAACCGTAAAACCAGCCTGGACTGGCTGATCTGAGGAACCAGTAACATGTCATGCCAAGGCCCACAAAGGAGGAGTACAGGGAAGCAGAGGCGGCAACTCTGAGAGTTGTGGTGAACATACTCTTCAAGTACATTTACCACAACACAAGAACATGCAGGCATGCAGGCCGGACTACATGTGCTCTCTGATGTGGCACTTGAAACATTCACATGACAACAAGATGTGAAACACACAAGGAGGAATACGCCATGTGCATCTGATTGAATATAGGTCCACAGAAGGCTACACTGCAGCAGGAGGTCTGACAGCAGCCAGCAAGATGAGCTGAGAGTGAGCAGTTGAGAGTGAGCAGGTGAGAGTGAGCAAGCTGCACCTTGGAGGGTCTCCACTCTATGAATGGACAGGTTGAGGTGATGGACAACTGCAGTATAGGCATCAGGCCCTGTGCCCTCCCATACCTCGATCGCTGCTCTGCTGTTGCTCATCCCTTGCTCCTGCAATGAAGCGTGACTCATCATCCTGCTCAAGTAACAGGCAGCCAGGACAAGAGAATGTCCAGAAGTCCTCTGTGACGTTCAGGGCTTGCAGGTGCACCCAAATCTCTACTAGCAAGCACAGAGGCATTGACACATCTGACCAGTGTCAAGCTTGCTGACCGACTCCTATTGAGAATGCGCCTGTTGCTGCTGACAACAGCTGCTTGGCACTTGCTTGGTGCTTTGCTGAAGTGGATCACAGCTTTGTCACCAACAGCCTCCATCAGCCATTGTTGATGCAGGCAAAGTTGCATGCATCTGGGTAGGGTACAGTGCATGACTGTATATTGTTTGTATTGTCCTGTCTTTGTATACACATTTGCCACAAAGATGCGGTGTGCTCAGCAAAGAGAGTGATAGCCTCACAGTGCCTCAAAACAGTACCTTCTGGAAGGCAGGGTACAGTACCTTCTGGAAAGGCAGAGATGTGCTGGACAGCTGGCGAGCAAGCCAGGTCTGCATGGTGTCCACCAGGTCAGCCAGCTCACGTGCCCAGTCAGCAGCTTGCCGCCACTGTCTGCTGGCCGGAGCCATCTTGTTCAGAGACCCTTGCATCCCCCCCAAATCCACTGCAAACCACCAGCAGAGATTGACCTCTGAAAATTTTGTGCAGTACAGCTGAAGGTGTCAGTGCAGCATGCGCTGGACAGCTGGCTAATCAAAAGGGCAGACATGGACAGCAGCAATGCAAACATGAGCGCAAGTTTCACTGCTGTCCTCAGCAGCAGCACATGTGCACCGTGACAAAAGTCCATCAAAAGTCGATCGACCTGTCTGCTGATAATGAACTTTTGATGAACCTTTGATGCATTTTAATGCATTCTGTGCAGCATGACATGCATGAATGCACGATGCCCAATGCAGCGACTATGAACATCAGACTCACATGCAAGAGCTTGCAGGTCATCGGTGCTCATCTGCAATGTTGCAGCTCCCCGGCATTCTGCTGCAATGTTGTGAGCCTGCAACAGCAATGCGACCACATCAAATAAAAATGTTGATCACGCTCCTCAAGTGGAGAAGCTTGTTTTGCACATTCACTGCGCAGCGTACACAACTGGAAGACTGTACAAGACTATGCCTGCTAGACAATGCTATCTTCTTATACACTGCTTACAAAACAACAAGCTTTGGCTGAATAGAGCACACATGCTGCGGTATTCAGACACAGCATTGCATCTTAGTATGTTGATGCAGGCTAGGCAAGCCTGCATGCAGCATTGTAGCACAAAAAGCAGCAGAAGCAGCCTGAAAAATGCATCTGCCAGTTCATGCAGGAGCTCGCATCCAGTGAGGGGTGGCACATCATGGCATAGCACCAGTTTGAAAACAGCCTGCAAGGGGCCTTGAACTGCTCAGTGTTTTCCAGTCCCAAAGAGAGGATGCAGTACCTCATCAAAGACCAGCACAGCGCCCTGGAGCAGATCGTCCAGGCCATTGGCAGAGCGCACAGGCGGGTCCAGCAGCTGTGAGTAGGTCACAAACACCAGGGCTGCCCCCTCATTCAGCACATCCCTGGAGGCGTGATAGGGGCACACGTGCCTGCAGCACATCATGCAGCTTCTGGTTGGCTGCTGATCAGCAGATGACAGTTGCTTCGCAGCTGCAAGATGCTGCAGCTTTTGATGGTCAAGAGCTAGGCTGGGCATCACAAGCTTACTCTGTGTGGCAGCCAGGTTGCAACACACTGGAAGCACACACTACAGCCGCATGAATGCATGTCAGCATGCATCAAGACTTCATCGGCCATTCCTTCCTAAGACCTCAGTAGCATCACTTTGTCGACATGTCTTAGCAATGGTGCAGGCAACAGGGGGAGGACCCCTACCCTGCCCGGCCTTCAGCCACCAGCTCTTCTATGTCAAAAGTCTCCAGCCGCCCACCAGGCTTGTATGCTGGCAGATGCTCAGGCCCCTGCGCAAGACATGCCCTTAGTAGCCAACCCAACTAGCGCAATGCTTTCAATGGCTAAACAGCAGACTTGCTACGTGCTCATGTGTATACCGCAGTTCACAAGTGCTGGTATAACGCATCTGATGCCATGACGTGCCAGCAAGGGGACGCCTGAGGATCTAAAGAGTGGTTCAGACACATGTACAGTCTACTCAGAGCAGAAGACATTAGTATGCCTTGTGCCTTGCTCTGTGACGTTCCAGAATCTCTCCCCAGCCGATCTTTTTGCGACAGATAGCAAACTCTATCTTGTCTTTCATAGAGAACTTCGATAGAGTAGCTCATACTGCAATATGTCCATCAGTTTCAATAAATACTGACAACCATGCAGCAGAAAGAAGGCTACTTGAGAATGAATTCTTTGTCTTCAATGACTCCTGACAACCATGCATTGAAAAGAAAACTTCTTTGAGAGAAAAGTATGCAGCAGCGCAACACCTGCGGGTACCAAGAGGCTTCTGCATTCTCCAGGTAGCTGCAGTCCATGTGCCCCACCATGGTGGCCCCCTCACAGGCCTCAGTCTTGTTGGGGGCTGTCGCAATGTCTGGGTGCAGGCAGAAGCGCTCACGAGAGGCAAGGATGGTCATCATGGGCCGGTAGCTTGTTCTCCTGAAAGACCAGGGAGGAACCCACTTCCGCTTCATGTCATTTTCCCCCCATTTCATGGCTTGAATGCACAGGTGTATGTCAGTTGCAACATGGTGAGATGCTTCAATGACTAGGAAGGCTGACAGGATCAGCATGAGAGCTGAAGCTGCTCAATTGCTGTGTATTGTTCTGCCAACAGATGCTGCTTACTGCTGAAAGACTGACCCTTTGGTGATACGACTGTGTGCTGTTCCCAAAAAACATAGACAGCAGGTCTTTGGGCTTGAACACAGAGTTGCTCACCATATGGCATGGTCACTTGTGCAACATCCATGAAACTAATGTTTTGCTTGAGGGTTTGGCGTCAAGCAGGGCAGCCTACATCTGCTGCGGAACTGGTGAAACACCTACCTGACTTCATGAACAGCATGGTCGATCTGAGCGTGTGTGCGAGCAGCCCAGAAAACGCGTGGCGCTGGTGTGTCAGGCTGCTGACCAGCCAGGTGTGCTTGCTGTTGCTGCCAAGCTAGAGTTGCACACAGCAGAGCTAGAGTCTTGCCTGCAGGACAACACTGAAGGAGTCAGACCAAAGGCATGACCTTATCTCTTGTGCTGACATATTGATGCACAAGTCGGCTCAGGAGGGTTTGACCTCATGGCCAGAAGGGAACAACAGCGCCAAAGGATGATTGGGCAGCCCCAAAGGATAAGTGGACAGCCCTACAAAGTAATTGGGCAGCAAACAGCCAACTCGTGATGCAGCCCAAGGGCCATTCAGCTTCATGCTAGTCCAGCATTATGAAATGACTCGAAGGGGTAGAAGAAGTGAGAGCTTTATATGCCAGTACATTCCTCGTTGTGCACAGCAAAGCAGTTGGCAGCAGTGTACAAGGGCAAGGGCAAGGGCAACAGCATCTGACCTGTGCCTGTTGGAGATTCCAGGAGGGCATGCCGCTTCTGCAGAAGGGCGGCACTGATGCTCTGCATCAAAAGCACTTGTGACCTGCAGACAGTAATGGTATCTTGTACAGTATCTTTCACCAGCCACATCTGTTTGGTAGACAAGCATTGCTGATGGCCCAATGCAGTTCCTGAACCCCTACATTGGTAATGTCAAACATAAGACTGCTGTTGAAGCAAAGTACAGCAAAGCAGCGCGATGCTGACCTGTTTGGTTGCACTGGCAGTTGTACTATTTGGCCACTTTGCATTCTGACTGCATGTTGCTGGGCAGCTTGACCCCAGCTGCCCCCCTTTGCTACCCCAACAACAGGCCCGGTTGTGGTGCCGTCAAGCAGAAAGGCAGCTTTCTTCTGCCGGCGCTCCTTTTGACGCTGGAATGATTCAGCGTCCTTCACACGCTTGACGTTGCCACGGAATTGAGTTGCTGTTGCACTGGTTAAGTGTGTATTTGCAGTTCCAGGAGGGCTGTCTGCTTGTGCATGCGCTGCTGCATGCTGTCCAACAGGTTGCTTCTCACATGATGCATATGAGAAGTGCTTGTTCTCACATATTGGCTTTGCAGTGGTCAGGCCTTGATCAGGAGCTGCCAGCTCCTCATGTTGAGATGTGGCTGCTGGGAGTCCTGCTGCTTGTGCACATATAGGGTCATCAGCTGGATCTCTAGCTGTATGGGTGTTGCATGATGCATGCTGCTGCACAGCCAAAGGTTGAGGCATGTGCAATGGTGTGTCATCTTGGTCTGAAGCATGAGTATTATCTGTGAGGACATGAGCACGAGGCTGCTCAGATGCTTGGCTGAGCCTTTGGCGCTTAGCATGTCTTGCACTGCAGGCTGCACTTGACTGCTCATCCTCTGGTGGCTTAGGTATAGTCTGCACATGCATCATTGGAACATCAATGGTGCATTGCAGAGCGTGCGAACGCTGCTTTTCATACCATTCTCACTTTGAGCTGATGTAAGAAAGTTTGCTGAAGGGCAGATGGCAGCAGCGTAGCGAGAGAGTGTATCAGCTGTTGGTTCGGAAGAAGGGGTGCGGCAATCTCTCGCAGTCCTGCATGACGACAGTCATGCATTATCCGGTGCCAGCAACATGAATATCATGCGAAACAGCGCTCGGGCTGCGCACCAGCTGTGAGTCTAGGAGTGTCTTGATCCTGTCGATACTTGCGAAGTAACGGCAAAAAGTCGCCTTTGTACACCACCTTGCCCAGATGGGCTTTCACCTGCGTCAATACTGCACTTAGTGCCGTTGAAAAAAGGGCTGCATAGGGCCTGCTCAGCGCGGCCGGGCTGTACCTCCGCAAGTGCTTCTTGCAGCTGCATGTGCCGGCACTATGAGGCCGCTGACTTTGAGAAGGCGTTGACTGCACAACGCAGGCCCTTGAACATGAAGTAACAGATGCGTACTTGCTTATCACGCTGCGCCGCGACAAGGCACACCCGGGCTGATTGCATAGCATGCTACGTGATTTGCATGCTTTGACGTTGCGACTTCGTGCATGATGCTGCGGAGCGCGTGTGCTTGACGAGGATCAAAGCTCTATAACATATTGTATCTTTCCCATTGCCCGTTCTGGCACTTCTGGAATTGTGTCGAAGCAAGAATCTGAGACGACGTCTTTGTTCCTGCATTACTTCGTCTGCTGACAAGTGCTTGACACATCCAAGCACGAGCACAGGCTCTGATCGGTCGATATGTTATCAAGTGCTCACGGCCACGTTGGCCGCTGCAGCTTTGCGTCCATACAGCACACGGCAATGCACAGCAATAGTGTGCTGGCTTCCTGTCGCTCGCTGAATAGACGCGCCCTGCATGCAAGGACTTCTACCACTAATGCAAATGACAGGAGGTGCTGCAAAGTTCAGTGCACCAGTTCTCCTGAACAGCAAACCAGCACATCAGGTCGTCAAGATACGCAGCAGAGCATGTCACACTCCGACAGATACAGAAGAGGACAAAAGGGCATGCCTTACAAGCTAATTTCGGCTCTGGCATTCGGAGGGACAGCTCTCACGGCATACCTAGCAGTGTCAAAGCTGTCTGGAGCACCTGTGGTCTGCCTGGCTTCTGGAGGCTGTGGCTCTGTGCTGAACAGCGATTATGCCACAGTCTTCGGAATTCCACTTTCCCTGTTAGGACTGGGCGCCTACAGTGCTGTTGCAGCCCTGAGCATCAGGGGCATCTTGTCTCAGTCATCTAAGGCCCCTGTCAGCCAATATGGCGTGCTGGCTGGGGGCGCAGTGCTTGCAAGCTGTAGTGCCTCCTTGCTGTAAGTCCACATCAGCAAGCTGCAGCAGTTGTGCCTGCTTTGCGTGTACCTGATATGTCTGCAACTCAGTGATCAGTGAATTGATCTGTGGTGTACATCACAGGTATGTGCTGCTGACGCGGTTTGAGGGGGAAGCTTGCACCTGGTGCCTCACATCAGCAGGGCTTTCATTCGGCATACTTGCAGCTGCATGCAGCGGGTTCTCCCGCAGGTTGGCTATTTCTGCTTGCAGCACCCTGCAAGTATCTCTGTACATGCAGATGCTGCCTGCTCTGGGTCATTACTGATTGTGACGTCTGTGCATGTGTGTGCCTGTCAGTAGGCAGCTGCAGGATGTTGCTCCACAAGGAGGCGGCCTCATAGCAGCCACAATTCTGTTTCTGTCTTTGGCCTGGTCCGGCATTGACCCTCAAGGAGCAGAAGCTGTCTATGACATACCTTACCAGGTAATCAGAAGTTCTTCAACTTGCCTGCATGTGTACTAGCAATGATGTGCAGGGCTTTGACACCCTGTCCTAAACATCATCATCCTGAGTCACTTCTGTCTCACACTCAGGCGTGTCTTGAGATATCAGTGTAAAGTGTGGGCCATTTGGACTTGTCTTTTGGCATAACAACTGCCATCAGCGTCTCACTAGTTTGTGCTTTGGAAGTCATATGTAAGGACTCTCCACACACACAAGTTGCACAATTTGTCTTGAAGCTATTTGTTACAATTGCTTCAAGTGCAGGCTGCCACTGTTACAACACAATCATCAAGTCGAGGAGAACAGCTAGCAAAGCGCCTGAATGATGCCGGAGCCAAAATGTATGGTGCCTTCTGGTGTTCACATTGCCATGAACAGAAGGAGGCTTTTGGATCACAAGCAATGAAGGACTTCCCGTATGTAGAATGTTATCCAGATGGCTTTCACAAGGTGAGCTATGACAGCTGTTCTACCAACAGCTTGCATCAAGGTCAACAGCATCAAGGTCAACATGCATAGTTGCGTGTCTGAAGCTGCAGCATTCCTGACCAGCTGCTATAGCTTTGAAGATGTACGCTTCTGTAGCATACTGTTAAGTAGGGTGCTAGCAGACACCAGCAGCCTATCTTACAACACCACATGTTCCACTGCTTGTGCCGTCCATGCAGTTTGATGACCTGGCAAAGCAGTGCAAGGATGCCAAGATTCAAGCTTTCCCTGCTTGGATCATCAAAGGTCAAACGTATTCTGGTGCGCAAAGCTTTGATAAGTTGGAGAAGATACTGGATAGTCAGTGAGCAGCATTGCCAGGACTCTGTTGATTTGTTGTGATTCAGTGTGCACTGTCTGTTGTGTGCTATCTGCATCATTTGCTGTTGAAATACACTTTTCATTTGGAAAGCTCAATTATGATCAGATTGGTAGATTCACTCGACACGGTGCCGTATCCCAAAATTTGGGATTTAATGTGAGCAAGAAGCAGCCAATTTTTGTGCATCTGTCAGCGATTAGCACTGCATCCTCAACGCACAGCATTCGTGACAATTTCAAACAATGACATTGTATGTATGTTAGCAGCACTTCTTGTGGACGACCATGGGACCTGCCTCCTCATAGTCCAGCTTTGTGATATGCTGATTTTGCTGAAACACCATCTGCAAAACAAGAAGTAAATGAATCACCCGCGAAACAGATCACATCAGATGGAACAGTGCACAGCTCACAATCAGTCTCGAAGCAAGCACTCAACAATGTAGTATTGATGAAACATGATTAATTGCCTGCAACAGACACACCTTGGACAGGATGGCTGCTCCCATCCAGGAGGAATACTTGAGTGTGTGCTCAGGCATATAGTCCGGACAAGGGCACATGGCAGGCTGCAAAGAGGGCGGTGAAACTGACTGAAGCTCTGTCACAAATCTGGTGCCAAGATCAGGGATGCTGCTGCCCCCACCGCACAGCAGGATGTTCTCTGCAAAAGCCTGCAGCATAGACGCATGCCATTTTGTTTATGGTGGCCTCAATGCCTGTGTATGTCCTGTGCTGTGATGCATCAACAGGACTGATCAGACACCCCAAGGCTAATGGTGACCTAGTGCAGAAGTCATGTGCTGGCTGTGCTGCCTCTCCAACCAAAATGACTGCATGTCCCAATACATTCGGAATACAGACGCAAACCTGCCGCCTGGCCTAGCACATGTTAAATTGAATGCAGTATGCTCTTGAGCAGGTTGTGCCCCCACCCTAGCAACTGTTTGATAAGCCACAACGTCATGCCAACAGTGTCCAACACCGAAAATAATCAGCACTGACAATGTCCAATTTCGAGATGAATACCTTGCGTGTGGGTCCATCTGGATGCTGCATGATCTGGGTGACAGTCGCAGAAGGCAAGTCTGACAGATCTTTGCCCAGCAGAGATGGGTTGAGGAGGGCTTGTGCCAGCTGCTGCCCTTCACCCTCAATGGTGATGCTTTGCCCATCAGGAAGCGTATGCACCTCACCTGCTGCCGCATCCTGCAGAGACACATCGCCAAGATTGCAGCATACTCCTTTTGCCTGCCAGTACCAAGCAAGCAATGCAGCTGCATCTGTGATGCTGATTTTAGCATGACAAGGCAGTTTTTGTGGCTTATGCTGATGCAAGTATATGCACAACTGCTGAAAGTGAAATGGGCGCATAAGTGGCAGCTGTCTGCAGGAGTGGTACAATGTGTTATTTTGACTCCAAAGGTCTGCAAACATGCAGTACAAGCATAGCATTGCTGCTACATCAGCCGCATGATCAGCAATACTTGTCACTGATGCAATGTCATTGGACATCTGCTCACTGCTGTCAGGCTGCAAAGATTGCACACAGGCAGTAGCAACAGTGGCACGTTACCTCTGAGCTGCTAGGCAGGCTAGATGCTCTGGCACACAGTTCTTTGAGCCTTTGGGGATCACTACACTTCAAGCCCCTCTGCTCCAACAAAGAGGCCATCAGCTTATCCAGATCAGCCCCACCATACGGAAGTCTTTTTGTGCTGTGGTAATTCACCTGTCCCTCCGCGATGACTGAGATGTCTGCAGCAAGCACAGCAAGTGTACCCAGCCTTACTTGTAACTTGCAACCACATCGAGCAGTAGACATGATATCTTGCAGCGTGGCTGCAGAGCCTGTGTGTCAGATCCTCAGATAGTCTGAGCAAATGTCTGAGCGGTAGGTATCAAACCCAGCGCCTCAAGAAAACACATGTTGAGCTGATTACACAACAAAGCTGATGGCTGGAAGTCTAACACAGGAACATACCTGTCTTGCAGTGTCCCAGATCAACCACAGTGCCTGTGATCTTGCCCACAGAGTACAGCGACAGGACTGGCTGGTCGCACAGAAAGAAGCCAGTCATGTTGAACTCCTCAAAGGCCAGCTGAGTCAGCTGCTCCCTGTCTGCCTGCACAACAGGGATCTTCAGTGGCTGCCTGCCTGCTGGTGCTGATTTGCTGCTTTGGCTCTTCAGCTCATTGGTTGGCTGGATTGCTTGATGCTTGCATGCATGAACACCTCTTTGCTTGCACTATTTGAATACATTCCTGTGCTCCACTTGCGTACTGACAGCACGGAGGGGTGCATGGTTGATGTAGCAAAAGCAGAAGGACGTACCCTGGGGGTGAAAAGGGGTTCAGGCATGATGACACTGCCTTCCTCTCCAATTTGCCAGCCCAGCTGCACAGACAGTAACGCTGATGTACAATAGCTTGATGTGTGACGGCATGAGATCTGTGCAATGCTACCAGGTTATTGCCTGCTGATACAGGGTATAGTGTAACAGGGCCTCAAATCCAGGCCAATAGGTAATGCGTCCGTGCTCGACCACTGGTACAGGCTCCTGTGAAGCTTGTGATAGGACTCTTCCATTCTGTTGTGAGCCGCCGGCCGATTGTTCAGCTGTGCCATCTGGTGGTATCGAACTTACAGTGGCAGGAACCACCTGACAAACCAGGCGCGCCAGGTTTAGGCAAGTTGCTTCCTTCCGTTCAGCATGCACAGATCAATGAACCCTGCCGAAAGACTGCACCACAGCCATGCATGGCAACGTACCAATCGTGGCTCCTGATCGCTTGGGAAGTTGTATGCAAGTCCGGCGCGGAATGTGTGACTGCCATATTCGACAACAGCCACACTGTCAGTCATGTTCAGTGAACAGCGCTGTGGCTACTGAGTTGACAACTGCTCGAGCCAGATGGTTCAGGACGGCTTAACAAAGCATTGTTCACGCTTGCTTTGTGTAGATGAGCAAGTGGCCTGCGCGGACGCCTTGACGGGCAAAGTCAAAGCTAGTTAGGTCAAGCTCGACAATTCAAATGCCTTGCAAAATGTGCAGACAATGCCAGGTCACTGAAACCTGGCATAGCTTGCACATGAAATGCTGATCAGGGGAGAAGAAGGTGCATGCATGTGACGTGCCACGCACACAAAGCAAGTCCTTTTATTTAGGAAAAGCTAGCCAGCACAACCACCTACTGGCAGGTGCATGCAGCAGCATTTAGTCTAATACGGGCAGGCATAAAATCTGCTGCAAAGTTCCTCTGAAACCTGATTGACTGTCAGCAAGTGCAACGTTGTCAACAGCGAGTGCTTGTGGCAATACAGAGCACCCTATTATGCACCTGAATTGACACAGATGCCAAGAAAGAGTATGTACACATTGCTGTCAGCTATCGTCGGCTCCTGTGTTGCCTGTCATCATCATGCCGGTGCCTTCGGCTTCTGTCCTCATCCCTATCCTTGCCTTTGCTAGACCTATGCCTGTCACTCCTATCATCTTCCTGATGCCGCTTGCTGCTATCCCTATCCCTCTGCCGGTGTGAGTCCGACCTCTCACGCTCTTTGTGATGGTCCTTGTTCCTCGTGCTAGGCACATCAGCATCTGAATCCCTGTGCTTGTGCTTCCGCTCTGACCTGTGCTGATGCCTCTCACCTTCTCTGCAGCTGCCCAACTCTTCAGCTCGCTCCTTTCGGCTAGGCTGCTCATCATCATCAACAGGGTATGCTGATTTGCCATTTGCATGTACAGCCGGTTCCACATCCTGACCCCTTTTGCTTCTGCGGCTTGATGGGATGTCATCAGATGGCATGTCCTGATCTCGGTGTTTCCGCTTGTGCTTCTGCCTGTGTCTTGCCTCATCATCTTCAGCTGGGAGGGGCTCACTGGGGGGCAGGGGGGGCAGGTCTGGCACCTCTGTTTCCTGATCTGGCACAGGATGCTCATATGATGCATTGTCTGTCTGATCAGTAACACCTGTAAGGGCAGAGAACTTTGATAACAGTGGCACTTGGTAGATCATTTCAAAATCATGACCACTGCATGTGTAAAGCTAGTGTCGCCATATCGGCTCTGCGCTGCAGTGCCCAGCAGCATGACAAGCATTGTGTCCTCCTGCTGTCTGAACACACTACAAGGGCCAACTTCATTCAGCATGCTGAAAGATAGGCATGTTCACGAGCTGCACAAATACATGCCAGCCGCACAGACAGCAAAAGCAGGATGAAACCTTGACTGGAGGGCTGGGCGGCTGAATGCAGACAGGCATCTCTCCCAGTCTGCAGAGGCTGTTGGCAGACGTCAAGCTCTTCACAATCCCAACAATGTTTGTTTTGCAGAAACGCAGTACAGATTCATTCCCCCAGAGGCTGCCTGAAAGCCAAAATGGCATCCAGATGACAGCAGCCAAATCGGTGTACCTGGCTGCCCATCATGCACATCCATGTCCACACCCTCCACATCCATCTCCACATCACCATCCTGACCCACCCCCTCCTGTTGGGGTATTCCCCCTGCCACCCCCACATGGGCATCTCCATTGGGCAGCAGCTCTTCAGGCACAGCTGCTGCATCAGCTTCTTGCTGCAGCTTGTGTTCCCTGAGCTCAGCGTCCAGATCATCTTCAGAGACTCCCATGGCTGTTAGCATGCGCTTCACTCGGGCTTGCTGCCGCTCTCGCTCACCAGCATCGCCTTCGCTGCCGATGGTGAGTCTCACTTCTCTGAGCACGTCTCGCACCTCTGCCATTGTGTTACTCTGCATTGCAACATGAAGCTGAGTGGCCGGTGGGACAGACCAACAAGACTGACATTCTTGAGATGCCTGTAGCTGAGACCCAAGTGTGTGATTGCACCTACGAGAAGACTCGTGCTGATAGGTTCAGTGACTAGCACAGGTGTACATGCAACATGACAAATGTAAGCTTGCTGCAAGCTGCTAATTTGTTTCCTGGCCAAACCTATTGTAGCACTCCTTCCATGAATGTCTGCAACGACTTGCATTGCTGCTTTTGCATAGGTGCGAACAGGAATATGCAAACCAAAGGCATCAGAAATGGCCATGAATGTACCTGCTGGTGTAACAGCATGAGCAGTCGCTGCTTGACCCCTTGGTCGCCCACGATCCACAGGTTGCCGATGATGAGAGCGCACTGCTGCAGAGTGTAGAGGCCTGCATCCATGCGCCGCAGCAGCACCTCATCTGCACTCAGGTCCTCTTCTTCTGTCAGCTGCTCAAGCTCAGCCTGCACAGGATGCACTGCTTGAGAGCACAGCATCGAAGCATGAACGTGAAGAACGCAGTTCATGAAAAAGTGCACCTTGATAAGAGACAGCTCTTCAGGAGGTTGCATGAAGAGTGCTGCTAAGAAGATGTTATGATAATCGCAGGGTACCATGAGAACTCTGCTCTGCAATGAGTTCAAGTTGGCAAAAGTCAAGAAACCATGACAGATGTGTGGTTGAGCAAAAGACAAGTTGTAGTCTTAGGTACACACAGCCTCAAGATACAACTGCCTGTGTCATAATGAACCACAAAATGTCTAAGAGACACACAAGCCTTCAGGGGTAAGTCAGGAGTGTGCTGAGGGTATCTTACCTGCTCTGCAACCACCTTGGTGAGATAACGGTTGTACAGCTCCATCAGCCTGTCACACTTCTCAAACTCGTTCTCGACAAACTTGGCAGCAACACGGTCTCTGCGGGAGCCCCTGCTGAGACCCTGGAACAGGTTGCTGATGACGCTGACGGTGTGCTCCTCCTCTTCTTGCTCTGTGTTCTCCTCACCCTTCTTGTGCTTCATCTGCAAGTCCAGAAATGTGGTCACAGATCTGTGCCTGATGAGAGAATAGCATCAGCATGCTGCTGCCTTTGCACGGGGAGCATTCTCCAGCAAGCAGAAAGGTCCTATTGTTAAAGGAAGCATGGTATGGCAATATTACCATGCTTGGGGTCTTCACTAATGCAGAGCGCAATTGAGGCATTGCTGCTGATGCACCTGAGACTTGCCAAGCAGCCAGATTTCTGATTGACAGACAACACGACACAATCGAGATGCCTGGCTGATGGATCTTGGACTTGTCAAGCAGACAGCTTTTGACCAACACAGAACATAATCAAGACGCCTGGCTGATGCATCTCGGACTTGTCAAGCAGAATGGTCTTGACCAAAACAGAACGTGACAGAGGTGCATTGCTGATGCACCTTGGACTTGCCCATGAAGATGGCGAAGAGCTGCTTGAGGCCGGTGAGGTCCACCCAGCGCTCACAGGCGGGCGGGCAGCGCGTGGTGGCAAAGTCCAGCACCTTCAGCGAGCCCACCCGGGCCACCCTCTTCTCCTTCAGGATCAGCTGCATTAGCTCAAGCCCTTCTGCCTGCACAAATGACCGTCAGCTGACTGCAATGCAGCTGCCTAAGTGCATTACTCTTGACATGATATGCCTGCAGATCAAACAGGTGTTCAGCTGACAACAGTGCAGCTGAGTGAGAGCATCAGTCTTGAGGCGGTCTGCCCGTGTATCAAACAGGTGGTTGACTTGTGTAAGATCAGCAAGACACCAGCTTGGTCAGCCCTGCGGACCTGCTGTGACAGGCCCAGATGGGTGGTAGAACTGATGAATGACTCAAGCAAGCGCAAGATTGGAGCCTAAGCATAGCTTGAATTCCAGGTTGCTTGTATATCACAAGATTGAGTACAAGATACAATCCTTGCATCTGTTGATGCTCAGTGCTCTTCAGGGCAGGATGCTGTACCTGCATGAACTTCAGCTTGTTCTCCGCCGGCATCAGACAAGAGCAGAGGCAACCAAAAAGGTTCCCCACATACTCCTCCTCGCCATCGGTTCTGGCATTCCTGCCCTTGTATGGGAACACACAGCTCAGCAGAGCGTCGATGCCATTCATGGCGGCTAGCTTGAGCTGATTGGCTGTGCTGCTCTGCATGAGGATGGACAGCAGCTCACTCACGTACTGCTTGTTGCCCTCAAACTCCTTGACGTTCTTGAGGCGGTCCAACACCCACCTGCAGCAAGCAACATGTGGCAAAGTGGTGGCATTGTCACTGAGCAACTTCAGGTCAAGAAGATGGAAGGGTAGACTGCAGTACATGACAAGGTCCTGGTGTTGCCTTGACAGCAGTCAGCCAAGGTCAATGTTGTGACAGGCTGTGAAAGAAGGTAACCACTTACATTGGCTTCAAATTGCAATGTGCAGAATGCTTTTGCATTTTGAAGAAGCACATGGCACAGACTGTGTTGAGTTGTTACAAGTCGCTGATTGTTTGCTTGACGTGAGTAAGGTTGCCCTCGGGGCTCCAAGCACCTTCAAACTTGGAGGATGCAGAAACATGCTGTTTTTGGACAACACGCTATGTGTATTGGTAAATCAAAGAAACTCAGAAACGCCTGGGGACTAGCATCAAGTGTTTCTACATCAGGGGATTTTAAAGCTCTTGTCATGTACGCTGGAGCAGGCTGCTGTACCTGAGAAAGCCTGTCTTGGCGTCACCCAGCTGCACCAGTTGTTCTGCAACATCGGGCTTCACTTCTATCATGTTCTCAAAAACAGACAGCAGCTTCTGGACTGCTTCTGCCTCCTCAGGTACGGCCTCATTGAAGTGGCGTAACCGGTATAGTAGCTGCGATAGAGCATCATACTCCAGCATACTGTCAACAAGCTGCAATGCTTCCTCTTCCTGCACTTGAGAACGCATCAAAAACACACACTCCATGTGTCAATGAGCTTGTTTCAGATTGTTTCAACGTGACAAACACTGAGAGCTAATGCTGTTGACCAGAATTCTGACAACCCTGGCACATACGTACAACCTAGCTGGTTGGTGAAAATGTGATCCTCCTCCTCCTCCTCTCATGACTGCTGTCAAAGGCAACATTTGGTATGATTCTGACAGCTGCTAACATGACCAAAAGCATGACCTACTTGTGGCATGTGATATTGTGTGAAGCAAACACATATGCATGCACATTGTTTCAGTATTTTCAGACTCTGCTTTGCAAGGTTTTGAAGATGCTTCTATGCATGTCACCACCATGCAGACAGGTCACCTGACAATAGAAGCATTTTGCAGCCAGAGATGCTTACCGAGTCCTCAATCACGTCTGCATCTGTGAGATCCTCAAAGACCCCAATGACATCTGCCACAATGTCTGTGTTCTGATGGGTGAGCAGATTCAGCAGTGTTTGCACTGTGTTAGTGCGCACAAAGGCAGGGTACAATTCTGGAGATCCTGCTATTGCCATGAGCTTCTTGACCTCCTCATCAAGATCCAACTCAGAGTCCATGAACTTCTCTGGCTGATCAGCATACCGTGTGCGCATTTCTAAATTCTCCTTGAACTGCGGTGGCAACAATATATGACACATTGTCCTGCTTGTTCGACATTGCAGGTGTGATTGATCACAGTCTGCTGTCCCATTTGCACTTTTAGCAAGCTGCTATACCTTTCTTTCAAAAGAAGTCACCAGCCTCTTGAGACCCTTACTGTCCAGAAGCCCTTGAAACTGCGAGAAACACACAGTCAAATGATCATTGAGCTCCTTAAAGTAAAGCCATAACAATGCTGATTGACCCGGCACCTCGTAATGACATGCTCCAACCCCAGTCTTACCTGGTCCCCAGCCTGCTCTTCTGCTTGCTTGAGCAATTCGTCAGCATCGAGTTGAGCAGCAGCCTGAGCATCTGCAGATGAATCTATAGCATCGACAGCATCTGTGGCTTCTGGCCCAGCAAAAACTGCAGCTGCACTTGCGGCAGCTGCAGTCTTCCTCAACTCAGCTGGGTCCTCAACAAGAGCGCTGATCACATTTTGTACAACAGATGTCGGCGCCTGCCGAACGGACATTTCTGCACCTGTCGCAGCTGCAAGCACTCAGACGGTCGACCAGCTGTATACAGAGAATGATATCGATGGCTGATGCAACCCGCAAGCCAGCAGGCCGAGAAGCTTTCGCTGAACAGCAGTGCTGAAACCAATGTAAATGTTCTTCTTCAAAGGTAGCTTCTACGCTGACTTCACATCTTCTTCGTCAGTCCAACTGGCTGCTATGGTGGCTTCCTTCCCTCCAACTCACCGCTACAATTGGCAATTTGAATACCATCGCTTACCGCCACCACCCTCGTCTGTCTCGATAGCCAACTTGCCCCTGTTGCTAGTATGTTTCCTAGCCGGAAACAACCTAATGCAGTAGCTGCACGTAAAGAGCTTCGCAACCATCT
>JAABUK010001543.1_pt1 | contig 43389 bp, 52 predicted proteins | sample 5559141 | NCBI WGS metagenome assembly JAABUK01 (sample SAMN10711869, study PRJNA513367) | rock metagenome | isolation source: Antarctica rocks | place: Antarctica: Victoria Land, Pudding Butte nord | collected 2016-01-03 | reverse complement strand
AGTCGGATTGGAGGCGGAGGCGCAGTTCGGGGAGGGGGGGATGTTGGCGAGGGTGGGGCGGAGCCAGACGAGTTGGGTTTGGGTGAGGTTGCTTTGGTTGGCTTAGAGGTGGGTGGGTAGGGGAAGGGTGTGGGATGAACGTGGGCAAGGAGGGGAAGTGGGTCGGAGCACGCTGGTTGCCATTTTGGTCAGGTAGGTGTATTCAGGCCATAACGGGAATTTGCGATTAAGGAGCGTGTGAATTCAGTGAGATAGAGTGATTAATCTCGGTGCTATTTCTCGATATGCCTACCCACTCTTGAAGGTAGAGAAGGAGCAAAAGCAGGAGGGGAAGAAAGGAAGACAGACAAATATTGGCTGATTAGAAATATGAAAAGAAAAGGATGATCGGATGTTAGAATAGCGCAAGCAGACGACAGAGGAAAATTCAATCGCCGAAGGTTACCAGATCCGCACTTCGAGGGGCCGTATGAATTTCCATAGTATGCTGGAATTAGAGGAAGAATAACCACACGTCATCAAGAAGACAGATTCGGAACCAAGAGTTAATCCAATACTCACATGCATCATCTGGGGATGCTCGTATGTGAAGGGAAGATACAATCGAGATATATTCAGTGTTCTCCAGAGATCGTCGACCCAGATATAGGCAGGCGAGTACGGTCAAATTCAAAGACGGGGTATCTTCCGCACCAAACTGATGTACACGTGACGAGATGATGTCCCTCAAAGCGTCGCATCGCATCGGTATCAAGCTTCGCTTCTCCTCTGCTCCGCGCTCCTGATGATAGACCTATGCGATCATGCCCTCATCGTATGGCTTTCGAGCTCGGCATGGTTCTGTGGTAGCAGTCCAGTCAGTCAAAATTCTTCATCCTCAAGGGTCGTGGAACAGATGCATGATATACCTTGTGCTTCCTCGCTTTGAGCTTGTCGCTGAAATAGCTTCCCCCGGCTCTGGCTCGGACGCTCGGCTTGACTTGCCCGTTCTTCATCACGGCTGAGGAGATTATCAGTGAGTAGGTTCGCATGAGCACATGGTATAGCACACGTACATCTGTTCTTCCGTGCGCTTGTTTCCGCGCCGGCCTGTTCGCCGCGTTGTTTCATCCAGCTCATGAAGCCCATTTTGGACGTACGTGTCTGAAGAAGGGTACGGTGGATGATGGGGATGGATTGTGGATGAATGTTTCTGTCAGTGGCTGCGACGATGTTCAATTGTATAAAGTCTTCTCACGTCCTGTAGGCATGACTTCGGTGGTCAATATAAATGTTTTCCTCGTCCTCCACCGGAACAGGTTTTTGGCCAAGACTCTCCAGCCGTGCTATGACGGAATTCCGCCTGATCAAGACCAGAAACAGGACGAATACCATAGGCCTTTGTGGACAGGCCAGTCCCAGTGGCGATCGACTGATCCATAGGACCCCGGTCACTTTACCATGGCAAAGTCTCCGACGTCATACGGGTTCAGACAGCTCCACGAGAAATTCCCCCGCAACAACGAACGGACGAGTTTGCAGAACAGGGTGCAGCGCTCGTGGCGCATTAACCAACTCTTCAGGATCCAGCGAACCCACTCCTGACCTGCTGTGGCTCGTTGCTCCTCCATTCCTACTGGGTTGGACTACATCTGGTGACCAGGAACCTACCAGGAGCCTAGAGAGGCGTGTTGTATGCGTTACAATGCGCACGATATTGCCTGACCAACGAGATCACAGGACAGATCTGCACAGGCTTCGCAGAGGATTTATGGGCTGTGGTAGGAGTGGAAAAGTGTTTACAGGCTGTTTCATCGTGGAGGCCTTGGTCTTTGTGAGCGCGCTGTTTCCTACTTGATTCTCATGTTCCCTTCACATCTTCCTGCGGCCTCGGTCTATTCATACTTCACTCGACCTCCTCAAACCTACTAAATCCAAACTCCTCAGCTAGATTTCTGAAGCTCTCGACCAAAACGACACCCAACCAATCAGACATGGCTGATAGTAAGTTCTCTTTTGCAATTCTTTTCAGCATTCGCTGGACGCGGCCTTACGCGCTTCTGTTCTGGTCTAATCCACCACCATTGACTAACCGATGACCATCTTCAGACCTGCGCTCCCACGACCCGTCCGCAGAAAAGGTGCTCGGCGACAAGGCCGTTGGTGGTATTGACGCCGACAAAGACCACCTTCCAAATGTTGTTTCCGGCTTGAAGGCGTAAGTTTTCTCCTCGGACTACTTCAGTAACACGGTTTCGTGCTGAATTCATGCGCCTTCAGCGCCCTGAGCAATGACAATACTTCGACGAAGGCCAAGCATGAAGCAGAGGTGAAACTTCATGGAATTCAGAAGGTGAAAGAAGGGGGTGCCACTTAAAGGCCAGGTACGGCGCACGAGGAGAGGTCATTGGCGCTTCCGTGTTGAGACAGCTCCTTAGATCTGTGCGTTTCCGTGGTTGGAATTTTCAGGTTCTGCAGCTCCGGCATCACCTTCATTTCTTCCGTAGAAAATAGGACAATACACGCTGTGCCTCTAGAGTCTGGTTCACATCGCGTCTTCAACTGGTGATAAAAGGCACGCCTTCATCAGAGATCATGCCTCAGTGGCGGACACCCTTCAGCTACTACATAAGCATACTAATTCAAGAGCTCTGACGTCCCGAGTCAAATGCCACTTCTTGGGCGATTCAATGGTAGCTCTGTGGATACATTGAGCATAGTTCAAGGGAGAGATCTGCTGCTGAAAGTATTGCTATCGAGCCATTTGCCATGTCGGTTGATTGGGAACGGTGTTCCAAAGTGGTGGTGGGGGGAGCCATGCCAATATCGGTCCTATTGCCAACAAATGTCGACCATTCTTGATTCTAATCAAAGAAGGCCAGCGATGCTACTGTTAAATGTGGTTCACGTACGGTACGTTCTCTTGTGCACCTCCTGCTCTTCTCCTTCACCATTGTCTCCCACACGAACTTCCTCAGTGAGCAGAGCATTGTCTGTCTAGGCTGTGATACTTGAGAGCAAAAGCGTCTATCACCTGGCAAGGGTTTTCTCGTGCATCCATATGAATGAACAGCACTCCAAGTTGGTGACACCTTGCTCGGTTCACGGTCTGCAAATGCTGCTTTGCGCAGTTGCTACTTACAAGTACTCTTCCGTAGAATCGCTCGTCTGACAGTCCTTCTGATGGCTGACCCGCTCTCTATTGCTGCTGGTATTGCCGGTCTCATAAGCTTAGCATCTGAAGTAACTTAAACTTGCTATGGATACTACATGAAGGTTTAAAAACGCCCCAGCCGCCGTCCAAGATGTCATCGACGAGATCAGACTGCTGCGGAAAGCGCTCTCTGACCTGGGAGACATATATGATCGAAGATCTGGGCCACTCCCGGCGCTTGATCAATTCATGAAAGAGCTTTCAGAGTGTGAGAATAAGATCGCCGATTTCGGCGTGGGAATAGATAAAGACTTTGGCAATCCTCGGAGGCTCATCAAACGGCTGGAATGGCCCTTTAGAGGTCCAGAAGTCAGATTGCTTCTAGCCCAGGTACAATGATATCGCGCTGATTTCGAAACGGCGAAGACCAACGCAATTCTCGACGTGGTCTCGGATGTTCAGAGTGACTTGGAATCTGAAGCTGCAAAGCAAGATGCTGTCCGAAAAGGTAACAACCCCTTTCAGAACCATCTAGTACTTTACTGGAAGTGGAGGCGGAGAGACGAGAGGCTATCCTCGACTGGCTTTCGCCACTCAATTTCCAAGACCAACAGCAAGACTATTACGAGGTACGGCGGGGAGCGAGGTTCCAGTGAGTGGGCTGAGCAAGAACTTCGCTTCACCCAGTGGCGAGATGGGAAGCTCACCTGCGATGAGCCAGAACAAGTCCTCTGGTGTACCGGGTCTCTAGGGGTAGGTAAAACTATCTGTTGGTGAGTAAAGAGTAGGCACCTGGGATGTCAGATCGAATTGCTGACGAATGCTAGCTCCGTGCTTATCCACCGCTTGTCGCTCATGTCCGGGAGTGTTGGGGTGGGATATTTCTACTGTAGCAGCCAGCAACGTGGCCTTCAGACGCCGGAAAACATTGTGGGTAGTGTGATCAAGCCACTTAGCTCCTTGAAGGTCACCGACGGAATGCTGCCCAGATGTCTGGAAGAGTATTATGATACAAATGTTGGATCAGGACGCCCGCGCCTTGTTGATCTCACGCCGCTGCTGAGCTTGACATGCCGTTCATTCTCCAAGACTTTTATTGTTGTCGATGGATTCAACGAGCTTGAAGAAGAAGTACAACAAGTCATGATCGGAGAGTCAAAGAGGTTCTTCAAGGAGAACTCTGCAAGGTTACTTGTTACCAGTCGGCCTCATACCGCACAACTAGGTTTCTACCTTCACTCAGCTTTTTCATTGAAGATCACAGGTCAAACCACTGATATCCAGAAGTTTGCGAAGACACGCATCAAGAAAGACTATAAGCTACAAATGATTATTGCAGGGGACTCTTCCCTCGCAGAGAGCGTTGCTGCGGGGATTGCAGATCGAAGTCCAGGACAGTAAGTTGGCCTTCCGCGTAGTGGAACGTGAGTTGATATGAGTTTGAAGGTTCACGATCGCTGCAATGCATATTCGCAAGATCTCTGAGGCGACAAATAAGGCCGCTCTTTTGAACCTGGACTATTTACCAACCACTCTCAAACAGTACTATGAGGAAGCAATGGACAGGATTAATAGACTCCCTAACGACAGAAGAGCTTCAAGAAGCACTTTGTGTTGCCATTGACGACCGCAAATTCGACACTTCACGACTCACGCCGTTCCCCATTATTCTGAATGCCTGTCTGGGCTTCATTCACCTTGAGAATCAGCGGAGTTCTCTTGAATTCTTTCATTCCACGTTTCAAAAGTGGCTGCTGGCTAGCGGCCAGCTGCGGTCGGAGCAAAAGCCCGGATATGGGTCAATCTTGCTTGACGTACCTCATGTCCGAAGATTTCCGCGAATCGTGTAAGAGCGAAGATCTTATAGAGGCTCGTCGACAGCAGTATCCGTTCGCGGCGTATGCAAGCAGGTTCTGGGCAGATCACATAAAGGGAGAAGCAGAATTGATCCTACAAGAACCTCTGCTGAACTTCCTGTCAAGCCCCAACGTGATCAGCTCGGTACAGCTTCTTCCACCACTGGCCTCCAGAGACATTCGAATAATTGGCAAGCCTAGTGAATGGCTAAAGATTACCGAAAGTAATAACAACATTGCGCTCTACTTTTGTGTCTGCCTTGGCTTTCAGAAAACGTTAGATGCCATCTTACAAAAAGAATTTAGGCCACCGTTTGTCGTTCCCTGGGGTGAACGTTACTCTCCCCTGCACGCCGCACTCAAATTACGCGATAGTGCCGTGTGCAGCAACTTAATCTTAAAAGACATTTGGACCGATGTGTGCGACAGACAGACGTGGAATGACACCATTGCACCTCTCTCTCGAATTGAGTGGGGGCTCTTTGACGTTGCACACTCTGCAATTGTTGAAGGATGCCAAAGCTCAGATTGACGTCCCAGATTGTGAAGGGCGCACCACTCTTCATCATGCGATTCGAGCCCACAACATGTCTGCTGTCGAATACATGCTCAAAAACTACACACCATTCGATACCAGTTCGTGGAACGTCGAATGCGACCCACCATTACACAAAGCCGTTGTTCACAGTAGTACATCAATGGTAGAGATCTTACTCAAGCACAACTTTGGTGCTGTGGAACTCAACAGAGAAGGCAAGAGTCCTTTGGCAGTGGCCACCGAGAGCGGCAGTGATAGAGCTGAGCCAATCGTGCTGACAACCGTAAGAGCTGCTGACAAACGGAACGCCATTTTCGAGCTCCCAGCCTCCGAACGAGCTGCCGCTGAACCTTTTCTAGAGTCGCTGAAGGAGAAAGAAGCGAACGCCAAGCAAGCAGCAGCAGCAGATGCGAAGGCGTCAGTCAAGAAACAGCAGATGCGATTTGGGTCAGGCCGCCTAGGCGACTTCGCAACAGCATGTGAGGGAGGCCATATTAGGTACCTGGCCTGCTCCATACTGAAAGGTGCTAAGTAGATGAGATTGATCCAGCCTCTGGTATGACGCCTTTACAACACGCTGTATCGATGGGCCAGACGGAGGAAGCATGGCATCTACTTGCTGCAGGAGCTGACAAAAAGATGAAGAGTTCGCACGGCTTCTTGGCAGAAGAAATGGCCAAGAAAGATAGACAAAAAGCAATCTTGGCCATGTTTGCCGATGAATTTTGGATGGAAATTGAGAGACCCGTGGGGGAAGGTCTGTTCCAGCGAGAACTGTCTGGTAGAGAACTACGAGAGGTCTATCAGCACGGACAACAAGACGCACAACTCCAACGCGAACATGGGTCAAACTCCTGGTCTTACCGTGGAACTGATTGGCTCGAATATCTGGGGTACAGTGGTGATCAATCAGCCTGGATGTTCGGACACTGATTGCCGCACCTCACGCCGCTTTCACGATCCGTGGGCGCCACTGAGTCTACCACCGTGAGAAGTTCGCAATTATCAAGTTTCTTTGCCCCCTTCTCATCCATGAAACTGGCGGCGAAGAATTTCCAAGCTTCCATTGGAACCGATGCAGTCTGGCGTTTTAAGGCTTGCTAGCATCCCGGTCTCCTGCTCCGCAGTGGAGACAAAGCCCCCGTGAAGCACAGTACTCACCAGAATCCACATCGAGCAATCTCACCATCTCACCATCTTCTTCACATCTCATTTGCGGGCAAACAATCTTCCAAATTCATTGCCATTTGAATCAGGGCGATTGCGATCAGTACAAGTTACTACCCGAATCAGATCCAATCCGGCAGGCCTCTCCGCCTCATTCATCCGGGCACTGTGGTCCAGGCCTCAAGACAACGCCAGCTCCTGAACGTTCCTTGAGCGATTGTGCCTACCTATGGAGATCTCACCAGAAGCAGTCACAATGGGGACGTCCACGATCCAGAAATTTGCGCAGCTTGAATGAGAAAGCGCCCAGTGTAAGACCACGTGAGGTTGAATAACGCAGCACGCGGCACGTGGCAGCTGATTGAACGCCATGGGGCCCCGCGTGGCTGGTCGGCGGCTGATTGAGTAGGAAGGCTGATAACGGGGAAGTTCTTTACTTGACTAAGTGGGTGGGCTGGAGTCTGTAATGTGGAATGGCTGTCGAGATGAGGTTGGTGAATGAAGGTGTGAATTAACGCTGTGGCGAGGATGACGAGGGTCGGTGTTCAGGTGATGGAGGGTGATGCATTACTGTCGGTGAGAGTATTATTTACTATCCATGTGGATATGTTGTATATACAACCTGTGCTGGCTCTAATTAATCTGCCACCCATTTTATTCACCACCCAAATTACCTCCAACCTGCCACCCCATCCCTTCGACCGGGCTATAGTCGAAGATGTTACTGCGTCTTCTTCTCATTTGCAGCACCTCCCTCCTCCTCCATCCTCCTCCTATACCCAAAATACCCCTCCAACAACCCACTTCCCACCACCAATTTCCATAAACACCAGCAATAACACACCCCAAATGCCACCGCCCCCAGACAAACATTAACCACCACCCACAGATCCGGCTTCCCCGTTGGTGGCGGAATAAAAGCCTCTAACCCATGCCAAATAATCATGAACATGTAGTATTCACAATGCAATATCTTCGTCGCCGTACTCAGATCTCCCTCTGGGCGCGGCTTCCCCGGCTCATTCTGATTCGCGTGGTCGTAGTAGATATTGGCGCTTGTGGGTGGGAGGCCGAGGAGGTAGGCCCAGAGGAGCTGGAGGACGAAATAGGGGGTTCTGAGGCCGTCGCGTTTGAGGAGCGGGTATAAAGTCCAGGTCCCGACCATGTTGGCCCAGCCGACCCAGGCGCGAGTTTCTTTGGTCAGGCCGTCGCGGGAGGAGAGGAGAACGGTCATGGGGAGGAGGGGGAGGAGGATGGATTTCTCGTGGACTTGGTAGGAGAAGAGGTAGAAGGACCAGGCTGTTGAGGCGAGGGCGTGGGGGAGGAGGGAGCGGTGGGGGTTGGCGCCGATGAGGAGGGTGGAGGGGAGGGTGGCGGCGAGGGTGAGGTAGAGGGAGAGGCGCGGCAAGGTGATTAGGGAGGACGGGAGGTTGTGGAGTTTGTAGATGGTGTTGAGGGCGCACCAGAAGTTGGCGACTTTGTCTTCGAAGAGGCCGCGAGCGAAGGGGAAGATGCGGTGGAGGGTTTGGTTTAGGATGAGAAGGGGAGGGTAGGAGGGGAATTGGAGTTTGGGCGTGAAAGGAAGGGTGGCGAAGAGGGTAGGCGTGGTGGTGTTTGGGAGTTCTATACCGCGGTTTGCGTCATAGAGAGATCCGTAGATCAGGGGAGCGTAGAGAGCGGCTAAGGATAGCGTGGTGATTGTTGCGATGCCGAGGAAACGGCCCACGCGAAGTCGAGGCGTGAGGCAAGATCCTAATAGGTAGGCGAAGATTATGGGCGAGTAGTAGAGAGCCATCTGTTTGTAGCCGAGGGCAGCGACGAAGAAGATGCACGACCACATCAGTCGTCCGGCATAGATACTCGACAGTGCGGCGATGACGAATCCTAGCATGACCGTGTTGTACTGGAAGTGGCCATGGTCGACAAGGATGGTAGCTGGTTGCATCAGGAAGGCCACCAGTGCAACTGAAAGAGAGGTCGTGCCCACGCCTTGAGCTCGTCCATAACGGCGAAGAAAATGGATGGTCGCTGGGACGTAGACAAGATACTCTGACACAATGACGGTTGCACGCATATAGACTTTGAGTAGCTGGGTCTCAAGACCGCGAGAAGTGTTGAAGGCGAACCACGAAGGGTCAATAAATGATCCTCTGACAACGATTAGTAATCAGGGCATCGCGTGCGTGAACGTTCTCACATCTTGCCCATGAGCCAGCTATGATAGGCGGTCAGGGGTGGATAGTCCAGACCCCAGTATTCAAGGTCATGAAAGTACCATAGAGACATTGGCAGATGGTTCGTGATCTCCATCCAGTGTCTCTGGGCTTCAAAATCACCATGCATTGGGGGTTTTCCATACCCTACACGCTGTAAGCAAAAGACTAGGAGACATTGTAGTTCACTGTACCAGAATATCCCCATAATCCGACTGTCCATCTGAATAAGCCAACAATCATCAATATCAAGGGTATGAGCACCCATTGTGATGTTGCGCCTCGAGCTGGCCAGAGAAATGCTACGAGGGGAAATCCTGGCTTGACAGCATGGCTATGTTCATCAATTGTGACAATGTCGGCGTTTGTATCCCTTCGTGACCTCCCAGACGGAGATCTTTTCTTCTTCCGAGGCTTGTGAGAGGCGGCAGCAGTCGACATCTTGCCTGTGGTGTCTTTCAAGTTGAGGAGGAAGTCTTCTCAGCTTCGACGCAATTGGCGGATGTATCAGCGTGCCAAATAGGGCTAGCTCAGCTTTAAGGTTCAGGCTAGAATTGATAAGGAAAGGTCCGTTTTGAAGCTCTGGAAAATTTCGAGAAGAAGAATTTCCTCGTCGCACCCCGCTTTGATCGCCAGCCTTTTCCTCCATTCACAGAAATCTTCTTTCTTCGGAATCTTCAAGGTCTTCAAGTCTTTCAAGTCCTTGAAAGCTCAGTGGGTATTCGTCCTCATCTAATTAAATTCCATCCTGAAGGCTTCTGAGGGTCAAACATTTGTGGGGTCGAGGGATCTTTACGATACTATCTGTGGGCTCTACCACCAGACAAGACGTGGGTTCTACTTGTCTATCATCATTTGTGGGCTTGAGACTGTCCGTTGCGGGATCTGTGGGATTTGCGCACCACAAAAGCATCTTCAAAAGTGGCAATCTGCCTTTTGCATTCACTGCAGCTGGCATTATTGAAGAAGCTGAGGGCTTTGAATATTCCGAACTGGGCCGAGGGTTTTTGCCGCACGAGCAAACAAAACTTGAACACTGCATTTCCTGTCCGATCTGACCTCGAGAACTTTCTGAGGGATTAGTGAGTTGTTCACGTATTTGCTTTCATGTTGCACCCTGTCGCTTGGCTTGATCATGCTTGCCCTAGTGTAATGCTAACCTATGGATCTTCTTTGCAGAATCTTCGGCATGTCTAAATCCAAGTCGAAAAGCTCCAAGGCTGTGGCGGTGCCTGAAACCTCTACTTTGAACAAGGTTAAAGACGCTGCTGTCACCAAACCAGCTCAGACCCCAAAAGCCAAGAGCAAAGAAATTGCGAAGCAAGTTGCTTCAAAGGCCGAGAAAAAGTCGAAGCACAAAAAGGCAAAAGAGCCTACACCAGAACCAGAGCCAGATTCTGAAGAGTCTGCAAGCAGTGTCAGCGCTAGTGCAAGCGAGGTTGAAAGTGATTCTGAGGTTGAGGCGCCTGCTAAGAATGGCACCACAAATGGGAAAGCTTCTGCCAAAGCAAAGGCAGTCACCAAAGCTGCAGACCTAGATGCAGACTCCGACTCTTCTGAATCTTCCGATAATGAGCCAGCCGCTAGTGGCGTCCTAGGGAAGGCCCCCGCCGTCACTAAGGCAGCTCAAGAGTTTTCTGAAGACGATGACAGTAATGACTCAGATGCTGCTGCTGAGCCTTCGGCAGTCAACGGTAGAAGCAAGCCAGTTGCAGCAAATTCTGATGAGAGTGAGGGCAGTGATAGCGATGACGAGAGTGATGAGGAGAAGCCTGCGACCAGTAAGAAATCTGCCATTTCTGATCAGCCTACGAAAAAGCCGGCTCCCATCGCACCGAAGAAGGCATCTGACGACTCTGAAGACGACGAGGCGGACAGCGACGATTCTAGTGATTCTAGCGACGAGTCAGAAAAAGAAGAGGTTGAACCAAAGAGAGCTGCGTCAAAGCGCAAGGCGGAAGAAGAGGCAGTGCCAGCCTTCAAGAAGGCGAAGACTGGAGCTGACCCAAGCGGATCTCAAGGCAAGAATTTGTTCGTTGGCAGCTTATCATGGAACGTGGATGAGGAAACGCTCACTCGCGAGTTCGAAGAATTTGGCGAGCTTACCGGAGTCCGTGTCATCACTGATCGCAATACTGGGCGTTCGAAGGGGTAGGCATCCGCTCAGTCTCTTACTATTTTCAATCGGATGGACTGGCTGACTTTCTCATAGCTTCGGATACGTTGAATTCGCGAACGCTGCGGATGCCGCGAAAGCCCATGCTGCCAAACAAGGCGCTGAACTTGATGGTCGTACGATCAACCTCGACTTTGCAACTTCGCGCACTTCAGGTGATCCAAAAGATAGGACTCAATCACGCGCAAAATCGTTTGGCGATTCAAACAGTGACCCAACAGACACCCTGTGGATTGGCAACATCAGCTTTCAGGTTGACCAGGACCAACTTTCCACTGCATTCCAAGATTATGGCACAATCATGGGAGTGAGACTGCCCACAGATCGTGAGACAGGAGCGCTCAAGGGCTTCGGTTATGTGACATACTCTACAGTGGACGAGGCAAAGGCCGCGTTCGACGCCATGCAAGGTGCTGATCTCGCCGGACGATCTCTACGCCTCGACTTCAGCCAACCCCGTCCCAGCAACGGCGACTCTCCGGCCCGTGGTGGTCGTGGTGGAGCACGCGGAGGCTTTGGCGATCGTGGCAGAGGAGGATTCGGTGGGCGTGGAGGCGGTCGAGGCGGGTTTGGAGACCGAGGCGGACGAGGTGGTGGTCGAGGAGGTGCACGAGGTGGGCGCGGCGGCACTTTCAACCGTGGAGGCTTCGGTGATTTCTCCGGCAAGAAGACAACCTTCTAAAGCTGTGGTGGAGTCTAACCATCCTCAACATCCCATACTGGGCTCCTAATCTTCTCTGCGAACGCTACCCATGGTCCAGCCGCAAGTCATCTCGCCTCCGCAAAATCCATCGACGTTGATGGTCTATGACAATATCCTGCGGCTGGCAGGACAGCCTCGGTCTGTCCTCAGGTAATGTATCTCCTTTGTCCTTTTCCTAGCCTCCTCAACAGACAATTGTATGAGACCTCTTTCGGACCGGTTTGTGAGCTTATTCAAAGATAGATCGTTCTCTCAACAACAAGCCGTGTGTCACAAATACATTGTTCTGCGTGGCCTTGTTCCTCCTCCTCATTGCGTTTGCTAGTAGCCAACGTGATCCAAGGAGAGGTACACGTGTTCTACCCTTATGATGATACTTACTCCGTAGCTTGCCTCGCTGATCCCACATGCTGATTTCTGAGCGAGACTCGTTATCTGCGATCGGCGCCTATGCAGTGTCCCCTCCATGGTCCAACCCCTAACTAGCAACTTCTCAGCCAGCCGCCATCCAACTTGCATACGCAGCTTACTCTGATTCTCTCTCCTTTCATCTTGTTTCGCTCCGCTTTATCTTGATGATGCTCAGCCAGAGTGAATCTTGAGCAATCCCCACAGTGACATCTTGGAGTCATGTGACGTGCCTGCATCAGCAGCCCCATCACGTTGCAGCCGTGAGACAAACCACCTGACCACGCCCTATGAAGCACCACCCCTCTATGGGCGGGTATGGTCAATAATCTCAAGAATTGCCTACCTCCGTTTGACTCGAAGAATACCAGCTCATAACCTGGTCGAGACGGAGTCTTTACGTGCTTCGTGGCCCTAACGAACTTGTCCAGGCTCGACCTCAGCGGGCGCACCCAATCAGTCTCCCTTCCTTGTTGTTTGTACTGCCATATAGCCTATACCCGCAATGCAACCAAATCATTTGGATCTCTTGGGAGTTAGAACAAATACCACTTCGAACAGAAGGTCATCGACGTCGCAGGAGCGCCCCGTGATGTCACCTGCACCATCATTGACCAGAAGATTGCGATCAGAGGGTACGCTTTCCAATTTCCATCCTCGAGCTGCACAGTATCCGAACATATCCCTACAGTCTTGGATGCAATTTCTAATCAGCGTTCACACACATCATGTACTTACCAGCTTTTTATGCAGATTCCTGGGTTGAGATATCCTCGCAACCTTCCTCCTCCTCCCTCTCTTCTGCCGGTGGAGACAATGAAATCGTAACAACGGGACTCCAGATTCGTCATGACTCGAATCTTCATAGGCAGCACCGCCGAAGACGTCTGCGTGCTGAGATAGCTGGAGGCATACGGCTGCCTGGCCGAGCATCCAGTGCTGCAGGAAGCAGCCAAGACGAATACGATGAAAGCGAGAGTGAGTCTGACCGGGTCATGAATAGCTCAAACGAAGATATTACGGCTAGAGATGTGCGGGGTCAAGAATTGTTCCAAGCCGGTGAAGACGAAGACGATGATTCCACAGCACTTGGAACCAGAACCTCAATTTCAGATGAGAAGATATTCACACCACAGCCAAATGCCTTTTCACATCCTCCCTCGTCGCAGACGAGCCACCAGGGAACTGGATCGACAGCCACAGTAGACTCGTATTTTCCTCCAACCTCTTCTAGGAGGGGCCCAGTGGGTACCAGACTAGCTTCCCACCAGAATATCACTCCGCGAAGCATTCAACCGTCTCGTCCTCGCCCGCCTCAACCACAGACTGTTCGATCGCATGGTCCTTGTCACGTAATGGGCCCGTCGCACTCGTATCAACCGGACCACGATGCGGCCCTCCGCGCCAGTCTATCCACCCTTCTGTCTTGTGCTGCGGCTGTGCGTGGTTCGCCGAAGCAACAAGACACGTCATCACGAGCCGAAATCCGCCATCACAGTGAAACAACAGCATTACGACTTGTTCCCGAGTCAGAGCTCTTTGGTCCTGATAATGGTCAAGCACCACCACCCCTGCCGGCACGCAAACCTCGTGTCATCAGCCCACCTTCATCTGCGAGTCTATCCCCTAAGGCTGCCACGAAACGGAAAGCTAGGGAAAGTTCGAAAGATCGACACACAAAGAAATCTCGAGCCACGAAAACTGTTCCTGGCAGCATGGAGGATGCAACGGTCTCACCGATACTTATCAGCTGGATGATATCAGCCGGAGTGGTTCTTGTCTTTTCGGCCATCTCTTTCTCGGTTGGTTATGCATGGGGCAAAGAGGTTGGCAGGTTCGAAGGAACCATGGGGGTAGGTAATGAGGGTGCTACTTGTGGGAGGGAAGCGATGCGAGGCAGTACCGGAGGGCTGAGACGACTGAGATGGGGCACCGCCAGCTCGAGTATTCGAGCTTGAGTGAAGATTCGAGTGGTACAATCGGCATTTACGAGGTTGTTTATGACATGCGAAGGATATGAGTTCACGAGAGGATGGGGGAATGAATCTACGGCGCTATGGTTTTGGTTTACGCATTCAAGAATGATACCAAGGTGAGTTCAGCGAGCAGCTAGCACAGCCTCAATGCGGCAAGGAGCAAGACGGTCAATGGAGCTTCCATGGAAAACCAAATCTCTTGGATTGAGCAACTGCAGGGATATACCCATCTCCGTCCTACGGATCATGTGCGCAAGTTGTACCTAATCATAGATAGCTCTTTCTCTCCTGGGCATGGAAAGTCTTCTCCTATTGTATACTACTCCATCCCATCATCCGCCTCATTCTTCCCGAGGGCCAGCCATGATGACTACTATGCACACAACGAAACGACTCTGACTGTGGAAGTTCATGCTGATGGATTATCATTCCTTAGTCGTAACAAAACCCTGGACCCCAATATAAAAACGCCGTGATATCTTTTCAGAGTTGAAGCCCAAGTCGAGTCGCTCACCAAACAACAGGATTGCCAGCCATCCTCTAGGCAGCATTCCCCATCCCATCCCATCCCATTAGTTAAGTAAGCACGGCACAATTTACACCCGACTAATCTTGAATTTCAACTTCCTCCCGCCCGCCTGGGTTGCCCCCTTGATGACATGACTCAGATCCCCGACGGGCAGATTCAACGGGAAATCCACCGCCAGCAAGACCAGCACGAAGAAGTCGTACCAACCGATCAGACAGGACATGAAGGCCAACGCACCCCCCGCGTGCTGCAGCGTCAGCGCCGCGTCTTTGTTGCCGCGGGCATTCTGCCAGTCGCTGGCGGCGAGGCAGCAGTACATCGGACAGAGGGTCAAGAAGATGAGGAAGAAGAGGATGTTTGTGCGGAGTGAGGCGATCAGGTAGACAAATGACAGGACGCCCATCCATAGGAGGAAGAAGGCGAATGTGTTGAGGAAGCCGGGGTCGGCGAGGCCGGCGGTGGAGGCGGAGGTGGCGGCGGGAGTGGTGCTGTAGGCGCCGTAGGAGTTGTAGAGCGGGGTTAGGGTGGCGCCGAAGGTGAACCAGTAGGCGCCGTAGGAGCAGAAGACGACGAAGGGGAAGGTGTTGCCGAGGATGAATTCGAGGATGCCGCCGGTGAACATGCAGAGGCCGCCGAAGAAGTAGTATGCGCCGCTGTGGGGCAAGAGGGTGGGTTAGCAGAGGGGAATAGAGAGGGAGGCTTAAGGTGGTGGAGGAGGTGGAGGAGGAGGAGGAGGAGGTGGTGGTGGTGGTGATGATGGTGGTGGTGTTGTGTGATACGACAAGCAGGGAATGTTCTGTGATAGACTTACTTCTCTGCTGCGCCGAGGCCGCCAGCCCCTCTCCAGCCGAGGAGGGCACAGGAAAGGGGTGTTAGGGAGAGGATGAAGCCGACTACGGCACTGTGGACAGACTGTCAGTTGTTTTTGGTCTCGAGCAGAGGGAAGACTTGAGGTGAGTTAATCATACAGTGGACTAGGGTTGCCAAACGTCGTACGCAGATTATTCGAGACTTCGTTCTTAGGTCCCAGGTATAGCTTCTCAAACAGCTCGGGAGAAATGGAGAGGTTGCCAGTCGTTTGCACCCTTCGGAGAGCTTCCTGGCTATCCGCATTCTCCTCCATCTGGTAAGTGGTATTGCTATTGCCAAGGCCATTGTGACCGCTCGCTCGCTCGTTCTCGAGGATCTCCGCCATGGTACTTGCTTTGGCTTAGATGGGTCGAGATAGGTACAACAAAGTAAGAAGAGGTGCAAGGTAATGGTCAGCAAAACGATGCGGAAGTGCAGATGGCGTTTTCAAACAATGTCGAGTCAATAACAACATATATATACAAACTGACGTCTACTTCATCGTCTGACATGGTTGCCACCGCTCCAAGCTCACTATTCATGCCTCCGCGGAGATCGGAAAGAGGCATGTTCCTCAGCACGGACAGAGATCATCACGGCCTTGGTCTCGAAGGTTGAATGGGTTTGGTGTGTGCTTCACTTCGGATCCGACATGATTCGCGATATGCGCTGCGCAGTTGTCTCCAGAGTCCGTCCTGTGGCTGGTGTGGAGTCGTAGCAAGAAAAGCTGGGGGTACGTCAAACTAGTGTCTAGATGTCCCTGCATCGGCAACGGCGGAGATTATGCATGGTTCCGTGCTTTCTGTGGAGCTCGTTCTCAGGGGAGTCGGTCTCAGAAGAACAAGACAGTTCGCGCCGCCTCTGCAGCTGCCTATTCGCTCAGTCAGATGGGGATTCGAGCCACAATGGGAGGCCAGTTACCATCATTGATTGAGGGTCGGTGTGGTAGGTTGTCAGAGTGGAAGAGCCTCAACTTCTCCGGCGACAGTCTGCGCTCGCTCGTGGTGGACGGCGAATGGACTCAAACAGCTGCCGCCGCTACGGCACGTCTTCCAAAGCCGATGCCCCTATGTTCATGAGCCGACGGTTTTCCCGGACCGGAGACTGGAGAGCAGTGAGATTGCACTGATCACGGATGGTGCGTCGCCCTTGGCCCCGGCCTCTCAATTCGTTCTCCCCATGCTTAACAAAGTTCTGGCAGTCTTCCAACCAGTCACGTTACTGCATTAGCTTGAGGCGTCATGCGAAACATTCAATATGTCGACAGTGGGTTTTCTAGACTGTGCACATCCTCACCAGCATCGATAGTTTGACTCGGGACCGCAAAAGCGCATCAGAAGGTCGATGAACATTGAGCATCCTGCTTGCATAATCGCTACTAAACAGAGAATTGTTGATGTTCGTCGATCTGCTGAAGCAGCATTGATAGTCCAGGTCGAGATCTTAGACGCACACCACAGAAATTGACAAAGTACTCTGACTTGCATGGTTACCGGGGAGGGAGGACAAGATCTCTTGATCCGTCTCAGGCTGGCACCCAGCGGGCGGTAGAGTGCATGACATGCACGCGTAACGGTTGCCCCCGGATTAGTATGACAGCTTCTTCAGATGGACATGGTGCACTTATTGGGTCATGAGTAATCAATGGGAATCGGGATTTTTCGAGATTGACTTCTGAATACGTATCATCTTCGCCACGAAGGGTCTTGGTGTTCTGGCCCCCGGCCTTGATCACCCGGTAGCAGTGCCTTCCCTGGCACTTTCAAACTGCACCTTCGACTGCTGCTGCAGAGGCTGTCATTCTCCGTGTCATACTCCATGAAGCTCATCACATGCTTTCGCACACTTCCTTGTCGTGCTCTTCGATTCCACGACCCATTCAGATTACTTCGCATCACGGCCCCATCTGGAGCGCCAAAGTCCTTCGGCTGCGCGGGCGAAACAGGTGAGCCAGTGTTAGCATATGAATGAGGATTGGAAGAGATAGAAGAGAACTCTGCGGATTGCGTACGAGACGTCCTTGTTGAGACGTTCATCCGTCGACCTTTCGATGTAGCCAGAGGATCGACATGAAGCGGTGTTCGAGAGGCTACCGTGCCATTCTGACTAAGTCCTTGCTGATTTAGACCAGTCTGGTACGTGTCGACCGGCGTTTCGCAACGAGGAACCTCAGTCCCATCGAGGATCGGTATACTGTCAGCTTGGTCTTTCTTGGGGATTGATGAAAGCGGCATGCCAGTTTGCAGTACCGTCGAAGGGTTTGGCGTTGGCGCTGGTGTGGTGTTAATGGCAGGCAGTGGCTTTTGTGCCTGCGAAGATGCGGAATTTGAAGAAGAGAGCTGATTATGGTGGTTATAAAATCTGTATCCTGGTCGACCGGCGGTGTTATCGCTGTTGTTGTCACGGTGATAACCTGAAAATTAATGTCAATGTCTATGTGTCATTCTGATGTTTGTATGCTATTCTTCGATATCAATGCCATCTTTGTGGGGGCATGGCGGTGCTGTTTTTAGGATATGATGACGAACCTCCAAATTCGGCGAAGGGATCTCCACCCTTAACTTCTGGCTCTGCTTTCTGCTTTGCTGCGTCAAGAAACTTCTCGCGCTCAAGAATGGCGGTCTCTGCCTCAAGAAGCTCTTTCCCTCTCTTCCCATTCACTTTATTCTTCGCACGTCCAATTCCAAGACGTAGCTTTGACTTTCGCTTTAGGCAACACCAGAGAAGAGCAGCAAGCAAGCCAAGAAGTGCTAAACCACCGATGACTCCACCAGCGATCGCGCCAACTGGTGGACGAGTGGTGTTACTTAGCTGAGAAGTGGAAGATGGGATAGCAATAGCTGACGTTGAGGTAGCTGGGGTTCTGGAGGCAGTGGAATGCAATGCGGCCGAAGTTGATGTTGGCTTTGTAGAAGCTGTAGATGTTAACGCTGAAGTCGACTTGGTGGCCGCCGAGGATCTAGACGCGATGTCGGTGGTGGAGGATGCACTGTCGGTTGTGCTGGGATTGTTGGAGGTCTTCGCAGCGACGGGATTGCTGCTACTGTCGTCTCCACAAGTGCCCGTGTCACAAGGATTAGTGGAACAACATCCAGAATATGGACCTTTGGCACAACGATAGAAAGATTTGCCAGCATCACAGCCGCCACTTCCCTGGCGCGGAAAATGAAGCCGCATGGCGATGATGGGCAGAAGAAAATGCTCAGAGCAGAGAGTGCGTTTTTACCCAAGAGCCAAAGCGGCGAAGATCAATCGTGATTAATGCTTCGTGAAACTTACGCGACATCGGGGAGCAGGCCATGAAAGTCTTGGGCATTATGGCTTTCAAAGGGGCCAGGCCAGGAATTTGGGAGCAAACTCGCCTCGGGGTCATGCATTGTGCACCGCCCCGAGACATCCAAGATGGGGGTGGAACAAAGAAAGGATAGACGCATGGCCGCTTGCGGCGCCGCTTCCACTTTTATCCGTCCTTGGCAATGCTCGTTTGAGCCACCCACTGCGCCAATCTAGACGCTTGCAGACGCCATGAACAAGCGCAGGCGCTGCTGCAAGTCCCTAGATTTGACAGTGGCTTTGGGCTGCGAGAACAGCTCAAGTGGCACTCCCAGCACTTTAGCTTTGGGTAAGACAGATCAGGTCGAAAACTGTCAGCCGCCTGCGAAGTGCCTGCGCCTCAGGCCTGCAATCGGTCAATTGTCTGGCTGACCTCCGGCTGTTTTGAGCCTCATTCGACTCAATCCGTTCAATTCGATTCATCGAGCATTTTCTGCTTAATGCTCGACAAAAACAGTCTGATTCTTCTGCAAGAGGGTTGGTGGACACTTTGTTCGATGGTACGCTTCGGTCGCGTCTGGAGCGCTGACTTGAATGAGCCGTGAATCTGCTGATATGATAAAATTAAGCAGCCACAAGCTATGGATGGTGTCAGCGTCAAGCGTCCAGCCTTCGTTGTCGTTTTGAGAAAAATCCATCTCCATAGCACTGCCCTGACTGGGTCAACTTTCAGATGCCCGAGGGCTGCCTGTGCTATGCAGAGTACAGCAGTCGCAACTGGGAAAACGTAGGCCGCCTTATCGTCTGATGCCTGTGAAGCCAATCGTCGTTCTTTCCGGTGATCCAGGCTGCTAACCAGCGCGGTCGGGACCCCTTCCTTCAGGGTAGAAATCCCAAGCGTCTTCCAAATGTCCTTTCTGATGATCCTTCGCCTGCGAAGAAAGCTGTCAGCTCAATCCGTGCGGAAGCAAACCACCCAACCTAACAGTGCTTTGGCAAAGTACTCCATCATTTGAACCTCCTCATCGAACCATCCTTGGTGCCGCCTCACAGGAGGGTTTGAGAACGTCTGAGCTCGGTCAAAGTCAATCCAGTGGACTCTGTCTGGATTCCTGGCACAACCATCATGTTTCATGGGTAGGGATCCATGTGCAAAACTCCAGCACCATGACTGTCTCAACAAGCTTGCTTGTACGGGCTTTCGATAACATCGACGAGTCCATCAGTTGCATCTGCTGGACATATTCAATCAGTATCATTAGACAACAGCATATCTCCAATAAACGAGTCCAGGTGAGGTTTCCACAAATTTGATTATGTGGTTTTTATAATTCCAAAGAATTGCAGTACAGAGCCGTCGTCGCTAAGGCCTCTTGCTTTCAAGCAGCGATAAGCTCCACTTTTGGGAACGAAAGTGTGGTGCTCCGTAGTTCTACAACCCGCGTCAGAACGAGCCACATTGTGACAAAGTATTTTTCGTTTACCATTTTTGGGTCCCTCGACCAGTGCATTTCTGACCAATTTCGCCATTTCCAAAATCGACCCTACCATGGGGAAGTGCTTTGACCACAATCGGCAACCATCCACACAAAGGCACGGCCAGTTTTTCCAACAATCAGCAACAATGCCGCTTTGTTGCTGCGTCAAAGGAGAAATCCAGAATGATAACCAAAAAGCCTTCAAGCCACCCATTTGTACCTCTTGGCTCATTCCGCCAGGTCTATTCTTTAGGGTACATAAGCGTCCGCATCCCAATTATTTAGGATTTATTCTTCCGAGCTTCGTTTGCATTCCAATCTTGCCTCCACAATTCGAGCAAACTCGTCTGCTGCTACTCGGTCAAGACACTGGGTTCGCTGCTCTTAGTCATCTCTCTGCGCTCCAGCATTCCGAGAACTCTTGCGTCGGACAGCGAAGATGTGTTTGACAACCTACCAAGCATACGAGTGCGGCCACGTGGTTTGGGTGCATTTCCACCAGTGCCCTCGTGCCATCGCTGAGAAGAGGCTTTCGTGTGACAAAGCAGCGACGGAGATTCTGTCGCCGGTTGGACCTGATGGGTTCATCTGTCGGACTTGCTACCCAGCTGCTTTTTGAGTTGATCTCAAGGAATTGTCTGGGAAGGCCATGTTTGTTTGGACGCGATCGCTGTGGAAAAGGAAAGGTAGCTGCCTGGTCCTGTCTCTGGGAGATAGGTAGGTAGTTTAAGCTCCCGTCGCTATGTTTGTCCAGGTAGACAACTTTGACGACCTTTACTATTTGTTTTGCTATCAGTAAGTTGTTGACCCGTGATGCCACGGCCAGGTAATCAGAAGAATATTCGATACCATCCTCGCTCGATCTTAATGTGTATGCGCAATAGCCATCCACCGGACTCCTTTTGCTTTATGAGTGATCTGCCTTGCCCGAACCTACTGAAATAACCTTGATGGTTTGATGGAAAACAGAATGGACCCCGAGAGCATTAGGAACCTGCGAACCCTATTTCACATACATAGGGGGGAGCCCGGCCCTAATTCTGTGTATGGCGGTCTCCGATCTGGCATGTGGGTCCTCCGGTCCATCGAATTGGATGCATCGAATAATTACGTTGGAGATCGAGTTGACCGGTAGCATAAACTTCGGCGTTGAACAGATGAGGTCTGGTCTTGTCTATGATAACATGCCTTACCATACCAGTACAGACCAATGCTCAAGGCGCGGCTGAAAACCTCGTAAATCAGGCGATAATGCAGCACAGGCCCACTTCACGTCAAAGGCCGCGAGCCATAGGAGAAGAGTGGAAGCCACTAAGGCGTACTTGTAAGGCATGCTTGTATCGAAGGCAAATCCCGGACTCGCAGTCTGAATGGCGAGGTCTCAAACCTATTCCCCTTCGTACTGATTCGGATCATAGACAACCTTCGCGCATGGCGCCAGACAACAAGTGAACACGTCAATTGTGCTGCTAGGTTCAAGGTTCTAAGTGATTTTGGGAATGGCAAGGATTTGACCTGCCAGTCATGGCCTGATCGCCACTGCAGGGGCTGATCTGGGCAGTCGGGGCTTGTGGATCTGCTCCAGATTGAGGCTCTTGGGTATCAACTAACCATTTCCCCCATCTCATTAGGTGCTCCAATCGGTCGGAATGGTGGCTTGATGGGATGACTGCAGGCATTCGTATACCCTTGCTGCTACCTATCTCGGAAGTCCTCCGTACCGCGGTTTTCCAAGGGATTTTTCGTGCATTGACTCGACGCCAACCGTGCACAAAAACTCCCAGACCTGCCTCTGATGAATGATTTCTTCTGTCAGGCTGGCAAGGACAAGCTCTTCCCTGCACTCAGCTCCTCTTTTGCCTTTCCTCAACCCCGTACTCGGCACAACAGCACCAGATAAAGCTGCACAGATGCACGAGCGATGACCCGAAATGATCGTCATTATCACGAATACAACCCGGCGTGGTCCTAAGGGCGGCACAAAGTCTGATTCCCAACCAGCCTGCAACCCCCAATTCAAGCAGTCACCGAGATGTCGCGAAACAGCAGCAGGACGAGAGGAAAAATGATTGGAATGAGAAGGTGGGATGGTCGATCAAGAATAACAACCGACTGGTTCGGCTACCACAATGTAGTACCCACTTGGTTGCGCTCTGGATGCATTACTGATAGATAGCAGGACCCTGAGCTCAATTTTTCAGATGGAGACGTCCTCGTCTTTCTTCACGAGCCTGGTGGTTCCAGAAGAGCAGCATCCTTCCGCGTTCACGCCGAATACCTTGCAACCACAGGATTCCAGTGCCTGGTCGATCAGTCCGTGACTACACCCATTCCAACGCATCGGGCAATGCCAGCCAGGCCAAGTGATCAACCTAGCGCCACTGTTAGAGAGCTCTATTTGCCGGCACCGGCAGAAGCACAAAAAGATGCTGGCGCGCGATATCACTTGGCAACGCGGAATTTCATTGCCTGGTTGTACGACCGGCCGTTGACGGGGAAGACATTGGGAACATCGCTTGTAGACGTGATGAGTCGAGCACACACATACAGGCCAAATGATGCAGAGTCAAACAACAGAGACATGTTAGCATACTTGGACAGGAGAGGCTACATGGACTTTCGAGAATGTGTGGATCATGCTTTGGCAGCCTTACATCTCGCAGAGAGCTTTCAAATGGAGTTTCTCTGGGTGAATGCCTTTTCTCACTCCGTTGGAATGAATCACGTGTTGCATGCAAGCATTGAGTTTCATGTAAGCTATTCCACTACCTTTCCTACATGGTGTCTTCCTCTGACTGTCACCAGGCTGTAAGTCGTATGACTAAGGCTATGATCACTCGCACTCGCCTCGAGGTGGACGCTCGTCTCGATCGAGTCGCAAAGTCGCTGACCACCTTCTTCGACAATGATCTCTCAGGTTCCTACCTTGGGCTTACTCAGTCTGCCAAGGATCATATGGACCGCTTTAGATCATTTCTGCATGCCTATTACATCGAAAGCAATGGATTTTGGCCACCCTCGGGGTTTGATTCAAGCTTTGCCCTCCGAAGGTCACTATATCGGTCGATGTATGTGGAATTTCGGGCCCTGTATCAGTACCTGGCCAATCCCGTGTCAACACCTTCTCTACAACACAACAAGTCTGTGGAAGGCGGGATATGTACGTTGCAGAATATTGGAGCTTTTGATACCCGGTACAGGTTCGAAACGTTACCTCATCCACTGCCTCTACTTCCAAAATCACCAGAGTCCAGCGCTTCGCTTGGATTTACGATCAAGAAACGGAGAATGGAGAGAGAGGCTCATCACGCAGCGCTGATGAAGTCCTTCAGTGAAGCATCAAATCGCGATTCAGATCTCATGAAATCGAAGCTTGTGCGCAGATACAATCAATTCGAGAAGTACACCATTATTGATGATTTCGATCCAGTCAATCTCACAGAAGGTAGGAAGGTCCGTTGGATACTGATATACGCCATTTTCCAAATCCTTGCCTCAGTAATCTCGGCTCCTAAGGAAGTTAAAGATACGGAAGGCTTATCATACCCGTTGTGCTGTCAAAGACCAAAGACAATGCCATGGATGATAGAGACCAAATATCCTGCTGGTGCTGCAGCGTCACCCAGTGCGAGTATCAAAACCAAAGATGACGAAGGCAAGAGCCTCCGAGGCCGAAACCAAGAACTTCGACCAGACGTGGACCATCTCACCTCACAACGCAATACCTCGTCAACATCCTTGACAACTGCTTCATCATCGGCCGATAACAGGAGTACATCTTCAGCCACAAGTTCACCAGCATCTACCACAGTGCCTAAGTCCTCTCGGCCTCCCTCTCTTCTGCGCTTCCTGCGGAAGCGGAAAACATCCTCTACAAATACTGCCACAATATCAGATTCAACTCTTCCAGCTCGCACTAAAATCGCTCCCTTTCATGAGATTCTCGTTTATGGCTACGGTGATGGCCTGAACGAGACCAGAGACGACACACCGAAGACCACAGTCCATCCTCCCAGTGAAAGTCAGTCAGCTTCGCCGACCCCAACCAAAATGAACATCAACAACAGCTCATTCGTCAAAGAAGCCTCGTCAAGTCCTGCTAAAGTCTTCCCGCCTTCTTCTCTAGTGAGAACCCCTCGTTTCTCTTTCACCCAACCAAAATCTATATCTCTACTCCAATCGCCCAATCTCCTCCCGTTCAGCCAACCGGGGAGTCCAACGGTGCCCACCCTCCCAACAACTCCCTCCACCTCTCGAGACTCCTCCCGCAACTCGACAGTCAGCCGCATCACCTCCAACACATCCAACTCCTCGGACGGAGAAACAATAGACCACAACAGCATCAAAAGCATCGACACAGCAACCGCCGCAGCAACCGCCGCCCCAACACCAATAACAACGCCGAAGCCACCAGAGCCCCTCAATCTACCCGCAAAGAAACCCCCACCAACCTCCTCCGGCCCAAACCCAATATCATCACAGGTCACGGCAATAGCCCCATCAATTTCAATCCTATCCACAGTCGCCAGCCCAGATAAACATCTCAGTCTCCCCTCCGGCACGGGGTCAGGGAGTATAGGGCTGCCTACGGCGTTTTTACGATCTTCTAGCGGCAGCAATAGCAGCAGTAGTGGTGTGAATGTGAGTAGAGAGGAGATGGAGGTTGGCTAATAAACGAAAAGCGGAGGGGCAGTGGTTGGAGTGAATGCACTCCGTTTCTTGCTCTTCGTCGCAGCAGTTCGGGCTTTGATCTGGGAGACCAGGCGGCAAGCTGGATACTTCTGCGCTGATTTGCCAGAAGGCGAAATTTACAGTCTAGTAGGAGGAAAGAAAGAAGCAAGGAAGGAAGGAAGGAAGGAAAGGATGTGGGGGTTCCCTTATACACCACGATTTAGGGGCATTAGGTACTAGGTTCGGAGTAGTAGAGTTGGACTCTGAATCACTTGGTTCATGTTATTCTGGACGCACTTCTCGTTTCTTCTCCGAGAAATATCAGTGTTGCGTGCTTACTTACACGTGCATAGATACGTAATTCTCTACATATGGAATGCATACTGAATGGGTCATAGCTACCCACAAAATGACCAACAGACCATGGTGTCGACTCTGTCGTTTTACTTTGCGACCCTCATCAAATTACAAAACTACTTGCCTGCTTACGCAAAGGATTCGGTCCTTTTGAAGTGTCTGCTCTCCTCTCCCCCCCTCTCTCTCTCTGTGCTCTCTGCTCTCTCTCTGCTCTCTCTGTGCTCTTCATTCGCTCGCTTGCTCGCCGTGTATATCAAAGTCTCATCATTTCTTCTTGGACCATTTCCTCGACGCCATCGCTGTGCTAATAATATGCTGTGCTATCCCTGGCCAGCTGGCCAGCCCGGCAACGCCAAGAAATACGAGGTTGAAGATCGTGGGTTGCTTTCTTCAACGGCAGACAGAAGCTGTCATGTTGGTGGCGTCCTCCATTAATTCGTTAAGCACATTCATCTTGATACGCGCTGGTCGCTTTTTGCTCAGCATTTCCTCATCGCCTTTTCCCTCCTCATCGCTTTTTCCCTCCTCCTCCTCCACCACCACCACCAGCACTCCTCAGTTCCCTCGCCAACCCCTGCCCACTCTGCTGCAAACTCATCATATCTCCGCCTCCACCAGCACCAGCACCAGTAAACATATCCCCAGCGCTGCTCAAGTACCCTCCGCTGCCCGCGCCACCTCCCAACACCTGTCTGGGAGGTGCCTTGATCTCCATTCCGGCATTCAAAAATTCCATCCGCATCAGCTTGAGATGGGCTTCCTTCTTGAACCGCTTGACGCTGTCCAATGCCTCACGGTGCACCTCTGCGCGAACGTCGACTTCATCAGCGATGAGGACTCGGTGCTCGAGGTCGATTTTTGCTTTCAGTGTTCCGGTCGAGATTAATTGGACCAGTTCGTCTTCGATTGGTTTGTTGGAGTTTGCTGTTGAGAATGTTTTCGCCATTGAATCTAACGTGACGCGGGAAAACGGGGCGAAGTATTGGACGATGGATTTGGTACGGATGCGGGCGTAGAGTTTCGGTACGTGTCTTTGTAGATGGAGGTCAAGAAGGTAGTCGGCGCGGTAGGCTTCAAGGATGTCAAGACATTGGGCATATTTTGCGGAGCAGAAGAAACTGATGGCGCGGCGGATGTGAGGTTCCAGTTCTAGAAAGTTGCGGAATGATGGATTGTCTAGGACTTTCGATTGAAGTTCTTCTCTGTCCATAGAAGCGAGAGCGCAGAGACCGCCGTAGACAGCTACATCGTTAGAGGTGAGGACCTCATTGTATTTGTCTCCGAGCGATGGGTCGGTGTTGAGGAAGCTAATAGCTGCATCCCGATAGTCTTCCCCGTGCAACTGAGAGAGTCCCATGGCGGCTTGCATCTTCGGTTGAGATTTTGCGTGATCATCAGCTTTGAGTTGGAGGTTACGAATCTTGTGTACTGATGACTGGACGGCCAGCCAATTGTTCTGGTCGATGGCTACTTCAATAATGCAGAACGAAGTTGAAGCTATGTGGGCTGGGGTGGTGCAGTAGTCGCGCATGCGACCATAGGCTTTGGTTGTAGAAGTGAGGTCTCCCATCGCGTGATAGTGTGCTCCGAGGTCCTCATTCCCCATCTAGAAGAACTCAAGATTAGATTGTTGGCATAGATGGACAGGACTGGAGAGGAACGAACGCGGATACTCTCTTTGATGAGGTTGTTTTTGTACCCTTTCAGCTCCGCCTCAAGTCGATTTGACTCTGTCTTGTTTTGCTTCTCTTTTCGATCGATCCAAGCCTGGTCTACTACACCATCTTGATCTTCTAAAGTAAGATGAGGCCTGAGGCCAGCAACCGCCGCGGTGTATCTTTGTACGTCATTGCCTGCCTTTGCTTCCACGACCGCAGCTCTTAGAGCCTCGACTGCGAGGACTGCTGAAGCTGTGCCGATGAGGTAGAGTCGTGCATATCTTGTGCGTCCTGGAGTCCACCGTCAGCTTCACTGACACTGTTGCAGGAAGCTGGTCAGCCATACCAGCATAATTAGAGATGTACGAATCGAGATCAAATTTTGGCGTCTCTGAGGGTCTGTCAGTCAGAGCACCAGCACATCACAAGCAAGCTATACGTACCGGTAACCACTATTCGGCTTCGCGGGACAGAGGGTCCTGTTGCCTCCAGGTTGAGGTCCATCCCCTTGTGTGGTGCCCAAGAAGGGACTGCCGTAAGTAAGAGGATCGGACAAGAAGAACGATCAACGTCGGAGTTTGTCTGGTGAAGAGCGCAGTGAGGCTTGAGGATACCGGAGCTCTATGTCAAAGCAGAGGCTTGTGTGTCTTCTGATTAATTGAGCAAGCTTGTGCTGGCCCTAAGGACAAGAGCTCGAGTTGCGGGTACCAGTTCTGGCTGCCGTAATAATGAGGATGTGCCGCTGACTAGGCGGCCACTTACGCAGTTTGTTGGAGTCGGCTCTTCAAGTTGGACGCTCTGAGGAGAATATCCTTCTCGGCCAAATCACAGAGAGCTGCGTAGGTGAAAAGGAGAAAGTACCTTGAAACGTTTCTGCTGTACGGATTGAACAATCTTCATGAACTGCTTTCGTGGAAAGCTGTGCGCTCTGCGCTACAAGCCATTGACTAAATAGTTATTTCCAACCCGGGTATCTGTGTGGTCATCGAGCCGTCATCGCATGACAGCTTCGTAAACATGATCAAACATCATAGCTTCGCTCAAACGCTTCAAGGTGAATAACAATACTACTACAAGAACGCGGCCGTTTCAAGACATCAGCTCCTCGAGGTTGAATCCTTGGACCTCCTCTTGGTCCCATGGTCCTCTCTCGTCTTCAGTGGCGCCGTGAATGGCGTTAGCTCGCTTCAAGCTTTCGACGTCAAGATCGGTGACATAGGACTTGCCATCGGCAAGGTTCATGCGCACCTCGAACTCATTGTTGAGCATCATGTCGTCTTTCCAAAGCCTTCGCTCTCCATCGTACGCGCACAGCACGCGCTTTCGCATCTTCATCTTGTCCGCTGATACACCCCATGAAGCGGGATAGTGCTTTCTCTTCCTGCGGCCTTTGCCCACCAAAGGCACGCCACCTTTGGAGAAGGTCATTCCCTTCCGTGTCGAGCGAGTAGATTTCGATATTCCGCCATTGACAACAGCGCGGGAGACCGGGTTGTTCTTATTCGATTTGATCATGCCCTTGCTGGAGCGACCATTATAACTTGGATCATCATCATCGTCTTCGTCATCCTCCATTTCATCCTCGTTCTCGTCTGCTGGCGAGACGACCGCTTTATCCGTGTCTGTGAGCCTGTTTCGTTCCATGGTTTCCTTCACATCCTCATCGGCCGCGATGTCGGCGAGGTGTTGCTGATTTATGGCTTCGCTGGGTTCTTCTTGCTGCACCACACGAAGAACGCACTCGTCAAGATGCTCATATAAGTCTTGGGCACTGTTAAACGTTGCCGAACAGGTCGAGCACTTTCCTGTCGCATCTTGGCAGTAGCTGGAAGCCTTCTTGTTCGAGCCCGTGGGACTCCTCTTGCGGCTGTTGGGGGCCGTCTGCTCCACGCCGTGGACCGAAGTCAGGTGCCTTTTGAACACGTCTGCTCTATTGAAACTTTTCTCCACGGCGGACCCAGAACCCGGACAGAACCCGCATACCATGGTTCCCTTGTAATGGGTCAATGTATGCCTATTCTTATCGTATTTGCGCGCAAAGCCTTTCTGGTTGTACTCGCAATTCAGGATTGGGCACTTCTCCGGCCGCTCTGGCTGATGTGTGAGCATGTGTGCTTTCAGATCCTTGAAGACTCTCCCGCAATCAGGATGAGGACATCTGCCTTTCCCCTGGCTCTCTGCATCAACCATTGCACTTCCAGACATTGGGCTTGGTTGCGACTGCCGCGAGTTAAGCGAGGATATCGAAGCGCGACGGTGCAGATAAGGTGCGTGCTGGTAGTTGTTGTAGAACATGTGGGACGGCATGTCAGGACTGAGGTGGGTAGCAGCATAATTTTGCTGGGCTTGGTCGTGATGCGACGGATTAGGCGACACTGCTGTCGAGTTGACGCCAAAAGCGGGAGGAGCATGGTACATGGCGTGGCCTGGGTAGGCCAGAGGTCCATCAGGGTATGAGGTGCTTGTAGGTTGAATCAATGATGGGTCTGAAGAGGATTGAGAGTCAGCAAATATAAATATATGGCAGAAACTCGAAGTGGGATGAGGCGAAAAGAGCATTGTCTGCAAGAACGACACAGCATGTGCGATGAAGGGACAGCGAGGAAAAACGAACAAGATGGTTGAACTGGTGGCATGAAATTTCCACTGCTTTGAGCAAAGAAATGAGACTGGAAGCGGCCTGCATAAGTCGGTGTCGAGGTTTCCGCAGTTGTGTCAACATACGACATGTTGATTGGCGGGCGAACAGAAGTACTAGCGTCGGCCAAGCCTGATGTGGCTGAGCTGAACGATAGTGAGGAAAAGGTTGGTATCTTTGAATGGGAGGAAGTCGAAATGGAAGGAGATTGAAACAGTGCCCTTGGCTGTTGACAACTCGCCTGCAGGTTCTCTTTTGGCGTACTCGAAGATACAGCGGAGGATGACCTTTTGCTTGGAGATCGGAACAGGCTAGGAGAAATGGCGCTGTTTGCCTGTTCGAGAACGGAATCGATCGTCACACGATCTCCTCCAGCGGAGCCTTTCCCGACGATAGGGAGTGGAGATGATTGAGAGGATTGTGGTAATTCAGAAAAGGCAGACCTCGAAGATTGACTCTGACAACAAGAAACATTTGAGCACTCACCCACAAAATCTTCAGCCACTTTGCCGTGAATGCTGAACTGCATTTCTGAACCATGATCAATTCCGCCATAGCCTTGATCATAGTTATCTTTGGTGATAATGGTGGGTCCAATCCCGAGCCCTTGGGTGCCAGCGCTCCATGATTCCTGCGCGGAAATCGCTTGAGCGTGGGTCGAATAGGGAGAGCCAACAGTGGAAGAGGTGTTGCTGGGAATTGAAGCGGCTGAGGCATTTGATAAAGTTGGAGGGGGAAGCTCTGAGCGTGGAGAGGATGGATTGAAAGGACGGTTGGACTGAGGAGCGAGCATTGCAAGATTCATGGTGTCTGGTGGGGCTTCGGAAGAGAGGGAATGGCTGTCATAAAAGGAGAAAGGTATTGAGGCAAATGTGGTGGAGGAGTCGAAAGAAGGGTAATCGTTCATGCTCTGACTCATGTATGGGTCGTGGAACGCTGAGTCCATCCCACAGGAAAATGCAAAAGGCTGTTGCCGGCGGGAGTGCTCGAGAGCAAGCATTTCAATTGTCGGGTGGAAGCAGGAGCATATGGAATGCGTAATCTCGCCGAATTAACGCGACAAGGCTCGAAGAGTCCTGAATCCTGCCGCGGCAAGTTGGACGGGGGCGATCGTGTTCGACTGTCAGCCTGATTGAGGTGTCGTACCAATGCGAGAGCAGATGGAGCGATTGTGTGCATAGAGCACCCCAACGAACCTGGACGAAATGAAGCAGGGAAGATAGCGAGACGAGCGACGAGCGGCGATCTGGCTGGCGCAAACGAGCCGATCAGTGCCAAATTGGGTAAGCAGGGCAGCGGGAGGGAGACGATCCGAGCGACTGGTCGACTTTTGCGAGCCACCGAACAGACTCTTGCGATTTCCAACCAAGATGTGATTCCAAACATCAACAAGACCAGATCAACTGGCGAGAAGGGGCGAAAAGGAGGTAGTTATGTAGTTGCATGAGCCTGACATTGGACGCTGCGCAGCAGACGAGAAACCTCAGGGTCTCTGGCTAGCCTTACACATGGCCGCTAATGCGTTCCTGGCCTGATATGGCTGGGGGGGGGTGGGAGACGAGCAGGTTGGTGGTATTGGTAATTCATCGTCTGGGTAAAACACCATCCGTTCTTCGGAGCCTCCACGCCATACCTCTTTTGCCACAGCACTCCATCCAAGGTTCAAACCCCTTCCCGATCTGGATTGAGGACAATGGCGGGGCGTCGCGGAGACACCGACTTGCATCCAAGCCTCGTCAGTCGTGCCAAACGCCACGTTTCTGGCTTCCAAGCGGCCGACCCATGCCAGTGTCAAATGCTCCGTCTCCCTCTTCTTTCGGGAAAATTCACCCATCGGCTGATGAGTGGAGGAACACAGGTGTGGCATCAAGAACCACGCAATCATGCGGACACCTTTCCCCTGCTGCGACATCGATTCCGGTGACCACGGAGTTGCTTGGAGGGTCTGGACTAGCTGCTCTGCCAGAACCCCGCCCTCATCTGAAGCGGTCTGGCATAGTCAAGCCCCTGGAATGGATTCTGCAGTACATGAGCGGCAGGCTTCCAACCAGACGAGATCAGAGAAATCAGAAGCATCAAGCTGTCCTTTTTCGGTCCACTGCAGAAATCTTCTGCCAGGAATGGAGCGGCAGAGGTCGATCTTCCGAGACAGAGGTGAAGATGCATCACCGAAAGAGGACAGGTCAAGAGGGGAAGCCGGATGGAGGTGCAGGCTTAAGCGAGAATGGAGCTTCTGGAATCGCAGGCCGTATGAAGCGTGTATCGCTGTCAGATAACTCGTCTCATACATCGCAATACTAAGCGGCAAGGCTTAGTGTTGAAACGCTGGCGGAAGTTGCGGTAAGAAAGCAAGCCCGCACATCTCGTTGACACCGACTGTGTGGAGAGTCGTATCCGCTACTGCGGCCCCCCTCCCTATTTCTGGCCCTGTATTGGTTGCTGAGCACAGCTAATGCAGATGAGATTCGCACAGCCATCGTATTGATACGTCAGACTGCTGAGTCCCTGACACCCATCCTCTGTATCTTCTAATTTTACACCGCCATCTGCGCCTCAACTGTGGCGCTAGCCCTGTCGCCCGCCACAGTCTGAAGCCTTTGGATCTGTCACTGAAATGTTGGCGGCTTTGATGCCCTGCTGGCAACAGTGCAGAGTTGTTCGATCAGATCTCAGCAGCGTCATTTGGCTGCAAAGTTTGAAAGTGGACTCGCACCCCAGCAAAGGCCTCTGTCAAGTAGTCAATGGGAAATCACGTCGTAAGCCGTACTCCGTTCCCTCCAAGAAGGGTGATTGACGACTTGGCCTTGTCTTGTGAAGGGCTGCGTTCCATACATCAATGCCAACGTCTTTCTTCTGCCCTTCTCGTACCGTGGTCAAATGGGTCCAACCACGCAGTGACCGGCAGAGTGGCTTGGACCGCGAGAACAGGGCAACCCCATGCATGGTGCTGACACGGCGGTCAGCAGGATTAGGGCTTCCGAACTCCCACCCCTGCTAACGAAACCACCGTCCTGGGCACGACTCGTTCCATCGCAGATTTGCGCTATGGGAACAACGAGTCCATCCGCGAGCCAATGAGCATTGCCCATCCATGCTCATCCCATGCTCACCGCCGCCCGTCTCACCAAAGTAATTTGGATCTCACGATGCCCTCCCCCGTCGGCCTTACGCCCTGGTGCCAATTGTGAGGGTGGAAGGAGACCGATCCCTTTCATTGAGAAGAACCACGATCATGCCGCCTTGCTGATCAAAGCGGTGGTCGGCAGCTCAAGCTTGGTGCCAGTAAGATTGACCCCCTGAACCCCGCAACGTTTGCTGGGCGCCTTTCCTCTCCGTCATGGAAGCATCGAGGTGAGTAAAGGGTATTGTTCTCCCGCCTTGATCTCAGGAACGGGTGACCTGGCTCGCAGGATTCTTATGACCACCCCAGTGTACGAATCCATGTTGCTACATACTGAGTGCAACGCGACCGCATGACGGACGCGCTCGTGCTCTCAGAGTGATCTCGATGCAAGTCCCCCTAGGATGACGGAAGGTGGCAGGGCCGCGTCGGCCGCGCACGCAGCTCACCCAGCACTTTGGTTCCACCAATTGACGTGGTGGAGGGGAAAAGGGCACCAACCAAACTCCTCCACATGGCCAATCCTTTCCCTCTTTTAGCTGGGTGTCAGCGAAATTGACCGCAAGGCTGCCACCTCGCCGTATCAGCAAATCAGCGTTGTAAAAAAGGACCACATCTGCTGCTGCAGTGCACAATTCGATGGTTGATTTGAAATGTGGGCTCGCACTGTTAACGAAGCGGCATGTCTGTATGCGACCTCGCGAGCACGAAATATACAAAGATCCTAGACGCTGCTCATTAATGCATTTGGTCGGATAACTCCACAAGAGCCTCAACATACCGGTGAGCTGCTGTAGATGGCTGATCCTGTCATTCAACGCTACGTGAACTCTACCCGATCCACCATTATCTTACACCACAGCACATGTTGTCAATTTACTCACAACATTACTTCTCCCTCGACTACTCAAGATAAGTACCTACGATGGCACGCTCCGCCGAGGATGGGTATCGCAGCATTTGTCTAAGATTCCATGACGAACCAGAGTACGGTCAGCCATAGCCTCTCCTTCTGCAGAGAAGCTGTATCGAGAAAGTGAATGGCTTTTGCCCCCACTGGATGGCTGCGGGTACGAACGTCTTCACCATTCAGATCCAAGCGTGACCGCCCTATGGAGGAGTGCAGGCTTTGGAAATCCTCGTGCGGTACTGAAGGATTAAACGCTCAGCTCATCTCATCTCACAGTTTTGCTTTCTGTTGGATGGCAAGATCCATCCACGGGATTCCAAGGTACTCCCACAAGAAATGAAACCGATCACTTCCAAAGAATGGCTCCTCCTGTCCGTCCTCGTTGCGGACCCAAAAAAAGGGTGCCCCGAAAGCGCCGAGCTCAATTGCCCTCTGTGTGTTGGCCGCCAACGCCTGCTTATAATGAGGCCTCGATGCTGCTTCCAGGATATCTTCAACCTCCGTGTCCGCGAACTGCTCGCTCAAAGCCTTCGCCATGTTCTCGAGCTTGCTGATATCGATGTGCTGCTCAAAGACATACTTCCAGAGCGTGATGAAAGCCTCTTCATATTGCTCTCGGGAGTAACGTTGTTTGACGAAGACCATGCACCGCTGAGGCTGTGCCAGCCGAGTCAGCCGATCATGTGTCGCCAAGACTGAGGTACGGACTGACCAGAATCGACAGGATTGGAAAGAATGGCGGTGTCTTGGAGAATGGGACACCAAAATATTGGGATGCCCGCTTTCGGTCGAACTCAAGGTACTTGGCTTTTGCGGGCAAAGTCCATGGTGGCTTGTTGCCTGTCCTTCACGATAAGAAGAACGTAGGAAACTAGGACGGGCATCCCGTACCTGTACCAACCACCACGCCGCCTAGGAACATGGGATGGAACCTATCAAGCGAATCAACGCTGCGACTCTCATTGATGCTTGGTCTGCAAACGGAGGAGAGCATACTCCACCTCGACACCATGTGCGGCAAGGAGCTCCCGTTGCTTCCTGAGGTAGAGGAATGCGAAGTAGGAATATGGCGAGACTAGGCACTAGAATCAGGCGATGATCGCAGAAGTCCAACACCTCATACACAGCAAATTCCACCTGTCCAATAGCGAGCATAGAACAAATAATACATCACGCTTCTTTCCACTTCCCAGCCCTCATCTAGACGGAGTGGGTGCAGTGGGAATCTACTTCCTCCACACTTCTTCAAAGTGAAAGAAAACGACGGGCGAGCTTACCACAATCAACATAGGCATCAATCTTCCCTCCCATTGTGAAAATCAGAGCTCGCGCAGATTGTGAGACTCGCCCTTATCCACAGCCATGGTATCTTATACTTGCAGGTTCTATTGGCGGGGAAGAAGCCGAGGTCTCTTCATGCCGATGTTAGTCAGCAACTTCGTGTTGGCCTCGAGCCGAGGCAGAGCAGCAGCAGGAGAGATGCTAATTGATTACAACAATCCTGTCCCTGTCAACCCATACGGCAATGATTGGATGATTGCCCCGTTACACAAGGCCTGTTACACCATTGATCAGCTTCTTTTCCGAAAGTCTGTTTACGAAGATACGAGCAGAGTCAAGCAATTTGCCGGTCGTCCAGCTCTTCATGATTTGATCAGAAGAAAGTCTCCTATGAATTCCGTTATCCAAGTACCGTAATCAGAGCTTCCTCTCCTATGACTTTTCTGGCCCGAAACTTTCCACCTGTTATACTGAGAAGCGCAAAGTGCTCGAGATCGGGATGAAGAGGGACGGGAAAAAGGTAGCCTTGGTGATCGGAGGCTCAAGAGGCATCGGTCGTCAAGTGGCCATCGATCTTGCGAAGAGCGACTACTATGTTGCAGTCGCCGCCAAAACCATCTCAGATGCATACAAAACAGATCCCTTTCCCCCAGACCCAAACTCACCCCGTTCTACGATCAATACCGTTGTTCGAGAGATCAAAGAAGCTGGAGGAGACGCCCTTGCTTTGCAAGTTGACGTTCGAGACTTTGAAAGTATCACAAACGTCGTTGATGAGACAGTGAGGCAACTCGGGTCATTGGATGTGCTGGTGTACAACTCCGGTGCCATTTGGTGGGCATCTGTTGAGGATACGCCGATGAAGCGATTCCAGCTGATGCAACGTGTCAACCCGGAAGGTTTCTGCCACGTGCGAGTATCATGAGAAAGACATGTCACTGATGCCCCCCAGGTTTGTACGGATCCATACAAGCTGCTTTGCCGCATTTGAAGAAGCAGGATTGGAATGCACGTGTCATTGTTGTTTCACCACCGATATACTCACGTTTCTTCCGTGGAAAGACAGCTTATGCCATGGGTAAGAGGCATGAATTCTGAAATTCCAGACATTTTTGATAGCATCCCGCAGGCAAGGTCGGCATGAGCGTCTTGACAAAAGGTCTGGCCATGGATTTCGTGAGGCAGGGAAGGAAGAACATGGCTATTACTAGCATATGGCCAGCTTCGGTGATCTAATTGCCCGCAATATCCTGAATCCCTGCTGATGTCCAGACAGTCGATTGAATCAGCGGCCACCGGCAAACACCTGGATTCTTCCACGCAAAGTGATCTGAGGAAACCGGTAAACTAAGAAGGCAGACTTTGACGCTCTTGGCTTACCTATGCAGACCATATACTCTGACGCTATCCTCGCTATGCTGCAAGCCCCGGCAGAACAGGTCAATGGACTCATCGACGCCGACGAGGACTTTCTCCGCAAGTGCGGCGTCGAAGATTTCTCCAAGTACTCCGTCGTGCCAGGTTCAACGCCAAGGCGAATCATGCCCGTTGAGTTTCCGAAGCTCGAAGTCGCTGAACAGGACGATGAGGGCCAGAGAATGGATAGCGCAAAGGTTGCCAGGTCGAAACTCTGATCGATTATAGGTGGAGGAGGAGGCCCCCTGGCAGTTCGTTCCCTGTCCCTTGGAGACGGAGACCGACACAAATGCACTAGGACCAGATTGCGTGTCTCTTAGTATCCACAATAAGGCAACCCTGAGGCTATGGTTGCATGCTGTGGTTCTGGGCAGTCATAACCATCCTACCCCCATCTCTGCGCTTGTCGTTGAAGTAGGAAACGTTCTCAACCTAGCGATCAACTCATGGGTCCCTCCAGGGAAGCGCAGGATAAAAATTATTTTGTCCCCGACTGAAGGAGGGCTCAATATGGTTGACTAACAGGTAGGGGGATTAGTGGGTTGTGAACACAGTCCGCTGATGGTTTGTTTGAGATGCTTTCTTATTCATTCTCGTTCTTGAATCCTCTTCTTTGCCTATGTCAGCTCCTAAGATCAGGCTTTGTGCAAGTCGCCGCGCCGAACAGGCGAGGCTGTGTATCTGCAGGCTCGGTGCTGACTGCCATGTTTTCTCTCTTTCCGGAGAATTTGTGGAACTGTCAGTGCACACGTCTGGCCTGGGGCGATCGTGGTCGTAAGAACTGTCATTCGGATTTAATATCTACTTTATTTTGATCGAAGATGGTGTAATGTCAAGGGCTGACAGAAAGGCAGTTTGAGGCATGTTATTTTAGTGACATCGGAAAGCGCCAATCGATGGACACAACATCATTCTCAAGATACAGCTCGCGGTGAAAGTTCTGGCAGGGCGGTGTGTGGCACAATCAAACTCTAAGAAGAAAAACAAGACCAGGGCACTCAACTTTCAAGTTCCACGTGTGGGAGGTTGGCTGTGGGTTGAGAGATTTGCCAGGACTGCCAGCGTCCCAATCGATTTCGACGACTCTGATCATTTCTCTTCCCTCTTCGCAACACCGATCATGTTTGAAGCGAGAATTCCGCTTTGATGAGGCTCGTCAGCTCAGGGCTGAATAGAACTACTGCGAAATCAGCAGACAGCCTCCTCATGCCTACCGTGATGAAAGGATATCAGGGGGCGGCGGTGCAGAGTCCCCTCGAGGCTCCCATGCTTGATCCTCCAATCAGCCACATTTTGCGCAAACTTTGACAATTCTCCCCACGTTGCTCTTTTTTCTTTTGTTGTTATCAGATTTTCGTGCGCTCGCAAACAATTTTCTTCAAGGCCATTACCATTGCTACTACTCTGTCAGCCATGTGATTTCATCCTGAAAACTGCCCAATCCTGCGGTTCAAATTCTCTCAAGGATAGCCAACTTGCTTACTTGACTACGATGGATCCGATTTCTGTGACTCTTGGTATAGCGAGCTCGACTGTGACGCTGGCGGGACTGGCCTAGAGCATTTGCAAAGCTCTGACAACAGTGATAAATACACACAGGCAATCTGCACCTCTGATTTACTCCTTGATTGGAGCATGCAAAGCCATAGAGGCGGCTTCGAAGCGCATTCACGCCTGGATTGAGGCCCACAGCTTCGCCAGCACTGGACAAGATTCTCCATTTTTCGAACAGTTGGTGGATTCAATTGGAGTATGCCACATCGTTCTCGACATGCTGCGGCAGGATCTCGCACCCTACACACTTGACAAAGTGGGTATGAAATCTTGGTCTCGCGCATTGAGAGGGTTGCTCAACGAAAGCACTCTCACAGAGCACCGCGCAATACTCAACTTTCAAGTCAACTCGCTGCATCTCCTCCTTGCTACTACAAACATGTCAGTATCCATTGCTGTAAGCGCCATGCCTGCCACCGTGCTGATGACAAACAGACCTCAACCCAATGCTCGCAGTCTGGTGTGTGACTGTCTCAGGCCCGTGTTCAGAAAAGACGAGGAAAGTGCATGGACAATCGTTGCCACTGGAGCTGCATCCTCCCGGAATTCTTTCAGCAGTCTGCCAAACACCAAGAACGACAGGCGCGACAGCATTTGCTCCACCAGGTCCTTTGCTTTTACCAATGACCTCCTAACTGCACCGGTATACAAGCGAGTGGCTCTCTCCGCGCTATACCTGCCAAAATCGTCGCAGAAGTTACTCGCGGGCGGACCCTCGACCTCGATTGGATCAGCCGCTGATCATCAAACGCTCCGTAGCAAGTCCACGCCTGGTTCGATCCACGAATCTTGCATCGCTCTTATGACTAAGAATTTACCCGCACCGACGACCACAGTTCATATGAACACAACTAGCGCAGACCCTGTGCAAAGTGCAGCCAATGCTGCTTCGGGAACTTTCAGTCATAGCACTGTCACCGACTTGAAAGGATCTCTGCTGTCCTCCCAATGGCTGCCACTGCGAGCCCGTGTAAGGCGCGCAAATCTGACTGGGGAAGAACGATCGAAAATTGATGCTCATTTGCTTGATGCCGTAGAAAGGAACTTTCTTATTGAAATTGCCGGGGCTCTTGACGCCGGGGCGGACATCAATGCTTTGAGGCCTCCAGAGGGTTATCAGACGGCCTTACAGCTTGCAACAAACACACCCATGCTCTGTGCTGCTGTGCGATTCCTTCTCCATTACCAGGATGTAAATATTCATGTCCGTGATGAACGGGGACCAAACCTTCTTCACAACGCAGTTCGTCTGGAATGCGAAGATTGCATACAGAGCCTGTTGGACGGTGGGCTCTCGATGACCGACGAGGACGAGAACGGGATTTCAGCCATCGACTTTGCTGCTCAAAAGTGTTCCACTACTCGACCTCTATCGGCATTGCTAAGGTATGCAAGAAATGATGGGGTTAAGGGGATTGATATTACAGCTTTGGACCCGCATGCGCTTCTCAAATTATGTTGCCAGACACCCTTTCGCAGGGAACACGCGCACGTCCTTGTGCGTTTTGGATGGTCGCTGATCACAGATGGAAACGCGAAGCCATTCCCATTCAGCCGCATCTTGAAAAATGAGTGTTGGTTGATGAAGGAAATGATTGAGCACCCGAAAACAATCGCTAAAATCCGTGCAAAACTTCCAGCGTGGGAAAATGTCCTTGAGGAGGCGATATATACATCAAACACTGAGAATGTGATCCAACTACTTCGTGTTAGTATCGAGTTCCGCCACCTGACGCGTGCCATCTTTTATCTTGCGACAACGAAGAACCACTATTTTCTTATGGAGTTTCTCGCTCGACATACTAACGAGGGTAAGTCGCTCGACGATTCAATGGATTTCAAATTCAAGGGCCAGCCTCCTCAAGAGGAATTTCACGCTACAGGAGCTGAGCTTGCACATCTATCCAATGTGAACCCAAATTCTGACGTTCGTTCGCGATTGCACTTCGCGAACGTGCACGGAGTAGGACAGCTTCCACATGTGATACAGATGACTCCGGAGAATAGGGACATTATATACGGCATAATACTTATGGGAGCGGGGTTTTTATGATGACCGTGTGGCAAGGACCATCACGGCGAACAAGCCCTAGTCCCCCAGCCATCCTAACTTGTTCATCTCAAGTCCTTCTTTGCGTTCTGCAGCGAATCAGGGCCATTTCCATTCAGCCTGGAAGGCATTTCGCACCATGCGAACAAAGAGCCAGGGTTTCGCTTGGATTGCGGTAGGTAACAGTGGTGTTAGCTTGTTGGCGAGGGAAGGTTGGCACATGAAGAGGTCACAGTGTATCTACGATATCTCCAATACTTTCAGAATGAGACAGAAGTGTTCCCCCATATTACAGAAGCTACACCATGAATGGTAGAGACAGAAACTAAGCAGCTACCTGTAATTAGTTAATTACTGTAGATTTCCAAGCGATTCCCCACCCACCCGCCCGCCCGCCCCATCCCTCCTTTTTTTTGGTTGCCATATCCTGACATTTCCATTCTTGCAGTCGATTCTTTTCTGTACACAAATCTTGTCCCTCTACCACACACACACACACACACACACACACACTACGTTACAATCAGCGTTTTTCTGCTTCATGAACTGTGGGCGTTCCAAAATCTGATCAATGCAGTTGTTCAAATGCTGGGCCTTCCCAGTATCAAACAGTTCTTGTACTAATACTAACTATCCTCACTCAATGGGACAGGAACAGGGACAGGAACAGGAGGAGGGGCTGCAGAGTTCGACAGGCAGGGGACACGGGCGCGGCACACCCCCCCCCCCTTTACCCACCATAGCTTCTATCACTGGCATGCTCTGCCACTGGAGAGGTGAATCAAGCTTGAGAGAGAGGAGAACGAAAATCAATCTATGTCTAGAATTTGAGGTACGGGAAACGAACGGGAAGCTGAAGAGTGGCATTCGTGATGATATGTATATTGACCGGCCGGGATATACCCCCGCAGAGGATGACAAGAGCACTTCCATCCCCTCGTACACTGTATCGACATCGCCATGGAGGCATAATGTACAAGCTGTATTACCAGTGCAGATCAGGCATGAGCCTTGTGTTGGTGCCTCAGCAAATGTTTGGCATGTCCGCTACTCTTCTCCTTGGCGCCTGCTGGCTGTCCCTGACTCGAGCTGCCAAACTCGTCCCATTGCAACGCGCTGACCGTCTTGTACTTGGGCTCCTGCGCCGAAGTTGCCATGGTGGTAGGTGACGGAGCTGTTGTGAGTGCCAGAGTGGATGGCGGCGTAGTGCTTGCAGCCGCGGCGGTAGTGCTCGTCTCATTGGCAATTGGGACAGCACTGCTCACAATCTGAGAAGATGCGACAGCACTGCTATTGGCGGACTCGATAGCTACGGATTTGTTGACTGTTTGACCATTCGACTGGTACACCTTGAGAGAATTGACCTGCCAGAATGCGTCTGTGAAGGCGCCTGGGTTGTTCTGCACAAAGGCTTGGCAGCTTGAAGCTTTCGAGGAGCAAACCGAGTCCTGCCCCCAAACGTTGCCAGCCCAGTCGCCACAGAAGGTCATGTCGAAGACGAGGTTGTGGTTCTGAAAGTGTTGGTCGATGTTGCATCCACCTTGGAATTTGGCCGATGGCTTTCCCCACCCGCCTGGATTTGGGTTGCCACTGGAGAGGTCACCGGGAACTGCACCGCTCGGGAAGAACCAAATGCTAATAGCATCGCTTGTCCATTCTGTTGCATAAACGCCACCTCCATTTGCATTGAAACCCGTGCCGTATGTTGCAGTGTCATGGGTAGCAATCTGGCATCCGGCGTTTGTATATTGGCCAGGGGCGTTAACATCGCAGTTGGGTGTGGTTATCTGGCCGGTGAAAGCGCCTGTGTTGCTGATGGTGCACCCGGAGTTCGTATGCAGGGTCATATCGTTGGCGGCTTGGGAGTTGACGCCCTCGATGATATCAATCTCTCCACTGTTGGGCCAATTTGGACCAAGCATCCAACTTTGGGATTATCAGCCCCTTCATCATGTTCGATGCATGTGATCGAAGACTTACAACGAAGGCCAAGTTCCACATTGACCTCCAGGCATATGCTGAAGATCCAGAACGACAAGACCCCGAGTGTAGGCCTTCTTGCTAGACAGTCGGACACTATTTCGGCCGCTGCCGCTTGCAACGTTGGTGTGGTCGACACCAATGTATGTTGCGCCATTTCGTTGGCCGATCAGACCCTGACTTTGCGCCGTGCCTTTGTCGACATAATTGACGTATCCGTGCGTCGGATCGCCGCCCTGTACTCTGTAAGTCGGTGAGGGACTAGAGGCAGGGATTCCCGTACAGTAAAGAAATCGAACATGTTGAAGAACGAATTGGAGTTGTAGTCATCCTGGAGCACGTAGCCAGCCGTGCTGAAGGAGACAAAACCTGCCAGGGTAAGGAGTGTGGATGCAAGCATTTTCAAATGAGTGACTGTAAGGAGCGACTATTGCAAAAGCAAAGGAATGTGTGTCTAGAATTCTAGATGATAGAGAGATAAGAAAGAGGGGAAAGATAGATCAGCAGAGGAACATTCGTCTTTCTATATTCCAGAGCAGTGTCTGTCAAGGGGGTCCACCCAAAGAACATGATATCCAGGGTAAAGGACGAGCTCCATTTGAAATTGGTATATTCTGGCCAACAGGAAAGCGCGAAGAGAAGGGCGTGAAGCGTGGTGCATGGTACTGGCAGACACAGATTGAGTAAGGAGTTGGTCCGAAGTACCCCTTCGCGGTCTCTGCACCGTTAATGGACCAGTGTCCATCCATCCCGGTCAGATATCCTGATTGCTTGTGGAAGGTGTGGCCACTCGGAGAGTGCAATCGCAATCCTGCGGCCGCAACCGAGCACCGTCCGTGGTTGCGATCCCTCCAGGCCTCCAGTCGAACCAAGGTCAACGCTGCGTGGCACAGGGCGTTGACGAATACCAGGAACAACAGCCCGTTGGAACCAGATCTAGGCGTTCCTTAGTGGAGGATCGTCCTGCATTCCACCGAGTGTCGAAACACAGAGGGCAAAGCTTAGCTGAAACCTGATCTGGCGAGGCTGGGTAGGGGGGACCAATCGTAGCCCAAGATTGCACGATTTCGCATCCACGCCGAAGTAAGCGCTGGCAGGTCAGGAGGCGCCGTTGATGTAGCGTGAAGATGTAATCACAACTCTACGAGTAGTCGAGAGTGCTCGGTAAAGAGGATGCTGTCACGGAGATTACTGTATCAGACTTCCTTTAGTTGGTTTTTGGGAAAAAGGACAGCGCAAAATGTAGTCATGTAGTGGGTCACATGATTTTGTCTCATAATCCATGCGCATCGCATCGTACGTAGCACAGCAGAGGCTGGGTCTCATGCTACACCACCTGCCCTTCCGGCGGGAAGGGAGGGAATGTGATCAGAGCTTAGATATGCAGACTAACAGATCTATGTACGAGGTCCAGAACTACATGCTGGACACACCCGCTCCAAGTGCTCCTGGCT
>JAABUK010001542.1_pt1 | contig 43390 bp, 53 predicted proteins | sample 5559141 | NCBI WGS metagenome assembly JAABUK01 (sample SAMN10711869, study PRJNA513367) | rock metagenome | isolation source: Antarctica rocks | place: Antarctica: Victoria Land, Pudding Butte nord | collected 2016-01-03 | reverse complement strand
GGGCGGTATGATGGGGAAGAGGAAGAGAGGGAAGAAGGTGGGAGTGAGCGGAAATGTTGAGAGCCAGCCGGCGGAGTGCACTGGACTTCAAATGTGGATGATTGTCGACGATTTTTGGAAATAAAGAGTACGGGGAAAGATCGTTATCGAGGATAATCAGAAAGTATTAGGATGGTCAAGAAGTGAAGGTTATAAGATGTCTATTGGCAAGTATTATTTTCAACCAAGTTTTGTGCGCCGGTTATGCCCAGCCTCTCGCTCTATCCAGACATTACCGAGCCCCCCGTTCATGAACAGTATCATTCGCAACCCACTCAGGATATCCACATCAAGCCTCGTCTACGGACCAAAGCCTCAGCCCCAAAAGAATTGACAGCGAGTTTACAAAAGGTAAGCAGCGAGACCGAAGAGAGCGGCGACGAAGCCGCCGCCAATCTTGGCTGCACCTCCGGTGAAGGGTACGTTGCTTGTGCTGGTGGGCTTGGGTGCGACACCGGTTGAGGCAGCTGAGCCAGCGGGTGCAAGAGTGGTTCCTGCGGCGGCGGGCTTGGAGGTGGCTTGTTGCGAGGGAGCCACGGGGGTGAAGACGCTGGTTGTGGTAGAGACGGGGGTTTGGGTGGTGAATGGGCCGTTAGTGACGGTGACGGTCTGGCTTGGGGTCGCGGTGTAGGTGGCTGTGCTGGTGGGGCCGGGAATGATGAGGGTGGTGCTTGAGGGGACGACGGTGGTGTAGGATTGCACGGTCGTTGGGCTGTAGACGATGCCGGTGCTGCTTACTGGGACGCCTGGGGTGAATGTGGCGGATTTGGTGAGGGTGCACGGGCAGGCGGTTATGGTGAGGGTTTGGCTTTGGGTCGCGGTGTAGGTTACGTTGTTTTGGACGACGGTGGTGGCGGAGGGGCAGAAGGTGGTGTAGCTTGTCACGACCTCGGTGGTGGAGGTTGTGAATGGAGTGGTCGCTGGTGCCTGCGTTGGTGGGGGGAGGGTGGCGGTGGTCTGGTGGGTGAGAGTGCAAGGGCAGTTGGTGATTGTCAGGGTGGTTGCCTGGTTTGGTATGTTAGCTGGTGATTCTGACGCGTCAGATTTGGAGGAAAACTCACCGAGGTTGCGGTGTAGGTCTGGTTGCCCTGAACGATGGAGGTGGCGAATGGGCAGTAGGTGGTGTACGATGTGACGACCTCAGTTGTGAGGAAGGTGGTGGGAGCGGCGGTTGGGGCAGGAGCAGAGCTGTTTCCCCATGCTGCGGCGGAGCCAACGAGGGCGGCGGCGGCGAAGATTGCGGACTTCATTTTGATTTGTATTTGTTTGTTGATTCCGTGGGTAGAAAGTAAAGCTGGGGGTGGAATTAAAAGATTAATAAATCTGAAAGATCGCGGAGAGACGCAGGAACAGTGCTTAACGAGTGACTGTGGGTTGGTAAAAGATGAAGGAGAAAGATGAAAAGGACGGGGGAGGAGGGAATTAATAGGTCACCAACAGGGGGGAAACAGTGACACGGCTGTCAGCTTGGTCAGCCCTTCAGGCGTGCACCAGCAGCAGATCCTCATTTTGTCTCGTATTCTTGGGGCTTGGCGGCACAGTCTTCCCCTATCATTTGACTCCTCTCTGCGCGTCTCCATCTTTTCCCTGCACGCATCCATGCTCGCCGTCTTCTGGGTTTGATGAGCTGTTCGCTTGGGGCCAAGCTCCTGAAGGCTGAGTGGTTGAAAGTAGCCAATCAGCTAGTCACAACACGGGCATCCAACGGTTGCGCGTGAGGGCGACAGGGGTTCCGAAGATGTGCGACAGGGTACATGCACGCCGGCCAATCCAGATAGGTCATTTGGGCGGGAGACCGCAGGAACAAATATCTTGCCCCTGACTAAGACGGCTCCGCCGTTTCAGCTCAGGGGTTCGGCCGAAAGCGGGGAGTGCCAAGCCAGCCTCCCATTGCCCAGATTGGTTAGAGCTAAGCTTTCTCTCGGCGAATACTTGCCTTCAATTTCGGATTGCGGCACACAAGTCTGGCCCAGCTCACGGACGGAAGTCCGCCCGGAAAATGATAAAGACCTGGATCCTTCCAACAGCCAACATACGTGAGAAAGCCCGTGTTCCGTATAATCAGGATATTCTCATATGGCTCGTATCCTCATGCTGCGCATTACTCAACAAAAGGAATGAGGGGGTGACGCATACGCGCCTGATGCGCCATTGGTACGCCTGTCCACCTCCTTTACCCTGGACACATGAGGCTTCGTATAAGCAAACAAACGACGATGGACATCTGCAGTAATCTTACCGAACCAACTTGTCCGCCTTGCGCCGGACATGCGAGTATTGCCTTGCCTTGAAACTTGCATTGTCTTCCGATGAAACAGGCAGTGCAAGGAGTGCCGTTGTTGAGTCGGCATGCTGCAGATTGCTTGGATTGCACAGCGCAGACCGCATCAAGATAGTCCGCTGAGTCTCGTTGCAAACCCCTGTTTTTTCCTCCGCGAAGGGTGCCTTTGCTTCTTTCGCTTGAAGAGCTTGTGCCGTTCACAGCGATCCGAAGGCGACACAGGCAGCTTTCTGTATCTCAGTCCATGAAAAGCTATCCTGTGATGGGCCTTCGAATCTGCTTAAGACGGCGAGAATAGAAGATAGTCCACGAAGCCACTTTCTGACTTGAGACACCTACCTCTTCAATACAGCAAACTTGTATCAAGTGACCTGAGGTTGTGTAATCCTTTTTCGCTCAACACGTTCCTTTCTCTCACCTTGGCGTGGCCTTGATAGCGAGCGGAGGTCCCCAATAGATTCGAGCAAGTACTCGAGTGTCTGACAACATTTCCAGACTTCCGCGGCTATGTTGGTTTGCCTTGCCTTGCGTTCGCTTTTGCCGTGATCATGCTGTCTGTGTGTATGATCTCTGGAGCAGCGTGTCAGAATCAGATTCGTCCGGTTGGATTGCCTACAACCAGGCGACGCCTCACCGTCGGCAGGCTGTCTCTTTCGTTGTGCTTACTTTCAGACCATCCATCTGTAACTGATGGGTATGATGCCTGACCAAGGAGACATCGATGCACGTTTGCTTGACTAGGTCTTGCCATAGGGACGTACCGTATCTTGGTGGGTGGGTGAGGGTGAAGGGTGCCAGGCTCGCTGGAAAGTGAAGGATGACGTTATTTCACGCAAGGGGTCAGATTGAGATATTGCGGCAGTCTCCTTACTGTTGGCTCCTGCGACTCAATTTGGCGAGGCAAGAGGACTTCGACCGAGGCAAGAGGGTCTTTCGTTCCCGCCCTAACATGAAGTTATCAATCAATATGTGGTGCACTGTACGTGAGACGAATCATGACTCATGCTACCACAGAGCGCCTGTATGTCAATTACCTCTCCGACGCTATTCCAGTTAGTACGGTTATTTATACACCCACATCAGGAGCAAGCCCATCAGCCGAAAGGCCTTGTTCAAAGATTGAAGCCAATTCCAGCAGATGTTGTCATCGCCACCCCCTCCAGTTCAAGCGTTGAATCGGGACCCAAACCCAATTTGTTGGACCAAGAATCTCGAAGCAATCATCTACTGTGGAGACGATTTCTGGGGCCACCGGCTTGGATCTGACTCCGAACCGGGGCCTGGAAGACTGGGGATATGTGCGGATTACGGCAGCCGTGATCTTTTTATTCGTCACCCACAAGAGACCAAGGCTGATCATCGGACTTGGCCAAAGCTGACAATAATATCGTTCTTCGAAATGGCGAAAATGTCAACCTTATCTTCAAAAAGCAGCACATCATTGCGAACAATCCAGACATCAATGCTGTACTGGCGGTGGTACTCAGCGGTCTGAGGCCGCCTTGTCGATTAGAACCGGTGGCAAACGGACAGGAGTTGATATATGCTCGCAGACATTCTGGCAGACTTAGCCCTTTATGAGGCCTGATAGCAGAAGCTATATAAGCCCAGTACCGACAACAGGAACTGCGAAGTACCACATGACCAGTCGACCATTTTCCACCCGGGAAGCTCGCATCCTGTACTGTAGGGATTCGTGAGGGATACCAACGTCAACGGACTTTCCCTGCACGTAAAGAAACCACTAGAAATTCTCCCTTTAGAGTCTCAGCTACAAAAAGTCCGTAACGATATTGGACTGGCGGCCGGAGTCCAATTGGCAGCTAGAGGATCCTTTTCAACGCAATCCAGCTGTCAACTTACTCTACTTTGCACCACAAGGTGCCCGGCCCTAAAGACCGAACTTAAAACGATTTGGAGATTGTAGCAATTCCGAAAACTAAGCGAAAGGCTTGGAGTTGGAGAGACCAATGCTGGATGCATCAGGAAGTAGATCCGTGTGTTAAAGAAATCAACGTAAGTAGTACTTAGCAGCCCGCTTCAATTAAGCCGTAATAGTCGGCGATATAGTACACTCACAGCTCTCTCCTTTGAACTTCGTATGGTTTCAGATACAAAGGGAAGGTGAGGCAAAACCGATTTCATTTGGTATCTGGGATTGATCCCATGTCGATGTGAGCGCTGAGTCTGCACGACAGTATAGACGCTCAAGTATAAGAGTAGGCAGCTGCGTCTTGTCATCGAGCCTTTTCTAGCTGAGGGGCACGTCTGATTCCGTTTTGCGAAGTAGGAGCGACAAATTCATCCGGCGCTGGTATCAGGATCGTTTGTATGCTATTGAACTTGGTTTCGTATTGCCTGGCTTTGGAAAGTGGGACCTCGAGAGAGATCATGTGGAGATAAGGCTCCGAGGATATTCGATGCCTTGTGCACGGTGAACTTGGGCATGTTGCATGACAGGGGAATACTTTGCCTATTTGTATGGTGTTCTCTTCACTGTGAGGTGTATTCGGACTTAGCTCGTGGACTGATTTGTCGCCGAAATTGTATTGTGTAGAAGGTAAGGCATGTTGGATTACCGTTTTGCTGTTGCTGTACGTATGCATTGCCGTGCTTGAGGCTTGGCGGGGCTAAAGAAAACCCAACGCAAGGTGGCCTTACTATCCTACTTTGGTTCTTGCTTACTCTTTCTGCATCCCCTTTTGAGCGCATCTGGATTGCCAGTAGAGGAGCATCAGTCTTAGAGCCCCCAATACCGAGCTGCGCTTTTCGTCTCGAATGACCTGCTGCATGAGTGACGCGCCCTCTGTACGCCCTTGCTTGGTCTTCGCTGCAACGCATTCCGTCCTCCCGATCGTTTTCGATCAACCATAGTCTTGACCACGGGAAACTCGATTCCTTGTAGGTCATGCTTCCGCCTCCAAAGGCAGCTTGCCGCCGAGGCATGCTCTACGCCTTGCTATTATATTATAACTCACTAATCCTCATACACGCAATATCAGCCTACATCGTCGTACTCACGTATATCGAAGGTGCGCGAGCCCCAATGCTCATACAGGCTCCGCTCTTGCCTTACTATATCATGTTTTGTGATAATAATTGAGCGGTAACGGGAAGAAATCCAACTCGCATTGTTGTGGCGTCTCAAAGGGCAAGCTCAGGTAGGGCGCAAACCAAGGGAAAGTAAAACAGGCAAAGTCCGGCTTGCTTGAATGTAGCCCGTTTTATTCATCGGGGTTATGGTTATCCTAGTGTGGCTCTTCTCAATTCGCGATCAACACAAGGTGGCTACTCTCGTATCCCTATTCAATACGGGTACCCGCAACGTCATACCATGGCAATATCCACAAGCCTTAGCAGAAGACCACGCAAAGAGAGTTAAGATGGCCGCAGAAGTAGCGTGTCTGTCGAAGACTCTTTGGGTCAGATCTTTTTACCAGATCCCGAGAAACAAGATGACGTCGATTTATTTTCTTGGCGACCATGAGCGTTACAGAGCTCGACATTCACGAAGTCATTGTGCGCCACCTGTTACAAATGTGCGCGGTGTCTAAATGCCCGTTCTCTACTTCACGCGATCGACTGGCTTGAGCGCTTTTTCTTAAGCTCTAGAAAGCTCGGCAAGAGCTTGCTTTTGGCAACAATCTTGAGACACTCTATCTAGGGTGTAGGATATCGGGATCCTGAGCCCCATTTTCCCGTTTGTGCCTGACTAATAGGGTAAGAGAATATTGGTCAGGCATACTTTCACAGCTGGAACGCGTACGCAATGCATTTCAATTTGCGTGCTTTGGACTTAATTGGGGATTTTGCCGCAAGCGAAGAATATGTCGATGAGTAGCCGCCAACGTCCTTGCGCAACACTACGCGATTGGCGCAATGCATGTCAGAAATCGTGGTTCACAAAAGGATGGAGTATACATCTATGTCAGTCGATGCAATTACTTCCCTTTGACACGATCCTCCTTTCAGAATGGCATCACTCTTTGTTCTTTTGATGCTGCTTACCTCAACTTTGGCAGCTTATCCACCATTTCACCCAAAATGCGTTACTCCGCCCGATCTACACCCCGTCTCCAGAGTACGTGAGACATGCGACATCCTCTTAAATGATTTCGTGGAAAGCTTCAAACCTGCAGGGAGTGTCCTTCGCTGGACACCCAATGCATCCGAAATTGGCGGAGACGTCGTCCATTTACCGAAAACGGAACTCCGCGTCAACACGAATCGCACACAAGCATGTCTCTTGGAGATTGTTGATTCAACTGGAACTGCCGACTCTTACCCAGCCACCAACCTTCTTCAGCCAGGGGTGGCCATCTTGCGGGAATGTTTCTCCCAGAACAAATGTGGAATAGTGCCGCTGCCACCGCACTACACCACCGACCTCTTCCTCTGTGGTTCTGCTCATCGGCCGAACAATACACTATGTAGGGGCTCCATGTCTGCAGGGGGGAGTGTCCTCAGTACTGAGCGAAGGCGCGATCTGGACTAAGGAGGAGCAACTTTCCCTTGAGCTTGCTTCCGGAGATAATCTTACCGGCGAGGCAGAGACACACATACGGCCTCCGAGAGCAATTTCACTATCGATGTCGACCCGTTCGTGGCTATCATAGAGGGTGGATATATTGCAGAGGAAGCAGTAGCAGGTTGGAGTCAAGCGCATATATGTGGTTTAGACGCAGGCAATGAAGCTGTCCATTGAACAGACAGAACAATCAAGTTACAAGTTTACTTTCCGAAATATCCCGCGTCATAAGATTGCAGCTTGACGATAAACATGAAAGATTTGGAGTAAAGTTTTTCTAGAGCAACCCTGACAACGCTTATTCATGCGCATCGCAGGGCGAAATTGAATGACACGTGGATGTGTCGCGGCTACGATGTTTCTATGAGATTCTTGTGTGCTATGCTATGAATGTGCCGCAGCTTGTTTGGATCGGTTTCGCGTACAGAGTGTTTCAGTGGTCCAAAGCATAGCGGATAAGCGCGTAGCGGCCTAAAGGACCACAAGCGCAACGGCATGATATACTCTACCTTTCTACACCCAATAAATCGCCATCAGGGAATCATCCCGGGCGAAGTGTCTGCTCGCATCTACGAACCGTGAAGCTCGCATCTACAAAGCGTGGAAGTCAACGGGTACCTTGGAAGGTTTCGGGTGAACCCAGAATAGCCGCATGAGAGACAACGCGGGATAAATCGTCTCCATATTATAAATCATACGCCTCTTCCCTCGTACTCTTTTCTCGATTCGATCCTATACCTAAGCTCATTCATCTCGTCTTAGATTTCTGGAGTCTTGGACTTTTGAACTCGTTTCCTTACTTCGTCAAGGTCACTCACATAACATGCATCTCCTCGGGTCCTTCACCTCCTTGATCCTCCTCCTTACCACTATCGTCCCCTCCATCGTGGCAACGCCAGTCGAGCAATCATCTAACAATGCCGCACTGGGTCAACAGATGGAGGAACGCGCAGCACTAGCACTCACCAACAGACAATGCTTCAACCCCGCCCAGATGAACCTTCTCAACGACCCAGGCATCAATGTCAATGCGGTAGGAGGCTGCGGCTGGAAGATGTGGGCGGCGTGTACAGCGATCGCCGGTGGTGCATGTTTTGTCCCATGTCTCGATGGAGGGTAGGTGCTCTCTTCATTTTATCTTACCATCCATCTATCGAGCTTGACGCTAACGTAGGATATGCATAGCTTCGTCGATCCAATCTGCGATGGCTGTATCGCCGCCTTGGGCGCCCTAGGCTGCCATACTTGCGTCCAAAGCCATGAGCTTCAAACCTCTCTCCAGGAATTCTTCGTCGACAAGCAGGACCGCATCACGCAGAAACTCCAGTCCGAGTACTGTGTCGTGCCAAAGGCCGTGGGGGACATCCCGAGGGTTTCTGTGAAGGTGCCAGCGCCTTCGACGGCTGCCGGAGCGTCGGTGCCTGTCCTATCCGCGGCGACTGCATGAGGTTGCGCAGGTGGGGGTGAGTGAAGATGGGAGTCCGTGAGAGAGATTTTATACCGTTGGAGGAGACTTGTGGCATGAAGCGCGACGTCTTTGATGCGATTAGATTCTGTATATGGAGACTGTCATAGAAGGAACAAAGCTGGACTAGTTAACCACAAGAATGGTCTCCTCATTGGCGATGCTCCACTAGACATTCTTTGAGACAGGTGATATCAAATTGATCAAACAGCAACCTTGCAATGAATTTGCCTGCTCCTAGCTGTAAGCTCTAGCATCTCGTTGGAAGAGAACATTTTCACTTCGCAAGCTCAACAACAATCCGACTGTGAGGGGATTTTGCGAGGAACACCCCATGCACAATAAATACATCCGTCTCTTCCGTATAACCAGTGTGTCGATACAATGCCACAGTGGTTACAAGCTGTACTCTATAGCGATGAAGCAAGAACGATAATTCATGTAAAGAATGGAGATTTTGCGTGTGGATTGCAGTCAACTCCGTACCTGCCAAGACAACGGTGAGACGCTAATGCGTATCCAGATTAGCGCCTTGGCCGACTTGATTCCTGAACCTATCAACATCTTCTCACATGCATCACTCACTCCCCTGTATACCCAAACGCAATATTCGAATCACCTTCACAGAGGTATCAAGCTCACAGGCTGCTAATTTCGAATTCATCATACCTAAAGATCGGAGTAATCCACCCGTAGAAGGTACAGACCAGCCCTTGACGAATATATCCTTGGTACAAGCCCTGCGAAGAAGATAAGTGCCCAGGGAATCATATTGAAATCGCCTCGCTATCAAGTATGTAGGATTAGGGAATGGATGGTAATGTGGGGATGATATGTGGATATGCTTGGGTGGGATACAGCTCTTCAGTTCGAGGTAAAGGTGATGGGACATGAATTGTCGATTTGAAGATGCAGTATGCTGCTGCAGCAATAGCGGAATGTTTGACTTGACTTGTAAGTTGAATGATGATCTGATCTGAACTTCCGACAACTCAATGCGTGTACTCGAAAAAGACGTTTGAGCGATCAGTCTGATCCGCAAACGCCATCTTCTCCCTCAACACATCCTTTTCATCTTCACTCATCGTGGCCAAAGCTTGCTTGTTCTTCTTATTCAACCAATCATTCCACACCCTCATCACCACAACCACAAAGCACAAAGCCGAGAGCGTGGCGATGATACTGATCTTGCCGGATATGTATCCAGGCGCTTGCTTGGCCTGGAAAGTCTGTGTGCCGAGGATGTTCCCTACACAGAAAGAAATCATCGTCATAGAATAGGAAGTGACCTTCTTTGAATGACCCGCGATGTTGGAAGCGTTCCAGGCGAGGAGCAACATGAAGGCGGCGCCAAAGGTGCCTGTGAGGAAGGAAGCGGCAAGAAGACCAGCTTTGTTCTTGGGAATTCCTTTTGGATCGAGCCCTACCATGAGCGCACTCCCTAATATCGTAGGCACGATAGCAATGAGCATCACAATAGATCTATCCCGCCACTTGTCGGACAGATATCCCACCAGCAGCACGCAGATGGCCCCTATGGCGCCGCTTGGGGTGTTGAGGATGAGAGCCTGCCGTGATGTATATCCTAATCCATTTCGAAGTCAGCATTCCCACTCCGTAGCAGGGGCTTACTTCACGGAAAGAGCTAGCGAGGAAAATTGCCGGAAACCTGCACAGCTCATAGTAAAGCCGAACAGGAAGGATGCCAAGCTATAAACATTACATACCAAAAGTTGTAAGGAGAATGCTCGAAAAGTTAGAGAGGCCTCCATTAGGGATTGAAGATAACAAGGTTGCTAGGCAGATCAGCCAGACGCGAGGATCCTTGAAAGTCTCGAAGACCTGATCTCTCTTGATACGAGAATTCTGTGTTCCACTTTGGTTTGCTTTGACTCGCATCAGTGCTGCCACCTTCTCGGCGTCTGTAAACCTCTTTGCTTTCACGGGCGAGTCGGGTAGGAAGATGGCAACCAACACCCCGATGGCCACGGTCAGAGCCCCGATAACGACGTAAAAGATCCTCCAAGATGCAAATTTGCTGTGCACGAAGCTGACGCCGTAGGCAACGAGGCCGCCGAAGATTTGAGTCAATGAATTGCAGACGTAAAACCAGGAAACTCGTCGACCTTGCTCCATCTGGTTGACATAGAGCGTGAGCAATATCTCTCACAGATTGTGGAAATCGAGATTCACCTTTTTGTACCACATAGCAATGATCAGGACAAGTATGGGAGCCACACAGCTTTCAAAGACTCCAAGCAGCGTGCGGACGATGGACAGTCCAGCAAAGGTCGTGCAAGCACCATGGCAGCCTAGTATAAAACCCCATATCACAATATTGACCCCGAGATAAAGTCCTAATCTCGAGATATGCTGCGCCATGTATTGTGTAGGGAACTCCGCGACGAGGAAGCCTACAATCCATGTCAACATCTGAGCATTATCTTGCCATCTTCATGTGCCAAAGGGGCGAACACACCAATATAGAACAGCATCGAGAGATCGCTGTAGTCCTGCCCCACAAGATGGGTGTCCTTCCTTATCCCCATGACCGCAGTATATGAGAGCGTTGTCTTGTCCAAGAATTGCAAGAAGTACACAGCCGCGAGCAATGGCGCAATGGTGAGATCAATCTTCCGCACCAGCTTTTTCAGTAGCACTGGATCATCCAAGATCGCCTGACCCTCCTCCGCAATCTCGGCGGCTCGCGGATGGTTCTCTAGAAAGCTCAATGCTTCGTCCGCATCCTTGAGGGACTCGACCGTGATTGTCCCGTTGCCAGTCGAGATTGTGGATGCTTTGCGGCCATCGAGAGCGGCGAAGGGGTCTTTCTTCTCCTGCGACATGGTCATATCGAGTGCCGGCATAGCTGCAGAGGCTTAAGGAGATGATAAGGAATCGATCAAAAAGTGGCCACCATGGTGAGGACATGGGAAAGCCAAGCTCGGTAGCAGTGACGGCATGCAGCTGCGGTAATGCATTACCCTGGCTTATCGCTATCGTCGACAGCAGATGAGGAGGCAATGAAGTCATCCCGTGGTCGTTGAACGTTTTGGGAGCGTCTTATCGACCGATTTTCCTGATTGAACGAGTACTTCAAGGGCCCTGGTACTCCTGCGTCTGATCATTCGTTGATATTTTTGCACCTTCCCCTTCGGGAGAGGGATCGAGGACTGGAACGACCCCAAGCTCGGCAGCCATCTTTGCTTTTTTCTACCGCAGCGATGTTGCGAAGAAGAAGACTGAAAGCTTGCCTGAAGGTTGATCTACCTTGGTTTACGCTGGTCCTGGTGCGTTACAACCAGTGATGTCCATCCGTTGGTGCTAAGTCAGACCTAACAACGGCTAACTTGTTGAGGGCTGACGGCTGGGCAGACTAGCTTTTATGGGTCTAGCCGTTGCTAGGTGCCAGCGGGCCCCTTCTTACCAATTTATCCGGTCTCCTCCCAAGTCCTACCTACTACTCTTACCGGCGCTACGCGACATCTAAACCCCTAGCTCTGGTATCATATCACTGAGATGCCTTGCGACATGGGCGACGTCAGAGTGAGGTCCAAGTAAACAGGCACTACTGGGCATCCAGAATCCTTTCTCGGAAGCAGGACTCAAATACCATGGTGCTAGATCCCCTCTCAAGACTTCCATGGCAAGGAATGAGAAAACGCATTGCATGGTCGACATATGTGATTGAGACTGGGCTGGCCTAGGAGGCTGACTGCGAGAGGATCTTCGCCAACTTCCTAGAGTCTTCGTTGACAAAGAATACAAGCATATGCTTAGTGTCTGGCCTGTTATGAACATTCGGTGATCCTCCAAGCTTGGAATTGACAGCTATGACACAGTACTTAGCACGACCTCCGAAAGGCTGAGGGCTGCACGAGACAAAGAGAGAACCGTGACATTTGAAGCAGAAAGGAAAAGGGAGCGAATATGTGGCTACGGGTGGCAGATGTATCAAAGGCAAGCACGTCTGAGAGGTCTCCGCACGGTCCCCATACATCGATGGAAGAGATTGAGAGAGGGGAGAGAGGAGCGAAGATCGAGCCACAGGGGCCTGGTGAATCGAAGGCAAGCACGCCTGAGTGGTCTTCCTACAGTCTTCAAAGATTGAATCAAGAGATTGAGAAAGAGACGAAGATGAAGGGAGAGGTGTGAGCAGAGCAGGTCATCGAAATAATGGCAGGATGAGCTGGGCATCATTGGACCGAGTGGCCTTTTGGAGTAACCACGCGCAGCAGAGGATATGATCATCAGTTGCTGGCCAAGTCGGCGAATGTGCATTTTTTGGCGGTCGAGGATGGTCGTTTCGGGCTTTCCTTGCTTGCTGTTAACGCGAAGGGAGGACTTCCTCATTGATCATATACCCTTGGTATGATCAGTTTTGACTCTAGATACTCTGATTTTGGCCATCCTCTCACATACGGTCACAGACTGAAGAATACTCGGCATCCCGTCCGCTCTGCCATTGACAAGTTTCAGATCGAACAATTAGTAGTTGGGTCGGTGACGACCAGCGAATCCTGTTTGCTGTATGTTTTTGCTTTTCGGACTATTACTCTGTAACATTGCCATTCTTTTGCACCTTGGAGAGTAGGTGAGACGAGGATGGCGCTGAAAACCATGGAGAAAGGAAGCTTGGTGCATGTGGCACCGGCTTGTATTTTGTTCGCGGTAGAGGAGCGAAGGCTCTTGGGTTCACTACTGACACTGCAAAGGGCTCTATGAGCTATGACTGCTGAGGGGATGGAGCTCACTCGTGCCATGAGACGTATTGTAGCTCAATTTTCACAGCATTCTTGGGCAGAAAGGGCAGCAATGTATTACAACGGAAGCAAGGGTGATGCAGTAATAAGCTTGACCACAGTTCGACGCTCCATATATGCTTCTGTTTGCTCTATTATAGGACTACGATCACCCCTCGCAATTCAAAGGCAGTCCTCACGCTCGGCCTCGCTCGTCAAAACACTCAATCCAAAACCATCTCGCCAATCACACACACTTCACCTAAAGCCATAACCACACCATCGACGACTGCATCCGATTTCTTCCCATTCCACTTTTCTGCAAGCTCGATTCATGCAGTGAGCGCTGTCTGGATCCACATCAATATAAAAGCCTCAAACCATTCCCGACCCTGCGCCTTGTGGTTGCGATCGTACAAGGATCTGGATCTGACCATGGCGTTGCGTTCGTTGTTCTGATGAGAGTATCATAGGGGCGTTATCTCCTATATGTAACTGCATGTTACTTGCCTCACGATGCGCCTCCTTGCTCCTTCGACCTCGCTCTTTTTTTTCTGAAGCTTCTTTGTATATCTGGCGGTTTTGATTGTAGTCATCGACTGTCCATTTAGTTTCCAAGTCTAGCAAATTCTTCGATCTAGTCCACCAATGCCTATCTCTTTCATTGTATACCTAAAACCCTCTATCGTTTGCTCGGCCATCCGTTGTCTACCAGCTCATATCGTATCCGCTGTCTCATTGTCTTCGTTGTTGCTCGCAACATTGTAGCAGAGCTGGGTATGTATAAAGGTTGCCCTAGCTCCTCGTGGATCGTGCTTGAAGAGATCATCAAAGCTGATGCGGTCACAGAATTCTATATCTTTCGGCCGGCGTGCAAGCTCAGCGCGCCTATCGTCTGCAGAGACCATGCCCTCCCAATGGATTGGTATGAGCAGACATAGGTCTCCGTCAGCACCGTGGCACCCACTCCCTAGTATCCACCATCCATCGCTGTCCTTTGTTGAACAACGTGTTTATGACTATGTACGAAGAAATCCCAGGAGGTAGAAAATATTTGTCAAGAATAACGAACGAGTTCACCACTTGTATGGTAGGGCTGAAAGCCTCAATCTCTAACATCGTTCTCGACTGCGAATATATGTTGGTTGCGCTCGGTCATATCCCCTGGGATAGCCTTCTCGTCAAGGTATACTGCACGATCGTCGAATGTCCTCTGGATGTAATATTCGTAGAGATAGGCTAGGCCACTGGGATTGCATAATTTCTAGGCCCAACCGAGGATCTGAGCAAGGGTTTTCAGACTCTGAGCATCCTCGAAGGTATGGAATCTCTAAAATACTATTGTAGCCTGAACCCCGTTGCACCTATCATATACGTTGAAATTATAACCATCGCGTCATCTTCGTAATGACAGAAACGCCGTTCAAATATCATTTCTGTCTTCCGATTTATGAAACGCTATGAGAGTGACCGCGATAATGTGGAGAATTCTGTATACTGCGTAGAGGGGAGGTATGTTGTAATGTCGTAGGAAGCTGGCAAAAAATAAGGACCTTCTCTTTATCCCGGATGACCTGTCGCAGAGTCCGTCTTCCTCCACAGCCTATCGAACATCCTCCCTTGTGCCTCATGTACGATGACAAGGCCAAAGGCACCTAGCGCGGCGTTAAAGTTGCTTCCGTGTAGGATACATCAAAAGAACGGCGCTGTTTCAATTTATATTTATATCAACGGGCTGACTACAAGAGCCTGTCCTCATCGGAGAATACCTCCTCACCCTCCTCTTCCTCTCCCTCCAGTTGAGCCACATTGCGTCGGACTTGGATGCGTGAACCACCAGTAGGTACGACAGGGACGCTCATCATCTTCAATTTATTGTGTGCGTGTTCTTTCTGGGGAAACGCCCGTGAGTGCCCTCAATGCCAAGCTGACCCTTCACAGCATGCGACGCCTCTTTTGCTCGTGTTGTAACTAGAGCTGCGTCTTTGGTTGCATACATAGTGTCTTTTACTACTTCACCTCTGGAAGCTTGCTCGGCTTGGGTGTCCCTAATACCATGCTGGTGCATCACAGCAGGAGAAGTATCATTATTTTGCTCAGCACCTTGAGCTATAACTTGACCTGCACCGATAGTGTTGTTTGGCACTTCAGCTTTGAGCTATTGCCTAGTTTGAGTGTCCTTAATATTAGGCTGGCTGTTCTGCTCTTTAGCTTTTGTCGCGTTGGCTATATTGGCGTTATACTGGAGGGCCATGACTTGCCAAGTTGGAAGTTCTGGAGAATGAGTCTGGGGAAGCGCGATTTCGCTTGTCGTTTGGTATATAACTGCCTTCTTTTCTTCGACGACATTAATAGTTAAAGAGTGCGTACACGGAATTTCTGGCACGGTCTTCCGCCGAGTGGCGCCGGCGTGCCGCGGGAACATCGATCAAATCGGGGACTTCCTCGGTTATTGAACTGAAATCCGACAACAGTGGGAGGGATCCTCACCTGGGAAAATGAGTACGATTCGTTGATGATATTGACTTCGACACAGGAAAAGAAAACACTGCTTGATATAGGTCGCCCATCGGCGGCGAGGGCCCGCCGAGTTAATGTGCATCTCGGCCAAGTCAACGTATCCCTGCAGACACCGGTATATCTTCTCAGCCATCTGACTCGGGCTCAGATCATAGAAGTAAACGTAACGAGCCTTGCGCTCTTCCTCACTCTTCTAATTCTTAAGCGTTGTTTAGAGATAAGTAATTACTCTTTTGCAGATCTCAATCGAACCTTCATTGGTTCTGCCTAAGCCCTGGCCGTTCCAGTTGCATGCCTTTTCCATGATATCGCACCTTTTCGGGTACGACTGAATTGTCAATAATTCTTCTGTACAATGACAAAGTCAAAGCCACCTAGGAGTGCTAGGGCGCAATCACTTCTAGTCGGCGTTAGAATTGTTCTGTAGGATATGTCGTCCTGATATCATTCTTCTTCCAGCGCGGTGTGAATGGCAGAGCTTAGAGCCTCTTAGATCGTATCCTTGTGGACATAAATATTGTTGCAAGAGCTCGGTACTTTCAAGTAGGGAAGAGTATGAGATTTTTTCTGTACCATGTCGGACAAGTATCGATCATCTTGCTATCATAAGGTCGTAATATAGGAATTGTGCTTTATCCTCCTAAAATTGTTCACCAATCCCCGGACCTGGTATTGCCATCTCCTCGCGAATCTCACGATCCTCTACAGTAACTGCCCACATCCCACCGTCTCGTTTGTGTTCGCGACTCAGATCTATCCACAAGTTGGTGGCTTCGGAAGCCCAGGTATTGTCCGCCATTCGAGCATTGGAGATGATGATCCTGCCACTCTGCGCCCTGGACAAGGTAACTTCCATTCGTTTCTTATCCGCGGCAAAGCCAAGTTTGTATCGACCACCTGGAGTCCGCTGTATCACCAATAACGATCGGTGCCTCTTTCCCTTGAGAGCCATCGATAGAGCGGACTTGGATAGGAAAGCCAGCCTTCTTCAGCAGCATACTCATGTTGCTTAGGCTGAATGTGATCAAAGAAGGGTGAAGATCTAAGTTGATTCACGGGCGAGGCCAAATGCTGGCCGATTTGACCTGAGCGGAGTAGTAAACGATCACCATGATTGAAGATGCAGCAAAATCCGATTTCAAAAGGCTCTGAACATTGCGGGTGACAGCCGTGAGGCTGTATGGATTGATAAGGGAAGTCCCTTGAAATTCTCCGAAAAGCTTGCCATGTCCCTGTAGATCCACGAAGATGGTGTGGCGACCGGTTTTCCCAAGGGTAACTTATAATAACAGATTCCTGCTCTTTATTCTGTTTACTATTACAATTTTTATATATTTTAATTAGCGGCCTTGAACAGTATCAAGAAAATTGAGAATAGATTGGCCTTGTTGCGGTAGATGGATGATTGCACACAGCTGTGATTGGTAGAATGACCATGAGATGAATGAAGCTATCTGTGGATGCATTCGATATTGGCCGGTAAGCCAAATGGGTTTGTGACCGTTGTCAATCAGTCGCTGCAATACTGACTGTGATGAGAATTCACAGTGAGAGGCTGCAATTTCGCTTGGTCCAAGCTGGGCCTGGTCGCCGAACATAGACACTTTCTTCATCGTCATGAACCTTGCAGTGGCATTAATAAAGTCATACTCTTTTAACAAGGAACACTCATCGAAAATACTATACTTTGGTCGGTAAACCTGAACAGGCCTAGACGAAGCCATTGACGATATTTATAGTATTAGATCGGCCCACCTAATGTAGTATTTCATCGTTGAGAGCCAGCAGGAGTCAAATCTGGCAGATGGACTGGTGCGAGTCCAAGCTGGCACTGGTCGCTGAATATGGACATTTTCTTTATCGTCATGAACCTTGCAGTGGCATTGATGGAGTCATGATTTTTCAGCTGGGAAACCTCATCGATAACAATATGCAGTAGTCGGTAAACCTGAACAGGCCTAGACGAAGCCATTAACGATGTATACAGCATCAAATCGGCCCGCTCAATGTAATATTTCATAATTGAAAGCCAGCAGGAGTCGAATCTGGCAGATGGACTAGTGTGAGTCCAAAGCTGGGCCTGGTCGCCGAACATAGACACTTTCTTCGTCGTCATGAACCTTGTAATGGCATTAATAAAGTCATAATCTTTCAGCTGGGAACCCTCATTGAGAAAAATATGCACTAGTCGGTAAACCCGAATAGGCCTGGATGAAGCCATCTATGAGGTGCACATGGGCAGATCGGCCCGCTCAATGTAGAGTTTCATCGTTGAAAGCCAGTAAGAGTCGAATGTAGCAGATGGATTGGTGGCAGAATCATTCTCATCGTCAGCCTCTTCACAGCTCCAGAGACGGCGTGCATCTCGGGCGCCGAGGAGGGTGCGAAGAATTGTCCGTTCTTCTTTCAGATCTTTGTCCTGTGCTGCATCTGGTGCTGCCCCAGCTTGCATAAACAACTTCATTCGCGCGATAATGTGATTTGCGAGTGAGAACTCTCCCAGAGCATCGTCTCTCACCTGGTCTTCGAGGTACTTCACAATGTTTGTCCTGAGAGTGTTGTCGACGACAGAGGGTGTGAATTCGGAAGACTGTCGCCTTGGAGGACCCTCAAAAGGGAGGCGATCGGTAAGATCGGTCATGTCGTCGTCAATGAGACTGCGAATGTTCTCGAGAGCATCTGTTTGGATCCTGTAGATCCTTGATGGAGTAACAGCGTGACTCCTGAGCTATGCCCGGACTGCAGATGTGCAAACGTCTAGGGACTCGTTGATGGCGCATGATAGCAGGGTCCTGATCTTTGCTTGGAGCTTATACGCGTACAACTCTGTGATGACTCTCATTTTGCCAGACCCCGGGAACCCAGGCAAATCACAAGTCTGTCTCCGAATCCATTCGCCGTAGTGACGCACGTTTGGATCCATGCCATTTTTGCTGGTTAAAATCCGTGCCACGTAGTGATTCATATATTTTTATGAAATAATTTGGTAGGGACATAATGACAGAAAAGTAAATATTCCAGAAATGGGTCTTGTTGTACGTTAAACTGCGGCTACAGGAGGATTCGAAATGAGGAGCGGATGTCTTTGAATTTCATGTCATAATGGTGACCAAACGAGCATTGCTGGGACAAGCCTATTCGATTGGTAAGTAGATCTCAAGCATTACTATCAGCTTCGGTCCACACCACTTCTAGAGCGATCCCAGTAAAGGAACCCGTGGCGATGAATACAGAGCTCGATTTGATTCTCGTGTAAATGTGGCGCGTAAATAAAGTAACCAAGGAAGAGCTGCTCTTTGCTCTATTGAGCTTCAAAAGGGCGGTTATTTGTTGTGAAGACCTTCTGCGAGATCTTCCCTTTCACACTGACACCTTCGTAGACCTTTGAAGAAGAAGCGTGACTCTTCTTATGATGGATTTGAAGGCGGACCTGGCATCCTGGTCCCGGGACAGAAGCGCAGCTGTGCAGTGAGCTAAGGTGTGTGTGTGATTCGGAATGTGTGCTCAGATTAGTATGAACCTGACTTGGCATCGCTTTCCCTTAGTGATACCTGCTCCAAAATGCCGATTATATGGGGCGACACCGCAGGCTCGAGCTCAACATCATATGTACCGTCGTGTGATGCTCCCTTGTTGTTGGCGGCGTAAATCACCTCTCTCATCAGCGTCCCAAGAACTTGGACCTCACAATGCCTCTCGTCTAGATATTTGCGAGGTGGCAGCTTTGGCATGCCTTGCCAGGCTTTGTTCTTCGTGACAGTCCAAGATGGAAGATTGGCTGGCCAGTCTTTGTTTCTCCGATGATAGAACCTCTCAACTGCAGTATCTGGCCCCATTGGAGCTATACTTGGACTGGAGAAAGCGTCATCCTCCAGACAACTCTGTCCTGGGACCAGCTTTCTGGCGTACCGGTGAAAAGGCGGTGACGTAAGAACTGGCGTTGCCGCGAAATGTTTGAACCCTCCTTCCATTTTTTTAATTGATCCTTGTGGAGTTTCACAAGTCGTTCGTCTCGGACAACCATTATTCAAGGGTAATTTTGCTTCTACGACAATGAAAACGTGGCTTGCAAATTGCAGCCTCTGAAAATATATATATATGTATATCTTCGACAATGGCGGCGTCATTGGATGACAGGCCAGGTATGTGCTGTAGCACGTGGATGCAGATGGGGTTCTTATAGGAAAAAGAGAACGCAGCTTTGGGCGCTCTACCAGTATCTAGGAAGTCAAACTGCATCTCCTGTATAAACACCATCGATGGAATGATCCATATCAAAAACGACATCTTTCAACATGTCCGAGAACATGCGGCGTGTTGGTTTTGGGATCTCTCGACCCAGTCGAGCGAGATTTCGTGGCGTGTGGGTGGTGAGGCCATGTGACCATTGGAGGAAGACAACCTCCATGCAAATCCTCAGGACTGGTGTCTCAATTCTCAATATAAGAACAAGTCAAGGGCGTTCTGAACAGCCCCTAATGCTGAACTTTGGGGGGATGACTGCAGAGGGTTCCACGTTACTGCTCAACTCCTCACTCTCATCTCGTGCAGACATGGAAAAACAAGATACGGTTCTGTTTGTTCCATAGACTGGTTGTCTTGGCCTCATTCGCACCTTGGAAGACATAGAATTGCCATGCAAGGATGTCAGCGCTCCAGTACGGAGGATCTTAATAGTCCAGACTAGCATGATTAGCAGGTGTGATGAGGTGGGAGTGCTTGATGATACATACATGGATTCATCGGTTAAAGTCACCTGAGAAGCGCTAGGTTCGGTGAATCGTTGGTTGAATTGTCTGACTCAAAGCATGGGCGATGTCGTTTGGTCCAAGCTGGCACTGATCACCTTCCTGCAAGAGCAACATTCGGAGACTCTGAAAGTCGAATCCGTAGCGGAATTCTTTGCCATTCTCCCAATGCGTCTCGGATGCCTTTTGCCTGCAGCATGAAGGCAGCTACTACGGCACTCAACCTGCCGGGGAAGATTTCCCGATACTGGCCAGGCTGCAGAGATGGGTTGAAGAAATATATATAGTGATGATGATGATGATGAAAGAGATACATAGATGTATTGATGGATATATGGACTCAAAAGAAAACAGCGAAAGCCAAGGACATATGTCTTGTATTGATGTGGTGTGTAAGAAAGATGGAGAGAGGGGGAGGGAGGTCCTATTTATGCTCCTGGGTGCTCAGGGAGAAAGCAGTGAATGTCTTGCATCATCAATAGAGGGCGTGAATCACAGAGGCTTCTCTGTGCGATTCCCAGTGACAGGAGGCGGGCCAATGAAGAGCTCGGCGTCACACAATTTGAATGACAGAGAATCATTGCTTCATCTCTGCGATTGACCCAGAGTGTGACGCACAAGCTTCAAGTCCTGGGTATCATCTTCATGGCGGAGAATTCTGGATAGGCCAATCCGTGCACTTCAACAAAGCCATTCTATATCAGGCATGATGCTCCGACTCAACATGCAAGGTCACTATCAACACCCTTGAATCGAAAAAGCCGGCCAAAGATTCCTTCATTGGCAGCAGAGAAAAGAAGGTGAGGCGCTCGATTCATTCCTTCCTCGGAGAAAAGCATAATGAATAGATTTTCTCCGTGAATAGAGTTTCTCCGTGAATGACAATTGAATCCTCAAGTGGCATACGCAAACGTTGACGCCACCATTTGATACGAGACCAATATCACCATATTCAGAGCTACAGGAGAGGCAAGGCTGATGATACTGACAGCGGACCCTCATTTGAGAGCATTGCAGAGAATGAGACGGATAGAGCTTGCTGTCTATCAGGTGTGACTGTGTGGTAGAGACACAAAGCTGGACGAGAGACAATGAAATTTGAGGGTGTGGAGCGAATTCATTTTCCTACACGGAATGCTGTATTCAATTCAAGAAATGACTGAATTGATCTCGTGGGGACTGTTGAAGGGAATGTTCAAATGCTTGAGAGGTTCCAGCACACAGCCCAAGTGACATCAAGCTCTCTCATTCGTTTCCCTGATGGCGTGAATGGGCTATACTCAGTGCACGCTGGGAACGATGTCAGCTCGTATCCTGTAGCTGTCATGATTGCCGTAGTCTGGGGTTCGTAAATGTCTTAAGGCCGGAAATGCCTGCATATGACCGGCATGATGAAGATTGAATGTTACGATAATGTGTGTAAGGATTCGAAATCAGAACTTTGAGTGAGGGTGGCTGGTAGATCGTAGTGTGAGGGAGTCCAATGATTTTGATGTAGAATAGGCTCGAGGATGTGATATCTTGACAGGAAGTCGGAACATTGAGAAACCTGGGCACTGAACTCACGTTCAGCCTCCACAGTCGATCTTGGAGGCTCTCCATCTATACGCTCCGGAGAGACCCTGGAAAAAAGTCATCGTGAGGCTGTATAGATATTGCTTACGGCTCAGACATAGAAGAGAAGCCCACTTCCAACATTGCCTGTGTGACTGGTCTCTCCAATCTCAAAGTCAAGCTCAACGTACTCCCATTCCATCTACGTCAACATGAAAGTCAGCTCTTCTATTCGCGCATGAAAATTCGATTCGCACAAAAGAGCCATATGTTGGACGTTGTTCAACGGGGCGAATCACCCCTACCATGTTTTCTGCAATTATGAAATTGGTTGATGTCCAGAGTACACTTACTACAAAATCAGTGAGTCCTCGTATTGCGGTGCCAAACATGCCCCAGGTCATCACCTCATCGGGAAACACGAACAGATGTGCCACCCCTGAATCGGCTTGTACAACGTCCTATCAGTAGTCTCCACGTCAGTCCTGAACGTTGACAACGCTTTGAAATAGAACACAAGGACCATGGAGTGGGTTGTTTCCAGAGATTTCTGGCTATTTTGCTTTCGTGCAGGTATTGAAACACGGGTTTGGCGGGTACATACCCTCCCAATAGGTCCCACGACGCCAGCATACAGCTTCTCATTAGCCATGTTGCTGGCTTGAAGTAGACAAGCAAGTACATCCTTCTGTGGGAGAGTCCGACGATAATTTGAGAGCTTCTGTAGAATCAAAGGTCAGCTTGCCCTCATCATAGTAGGAGCGAAGTCGAAACGCATGGCTGACAATCTAGCACAACGACGCGTCCGAAGATGCTACATACCAGTGCCAGGGCGGATCTTGGAATTCTATAATAGGCTGGATTTGCAGGAAGTGCACTGCCATGGTGGTTCATTGTCTGTCTGTTGGAGCTTGGCCTGGCATTGTGCTTACTTGAGATGGGCTAGGAGCGTTGAACTGTAGGAATTAGATGCGTTGCTGGACTGCGAAAGTATAATTGGAGGAGTCGTAGGCGCTGCTCCGATAGAGATCGTACATAGTTGGAGTAGTACGACAAGCAATGAGCTACTGAATGGCCTCATACTAATGGCTGTGAGAGTAGTCCGAGGGAAGCAGCATAAAGGGCACTACAGCTAGAAGCTGACCATGATGAGAATCCCGAGTCTCCACCTTGGCTCAATATAGCAGATAGCCTCCTGATTGACCTCGCATCGCGTGATTTGCGATACACGCATAGAGAATATCCCGAGGCAGAATGTTTCGCGATTCACGGAAGAAGCGCGCTCTTTCCCGCCTGTCAGACCAAATAGTATCAGGCACACTGCGGAAGCGCAAACCGAACATTGGATACTCGGGCAAATCCCATAATAGTTGGCTATCGATGATACCGGGTATCATGGCAGGCGGGCAAATGTCGTGAGACTCACTTTACTTGGTGAAAATCAACCCCAAACTGGTGGCGGATTATTGGATGCTGAGATAAAGTGGAAGTATTCAGGGTAAGATTGGACATACGCATGGTGAACACCGGCAACGCGAACCTACTGTTGATTCATGTCAAGGTGGCCCAATCTAACACAGTCTATATACCTGCAGTATCCTCCTGGATTGGTCCCCTATGCCGATGAATCCGACCCTGCCGAATTCCCGCGGTAGTGAGACTTCATTTGCAATGTGTACTTTGCTCAGAACTCGTGGCTCGTTCCTTGATGCCGTAAAGAAGCATTGTGTCCGGATGAATTCTCTCGACGCACGCGAAAATGGCATTCCTATCGAAAGGAGGCTTGGCAAATGCAAGCAGGCGGTAGTCTTCCACGTCTTAGTCTACCAGGGCAGCGGCGTGTAGTCGAGCTATATCCTACCCTTTGACCCTCCATTGCGCCAGTATAATGCCTTTCACCGCATCAAGGTCCCCTTTGTAGCCTTGTCTCGCCGACTTCTCGGTCGACGAGGGCTATTTATCGCTCAGTGTTGCGCCTATAACGGCGTTCGACAGCACTATATTCGGCACGAAGGCGGGTTGCATTTCCTTGCAGAAACCCCATATCTTCTGTTCAGCCTGTATGTTGCTTGCTCCATACACAGCCCACCTCTTTCTGGTTTGTGTGACCGTGGCTTCCATGCTGCTTCAACCTTCCCGGTGTACCATTTGTAAGTGCTCATTGCGTCTTTTTCGGGTAGACCTTGGTGGTATTGCAAGTGATGTAAGCGAAGTGTTGGATAGATGATTGATTTGGTACAGAGGTAGCAGCATTGATAGCTCCTTTCATAGTGTCTGGGATGACTTCAAGGGTATAAGGGTCGAGTAAAGGAACACAGGCGACCATTGCCACACCTAGGACGCCTACGCGTGAAGGGGCAGATTATCAGCAAAGAGTCCGCCGTCTAGCAGTCGAAGGATCAAGTGCGCACCCTCGCGACTTCATGGAAAGCGCCATTTGCTGCCATGTCCTACACCGCAAAACTCTCAAGCCTGCCCATGAATATCTCTTTCATCTATTCAAATTCTGTCGTGTCACGGTAATCTGCTCTGATAAGCTGGTCGGTAAAGGAGAGCATGCTGCCTCCTCTACTTTATATTACATCCTATGACTTGTTGCTTGCGGCCTTGCCGTTGATTTCCACGAGCCGCAGCCGCCAAGCAAGGCTAGACCTAGCTAAGACTAGGTTCGGGCCCAGTAGAGAGAGGCCGCCACGAGGCTAGCTTCATCACTTCAGCAAGTTGCAAGATGCCTTCTGAAGGCAATCAAATTCATCCAGAGATCCTTGATGAGAAATTCTCGCGAGCGGAGCGCAGTACATTTGTCTACATCGATCTCTTTGCTCGTGATTTGGTAGCTCTGCTGGCCATTCGTCGAATGCCCTCTCCGTCCGCGGCGCTGACGAGCTGACAGGAGTGATATCGCTGCCTTGTGTGTCTGGTGACTCAATTAACACGGATAGCCATTGCTTAGATCCATCCCCTATTGCGAGAGCGGAGGTTTCAGTATATCGGGAGAATGGCATTGAATACATTTCTTCGCCCATTCCCACTTGTATGGAGACACATCGAGCCACCAGCCTCGTGTGTTCAGTCTCCTTTGGAGCCGGAGCTCTGCATGGTACTGATTTTAGTCATCCAATCAAGTCACTCACCAGCGCTAGGGACCTCATCCCATCCAGTAACAACATTGGGGGCTGTCGACACTGTCTTAGCGGTGCAGTGGATCGAATGGCTCCACACCCACAGCGGTCCCGAAAAGGCTAGCCTGATTTTGGTGATGACTGCGCTAGTGCCAATGAGAGACGCCCCCCGACGCATACACTCAAGACATAGCCAGCTAAGTGGTCGCACAAAGTGCAGAGGATGTCCGGCAAAGGGCTACTTGCGCACTGTCACCTCGCGTTAGTGGCTTGTTCGTACTCCGTACTGTAAGTTTGAAAGATCCGAGGCTCTGACCTCAGCGTCGGGCCGGACTAAAGTCAATTCGCCCGTGCCGCGGGGTGGCATCCTTCAACCATGTGCCATCTGGTGTTGTGTCACAGTGTCAGATCTCATCCCACCCTTAGCGGGCATGGCGGGAACTTTACCGTTGGGGGTACGAACCTAATGCACCAACCTTCCCGAGATTAAAACACGCGTCCATCCCACTGTTTTTCTCCTTGCCATTCGACGTATCTAGCCGTCGCATAGGGCTACCTTCTCTGCACCATGTCTACTGCTTCCTCCAACGACTTCGGGAGCCCGCAGTTCTTCAACGCCAGCAATGGTATGTGTCCCTCAACACTCAACTCCAGCCCCGCGGCACGTTATGAAAGGACGCTGACTCCGGCCAGTCGACCTCAGCACAGCAGATCCACGAGATGTGTGTATACCCCAAGCCGTGCCACTCTGTGAACATCAAAACATGTGTGGAGAAAGTCGCTTCGCAGCACTCACTCGTTCGCCACGACGTGAAGACTAGACTGACTTTCGGGTTTGACAAAGCTAACCCCTATGCCAGGTCATCTGCGCTCTCAGCACGTCGGTAAATGAGTACAATGGTCAGCTTGGGGCCAGGGTCTCTGCCTTGTTCGTCATCATGATCACCTCCAGTCTTGCAACCTTCTTCCCAGTGATCGCAAAACGGGTGCCAAGGCTGCGCATACCACTCTACGTTTACCTCTTTGCCAGGTACTTTGGGGCTGGTGTCATTGTGGCCACGGCCTTCATACATCTGCTGGACCCTGCCTACCAGGAGATCGGTCCTCAAACTTGTGTTGGCATGACAGGGGGTTGGGCTCAGTATTCCTGGTGTCCTGCCATTGTATTGACCTCGGTGGTGGTCATTTTCCTCTGCGATGTAAGCCAAAACCCCAAGTACACTGCTTTTGGGATATTGAACCTACCTACCATACAGTTTGGAGCGGAGCGATACGTGGAAATCAAGTATGGTATCCATCTCGAGCAAGACATCCAGGGTACAGTCACCGATGCCAATGATGATCCGGACGCTCTGCACGGCAACGCTCGCTCCGGCTCTCTCCACATAAGACATATGGCCGAACAGTATGAGAAGGGCTTCACTGAAGACTATGAGGACGATAGCCCTGGAGCACAGGCCGCTCGCGAACAAAGCTTCAGACAACAAATCGCGGCCTTTCTCATACTCGAATTTGGAGTCATCTTTCATTCAGTCATCATCGGTTTGAATTTAGGGGTCGCGGGGAGTGAATTCAGCACGCTCTATGTGGTACTCGTCTTTCACCAATCTTTTGAAGGTCTAGGAATCGGTGCCAGAATGTCAGTCATTCCTTTCAAGAAAGGCTCATGGTTACCGTGGCTGCTCTGCTCAGCCTACGGCCTGACCACGCCAGTGGCGATTGCCATTGGGCTGGCGTTACGGACGTGAGTACAGCTGGGGTTCGATATCCAAGGATATTGGCTGACCGCTAGCCCATCTAGAACCTACAATTCCGGCTCCTTCACAGCTAACGTCATCAGCGGCGTTTTAGACTCCATGTCAGCCGGCATTCTAATCTACACAGGCTTGGTAGAGCTGCTTGCACGCGATTTCTTGTTCAATCCCACGCGTACGAAGGATAACAAGAGGCTATCCTTCATGTTGGTTTGCGTTTGCGCTGGTGCGGGCCTGATGGCGCTGCTTGGGAAATGGGCATGAGTGGATAAAGCTGGCAATGCGGTTTCATGTCGCCAGTATATAGAGAATTAGCTGCGAGTCGAGGTCTAGAGTCCCATAATTAGCCCGTACAGGGGGCTGATTTGTACGATCGATAAATAATAGGAGGTTGAATACGAATACACAGCCTAGTACAGCCTAGTAGGCAAGTACCAAGCCTTCTCCAGAGTAAGATAGTTTCAAGCCGTACATGCAATGTTACTATGCAGTGTCATGCATGCAGTATTACCATGCTAGGTCCAAGGAGGCTAGTACGGTGTCTTGGCATGTACGTCTTATACCCGTACCAACCACAAGTGAGTCCGATCGCTTAGTAGCGCCGGGAGAAGCCACTAGTCTACTAGCTAGGATCTAGCCGGTTTTAGTAGTAATTCATTCCAAATCTCTAAGCTTAAGGCTAATCATCTATATATATACTATAAGCTACCCTTATAATATATACCTTATATAAGTCTAGAGTCTATTATATAAGAGCTAGCCTAATTATATATTAAAGCTAAATTAATTAATAAGCTATAACTTAAATTAAAAATATAGTATATGAAAAGCCTTTATAAAGAAGCTATCTTTAAACGTTCTATATATAAACCTAGGCTTATACGCTTAAAAACTATAGTATAGTACGGCTAATTTATATATCTATGGAAACTTTAATTACTTATAGTCCATGCCAAGCATACAGGGCTGAGGCTGGCCTCTAATTGAGCGCATCCTGACAAGAAACGTCATTTCCTGTCCTATTCTACTTTCACAGCATACCTTCTCAACAACATCAGCCGCCATGCTGATCCACGACACTCGCGCATCGAGCGGAGGACGCATCAGTCAAGATCTCCTCGCTACTTACGTACGGTACAAACAAGATACAAGAACCATCATTGCCTGGCTTATATCGCATGGCACAAAGAAGTACAGAAGCCTGAACACTATCTCGATCAAAGACATGTTCAGCCTCGCCGAGACGGTACAAAGGAAAGCGGTGGCAATGCCAGACTTTATTGACTTCCATTTCCGTGAGGCCATAGCAGCTCGAACTGAGATTTCACGTCATTTCCGGCAAAACGATAAAGCTGATACACATAATGAAGAAAATACCCTCAATCACGAGTATTTTACTACAAGGTAAGACGAAGAAGAGTGGGGCCCAATGCCTAGCATATCTACTGATATTCTCGATCTCCCTGGAACAGCCTCACACAGATATACATCGGCCTATGCGAATGTTGCGGTAAAGCCGAAGCTGTTTGCAAGAATACTCAGAAGAAGCACTCTTTGCATGAAAACAAGACTGAGCCTACTAATCGATTCGAGATTCTGGACCTCGGACCTCACGACCTTGATTGCTCGTTACGAGGAGTTTCACCAAGCGGAAAGGGTAAACGCGATACCGCAGCGACTTCGTCTACACCGACGGAGGTCAAATCCTGTCCTCAACTCGTGGATCCGTTGAGTGACATGTTCGAGCTTCAGAAGGAGGCTCAGGTATGCACATCCTTGCCTGACTGTACCATATACTAACCGAACTTTGCGAAGGAAATGGATAATTTGCTTCTCGCAACCACGAACGTTTGGGAACAGGCATCACGCCAAAGTATACCGATCGTCATGGCAGCGTTTGTCACCAATGCTGCTTTTGCGATATTCGAAGGGGTGGAACAACGGCTGAAGATCCTATGCAACGGCTCTGATCCCACCATCCTCCAGACAAAATTCGTCCAAATGCGAGAAGAATTGAAATCTGACGGAAATGATGATGGAGGCTCGTATATATTCGGGTCAAGCCAAGTGGAAGCGCTACAGCCACCGTGGAACCTACTCATACACTTGAAGAACAGTTCACCGGTAAAAGCACAGGAGAGAAGCGTCTCAAAATCCACCTCACAGACTACTGTCCGAAGAGGGCCCAACTCGGCGCCAATAGATCGCGAGTGCTATAGCACCATAATCGGCAATATCACACAACATGTGAGAGCCGACCGTCGTCCCACAAGTATTGTGCTTGGGTCAACACCTTTGTTTGCTGATGTAGGGTACTTCATGACCCATGAGGAGAACAACACAAACGGTCTTCGCTGCGCTCTCGGGCTCCAGATCATCCTCGAAGCACACAAAAGTTACCTGCTGGCCTCACAATGCACACACGCGCCCTCAAACTGCCGCTTGCAAGCCCTCAAATTCGCCCAGGAAGTAGCTGCGAACCTCGGCCCTGTCCTCGGTGACTCAAGCATGCCCTGTCGCTGTTGTCAAACTTTGGCATCGTATCTGGAGGGTTTCAAGCTCGACCTCGAGGCATTTTTCCAAGAAAACGTATTCGATCTTTATTTTCAGAGTCCGTGGGTTTCAGGCTGCCATGTCCTTGAAATTCTGGAAAGTTCCTTTTACTTTGGATTGCGCTTGTTCAGCTACCGCCACTACTGTGGCTCCGTGTTGCACGTGTACAACATCCTGAGGAGACTGACGGGGTTCCAAAAGGTCGATGTGCTTGACCAGCTCTGTGATATTTTCAATGAAGTCTTATTCCCCGGTGGACGTCCAGATCGGAATTTCAAAGCTTGCTGCATGCGATACATGGGAGGGAGGCTTCGTTTCAATGCTCAGACTCCCAATCATAGGTCCGGCTCCCACAAGATGGAAATCCCGATCCACTCCGCCAAAGCTACAGCTGGGTTTGGCTTGCGCAAAGAGGCAAACGACTCGAGATTTCAGTGTCATAAAATTTCATTGCTGCACCACATCAAACACGACAAAGGCTATCATCTGGACGACGCTCTCTGGAGCCGCGTTCACAGCTTAGCAGGTGGCGATAGAGATCAGACTATGGGAAAAGCGAAGACAAGACGTTCCTGCCCAAATCATGGTCGCAGAGGGCAACGTCATCTGGTGGACTCTACGCAACACCAACTTTGCAAGCTTCAAGAGGCAGCAATGACAGAGTTCACCGGACCATTCCCAATTGCAAAGATCAACTTCTTCAAAGTTTATATTGCCTGCGTCCGTATCGTCGGTATCATAAGCAGGCATGCACACGAAGAGGAGGATCAAGGAAGCAGATGCTTGTGTTTTCTCGATACGATTCTCTCAGCTGCCGATCGGTACAGAGATAATGAGCATAAGATGCAGCCCTTTGGATGCAAAGGTTTGCGACAAGGTTGTGAGAAAGCGATTGTGACGGTGCTGGGTGATGTCAGTCTCGATGATTTCCTATGGAAAAATCTGTGAAATGGATATGACGGTGATCATGGATCAATAGCGATTGGGATTGGTGGGTGATAATGATGAGGTGTCAATATTTCATTAGTCTCACAGGAGTAAGGGAGGAATCTTGATGATCTGTTTATGATGCGAAAGAGATTTGGTTAGCATGATAATCAGCACACTCAGCACAACACTCATTGGTGTCACCGTGTCCAGCGTGTATCGGGAATATCGCTCCTTGATTCATTGGAAGCAAGACAATATGCCCGTAAACAAGAGTTGTTTACGACTTAGCAGCTCATCGAAACTCAACTTTACAAACACTATCCCCTATACTATCCTAGGTCTGCTATTCTTCAAGGTGAGGCTATACTTGACATCAAGCGCCAGATCCGGACTTGTGTGCGACTACGCGGCTCATTGGCACTCAGTTGGGTTTGATGGTATTAGTAGTCTACATTCTGTCTGTTTATTGGGTCTCTCGCTATCAGTATAATCATATTGATTGGGGGACTGCTACTGAACCTGCGTTACAATGGCTTGTATCTCACACTTCGACAGGCTAAGTCTTCCACGCTATGTGGAGTAACATCTTTGTTGTCAAAGGTCGACCATGTAGAATGGTGCCGTATTGTTGATCAATCGCTTTCGACGGAATTCGCTTTTCAAAATATGTCACTGATTCGCTGACTGTAGGTGGATTTGAAAAAGGAACACCGAAGGGAGACTTCGTTAGGGAACCCCTGATGGCTCATCACATTGGCAAAAAGATATAAAACATACAGCAGAGAGTATTCGCTGGTCGTCACCGACCCAACTACTAATTCTCCGATCTGAGACTTGTCGACGGCAGAGCGGACGGGATGCCGAGTTCTCCTCAATCTGTGGTCGTATGTGGAAGAATGGTCCATATACTGTTAAATATCCTTGCTGCCAAATTTTGAAAGGCTGATAACGCCTACTTAGCAGCACAATATGGTCACACAAGACGTCATTTAGTATTTGAGGCCTCGAAGATACGAAAATAGATCGGCTGCTTGCTTTGAGGCTTAATTTGGGACTGCATTGCCGCCCGCAGCAAGCGGCCCAGATGGATTCGAAAGCGGCAATGGAACCGCTTGAAACGCAATCTACCCCCCAAAGCTTTTCCTCTCATTGTCATAAACCGACCACAGTTACCTAGGGTTTATAACTAGCAAAATCTAAAGATGCTCTTGCTCCAACTACTCCTAGCGCTTTTGCCATGTTCTCCCCGCCTAGTCTCAGGCTTGAATATCCCAATTCGAGCTGGCAACCTGACCGCACCTCTAGTGCTTGAGTATGCCCGCATTTCACAAACAGCGCCCTATGAAATACCAAGCTGACAGCAATCCAGCCTCGCCTCCCGACCCTTACAGCGCCATCCACTCCCAAATCCCTACCCCGTTCCTGACACCGACATCACGCTCGATTTCGCGCCCCATGGCGAAGCTCTTTCACCGCAGAGCGTAGGAGCGATTCTCACGACGATTATTGCGAATGTGACGTCGCAACATGGACCTTTCGATGATTTTCCGGCGAGAAGGGTGTTCATGCAGGGAGGCATCGAGGTTGCGGTCGAGGCTCATGTAAGCTTTCATTATCTGGCTTATGAGTTGAGCTATGGCGATGTGGTCAGTGCGCTGCGGGGTATTGCGACGAAGATGCGGAGGGAGGGAGTCTGGGCTTGGGAGGTTGGTGTTTTCTCTACTGAAGATGGTGAGCGGTTGGGTAGTGTGTATGTGTCTCGTGGTTCGATGTGATGTCCGAAAATCGCGTTTGTGATGCGAGGTTTGAATTGCCAGTAAAAGTCGTGCCATGAAGGCTATTTGGGAATATACTATCCTCCTTATATCGTACCTGATGCTTTCAGAGGTCGCTTTCATCTTCTACCTATCCGACTTCGGCGCAGCAGGCAGTACTGCTTTCATTATAAGTGTCGCAGGTGCAAAAGAGCTGGTAGAGACTCAAGTCACTGGCTATTGACATTAGCAGCATACTTCACCGCACTCCTGTTACAGTGGATAATGCAGTCGCTGCTGTGACACAGATCTCGATGACTAGATTATTGCTGTTGCGCCAGGAGGGCGCCGGGAATGTAGGAAGAGCAACATCTTGAATCAGCCCAAAGGCCACTCCAAGAGCGTCGACTCTTGACTAAGACGTTGATGGCGACAGTGAGTGTTTTGAAAGATGTCTGCTGGTCGATACTGTGCCAAGCATCTGGAACGTGGCGTTCCTTAGCGTTGCCGCTAAGCAAGACTTCGCGTTTAACGTGCCGCATCCCCTTCTCTACTTATTACAATCTTCGGTGTGCCCCGGATATTACGACGTGAGCTTTGGCTTCTATCTGTCTCATAGACCTCGGCGCTCTGGGCCAGGTAGTTGCTGCAACGGCCGACAGTTGGTCACACCATTGACGGGTGGTACCTCTCAAAAGGGGGTCTTAGATGCAGAGTTGTTGCATTTGTCTAGCGCAATGTCACATCTCTCAGGCTTAGGCTGATATGAATGTAGTCTAGCTAAGCGCCTGCGACATGGTACTCGAGTGAGTCATAGAATATCTGGCAAACGCTGGCGGCCTACCACCACCACAGAGGCACCTCTTCATTGTCCATCAATCCTTTCGCAGCAGCCTTACACTTGCAGATCTAGTTCATCTCACCTACCACTTTCACCGAACAGATCTTCACCGCGTTGTGGCGTTGCGAATTTACTGTAGGTCGAATGACTGGGCAGAATCCACTCGAGCTGTTGATAATTGATCGGCAATTGTACTGCTCGAAGAGATCTCCGCATCATCAGTCACAATTCGTTTTCCTAATGTGAGTACCTAGGCTCTTCTCTACAACGGCCTCTTCGATCGATCCGGCAGAATGCCGAATCAAAGCATACTACCCAAGTTTCGATCTACTACCGCCGATGTCCGATCAGTCCAGAGCCTAGACTATCATACTCGAAGTCCGCCATCTAAAGGCATTTTTCTGCTTGTTCATGACATAGCTTTTGGTGCGATGAGCTTCCATTGCATCGTCCACCCTTTGGGTTTCCGCTAATGTAATATTTATACATCACACGCGTGTCAATACGAATGCGCCTTAGCATCGAGATTTCCCGATTTAGATCTCCACATCTGATCCGAAAGGGGCTGGGAAAGGAGCCGGAGAAGCTTTACAGACCGCAAAACCCACTTTTGTACCTGGAAATCCACATGCGCTAGAGCTTGGGTGGTGTTGTGGTGTCATGCCCAAACCGCAAGGTATACCTAAAGGGCTTGTATGACATAGATATCAAGTTTAGAGCGTAAAGCGAATGCAGCAATGATCGCGAGGGCTCCCATTGAAGCAGTCTGACCAAAATATCGCTACGTTTCAGACTTAAGATTCTGGTGGCACGCCTCTTCGAGCTGTCGATTGCGGCGCGCGCCATTACGGTAGCCTCATGGATTGGCCGCCCGAGACCGCGAAACCTATCAAATATCCTAGCTCAACAGCGTAGATCTCTCAACGAGGAAAATTCGCCGACTGAGACTATCGTTGACAGTTTCATCGATGGGATGGTGCATTTTAAAGACGCAGGTCTGGTTTCATGAGGCCTGGATGATGACATGGTGGAATTAGGCTGAATCTGTCTGCAGCGCTGACAAGATACTTGCTTAGGAGGTACCCGGACAAGCATATTTACTCTCGAAACCCTTCTATCAACAAGTTTTCCTTCAACAGACTCACTAATTTTGTTGGCTATCCTACCATATAGATCTGTGATCTTCAAGTACCTACATTCTCCTCCATCCACCTTTTCACGTCCAGAATGTATCCCCCAACGCTTTCGCAAGTCCTCGGCCTGGCTGCCATCCTACTCATTGGTGCAAATAGCTCGCCTCAGTAAGTTCTGGGTATCCAACATCGGTGGAAGATGTTCCCAACTAACGTCTGAACAGACTCAAAGTCGACCTCGGAAGGATGGTGGCCTGCCAGGAGCCAACAGGCACACCGACCGACATGCCGCCAACTGGCGAACCTACTGGCATGCCCACTGAATTGGGGCAGTATGACCTCATATACTCCAATCAGTCCTTTAGATCTTCTGACTAACATAACGCAGGTGGAAGGAGATGCAACACAAGGGTCATGGTCACGGCGGGCACGGCAGCCCAAGTGGAAGTGGAAGTGGCAGCGTTGCTGTTCCTGAGTCCACCGGCACTGATAGTCCTGCATCCACCGGTACTGATACCTCGGGACCGACCAGTACCGGTAGTGATTTTTCTGCAACATCAACCGCTGCTGCCTCCGCCGCCACCGCCTCTACTACTGGTTGAGAAGGCGAAGTCACTAGATATTGATGGGCTCCATAAAAGGTTTTCAGCAAAGGGCACAACATGAGCAAACTATGTAGATCAAAGGCATTGCAACTTGACTGATATGCCTCTGCAATGTATCATATCAGAGGACAGTCGCGGGCATATTGACTAACTTTGACACCGGTGAATCTGGTTTCCGCCGATGATATCAGGCAAGTGAGCCACAGGTGAGGACTCTAATCCCCAGATGACAGAGAACATGATTGTTAATCTCAATTACAATGGGAGGAATGCGTTTGAAGTTTATGCTAAGCTAGGCTTTGCTTTCGTTTCTGTTAGGCCGCATGGTGCTGGGTACGGTTGCTGCATTCAAAGGAGAAAGATGGCCGTTCAGATAGCACTTAAGCTCCTATTCCTTGCTTTCTCCGTGACTGGCTGCGACGTTAAAGAGTGTGCCGGTGAGTGGGTCACCCGTCTACGTTACTCGTCGACGCAACAGCGCCACAGAGCACTGGCTGACTGTAAATGGTGTCCTTAGCTATGATCCATAAGCTCGACAAGCAAACTCAGATTGCTGTGGATAATATCATTTTCTTCCAGCTACCAGTCTGCTCCTAGTGTGCTTCAAGGTTCGCGGGTGGTCAGTCCCGGGTTGCGTGTCGTGCGGTGGAACACTTGCAGAAGATGCTGAACACAGTATAGTGCCGATGCTACTTGTCCAGAAGTGCCTTTGGGAATCAAATGTTTGGGACAATCAGTACAGGTGCAGGTTGCCTACATATTACGTGCTGTATGCAGGCGCACTTTCTCCGCAACGCAGCCTACACTCGATCCTCACCGACTATAACTAGCGCTACACACCGGATTCGTGTCACTATCAGGCTGTGCTAGTATTTGGTGGCAGCGCTTAGCGGTGACACCTGATTGGTTACTGTTCAGCTCGGCACACGCTGGCCGTGTAGGGTTGCTCTAGCGTTGACTCGCCTAATCCTGGGCCATACATATCACTGCCCCGATGATGCAGGCAGCCTCGCAGCCATTAATAGAAAAAAGGCTAGGAGCGAGGGAACCTCAAAAGACGTCTGGGTCGTTCATCACAACGCCTCGTCTTCGCTCGTGCAAGAAGAGAGTGAAGGTTTCTCAAAACATTTTCGGAGCGCAATTGACCCTGCGCACTCAGCGACAGCGTTCCAAGGGTCATAGACTCCTATCCGTACTATGCAGAACCCGATGGATACCCGAAAACAGCAAGAATGGGCCCAATATATATTGGAACAAAGCGAAAATCCTACAGGTCTAATAAACGAGGCTGCTTTGCCGGTAGAGAAGCCCTCACACAACAGGCAATTGAGAAAGAAGCGTCCGATCGACTGGTCGGAACAATTCGTATACATTGACAGCGATTGCGACTCCGACTACCACCCAAGCAAGCGTTCAAGATGTGGCACGGAAGGATCGCGAGACCGTGCTAGCCCCGTAAGATAAATCAAACGTGAACCAGGTCTTGGTTCATCATCCGAAAGGGAGACATATATGAAGCGAAGTAGCTCCCCGTCGCAGTATCAGAGCTGGGATAACGACAGTACAACGGTTGAGAAGGTTGATGAAGCGCAAGAGCCGGGTACTACGGCGAATGAACGGGACCTTCAGAGTAGACCTTCAACGTCCACACTCGCAGCAGAAGCCGATTCGGCGAAGGAGCAGAAACGTTCGAGGCAAAGAGAAGATCCTAAATCAGAACATCCCTTGCCAAAGCACGCTGTCGAGCGCCTCGATGGAACCTAGGACGTTCATCTAGAACTCCCCGCGCCCTCATACGAAGTTCCTCAACCTCGAGCGTCCATACGAGCACCCTCAATGGCAACGGAGCCAGCTATTCGTTCGCATGCAATATTCGCTCCTGGTTCACATCACCCTCTCTCTAGCTCAACCAACAATGACATTACTTCCAAGGATGTTGATGAGAGCTTCATAGAACTGCAGCCTACGACAGCATCCAAGCTCCTTTCACTCCCAGACCCTGAGCATTGCAAAGGAATCAAAAGCCAAGTCAAGACACCATCATCACCCTCCATACCAACAGCAGTGTTGCGTGTCCCCATGCAGATCGACGATGATGCCCGTGCCAAAGAGGCGCTTTGTCCTTTGCTGTCCGCTGGCTCGTGGATGATTGTGAAAAGTGCCATGCAGCAAGGAGTCGTCAACCATGACCATTGGCAGCCTCAAAGTCTTGAGACATCTCAAACGCTGGGCGTAGATAAGAATGACACAACTGCCAAAAGCATCCTCGGAAAAGTCTTCGACATTCATGAAGAGATGAAGACTCTGTCATCGGATGAAAGATTGGCATCGTGGCTGAAGCTGACGGTTGACCTTGTCTTTACTTTTCCACGTTAATCCTATCCTGGAACTAGACACCCTTGACATTTCGTCGCTTGCTCTTTGACGAATGTCTGATAACTTCATGTCTCACCACCACTGATCTCTTCCTACATCACTTCGGCAAATGGCTCTGAGGAGACAATGTTTTTTACCAAAGAACCCGATAGTCTGCGGTGCTACTGGCCATACAGTGTCGAGCACCGATACATTCTAATGATTCAAATCAGATGAATATTACCCAGCAAGACGGCAATAGCAGCCTCGGGCAATTCTACGCTACTCTCATTCAGCAGGATTGCCACCTTGCACTCGGGGCTCTCTCTCTATTAAACAACTTCTTCACTTTTTAGGTTGTTTAATAATTGCATGCAAAAGTCCACAAAGCGGATTGGTCCCCTTGTTTAGATCCCCATCCCCTAGACCTACGACGAAAGGTGATACAGCTGCCCATATAATAATATATAGGAGAGGAGCAAGGTTAAACATAGTGACCAGGAACTTGCGACCTAGCTCTCGTTAGCTATGTCGATGCCAATATTCGTTCCGCCATTTCGTTCACCACGTGGTCACAAATCTCCAAAGCCGGGACGCGATTGGTGCAGTATGTCTTAGTGTAAATTGCTAAGAGGGCTGCTACTGTCGACTGTAAGCTATATCCGAGTGCGCTTACCGGGTCAGCTGATTGATCCGAAACAGCCGGTTATTATGGTACTCCGGCGTGGACATGGTTTCTCTGGGCCAATGCAGCACCTTTGGAGAGTCTGTTGAACGAATACACGGGCGCTGATATCCCTAATGGTATCGATACTGTTGCACCAAAGGCAACCTGATAGTGTCGATATCATCAGTAGCGTACTGAAAGCGACATCATTCGGTCAAGTATCTTGGATGCGGGCTATTCGCCTATCGAATGTCGGTTTGGCCTCTAAACATCCAGAGAGTGATGACTAGAACAGGGTTGTAGCTATTCCATGACACAAGATCTGCTGCGCTGCTCCAATATTGACGTCGCGTGTTGAATAATGCTTACCACCAGGTCAAGTGATGGTCCACGAACGGTATCCTACATAGGCGTGGAGGCGCAGACAGATCGCCAGTGGGATCACAATCAATTTCACTGGATGGATATTGCCCCCTCATCCCCACACTTATCAAACGCACCCCGCACTTGTAGCCGTGCCGTCCCCTTATTGCTGACATTCCGATACGCGCGAGGTTGAAGATCTACATCCCATGTCCAATAGGTCAAAAATCACGCAAATGATTGAAGCTGGTATTAACATTCCTCGTCTCTCTCTTGCAGCATCATGAATCATCTCGTCATTCAGTTTCTGCACTGGAAAGATAGCAACCCCGAGATTGTTGATCATGCGAGTCTCCCAAATCCACCCGTTATTGCCGCTCCTCTTATTCTTCACCTCCTCAGCTATCGCAAGCGCACTTCCCCAGAACCCCCACAACAATATCCCCACAATCGCAGAACAGAGTGCTCCGAGACCTGCGCAAGTCCTCGTGCCATCTCTCCGCTCCAGAAAAAGAAGCGTCAGAATCGGTAGTCTCATTCCTGGCAACCCCGACGCACGAATCTCCGGTCTACCAGAAGGCTGGTCAGGAATCTTCTCAGACATCACCGCCCTCCAACCATCCGATGTAGTCTCCGAACTATTCATCCAATTCTTCAAACGCGCTGCCAAGAAGGTCGCGCAAAGCCTTCTTCCTGATCAATGGATTCAGCGCATAGACGGCGGCAGCTTGATTTTGGAGATGTGGAACGAGGATCCTGGAAAGATCGTGACGCGGGAATTGGTGCAGGCTGCGTTGTTGTGGTTGCTGAATGTGGCGCAGAAGGGATGGACGGGGTTTTTTGTGGCGAGGGTTCGGGACAGGATGAGTAAGGAATGGATACGAATCAGATTAGTGAATCCCAAGATGTTGCCAGCGTGAAAGATTTCGGTTAGGTATGGGATCGATGACGATGGTGAAGAGAGAGTGGCGTAAGGGGCTGCTTGTAAATTGCACCGTGCTTAAGTTAATAATGCAGATGATGCGAAGTTGTTGGAAATACTCATTGTCCACATTTGCTGGTCTCTCGGCAGGCTTATTAAATTGCAAATTATCGGCAATACCATAGATGGCGACTGTTTGCCTCATATGAGTCTTGTCTCAGGGTGATTGGAAGCCTGGCGAGGCAAATGTCAAATCCAAGCTGTTTCTACCGGCCGTAGTGGAATCTGATAGCAGCTGACCAAAGGACTGAGCCGTATTCAATCGATTCCACGATACAGATCTGTGCCTTGACTTCAGCAGCGAATAAATTGTCCAAGTGATGATAAACAGTTGCCCTGTTTCAAATCCCTCGAAATCAAGTGGGACTCGATAGCAGTACTTATAGTAGTGCCTCTCTTGCCGAGTCACTTTTCCCTTGTCTCACAAGACTGATCCATCAGGAAATCTACACCCTCTCTCTGCCTCTTGTATTGCAATAAACAAAGCATCCACGCTCCTCATCCAGTGTCCAAACAACTTTCCACGCTTGCTCGCACGACATCAGGCGCATCTTACCAGTCTACCAAACTAAGTAAACAATGCCCGGTGCATGTCACTATTGCAGATGGATCCCCAGGGGCTGCATATGCGGTCATTGCGGAAGGGTCATTCCTTGTAACGTGTGCCAATATGCGCGCTCAGGCCACTACTGTTACACATGCAGAAGATACAAGAGTTATTAGAGCTCTGCTGTCAGGCTGCTGCTTGGGGGTCTCCTGAGGTGTGGTTCACTACTAATTGCGTTCATTGATTCGGAACTGAAAGAAGACAGATTAAATGAATTGGTGGATTCCTCGAGATTGATGTTTTTGACCTATGAATTGGAGATAGGACGAGCGAGTGGGGAGACAGGCTTTGGGGTTGTGATTGACTAGCTTGCAATGCTTTGAAATATATCGATGTGGATCCAAGTGATAGTATGAGCAGTGGTGCTGGAGCATGCGCAATATCAGAATGGAATAGAAAGAGAGCAAATAATTCGTGATCTGTGGAAGCAGGTCAATGCATCTGAGTCAACGAAGTTCCGCAGAAAAATATTTGTGTTTTACCCTGACCCCTACCATCGAGTTGTCTCTGAGGATTTTGAAAATAATCGAAGATACAGGGCGATGCTTGAAATTATGGGAATACATAGTCCATGGGCGTTTTCAAATGCGGTCTCTGGATCATGATAGGCGTTGTCGCTCCTTTCCGACTGTATCTGCTGTGTATATCTTTAGATGTCGTATTTTCGGCGCAGAGTGGCCGAGGAACATTATAGCCCGTATGGGTGTCGGCACGATTCACTTCCAATTCCGGCGATGCATTGCAATACCTACGTTAATGGATCGTTCAGCCGTAGGTGCTCATTCAATCCGCTGTCGTCATCAAAATCTTCTCTATATTTCACCTAAGGCGAATAGGCTAGACGGTACTCCAGCGAACTTCAAAGGCTTTGATGAGAAAGGGGGGGTAGAGATACTTTCCAGCCGAATGTGTTTGACCGTTGTTGCAGCCCGGCGTGGTATATCTGTCTGCATTGCAGCTCGTCAAGCCCATTGGGTCCAATATCGCATGCACTCTGTCAGCCTGTCTGTAACAAGTTAGATACACGGCGACCGTACTTCACAACTGGCAATAGTGTGGGAAGTCGCAAGATGCTATGACGAAGAGGTGGGTCGCGCTCTTGCGCGTCTCGTCGGCTGCTCTTGGCGCGTCTTAACGCGTCTGCTCTGCCGTAACGCGTCTGCCCTGCCGAGACTGACCTACAACATTACGCTCGTTGCGAAGCTCGAGGAGCTGTCGGCCTATAACCGAGCTAGCACACTGGTCGATCCTGTTCGTTCATCCACTGCCTCCGTAGACTCACAGCTTGTCCATCCCCGGACCTTAGTAGCCTCAGTTGTGCTGGCCATTGAGGACGAATGTGCGAAGCTTTCCCAGCTACAATTGCACCATGACACGTGTCGACCATTAGCAAAAGAGAAAAATTTCTGTGGACAGGTCCTACCAGGGGAAAGGGAAAGAGCACGTGAAGCCATGAAATCTCTTCAGACGGCGATACAGACTTGAAAGTCTCAACCTTCGGTGCCAACCCGAGACGACTGGGAGTTCAAGCTGGGGTTTACGGCTCACCTGCTCTCCTTCATTGTACGATATTCGTCCATCTAGTACGCCAGGCTGCGGCAAGGATGGTTGGCCACTACGTGTCGAGAATAAACCCCTGAGGACGATATCGACATGGTGACGTCCGTTTTCGCCGGAGCTGCAACTTTCAAGATGGCATGGGACAGGATGAGTGAGGATTTCGGATTAAGGGCTCGGGTCCTGGGGGGTCTAGGGTAATCGGATCAGCTGGTGAAATATATGAGGGTTTGCGGCTTGTAGGGTTGCCACAATGATATAATGTTATGCGGTTTGAATATAAACTTGGGGATTCTGTCACCAGAATGCATTGTTGGTATGGAGGACCAGGAAAATATACTTTACTATTGACAGCATCGTCCGCTCTCTTAGTGTGAACAGGAACGAACTTCCTACGGCTCTTCACTTGGCTTTAGCTCTTTCTGACAGACTGCTGAGAACGCTATTTGTCACACAATGACCATACGTAGTCCCCTGTGATCCTCGCATGCTGTCACCAATCGTCTATCATCAACCATCTTCTGCTACCATAGGCCTTCTACATGTTCACAGTATAACCCCAACTACATATCAGCTATCCCCTTCACTTTCCCTTTCTCTCCGTCTTCAGACCCTTCCCACATGCAACACAAAGGTACTAGACAGGCACGTACCAGAACCCTTAACCTCGTCATGATCAATTTTCCTCGTACAGGATGCGGAAAGGAATATCGTCGCTAAGCTTAGACGTCACTCTCCATCCTTTTGTCACAAAATTGAATTGCCCTCTTTTGCCATTTCCATCGGCCCCAGCTGATATCTTGACGGCCTTCAGCGGCTTCAAGAACTCTTCTGTCAATTTGTTATGCTCTTCTAGTGACCGATATCGCGCAAACTTGGGATCCATTCTGATCGAAATGCACAGATATCGAAGCTTCGTCATAGAGGCCAGGGTCCGACAGATTATCAGCCAATCAGTCCACTCCCACGAGACTTGTAATGGTCTTTCAAGCTGCGGAAAATCGTAGTAAAACTCGTTCAAGTGCAAATTGCGAATATTGCGGAAATTGAGCAATTTAGCATTGTCGATGGAGAGAACGCGCCTACAGTTATCGATGGTGAACAAGGGCGTCGAAAGCATGAAAGACAGGGCTTCGTTATACCTGTCGAGTGATCCGAGCGTCAGTATTGGGATATTCCCGGGTGGGAGAAGAGCGATAGGATGACTGAAAAGTCAAAAGCCAAGTGAGGAGTAGGAGATCAAAAATTGACGTACATCCACCTGCATGATAGACACAGTGCCAATAACTGATCGTTCGGGACTTGTGGGCTGTCTAGCTTTGTCGTCCAGAACGGCTCTGACCTCCCATGTCGATGCCCGTCCCAACTGTCACCGGGCTGCCACTGGGGACACCCAAGGTGCGCTAAACGAAAGACACGCAAGACTTCGTCTTCGTAATAGAGAGCTTCGATATGTATCAACGACGGTCCGAAAACCTGGCTATATATGGCTTGGCGAATCTCGATAGGCAGTCGAAGAAGATGACAATGTGCCTGCAGTAAGGGTTCGTCGACTTGCAAAGATTTAAATTCCGGCTGCGGAGTAATAGAATAGTTCAATTGCTTGAGTGTGATTCGCGCCGGTGTCCCGGTGCATATGTACGGCCTTGATGCTTCGCCCTGTGGAATATTAGCTTGTTGATGTCCTGAAGCTAGGTGGATATGGAGGTCGAAACGTGGAATATACCATTATGATAATATCTAATAGTATGCGTTTGTGCTGTTATAGACACGACGGAGTGGATCACACTGCCCAGACTGTGTCAGAAGATCTTGGTTCTAACATACAGTACGCACCCTCCACGTATTATATATCGGACTAGCCCGCCGAGGCTATGCTACCGCCTTGTCTTTACTCTCCCCAAGCTATAGTAACGGAGTCATGTTTTATAAAAGATCCCTTCAGTGCAATTCGTCGTATTTCAACAGAAGGAGGATTCCTGGAGCGTCATCCCCCGCATCGTGCCAAGGCATCAGATAAGATAAAGGTCACATGATCCCTCATGGTCCGATATCTGATATGCATCCACCCTGTAACAGATAACCCACCAATCCCAGAGTCCCCATTCCTCCAAAAGCGCCTTCCCTAACCCACGTACCAAAAGCAATGTCATCCACCCCACCCACCGCAGCCTACACCCTCTCCCTCCCCAAACTCGAACTCCACGCCCACCTGACCGGCAGCATAACCCCCCAAACCCTCCACGAAATCTGGCACCATCCCACCCTCTCCCCAACATCCACCCTCGAA
>JAABUK010001541.1_pt1 | contig 43390 bp, 41 predicted proteins | sample 5559141 | NCBI WGS metagenome assembly JAABUK01 (sample SAMN10711869, study PRJNA513367) | rock metagenome | isolation source: Antarctica rocks | place: Antarctica: Victoria Land, Pudding Butte nord | collected 2016-01-03 | reverse complement strand
ATTACTTCTTCATCCGCGACGTAGCGGGCAATACCCTGGCGCACCCCGACCCCAAGGCGGCCGGACGGAACTACATGGATGTGGCCGACGCCGACGGATTTCGCTTCAATGCCGATGTGATCCCGCGCACCGTGCGGGACGGCGTGGCCAACGTAGAGTATCGCATCCCTCGCCCGGGCGGCACGGAACCGGTGCACAAGCTTGCGGTGTATCGCCATTATCAGCCTTGGGGCTGGGTGGTCGCGACCGCGACATACATGGACGACCTGATTGCGGCTTTCCGGTCGTCGCTGCTGCTGCTGGGTGGTATCGCGGCGGCGCTGGTGCTGGTGTTGGCCGGGGCCGCGGCGTGGATCGTCCGCTCCATTCTCTGCCCGACCCGGGATCTGGCCATCGCCATGCGGGACCTCGCTGCTGGCGAGATGGGACGGCCTCTTCCGGACGGCGGCGCCCTGGCCGAAACCCGGACCATGGCTGCCGCAGTCGGCGTTTTCAAGAAAGCCGCGGTGGCCAAGGCGGCGCTGGAAGCCGATGCAGAGGCGCATCGCCTGGCCGCGGATATTGAGCGCGCCCGGCATGAGGCGGAGCGGGCGGACTACGCTGCCGCCCAGCTTGCGGTGGTGCAGGCCCTGGCCATGGGCCTGTCCCGCCTGTCTCAGGGCGAGCTGACGGTCCGGCTGGACCAACCCTTCGCCCCGGAGTGGGAGCACCTGCGCGGAGACTTCAACGCCGCGATGGCCGGATTGCAGGCCGCGATGGCGCGCATCGCCGCGACAGCCGGCACGATCCGCGGCGGCACGTCGGAGATTGGCAACGCCGCTGACGACCTGTCCCGCCGGACCGAGCACCAGGCCGCGACGCTGGAGCAGACCGCCGCCGCGCTGGACGGCATCACGACCGCCGTGCGCAGCACTGCGAAGAGCGCAGCGGAGGCGCGGGGCGTGGCGTCGGCAGCTCAGGCCGGCGCCGAGAAGTCCGGCACGGTGATGAGCAACGCCGTCGCCGCGATGTCCGCCATTGAGGCCTCGGCCCGGCAGATCGGCCAAATCATTGGCGCAATAGATGAGATTGCGTTTCAAACCAATCTCCTGGCCTTGAACGCAGGGGTCCAGGCGGCGCGCGCCGGGGACGCCGGGCGCGGCTTTGCGGTGGTGGCCAGCGAGGTTCGGGCACTGGCGCAGCGAAGCGCTGGCGCGGCGCGGGAGATCAAAGGGCTGATAAGCGCCAGCAACCGGGAGGTGGACCGCGGCGTGGCTCTGGTGGCCGGCGTAGGCCACGCCCTCACGCGCACCGTCACTGAGGTCGGCGTGATCAACGGTGTTGTCGCCGCCATAGCTGCCAGCGCGGAGGAGCAGGCCAACGGCCTGGCGCAGGTCGCCATTGCCATCAACCAGATGGACCACGTGACGCAACAGAACGCAGCGATGGTGGAGCAGACGACTGCCGCCACCCGAAGCCTGTTCAGAGAGGCCGAGAAACTGGCGGAGCTGACAGGCCACTTCCAGGTGGGAGAGGTCACTACACGTCCGGCCAGGCAACCGACAGGCGTCGCGCCGTTACGGGTCAGTAAGCTAACCAGGACAGCAGGTCAGCGCGACGCCTGGGCGGAGTTTTAGGAACTACCGTCGAACCCGGCTTGTGCCGGCCCGCTTGCCCAGCCTCCGTGGATCAAGCGGAGGCTGGGTTCGTCAGCCCTCCTTGGGCGCGTAGGCGACACAGTAGCCCTGCGGGGCGATAACGCCGGCCACGATCTTGCAGGCATTCGGCTCAACCCACTGAGCGCACTTGTTGCACTGCTGGCCGTCCTTCGGCTGGTTCTGATACTGCACCAGCTCCTGCGCAATCTTCTCGTCCTGCGCCCGGGCGGCACCAGCCGCCAGCGTGGCGCTCGCGGCAACGCCGAGGCCGGTGCGGAGCACAATGCGACGGGTCGGAGTGTTTGTCATGAGGCAACTCACTTGGCTTGAGGTTACGCAGTTTAGCTGCTCGCCGCGAGTAACACCCGCAATATGGCAGAGTTCCGGCAACCGGGAAGACCCGTCACACCCAAAGATCCCCTTCCACGGCGAAACTGCCACCGGAATTGGTGCTTTCGGCGCGGAAGCCCACCAGGCCACGATCAACCCGCTTGGGCTGCCGCACCGTGCACTCCCACCAGTGACGATTGAATGATACCGGCGACGGGAAGCCTCAGGCCACTTTTTGCAGGTCCAGCCCGGCCCAGATCTCCGACAGCGCCGACGCCAAATGCGCGATGTCCGCGTCTGTGTGCAGCGGCCCCGGCGTGATCCGCAACCGCTCCGTCCCGCGAGGGACCGTAGGGTAGTTGATCGGCTGGATGTAGATGCCGCGCTCCATCAGTTGGTCGCTGATCGCCTTGCACAGCACGGCGTCGCCGACCATCACCGGGACGATATGGCTAGGATTGTGCAGGTGCGGGATGCCCGCTAGGTCCAGCGCCAGCCGCAGCTTGGCCACGCGGTCCTGCTGCGCTGCCCGCTCCTCGCTGCTAGCCTTCAGGTGCCGCACGCTCGCCAAGGCGCCTGCCGCGATGGCGGGAGGCTGCGAGGTGGTGAAGATGAAGCCCGAGGCGAAGCTGCGCACATAGTCCACCACCACGGCTGACGACGCGATATAGCCGCCAATGATGCCGTAGCCCTTGGCCAGAGTGCCCTCGATCACGGTCAGGCGGTCCATCAGGCCCTCCCGCTCGGCGACGCCGCCGCCGCGTGGGCCATACAGGCCGACGGCATGGACCTCGTCGCAGTAGGTCATGGCGTTGTGCTTCTCGGCCACGTCGCAGAGCTCGGCGAGCGGGGCAATGTCGCCGTCCATGGAATACACACTCTCGAAGGCGATCAGCTTGGGCGCGTCCGGGTCCATCTCGGACAGGCGGCGATCCAGGTCCTCAGGGTCGTTATGCCCAAAGACCTGGTAGGGTGCGCGGCTGTGCCGGATCCCTTCGATCATGCTGGCGTGATTCAGCGCATCGGAGAAGATCGTGCAGCCCGGCATACGCCCGGCCAAGGTGCTGAGCGCCGCCAGGTTGGACATATAGCCGGAACTGAACAGCAGCGCCGCCTCCTTGCCGTGCAGGTCAGCCAGCTCCTCTTCCAGCATGACATGATAATGGTTGGTGCCGGCGATGTTGCGGGTGCCACCAGCGCCGGCGCCGCAACTGTCCAGTGCCTCGTGCACGGCGGCGAGCACCTTGGGATGCTGGCCCATGCCGAGGTAGTCGTTGCTGCACCAGACCGTCACCTCATCCTGGGCGTTGCCGCGCAGGTGCGATGCCTTCGGGAAGCTGCCGGCCCGCCGCTGCAGGTCGGCAAAGGTCCGGTAGTTGCCGTCCTTGCGCAGCCCGTCCAGACCATTGCGGAAGAAACCCTCGTAATCCATCGCCTGCCCTCCCGGCATGTGCGTGTTCAAGTCGCCGCGGCACCTGTGGCGTCTGTCTCGATATGGGTATGGCCCCCCGAGGCGCACCCAGCCTTGGGAGCAATCAGCAGAGCGTCGCGCCCTGCTGCCCACCGTTCCGTCACCGCCCAGCCCCACAACCGGGCGAAGGGCAGCGGCAACACAAGCACTACGTGCTCAACGAGCGCCAGCGTCAGCATCGTCATAACGAAGGTGCGGCCCACCGATCCCGGCGTATCTGCCAGCGCCGCCAGCCAGATCAGCCCCGCCGCCACGGAGAAAGGCATCAGCCAGTTCATCGCCCGGCGCCGGAAAAAGCTTTTCAGGTATGCCAGCCGCTCCGGCAGGAACTCCTCGCCGAGGTTCCGCACGCCCAGGAAGAAGTTGAGTTTTGCTGATGTGCGCCCTGCCCACAGCACCATGAAGGTCCAGGTGCCCGCCTGGTTCGGCGCACCCCAGCTTGCCCAGACGATAACAGCACCCGTCGCCAGGATCGCCAGCTCGTGCCACAGGCACGCCTCGAAGCCGTGCCGGAAGTGCGCCCAACCGCCGCAATCCGCCGGGCAGGCCGTACGGCGCGGCCCGGTGATATAGCCCATGAAGAACGCCATCTCGTGCCAGCCCCAGGCCAGCACCGCCCAGGTGAAAGCGGCATAGACGGAGGGGGCCGATCCGTCTGCGCTGGTGGCCGCAAGCTGCCAGAGCGCCACCGCGAACAGGGCCGTGCCGCCCGCCATGCTCCAGCGGAAGGTGTGGGCGGGCAGGTTGTCCAGCCAGATAATCAGCCCGGTGCTGAACCACCACACGAATAGCGCATACAGGACAGGCCCGGCGGTGGACATGCCGCTACCACGCAGCCTGCAGGCGGACGTTCTCCGGCATGGTGTTGGTCTTCACCGGCAGCAGATACAGCCGCGCGAAGGTTGCCGCCGCCGCCAGCGACAGCCCGGCGCCCCGTAGCTTACCCATCACGCCGCCCTGCCGCCGCGCCTCACCCTTTGCTACGGTGATCTGCCGCAGCCGCTCGAACCCACGGGCGAGCACCGGGTTGTCCAGGTCCAGCGACACCGGGAACACCTGCTTGGTGATCTCCGTGGTGATGCGGAACACCGTGAAGTCGTATTCGGTGGGGTCCACCCCCAGCGCCTTGTGGAACACCGGTCGGGCATGGTCGCGTACATACATCGTCGCGAACACCGCCAGCAGGAAGAAGCGTATCCACAGCTTGTTGCGCCCCTGCAGCAGCCGGGGGTCCGCCCGCATCAGCAGCGCGAACGCCTCGCCGTGCCGGAACTCGTCGCCGCACCACTCTTCGAACCAGGCGAAGATCGGGTGGATCATCCGGTCAGGATTCTTCTGCAGGTGGCGGAAGATGGTGATGTAGCGGGCGTAGCCGATCTTCTCGGAGAGATACGTCGCATAGAAGACGAACTTGGGCTTGAAGTAGGTGTACTTCTTAACCTTGGTCAGGAATGACAGGTCCACGCCGACGCCGAAGTCCTTCAGCGTGTCGTTGATGAACCCGGCGTGCCGGGCCTCGTCGCGCGTCATCAGGCTGAACAGCTCGTGGATATCGCCGTGGGTGATGCGCTTCTTGATCTCGGCATACAGCACGCAGCCGCTGAACTCGGCGGTGACGGAGCTGACCAGGAATTCCAGCAGCTCCGCCCGCAGCGCCGGCTCCATGCCGGACAGGTCCACGTCGAACCGGCTGTCCCGGATGAAGTGGCCGCGGTTCGGGTCCGCCCGCATCTCGGCGAGCAGCGCGTCCCACTCACCGCGGACGCCGTCCACGTTGATGCGCTCCATCGCGGCGAAATCAGTGGTGTAGAACCGCGGGCTGAGGACGGTGTCCTCCTGCGCCATGCGCGTGGATTCGTTCATCGGCTTGGAGGTAGCCGGCTTGGACGCAGGCTGGGGGGCGAGGGTCGTGGACATCAGTGCATCTCCTTCGGCATGAAGCCGACCTCATAGAGTTCCGTCAGCTCGAACATGCCGGCGAATTCCGCCCACCAGCGGGCCAGGGCGCCGCCGCGGGTGACGGTGGCGGTGCAGCGCATGAGGCGGCGCTCGCCGAAGCCCACGTCCTGGGGCGCGCCGTGAACGACAACCTTGTCGCCAGGCTGGATGTCGCCGCCGTCCGGCACGGCGTGGGCATGGAAGGACAGCGGCGTCTGCTCGATGTCCACGTCGCAGGGCACGATGACGGTCTCCCCACCCAACAGCCAGCTCACAGTTGCTGACCCGCAGTGTGCGCCGCCTGCTCGAAGTGCGGCTCCAGGCGCAGCAGCCGGGCGAAAACGGCAACGTTCAAACTGCCAAACGCCTGCAGCTCCAGGTGCCGCCCCGTCCCGATGTCGTCCAGGGTCAGCCTGCCATCGCTCCAGGCGGTCAGGCGGAACGGCGGTGCCGCATCAACCCCGGCAAGAAGCCGTGTCCGGACAAGGCCGCGCATGGTGGCACGGATGAAGCCCTGCTCGCCTTGCAGCACGTCCACCGTCTGCTCCGTCCGGGCGTCCGTCACCACGACAGCGCCGTCCTGACGGTCAGCGAAGTGCAGCTCCCGGCTGGCCACCACCGAGCCGGTCTCCTCGACCGGGCTGGGGCCGGCAATGCGCCCGGCGATGGCGACGATCAGGGCCAGGCTGATCACCGCGAAGACGGCCCGTAGCGGCCAGTGGCGTAGATTGGGGTCGGGCACGGCGTATCCTCCTAGATCTGCCAGGCCTTTGCGGCCCGGGTGTTTAAGCCGCCACCGGCGCGGGAGCGCCGACGCCGGGGTGGTCCTGCGGCACCATGACGGACGCCGGCTGCTCCGCCGAGGCCGCCAAGGCACGCCCCAGGAGCTGCCCGACATGGGCGGCATCCGGGATGGCGCGCAGCGCAGGCTCGGACCGAGCCATGCGCCACGGCCGTGCGTGCGGCCACAGCATGAACCACGCTAGCCGGTCCCCGGGGTGCAGCGAAAGGCAGATATCGCCGATTCCGTCCTTGCCCACCCGCATGGATGCAGAATCCACCTTGGTGAAGGGCAGGTTGATCGTCAGCGGCAGCACCAAGCCCATCTTGAACACCACGCGCTTGTTGGTGATGGAGTAAACCGTGCTGCGCCCGACGCCCCACGAGTAGAGCGTCAGCACTACGATCGGCACCAGCCCCGCCCCGGCAACCTTCGCCGTCAGGAGAGCTAGCTCCCCCGTAGGCACCGCGTCCATCAGGCCGGACACCAGACACCACGCCAGGATGGCGCCGAAGTAGAGCGCCAGCCCACGGATATGGAATACCCGCAGCGCCATCCTGCGCCAGTCCGGCACGCCCTGCCATAGCAGCCGCTCGTCCTCCGGCAGGAGGGACGGCAGGCCTTGCGGCGCCTCGCCCCGGAAGGCGGTCTGACGCGCGCTCACAGGATCGGCTCCGACCGCTTGGGCGTAGAGTATAGGAAGCCACCGCCGAAATAGCCCACCAGCTTCTCCTCCTCCAGGATCGTTACGGTATCAGCATTCTTCAGCCGCGGCACGTCGTGGAACTGCGCGCCGGTGATGGCGCCGACCCTGATCTGCCGCCGCTTGCGGTTGATGCGGGCGAAGTGCTGCGGCAGCAGCACCCGGCCGCCGCCGTCGGCCAGCTCCACCTCGAAGTAGCGGATCACCACCTCCGACCGGTCCACCCAGCTATCAACCACCGTCCCGGCCAGGGCGCCGTCGTGGCCATAGACGGCCATGCCCTCGGGGTTCGGGTCTTCGGTTGCGATCCAGAACATCTGGTGGTTGCGCAGCGGCACGATCTTCGGCAGCTCGTCGTCGAAGGTCACGTCGGGCTTGTCAGACCGGTTTTGCGCGTAGGCTGCCGGGCCGACACCGTCCACCAGCGGGTTGCCCGTCGGCACGATCGGGGAGCCATACCAGGATGCCGTGTGCCGCCCGGCCACACGCTCCCCCGGCTCCTTTCGCGGCGCCAGGAAGACATGGCCGTCGTGCATGGTGAACGACTTGGGCGGCGGCGGCACCGGGAAGCCCGGGATGACCTCGCCCTTGCGCTCGGTCACGAGCGGGTAGCCCTCCCGTTTGTTCTCACGCACGAGGTAGAAGACCAGCCCGGCGAAGAACAGCCAGAACGCATACAGCACGAGCTGCGCGACATCCATGTAGCCGGTGATTGCACCCGTTTGCATCGGACTTCTCCCTACACCGCTTGTTCTTGCTGGGGCGCGTAGCCCGGCTGGGCAGGCGCCCAGCGGACCAGCGGTCCCACGGCGACCAAGGTGCCGAACAGCAGAGCAACCTCGATCAAATAGACGGCGACGTATCCCGTCGCCGGGTTGACCAGCACGGGGCCAAGCGTGCCAGCGTCGGCCAGCGATGCCACTCCGTCCCGAACCAGCCCGCCCATCGCCACCGCGGCGCCTGCAGCCGACGCCTGCACCGCGCCCCAGACACCGAGCGTCAGGCCCACCTGGCCGCGCGGCGCCGTCGCCATCGCCGCCGTCAGCGTGCAATGGGCGAACAGCCCGGCGCCGAAACCGATTCCCGCCACCCCCGATGCGAACAGCCCAGGGCTGTCCAGCGGCGCTGCAAAGATCACGGCGGAGAACGCCGCCAATCCCGCCACCGCCCCGGCACCCGCGAGCCGATAGGGGTCCGCACCGCGCCGCAGCACCCGCGCTGCCAGCGCGAAGCCGAACAGCCCGCCCACCGCCAGCACCGCGGTCATCGCCGTGGTGGCGCCCACCGGCAGATGCAGCACCTGGCCGCCATAGGGCTCCAGCAGGATGTCTTGCATGGAGAAAGCAACGGTCCCGAAGCCCAGCGCCACCAGCCGCCGGCGGGCCTGCGCCCCGCGGTTGAACGACCGCCAGGTTTCCACGAAGGTCGGCGCCGCCCGGTCCCCGCGCGTGGCGGCAGGGTTGCGCGGCTCCTGCTTCCACAGGGCGACGGCATTGAGGACCATCGTCGCCAGCGCCGCGCCCTGGATCACCTGGATCAGCCGTATCTGGCTGAACGGGTGCAGCAGCACGCCGAACAGCAGGGCGCTGAACACCATGCCCAGCAGCAGCATCATGCACAGCAGGGCGACGACCGTCGGGTGCGACTCCGGCGGGGACAGGTCGGTGGCCAGCGCCAGCCCGACTGTCTGGGTCGTGTGCAGCCCGGCGCCCACCAGCAGGAACGCCAGCGCCGCCGCAGCCTGCCCAACCCAGGGCGCCGCGTTGCTGTCGCCGGACAGCAGGATCAGCGCGAATGGCATGATGGCCAGGCCGCCGAACTGCACCAGCGTGCCCATCCACAGATAAGGCACCCGCCGCCAGCCCAGCACGGAGCGGTGCGTGTCCGACTTCCACCCCACCACGGCGCGGAATGGCGCGAACAGCAGCGGCAGCGAGATCATCGCCGCCACCAGCCAGGCTGGCACGCCCAGCTCCACGATCATCACCCGGTTCAGGGTGCCGATCAGCAGCACCACCGACATCCCCACCGTCACCTGGAACAGCGCCAGGCGCAGCAGCCGCGGCATCGGCAAGGTATCGGACGCGGCGTCGGCGAACGGCATGAAGCCGGTGCCGACCTGCGCCCACTTGCGCCCGGCCCGGGCGTTCAGCCCATGGAGGCGGGCAGCCATACCCTCAATCGTCCAGCCGGGGATGCCGCGACCGCTCATTGCCGCACCAACTCCAGCGCCTGGGAGGTGTAGAAGCCGCTCGCGATCCGCACCGTGCGGACCCGGCGCCAACCGGCCATCGCCGGGTCGGCCCGCAGCAGGCTGCTGATGATGACGTGGCGCACCGGCTCGATGGCTGGCGCCCGGTCGCCGCGGGGGAACAGCTTGCCGGCGGCGTGCATCAACGACAGCAGCGGCGTCCGTGGCGCGAAGGTGAACAGCACCTTCTTGTCCGCCAGCGCCGCCAACTGCGCCGCAACCCGCGCCATGTCCGGCGCGCGGTAGTGGATCAGGCTGTCCATGCCGACCACGTAGTCGAAGCGTCCGAGCGCCGGGTCCGTCATGTCGCCGCTGCGCCAGTCAATTCGCAGACCTGCCGGCATCCGGTCCCGCGCTACGCCGACCAGGGTCGGGGACAGGTCTATGGCGACGACTTCGGCGCCGCGCTGCGCCGCCTCGACCGCGAGCGCCCCGGTGCCGCACCCGGCGTCCAGCAACCGGGTGCCGTGCAGGTCGTCGGGCATCCACGCCAGCAGCGTCGCCCGCATCCGGTCCCGCCCGGCGCGGACGGTAGCGCGAATGCCGCTGACTGGCGCGTCGGAGGTCAGCCGCGCCCAGGCGGCGGCGGCGGTGCGGTCGAAGTACGTTTCAAGCTGCCCGCGCCGGGCGAGGTAGGTTGCGGTGGCCATCAGGATGTCCGTCCGATCTGCTGCCTGCTCCCTCTCCCTCCGGGAGAGGGTTGGGGTGAGGGAAAAGCCGCAAGCGCGAGTCCCGGCCGTTGCTGCGAGGCCAACGCCATAACTGGCCGGGATAGCGCTGCGTGGCTTCCCTCACCCCGGCCCTCTCCCGGAGGGAGAGGGAGCAGAACGACGGGCATCAGTCGTATCCCAGCAGGTCGAAGATGTCCCGGTCGCGCAGCGGTGCGCCCAGCAGCGGCTCCGTCCCGGCCCAGAGCTGTGCGGCCAGGCGCATGTATTCGAGCTTGACCGCCTCCAGCTCCGGCGAGGACTCCATCTCGAACAGGGTGCATTTCTTCAGCCGGCTGCGCCGTATGGCGTCCAGGTCCGGGAAGTGCGCCAGAGAGCGCAGCCCAGTCGCGTTGTTGTAGCGGTCTATCTGGTCGGTCGCGGCGCTGCGGTTCACGATCACCCCGCCCAGCCGCACGTCGTAGTTCTTCGCCTTGGCCTGGATCGCGGCGACGATGCGGTTCAGCGCGAAGATGCTGTCGAAGTCGTTGGCGGCCACCACCACCGCCCGCCTGGCGTGCTGCAACGGGCTGGCGAAGCCGCCGCACACCACGTCGCCCAGCACGTCGAAGATCACCACGTCGGTTTCCTCCAACAGGTGGTGCTCCTTCAGCAGCTTCACCGTCTGGCCCACGACGTAGCCGCCGCAGCCGGTGCCTGCGGGCGGCCCGCCGGCCTCGACGCACATCACGCCGTTGTAGCCAGGGAACACGAAGTCCTCGACCCGCAGTTCCTCCGAATGGAAGTTCACCCCTTCCAGCACGTCAATTACCGTCGGCAGCAACTGCTTGGTCAAGGTGAAGGTGCTGTCGTGCTTGGGATCGCAGCCGATCTGCAGCACGCGCTTGCCGAGATGGCTGAATGCCGCCGACAGGTTGCTGCTGGTGGTGCTCTTGCCGATGCCGCCCTTGCCATAGACGGCGAACACCTTGGCGGTGCCGATGTTCAGCGCCGGGTCGAGCTGCACCTGCAGGCTGCCCTCCCCGTCGCCGCGCTGGCTGATTTTGTTGCGGACGGGATAGGGAAGGGTTGCGACGGTCATGCGGCCAACTCCACGCTCATGTTTCCAGGGGCGACGCCCTCAAGGCGGTCCTCAAGGTCGTCCCCGGCCCGGCGCAGCGCGTCGAGCGTCGCGGCATCCGGCTGCCAGTACTTGCGCTCCGTCGCCTCGATCAGGCGGTTGACCAGCTTGGCCGACGCCTTCGGGTTCAGGGCGGCGATGCGCTCGCGCATCTCGTCGTCCAGCGCGTAGGTTTCTGCCAGTTGCTGATAAACCCAGGGCGACACCTCGCCGGTCGTCGCCGACCAGCCCAGCGTGTTGGTCACGTGCGCCTCGATCTCGCGCACGCCCTCGTAGCCGTGCTTGAGCAGGCCCTCGTACCACTTCGGGTTCAGCGCCCGGGTGCGGGTTTCCAGCGATACCTGCTCGGACAGGGAGCGCACCACGCCGTCGCCGCGGGTCTGGTCGCCGATCAGCACGCTGGCGGCCACGCCGCCGCGGGCCTGCTTCACAGCGCGGGTGATGCCGCCCAGCGTGTCGAAGTAGTGGTCCACGGTGGTGACGCCCAGCTCGATGGAGTCCAGGTTCTGGTAGGTCACGTCCACGCTGCCCAGCACGTGGGTCAGCAGCTTCGCCTGACGCTCCGGGCGGCCCGACACGCCGTAGGCAAAGCCCTTGCGGCTGACGTAGGCATCCGCCAGCTCGTCCTCGTCCTCCCAGGTGCCGCTGGCGACCAGGCTGTTGACGTTGGCGCCATAAGCGCCGTCTCCGTTGCCGAACACCCGCAGCGCCGCCTGCTCCATGTCTGTTTCTGGGTCGCCGCCGTTCGCGGCGATGAAGGCCAGGGCGTGCTTGCGGATAAAGTTGTCTTCCGGCGCCTCGTCGGCCTGCGCCGCCAGCAGCGCAGCCTCCGCCAGCAGCTTGGTCTGCAGGGGCAGCAGGTCGCGGAAGATGCCGGACAGGGTGATCACCACGTCCACCCGCGCCCGTCCGACCTCATTCAGCGGCAGCAGCCGCGCGCCGCTCAGGCGGCCGTAGCTGTCGAAGCGCGGCGCGGCGCCCATCAGCCACAGCGCCTGGGCAATGGGGCCGCCCTCCGTCTTGAGGTTGTCGGTGCCCCACAGCACCATCGCCACCGTCTCCGGCAGGCCGTTCCCGTCCTGGGCGTGCCGGGCCAGCAGCCGGTCGGCCTGGCGGGCGCCGTCCTGCACCGCGAAGGCGCTGGGCAGGCGGAAGGGGTCGAAGCCGTGCAGGTTGCGGCCCGTCGGCAGCACGTCCGTGGTTCGCAGCAGGTCCCCGCCCGGCGCCGGGCGGACGTAGCCGCCGTCCAGCGCGTGGATGATGGCCGGCAGCTCGTGGTCCTCCGCCAGCAGGGCGTCCAGGCGGGCGCGCTCCACCGGCTCGGTCACGCGGGCGGCGTCCAGCATCTCCGAACGCTCATCGGCGCTGGGCGGCTGGCCGATGACGTGCAGGCCGTGCGGGATCAGGGTGTATTCCAGCTCCAGCAGCGCGGCCGTCAGGCGATCAATTTCCGGCATGGCGTCCAGCCAAGCCGGCTCCGCCGCCGCCAGGTCCACCGCCGCCGCCTGCGCCTGCACCAATGCGGCCAGGTCGCCGCGCTGCCCGGCGTCCGCATCCGGCTCCATCGCGCGCCAGCGGTCCAGCGACGCCTTCAGGTCCAGGAGCCCGCGATACAGCCCGGCGTGCGCCACCGGCGGCGTCAGGTAGCTGATCAGCACCGCATTCGCCCGGCGCTTGGCGATCATGCCCTCGCTCGGGTTGTTGGACGCATACAGGTTAAAGTTCGGCAGGTCGCCGATCAGCCGGTCCGGCCAGCACTCCGCCGACATTCCGGCCTGCTTGCCGGGCATGAACTCCATCGCGCCATGCGTGCCGAAGTGCAGAACGGCATGGGCGCCGAAGTCCTGGCTGATGTAACGGTAGAACGCGGCAAACGCATGGGTCGGGGCGAACCCCTTCTCGAACAGCAGCCGCATCGGGTCGCCCTCGTAGCCGAAGGCTGGCTGCAGCCCGACGAACACATTCCCAAAATGCTTGCCCAGCACGAAGATGCCGCGCCCATCGGCCTGTGCGCGTCCGGGCGCCGGACCCCAGCTTGCCTCGATCTGGTCCAACCAGGGCTGATGGCGCACGTGCTGGTCCACGGACACGTGCGCGGCCACGTTGGCGTCGGTTCCGTGCTGCTCGGCGTTGCCGCCGCACACCTGCGCCCGCAGCGCCTCGACCGTCTCCGGCACCTCGACCGTGTAGCCGGCGTCCCGCAGCGACCCCAGCATGTTGTGCAGCGAGTTGAACACCGCGAGGTAGGCCGCCGTCCCCGTCGCGCCGGCGTTGGGCGGGAAGTTGAACAGCACCGCCGCCACCTTGCGGTTGGCCCGCGACACCCGGCGCAGCGCCACCATCCGCGCCACGCGGGCGGCCAGCATCCCGGCGCGCTCCGGGTGGGAGGCCATGTCGCGCTTGCACTTGCTGGCGTCGCATCCGGCGCAGGGATTGTCGGTCTGGGCGCGGCCGCAGCGCCCGCCGAACGTCATCGGCGCCATGCCGCCGTCCAGCTCCGGCAACGCGACCATCATCGTCGCCTCGACCGGCAACAGGCCGCGCGGGTCGGCCTGCCATTGGTCCAGGGTCTGGAACTCGACGGGGTGCGCGGTGACGTAGGGGACGTCCAGCGACGCCAGGATGGTCTCGGCGGCACGGCTGTCGTTGTAGGCGGGGCCGCCGACCAGGCTGAACCCGGTCAGGGACACCACGGCCTGCACCGTGGGTGCGCCGTCTTTCATGAAGAACCGCTCGATGGCCGGGCGGGCGTCCAGGCCGCTGGCGAAGGCGGGGATGACGCGCAGGCCACGGGCCTCCAGCGCCGCGATCACGCCGTCATAGTGCTTGGCGTTGCCCGAAATCAGGTAGGAGCGCAGCAGCACCAGCCCGACTGTGCCGGCGATCCCGCCGCGCGGAAGCTGGTCCAACCGTTCCACCACCCGGCCCAGCGCCTCTGGATGATACAGGCCGACATCGGGGTATTCGATCGGGGCGGCGGCCACGACCTGGTTGGCATAGCCGCGGCGCTCGCCGCTGGCGTAGCGGCCCACCAGCATACGCACCAGGTTGGCCAGGTTCTCGTCCGACCCGGCCAGCCAGTATTGCAGCGCCAGGAAGTACGTCCGCACGTCCTGCGCCGTGCCGGGGATGAAGCGCATCAGCTTCGGCAGGCGCCGCAGCATCTTCATCTGGTCCTTGCCGCTGGACGCGGCGCCGGGCTTGGCCCCGCCGCGTAGCCGCTTGAGCATCGCCAGGGCGCCCTTGGCCTCCTGCGACATGTCGAAGCGTCCGAGCTTGGTCAGCTTGGTGATCTCGCCGGCGGACATGCAGCACAGCATGGCGTCGCAGCCGTCGCGGCGGGCCTGCAATGCCGGCAGGACCGGGCGGATGTGGTCCTCCAGGAACAGCATGGTGGCGATCACGATGTCGCCGCGGGCGATGTCCTCGTGGCAGGCTGCGAGCGCCTTGGCGTCGCTGCCCCACTCGTCGGCGGCGTGGACGACGACGCTCAGGCCGGGGTTCTCCTGGGCCAGCACCGTCTCCGCGCGGGCGACGGCGCCGCTCAGGTGGCTGTCCATTGTGACGATGACCACACGCAGGCTTGGGTGCACCGGGGCGGCCGTGACAGCGTTCATGTCAACGGCCGAAATGCGCTTTTGCATCGTAGAGCGTCTCCACCGTGATGACTGCCACACCTTGCTCCGTCGCGAAGCGTTCCGTGTTCCGCCGGGCCTTGCCGCGGACGAAGAACGGTATCTTTCCGAGTTCCTTGTCGGCGTCCGCCGCCCAACTGATCGCGGCCGGCGCCACCGGCTCCGGCGCGCGGGCCTGCTCGGCGGCGCCCAGGTGGCCCGGCGCGGCGGCGCCCAGATGACTTGGCGCGGCGTCGCCGCCGAACTCGAAGTCGCCGCGGAACATGCCGACCAGGTGTTCCTCCAGGCCCATCATCAGCGGGTGGACCCAGGTGTCGAACAGGACGTTGGCGCCCTCCCAGCCCATCTGCGGGGCGTAGCGGGCGGGGAAGTCCTGGACGTGCACGGGGGCGGAGATCACGGCGCAGGGCACGCCGAGCCGCTTGGCGATGTGCCGCTCCATCTGCGTGCCCAGCACCAGCTCGGGCTGCAGGGCGGTCACCGCGGCCTCGACCTCCAGGTAGTCGTCGGCGATCAGCGCCTCGATCCCATACAGCTTGGCGGCGGCGCGGACCTCGCGGGCGCCCTCGCGGCTGTAGGTGCCGAGGCCGACGACGGTGAAACCGAACTCCTCCTGCGCGACGCGGGCGGCAGCGACCGCGTGGGTCGCATCGCCGAACACGAACACCCGCTTGCCCGTGAGATAGTTGCTGTCCACCGAACGCGAGTACCAGGGCATCCGGCTGGGGGCGCCGGCGAGCGCCGGGCCTGCGTCCACGCCCGCAAGCGCCGCGACCTCCTGCACGAACTCGCGCGTCGCGCCGATGCCGATCGGCACGGTCTTGGTCGCCGGCTGGCCGAAGGTCCGGGTCAGCCAGGCGGCGGCGGTGCCGGCGACCTCGGGATACAGCACCACGTTGAAGTCGGCGTCGCCGAGCCGCGCCAGGTCAGCCGGAGTCGCCCCTGCAGGCGCCGACACGTTCACGTCCACGCCAAGCTCCGCCAGTAGCCGCGCGACCTCGACCACGTCGTCGCGATGGCGGAAGCCCAGCGCCGTCGCGCCCAGGATGTTGGCCCGCGGACGCGCGCCGCGCTCGCGTTTCGTGCCCGGCGGCGGCGCGTGCGGCCCGGCGCAGGCGCGGACGATCTGGTAGAAGGTCTCAGCCGCGCCCCAGTTTTCCTTTTTCTGGTAGGCCGGCAGCTCCACGGCGACGACCGGCACCGGCAGGTGCAGCGCGCGGGCGAGGCCGCCGGGGTCGTCCTGGATCAGCTCCGCCGTGCAGCTTGCGCCAACCAGCATCAGGTCGGGCTTGAACCGCTCGTAGGCGTCGCGGGCGGCAGACTTGAACAGCTCCGCCGTATCGCCGCCGAGGTCGCGGGCCTGGAAGGTAGTGTAGGTGACGGGCGGACGGGTCTGCCGCCGCTCGATCATGGTGAACAGCAGGTCGGCGTAGGTGTCGCCCTGCGGCGCGTGCAGGACGTAGTGGACGCCCTGCATCGCCGTGGCGACGCGCATGGCGCCGACATGCGGCGGGCCCTCGTAGGTCCAGAGCGTCAGTTGCATGGCTTGGCGTCCTGCTCCCTCTCCCGCTGGGAGAGGGTTGGGGTGAGGGGGTCTTGGCTGCGGAGCGGGGAACCGGTGGTGCTGACCGCGCGGGGTCTTGCGTCGGAAAATGCAGGGCTTGAAGACCCCCTCACCCCGACCCTCTCCCGGAGGGAGAGGGAGCAGAAACCGTTCATCGCCTACACCCGCAGCTTCATGCGGCGGACCAGGGGGCGCGCGAACAGCTCGGCCAGGTCGGCGGCCTGGTCGTAGCCCTGGATCGGGGTGAACAGCAGCTCGATGGACCACTTGGTGCCGATGCCCTCGGCCTCCAGCGGGTTCGCCAGGCCCAGGCCGCACACCACCAGGTCGGGCCGCGCGGCGCGGGCGCGGTCGAGCTGCCGGTCCACGTCCTGGCCCTCGCTCAGCGCGGTGCCGGCAGGCAGCAGCGCCAGCTCCTCGGCCAAGTGCGTGCGGTGCAAAAACGGAGTGCCGACCTCGATCAGCCGCATCCCCAACTCCCGCGCCAGCACGCGGGCGAGCGGGATCTCAAGCTGGCTGTCGGGGAAGAAGAACACGGACTTTCCGGCCAGCTCCGGGCGCAGCCGGGCCATGCCGGTTTCGGCACGGGCGCGGGGGGCGGCGACCGCGGCCTCGAACGCGACATCGGACACACCGAACGCATCGGCGGCGGCGCGCAGCCAGGCCGTCGTACCCTCGGCGCCCAACGGGAACGGCGCCGGCAGGCGGGCGGCGCCGCGGGCATCCAGGGCGCGTGCGGTGTCGGCCAGGAAGGGCTGGGCCAGCAGATAGACCGTGCCCGGCCCCACCGCCGGCAGGTCAATGCCGCTGCGGGGCGGCAGGAACCGCACGTCGCCGATTCCCATCGCCAGCAGCAGGCGGCGGAACTGGTCCTCCACCACGTCTGCCAGCGCGCCGACGATCAGCAGGGACTTCGGCGCCCCGGCGGCCTCCCGCGGCAGGATTGGCACCAGGGCGGCAAGGCAGGCGTCCTCGCCTTGGGTGAAGGTCGTCTCGATGCCGCTGCCGCTGTAGTTCAGCACCCGCACCTGCGGCATGTGCTGCGCCGACAGCCGCTCCGCGGCGCGGGACAGGTCCAGCTTGATCACCTCGCTGGGACAGGAGCCGACCAGGAACAGCAGCCGGATGTCCGGGCGGCGCTCCAGGAGCTGGGACACTACCCGGTCCAGCTCCTCGTTCGCGTCGGCCAGCCCGGCCAGGTCGCGCTCGTCAATGATCGCGGTGGCGAAGCGCGGCTCGGCGAAGATCATCACGCCGGCCGCGGACTGGATCAGGTGGGCGCAGGTTCGGGACCCCACCACCAGGAAGAACGCATCCTGAATCTTGCGGTGCAGCCAGATGATGCCGGTCAGGCCACAGAACACCTCTCGCTGGCCGCGCTCCCGCAGCACGGGAGCGTCAGTGCAACCCGAAGACACGGCCAGCGCAGCGCTCAAGATTGCAGGCCCAGGCCGGCGGGCGCGGACCAGGCCGCCCCCTGGCGCCGGGCGGCGCGCAGCTTGATGATGAACTGCGCGGCGTTGATGACGTAGGTGGCATAGGCCAGCAGCGCCAGCCACATCAGCCGGGCCGCGTCAACCTGGCCTGACAGCAATCCCACGAGGTAGGTCGTGTGCAGCGCCAGCACCAGCATGCTGACCACGTCCTCCCAATAGAACGCCGGGGCGAACAGGTAGCGGCCGAACACCTCGCGTTCCCAGATCGCGCCAGTGATCATGATGACATACAGGAACCCTGTTTTGGCGACGACGGAGGCGATGGCCGCCCCCTCGCCCGCGCCGGTCTGCAGGTAGCGCGTCACCAGGAACAGGCTGACCAGAAACACTAGGAACTGTGTCGGCGCGAGCACACCCTGCACGACCGTCCAGGGCGAGGCGTCGCGGCGAATGCGCTCCTCTGGCGTGTAAAGCGCACGGCCTTGCACCTTGGGGCGAGGAAAGCCGCGTCCTGCCGCGCCACCCCAAGGGCAGCAATCGAATTGGTCCAACGCCCGGTTGATGAGTTGCGTAAACATTGCTTGACAACGCCTCCCCTGCGCGGTGCGGTGCCGGTTGTGCTCCGGGTAACGGTTCCGGGAGCACCGCCTGTTATACGCCACGCCACGCCTTGCCTTCCTGGCTGTCCAATCTCCGCCGTGGGGGATCGTCAACCGTCAGGAGACGCTAAAACGCCGTTGGATGAAGTGTCAAGCGCGCGTTACGTAAATGAAGGTTGACACATGGGGCGACAAAGCTCCAGGGTTGAGGGGAACAGGATATGAGGCCAATGGGATCAGCATTCGCCATACAGGACGTCAGGTCGGAAAACGATGCGCTCGGCATCGCCCGGCAACAGGGGCTGCGCGCGCGAGATCAGCGCCGCCGGGCCATCCTGACGCGGACGGTGCAGTTGGACGTGATTCCGCGGCTGGTAGTGGCCCATGCCAGCGCCATCACCCCGGCGCGTGCCGTCCCGCCGCCCGCACTAGCCGTGGCGCCAGCCCACGTGGAGGAGCTGGTCGAACTGGTGCTGGCGCGCGGCGAGTCTGCTGCGGTGGCCTACGTCGAGTCCATGCGCGGCAACGGTGCTGGCGCCGAGGCGCTTTACTTAGACCTGCTCGCCCCCGCTGCCTGCCGACTGGGCGTGATGTGGAACGAGGACCTCTGCGACTTTACGGAGGTGACAGTCGGCCTGTGGCGCTTGCAGAGCGCGATGCGGGAGCTGAGCCCGTCATTCCTGGACCAGCGCACCGGCCACGCCGCAGGCCCGCGCATCCTGCTGGTGCCGCTGCCGGGCGAGTCGCACACCTTCGGCCTGTCCATGGTATATGAGTTCTTCCGCCGTGCCGGCTGGAACGCCTGGAGCGGCCCGGTCGGCGACTCCGCCGAGCTGGCCGGCATGGTCGGGCGGGAGCACGTGGACGTCGTCGGCTTCTCCCTGGCCTGCGACGAGCGGCTGGAAGCCGTGTATTCCGAAATCCGCGCGGTCCGCCGCGCGTCCCTCAACCCCGGCCTTGCGGTCATGGTCGGCGGCCCCCCCTTCATCGGCAACCCCTTGCTCGCGGCGCAGCTTGGCGCGGACGGCACGGCGACGGATGGACGGCAGGCCGTCGCGCAGGCGCAGGCGCTGGTCGAAGACAACCGGGCGCGCGAGTGACAACGCACCCCCAATGGCATAGGACGCAGCCGCCCCACCCTGGCCATAGCGGCCTCCAGGATACCGTGCGCCCCCGGCGTGCGGCAACGGCGTAGGAAGGGGCGATGTCCGTGCACTGGGGGATCTCGGCACTCGTGAAGACATTCGTTTCGCCGCAGACATCACTCGGCGACCTCGACGCGGCATCCGCCGCAACGCTGATCGGCGCGGCGTCCGACATTACGCTAGTGCTGGACGGCGCCGGGATGATCCGGGACATGGCCGTGCAAAGCGGCCAATTGGCCGATGACCTGCCTGATACCGCCGGATGGGTCGGACAGCCCATCCAGGCGACGCTCGCGCCCGACAGCCGCACCAAGATCGTCGCCCTGCTGAGTGACGCCGCAGCACATGCGGAGCCGCGCTGGCGGCAGATGAACCACCTGGCCCCGGACGGGCGCAGCGTCCCCGTGCTATACTGCGGTGTCCAGGTCGGCGGCGACGGCCGGGTGGTGGCGTTCGGCCGCGACCTGCGCGCCATGTCCGCCTTGCAGCAGCGCCTGATGAACGCCCAGCAGGGCATGGAGCGCGATTACGCCCGCCTGCGCGACGTGGAAATGCACTATCGCCTGTTGTTCCAGTTGTCCGGAGAGGCGGTGCTGATCCTTGACCCGGTCAAGGGCCGGGTAACCGAGGCGAATCCGGCCGCCAAGGCCCTTTGCGGCAGCGGCACCGCCGACGTGACCGGGCGGGCGCTGGCCGACCTGTTCGACCCGGCCTCGCTGCCCGCCGTCCACTCCGGGATGGACGCCATACGTGCCGGCGGGCGGGCAGAGGATGTGGTGGCGCAATTGGCCGGGGAGCACGGCGATGCCGTCATGCTCCATATGTCATTGTTCCGGCAGGAGAATGCATCGCTGGTGCTGGTGCGCATGGTGCCGATCCAAGCCCCGGCCCATCCCGCACGCCTGCCGCACCCCAAGCTGACGCTGCTGCGCACGGTCGAGAGCGCGCCGGACGCCTACGTCGTCACCGACGAGGATGGCGACATCATCACCGCCAACGCCGCCTTCCTGGAACTGGTGCAGTTGATGCACGAGGACGAGGCGGTAGGCCAGCCGCTGGACCGCTGGGTCGGCGAAAGCGGCGTGGACCTGAGCGTTCTGAGCGCGAACCTGCGCAGCCGGGGCGCCGTGCGCTTCTTCAGCACCATCATCCACGGCGAGCACGGCGCGTCGGCGCATGTTGAGATGTCCGCCGTTGCCGTGCCCGGCGAGGGCCGGTTGGCGCTGGGCTACGCCATACGCAACGTGAGCAGCCGGCTGAACATCGGCCTGCAGGTTGCCCCGGCCCAGCATGGCACCGCCACGCGCGCCGGCAAGGCCTTGCCGCGCTCGGTCGAGCAGTTGACCGAGCTGATCGGCCGGGTGTCGCTGAAGGAGCTGGTGCGGGAAAGCACGGAGGTGATCGAGCGCCTGGCCATCGAGGCCGCGCTGGAGCTGACCGGGGACAACCGGGCCTCGGCGGCGGAGATGCTCGGGCTGAGCCGGCAGAGCCTGTATGTGAAGCTGCGCCGCTACGGCATCGGCGACCTGACCGGGGCGGACGTGGAATGAGCGGCGCCGTCCTACCTGCGCCTCCTGCTGGGCGGACCGACTGGCGGGCGGTCGCGGAGTTGCTGCATCCCATCACCTGGTTCGCGCCCATGTGGGCATTCGGCTGCGGCGTGGTGTCGTCCGGCGCCCCCCTGTCCAGCCGCTGGCCGCTGGCGCTGGCCGGCGCCGTGCTGGCGGGTCCGCTGGTGTGCGCGACCAGTCAGGCCGCCAACGACTGGTTCGACCGCCACGTGGACGCCATCAACGAGCCGGACCGGCCGATTCCATCCGGACGCATCCCGGGCCGCCGCGGCCTGCACATCGCCCTGGCCTGGACCGCCGTGTCCCTGCTGTGGGCGGCAGCGCTGGGGCGCTGGGCGTTCGGCGCGGCGCTGGTCGGCATGGCGCTAGCCTGGGTTTACAGCGCGCCGCCGCTGCGCCTGAAGCAGAACGGCTGGCTGGGCAACGCGGCCTGCGGGGCGTGCTACGAGGGGCTGCCCTGGTTCACCGGCGCTGCCGTGATGACGGGGGCCTTCCCGGACCTGCGCATCGTCGGCATGGCTGCGCTATACAGCCTCGGCGCACATGGGATCATGACGCTCAACGACTTCAAGTCGGTCGAGGGCGATAAGCAGACCGGCGTCAACTCCCTGCCGGTGTTGCTGGGCGTGGACCGGGCAGCGACCCTGGCGTGCTGGGTGATGGCGCTGCCGCAGGCCATCGTGATCGTGTTCCTGCTGCGCTGGGGCCATCCCTACTATGCCTGCGTGATCGTGCTGCTGCTGGCCGCGCAGGCCATTCTGATGCAGCGCTTCGTGGGAGAGCCGAGGCGGCTGGCGCCCTGGTATAACGGCACCGGCACGACGCTGTATGTCGTCGGCATGCTGTTCAGCGCATTTGCGCTGCGGGCGGGGATGTGATGTCCGCGGCGCCCATGGGGCAGATCGGCTGGCTGGGGATCGTCCGGCTGGGCCTGGTGCAGGCGGCACTCGGGTCCATCGTGGTGCTGACGACCTCCACGCTCAACCGGGTCATGGTCGTCGAGCTGGCCTTGCCGGCCATCATACCCGGGTTTCTGGTGGCGCTGCATTACGCCGTGCAGGTGCTGCGGCCCCGGCTGGGCTACGGCTCGGACATGGGCGGGCGCCGGACGCCGTGGATCATCGGCGGCATGGCGGCCCTGGCGCTGGGCGGCACAGGCGCGGCGGCAGCGACGGCGTTGATGTCGGCGAGCCTTGCGGCCGGGCTGGCGCTGGCGCTGATTGCCTTCACCCTGGTCGGGCTGGGCGTGGGCGCGGCCGGCACCGCGCTGCTGACGCTGCTTGCCAAGCGCGTCGCCCCCAACCGGCGTGGCCCGGCGGCTACCGTTGTCTGGACCATGATGATCGCCGGGATCGTCGTCACCTCGGTGACGGCTGGCAAGCTGCTGGACCCCTTCTCCACCGGCCGGATGATCGCCGTCGTCAGCGGCGTGTCCCTGCTCGGGCTAGCCGTGTCCATCCTGGCGGTGTGGGGCATGGAGGGCGATGCCGCCCCTGGCCCGGCCGCGCGCCCCGCCGCGCACCAGCCGTTTCTCCTCGCCCTACGCGACGTGTGGGCGGAGCCGCAGGCCCGGCGCTTCGCCGTGTTCGTGTTTGTGTCCATGCTGGCCTACAGCGCGCAGGAGCTGGTGCTGGAGCCGTTCGCCGGCGCGGTGTTCGCGCTGACGCCGGGCCGCGGCGCCGGGCTGACGGGGATGCATCATGCCGGCGTGCTGGCCGGCATGGGGCTGGTGGCGCTCGGCGGCATGCTGGGGGTCGGTGCGATGCGGACTTGGACCGTGGGCGGCTGCCTCGGTTCCGCTGCGGCGGCGCTGGCGTTGGCGGCTTGCGCGCTGGGCGGGCCGGAGTGGGCGATGCGCGGCACCGTCGTGCTGCTGGGCGTGGGCAACGGCGCCTTCGCGGTGTCGGCCATCGGCGCGATGATGGGATTGGCGGGCCAGGGCCGTGCCTCGCGGGAGGGAACGCGGATGGGCCTGTGGGGGGCGGCGCAGGCATTGGCCTTCGGCGCCGGCGGCTTGCTGGGTACCGGCGCCAGCGACCTGGCCCGCGCCGCCCTGGGCGCCCCGGCCCCAGCCTACGCCGCGGTGTTCGTCGCCGAGGCGGCGGTGTTCCTGCTGGCGGCAAGGCTGGCCGCCGGCGTGTTCGGCGGGGCAGCGCGTGCGCCGTCCGGCGTGGTCCAAGCGGCATGATGGCCAAGATGATGGAGGGTGCGATGACCGAAACATGGGATGCGGTTGTGGTCGGCGGTGGCCCAGCCGGGGCGACGGCGGCTATGGACCTGGCGCGCAACGGCCGCCGCGTGCTGCTGCTCGACCGTGGCGGGCGCATCAAGCCCTGCGGCGGCGCCATCCCGCCGGTGTGCGTGCGCGAGTTCGGCATCCCCGACAGCCAGATCGTCGCCCGCGCGTCTGGCGCCCGCATTGTCTCGCCCAGTGCCAAGGAGGCCGACATGCCGATCACTGGCGGCTATGTCGGGATGGTGGACCGGGAGCACTTCGACGAGCACCTGCGCGAGCGTGCCGCCGAGGCAGGCGCGGAACGCCGCACCGGGACCTTCGAGCGCGTCGGCCGCGACCCGGACGGCGTCGCCGTCGTCCACTTCAAGACCCCGGACGGCCCCGGCCAGGTGCGCGCCCGGGCGATCATCGGCGCGGACGGCGCCAAGTCCAACGTCGCCAAGCAGTGCGTGAAGGGGTGGGAGCGGGTCCGCTACGTGTTCGCCTACCACGAGATCGTCCGCTCCCCGCGCGACCCCGCCGCCTTCGACGGGAACCGCTGCGACGTCTATTACCAGGGTACCCTGTCGCCGGACTTCTACGCGTGGATTTTCCCGCACGGGGATACCATGAGCATCGGCACCGGCTCGGCCCGCAAGGGGTTCGGCCTGCGCCCGGCCATCGGCGCGCTGCGCAAGGCCGCCGGGCTGGACGGGCTGGAGACCATCCGGCGGGAGGGTGCGCCGATCCCGCTGCGCCCGATGCGCCGCTGGGACAACGGCCGGGACGTAGTGCTGGCAGGCGACGCCGCCGGGGTGGTTGCACCCGCGTCGGGCGAGGGCATCTACTATGCGATGCTCGGCGGGCGGCTGGCGGCGGAGGCCGTCGAGGCGCTGCACGCCACCGGGGACGTGCGTTCGCTGCGCTTGGCGCGCAAGCGGTTCATGAAGGCGCATGGCACGGTGTTCTGGGTACTCGGGATGATGCAGTGGTTCTGGTACTCGTCGGACAAGCGGCGGGAGAAGTTCGTGCACATGTGCCGGGACCCCGACGTGCAGCGCCTGACTTGGGACAGCTATATGAACAAGAAGCTGGTACGGCGCGATCCCATGGCGCATGTGCGGATTTTCCTGAAGGACACGGCACAGTTGCTCGGCCTTGCGCGCGCGTGAGCCTGGAGTGGCCGGCGCCGCTCCGCAACCCGGTCGTCGTCGCGGCGCTGGCGGCCCTAGCGGTCGCCGGGCTGGGGGCGTCGGCGACGGACGTGGGGCCGTGGTACCAAGGGCTGCACAAGCCGTCCTGGCAGCCGCCGGATTTGCTGTTCGGGCCGGTCTGGACCACGCTGTATGCCATGATCGCAATCGCCGGGGTCAAGGCGTGGCGGGCAGCCCGGGACCGGCGGACACACGAGCGCATCCTGGTGCTGTTCGCCGCCAACGCGTTGCTGAACGTGCTGTGGAGCGAGCTGTTCTTCGGCCTGCACCGCCCGGACTGGGCGTTGCTGGAGACGGTGGGGTTCCTGGCCTCCATCGTCGTGCTGATTGCCGCCGTGTGGCCGCTGTCGCGCACGGCGGGGTGGCTGCTGCTGCCCTACCTGGCCTGGGTGACGTTCGCGAGCGTGCTGAACTTGGCCGTCGTACGGCTGAACCCCCCATTCGGGGCCTGAACCGACTGCAATGGCGCGGCCAACGCGCCGGGAAACATGGGATCGAGGGGAAGCGGGCATGGACATGATGACTGAACCGGGTGTTGCCACGGCCTGCACGCGCCCCGTGGCGCGTGCCAAGCCGAGCATCCGGCCGCATTCCCACCCCCTGCCGTTGCGCGTGGGCACCCGGGCGTCGCCGCTGGCGCTGGTGCAGACCCGCGCCTTCTTGGGCCTGCTCACCAGGTTCTGCCCGGTGCTGCGCGGCATGGACGTATTCCAGGAGCACGCCATACGCACCACGGGCGACGCCACCCAGGCCACCGGCGAGCGCCTGGCCGACATCGGCGGCAAGGGGCTGTTCTCCAAGGAAATCCACGAGGCGCTGCTCGACCGGCGGATAGACTTCGCGGTGCACAGCCTGAAGGACCTGGAAACCGAGTTGCCGCCGGGCATCGCGCTGGCGTGCGTGCTGCCGCGTGAGGACCCGCGGGATGCGCTGATCCTGGGCACGGACGCGATGATCCCCGGGGGCGACGATCCCTATGCCACCCTGCCCCGCGGCGCCGTGGTCGGCAGCAGCAGCACCCGGCGCGCGGCACAGTTGCTGCACGCCCGCCCGGACCTGCAAATTCAGAACATCAGGGGCAACGTGCATGGGCGCCTGGACAAGGTGAAGCGCGGGGACTACGCGGCCAGCCTGCTCGCCCTCGCCGGGATGCGCCGGCTGGGGCTGGAGGATGAGGCATCGGTGGTGATTGATCCCGAGGTGATGGTGCCGTCGTCCTGCCAGGGCATCGTCGGCATCACCGTGCGCGCCGGGGACACGGCAATCCGCGATCTGCTGGGTGCCATCGAAGACAAGCCGGCCCGAGTCATGGCGACAGCCGAGCGGTCGCTGCTAGGGGCGCTGGACGGGTCCTGCCGTACGCCCATCGGTGGGCACGCGCAGTTGCTGCCTGAGGGGCGGATGCGGCTCACGGGGTTGGTGGCGCGGACGGACGGCAGCTTCGTGCTGAAGCGGCATCTGGACTGCTTGCAGGCAGATGCCGGGCGCGCCGGGTCGGCGCTGGGCGACGAGTTGCGGGCGGACAGCCCCCGGGACATTTTTGCGTAACTGCCTTCTCCCTCTCCCTCCGGAAGAGGGTCGGGGTGAGGGGGTCTTTGGGCACGAACCCCGGCCATTGTATAGTTGCGTTCATCCGGCCCTGACTGCACACCGCTCCACAGCCAAGCCCCCCTCACCCTGGCCCTCTTCCAAAGGGAGAGGGAGCAGGGCCGCATGACATGGTCCCTGGCTATCGCCCTGCTCGGCGCCGTCCTGCTGTCCGCGGCCGGCGGGCTCGCGACCAGCATCGGCCCTTGGTATCGCAACCTCCGCAAGCCAACCTGGCAGCCGCCGGACTGGCTATTTGGCCCGGCCTGGACGGTAATCCTCGGCCTCACGGCATGGTCCGCGTCGCTGGCATGGGATGCGTCGCCCAGCCCGGATTTGTCCCGGAAGGTCGTAATCCTGTTCGGCGTCAACGCGCTGCTCCATTTTGCCTGGTCGCCGCTGTTCTTCCGCCTGCGCCGGCCAGATTGGGCGTTTTATGAGGTGACATTCCTTTGGTCCTCGGTGCTAGCGCTCGTGATTGGGGTGGCGCCGCTGTCCGCACTGGCCGCCTGGTGCGTCGTGCCCTACTTGCTGTGGGTGACGTTCGCGGCCTGGCTGAACCTGGCCGTCGTGCGGTTGAACGGGCCGTTCGGCGCCCTGGCTCAATTCGCGCCGGGCAAAGGTTGACAACTGATGACACAATCCAGGATGGCAGCCGCCCCGGCCCTCCAATAACCCACGGGGCATGAGCGGACACGCAGTTGACTCGCCCCAGCCCCTGATCCTGCCGCAGTCCATCCTGGGCATCTGGTCCCTGGACAGCCGGCAAACCCAGCTTCTGGTCTGGCCGGTGCTGATGGGAGCCTTCGGGTATGCCCTGCTGCAGTATCACTACACCTTCCTGGCGCAGGACTTCTTCGCGCTGTGGTCGTATGGTCGGCTGCTGCAGGATCATGCGGCCTCCGAGATCTACGACCCGATCCGGCTGCATGCGTTGCAAATCGGATTGGGCATGGACCCTGACTGGGACGCGCCGTTTCCCTATCCGCCCATCTTCCTGCTGCTGGTCAGGCCGCTGGGGCTGTTGCCGGTGGGCCTGGCGTATCACGTCTGGATCGGGCTGGGCCTCGCGGCCTTCCTTTGGGCTGCGACGGGGCCACGATTGCGGCCGCTGACCGCGGTCCTCCTCGCTGCGCTCCCGGCCTCCTCGGTATGCATCGCCGCCGGGCAGAGCGGCTTCCTGACTGGGGCGTTGCTGGTGGGCGGGCTACGGCTGGCCGTGGCGCGGCCTTGGCTGGGCGGATTGCTGCTGGGCGTGCTAACCTTCAAACCGCAATTGGGATTGATGGTGCCGGTGGCGCTGGCGGCGGCCGGCGCCTGGCGCGCGTTCGGCGCTGCCGCGGCCGTCACGGCGGCGCTGTCGGCAATGACGCTTCTCGCATTCGGTCCTGGCGCCTGGGTGGACTGGCTGACGACGCTGCCGGGCTACCAGAACCGCTTCGACCTGAACCTGGGGAACTTGCACCTGCAGCCGACGGTGACTGCAAACCTTGCTCTGGCCGGTGCTCCAGCAGTGGCGACCCGCGCCGTCCAGGCGCTGGTGGCGATGGTCATGGCAGTGCTGGTCTGGATGTGCTGCCGGCGCGGGCTGTCGCGCACGGCGATTGCCGTGGTCGCAGCCGCAACCGTAGCAGCCAATCCGCACGCCTTCTTTTATGACCTGCCGATGCTGACCGCAGCGGCGCTGTTCCTGGGGCAGTCGCGGGTGCAGGCTGGCGGCCGGCTCCATTGGGCGGAGACGGCACTGCTGCTCCTGGTGATATGCCTACCGGCTGTGATCCTGTGGGTGGATTTCCCGGTCAGCCTGCCAGTCGTGCTCGCCTTCGCGCTGTGGGCAGGCTGGCAGGGGCTGCGGGCCACTAACGCCTGGCCGGAGCGTCAGGCCGCGGCGAACTGCAGCTCCGCCAGCCGGGCATACAGCCCGCCCTGACGCACCAGGGCGTCGTGCGTGCCGACCGCCACCGCTCGTCCGGCCTGCATGACCACGATGCGGTCGGCCCGGCGCACCGTCGCCAGGCGGTGGGCGATCACCAGCGTCGTCCGTCCCCGGGCCAGTACGGCCAGCGCCTGCTGCACGGCGGCCTCGCTCTCGGCATCCAGGGCGCTCGTGGCCTCGTCCAGCAGCAGCAGCGGCGCGTCGCGTAGGATGGCGCGGGCAATGGCGACGCGCTGGCGCTGGCCGCCCGACAACCGCACCCCACGCTCCCCCAGGAAGGTGCCGAAGCCCTGCGGCAGGTCGTCCAGGAACCCGGCGGATGCGGCGCGGGCGGCGGCGCGCACCTCGGCATCTGACGCATCCGGCCGGCCGTAGCGTATGTTGTCCCACACGTCCGCGCCGAAGATCACCGGGTCCTGCGACACCAGCCCGATCCGCCCGCGCACGTCGGCCGGGTCGGCGTTGCGCAGGTCCACCCCGTCCAGCCTGACACAGCCGGTGTCCGGGTCGTAGAAGCGTTGCAGGAGCTGGAACACCGTCGTCTTGCCGGCGCCGGATGGGCCGACCAGCGCCACCGTCTCCCCAGGCTCGATGCGCAGGTCGAACCCCTCCAGCGCCGGGGCATCGGGGCGGGACGGGTAGTGGAACCGCACCGACTCGAACGACACCTGGCCGGACGGCGCCCGATGGGTTGGTGCCGGCAGCGGCACGGGGCGCGCGGGCGGCGCGATGTCCGGCTGCTGATGCAGCAACTCGCCGATGCGGTCGGCGGACCCGGCGGCGCGCTGCACCTCCGCCCACAGCTCGCTCATGCTGGCGGCGCTGGTTGCGACCAGGATGGCGTAGAACACGAAGGCCGAAAGCTGGCCGCCGCTCATCCGCCCATGCACGACCTCCAGCCCGCCGACCCACAGGCTGAGGGTGATGGCGCCGAAGCCCAGCAGGATCACCAGCAGGATCAGCCCCGCCCGCACCCGCGCCCGGCGCAGTGCGGCGCCGATGCTATCCTCTACCCGGGCGCCGAAGCGCACGCGGTCCTCGGCCTCATGCGTAAAGGCCTGCACCGTGCGGAGCGCGTTGACAGTTTCCTCCGCATAGGCGCCGAGATCGGCGAAGCGGTCCTGCGCCGTGCGCGCCAGCCGCCGCTCCCGACGGCCAAACACCACCAGAGGGAGGACCACCAACGGAACGACGGCCACCACCAGCAGCGCCAGCTTGGGGCTGGTGACGACCAGCATCACCAGGGCGCCGCCTGCAATCAGCGCGCTGCGGAGCCATTGCGACACGGCGCTGCCGATCAGGTTCTGCAGCGCGGCGGTGTCGGTCGTGAGGCGCGTCAGCACGTCTCCGGTCCGCATGGTCTCGAAGAACGTCGGCGATAGCCGCAGCACGTGGTTGAACACCGCGGCGCGCAGGTCTGCGCCCACCCGCTCCCCAAGCCAGCTCATCAGGTAGAACCGCGCCCCGGTCGAGATAGCCAGCGCCACCACCACGCCGAACATCGCCAGCGCAGCCGCATTCAGGTGCGAGCCGTCGCCGGACGCGAAGCCGCGGTCAATCAGCCCGCGCACTCCCTGTCCCAGCAGCAGCACCAGCCCGGCGGCGAGCGCCAGCATCAGCGCGGCGCCAATGGTGCGTCCGGCGTAGGGCCGCAGAAACGGCATCACCAGCCGCAGGGCGGACAGGCTGGCGCGGCGCGGGACGGGCGAGATGTCGGTCAGCGTTTTAGCTCCTGAAGGGTGATGGGCCGGAAGTCCCAGGCGTCCACGCCCACGTCGAACTGCCGGGTTTGCGGGCGCAGGCGGCCGTGGCTGTGGCCATGCAGGTTCAGCGCGCCCTTCGACATGCCGTTCCAGGTGCGGAAGGCATAATGGCAGAGTACGAGCGCAATGCCGTCCACACCCAATTCGATATAGGGCGACACGGACGCCCAGCCAGGCAAGGCGCACACTGCGTCCGGGTCGTTGTTGCCGGTGACGAGGTGCTTGCGCCCGTGCAAGCGGGCCAGAACGGCAGCAGGGTCCGGGTGGCGAACGGCGAAGTCGCCGAGATGCCAGACCTCGTCATCGCTGCCGACCGTGCCGTTCCAGCGGTCCACCATCGCCTCGTCCATCTCGGCCACGGTGGCGAAGGGGCGGCGATACAGCGCGCGGGCGCCGGCATGGCCGAAATGCGTGTCGGCGGTGAAGAAGGTCGTCATGTGAACACCGCCGCCGTCCGCCCCATATCCACCTTCATGCCCGTGCACCAACCCGGCGCCCGGCGCGCCGTCATCCCACATGTGGACGACCTTGGCGCCACCCAGGGCGCGAACGCGGCCTTCCTGGAGCTGGCGCGGCGGGGCCTTGTCACCTGCGGCAGCGTCATCGTTCCTGGCCCGGCCTTCGCCGAAATCGCCGGGGAGGCCGGGCCGGAGATGGACCTGGGTGTCCACCTGACCCTGACCAGCGAGTGGGCGCACCACCGCTGGGCGCCGCTGTCCACCCGCAGCCCGGCGTCTGGCCTGGTGGACGGCGACGGCTATTTCTGGCGCAGCGTCGCCGACGTCGAGCGGCATCTGGTGCCGGAGGCGGCGGAGGCCGAGCTGCGCGCGCAGGTCGAGCACGCCCTGGCCGCGGGGCTGCGTCCGACGCACCTGGACGCGCATATGGCTGCAGCCATGCTGCCGGCGCTGCTGCCCGCGCACGTGCGGCTGGCGGACGAGTATGGGCTGTGGCCGGTGCTGCCGCGCTCGATCCGCTGGGCGCCGGAGCCGGGCGCCTATGCCGCGGCCGTGGCGGCGCTGGATGCGGCGGGTCGTCCGGTTGCGGACCATTGCCGGGGCACTTTGCCGGTGGAGGCGGCGGCGCTGGCGCCGGGGTGGGCCGGCGTGATCGCGGGATTGCCGGCAGGTGTCACCCACCTGGCGCTGCATGCGACGGCGCCGGGGAACTTTGCCGAGGTGGCGCCGGATCATGCGGGATGGCGGTTCCGGGAATACGAGTGGCTGGCAAAGGGCGGGCTGGCGGCACTCTGCGCGCTGCACGGGGTGGCCGTGATGGGATGCCGGGAGATGCAGGACCGTTGGCGAACGACGGCGCCTGGGCTGCGTTGATGCGGCCTGGAGGACAACATGGATATATCACGGCTTTGGTTTCCGGCCCTTGGCGCCGCATTTGCGGTGGCCGGGGCGGACAAGATCATCGGCAACCGCGGCTACAGCCGCATGTTCCGGCATCTCGGCTGGAGCGGCACCAGCAAGCGGGTCGTCGCAGCGGCGGAGATGGCCGGGGGTGTGCTGCTCGCCGCACGCTCGACCCGTACGCTGGGCAGCGCGGTGCTGGCGGCGACGTCGGCAACAGTGCTGGCCAGCGAGGTCCGGCATGGTGACGGCAAGCTGGCGCTGCCGCGGGCGGCGATGCTGCTGGCAGCGCTGACCGGGTTCGCAGGGCGGCGATAGCGCATCCGCCGGTATCCAGCGACAAATCCTAAACAGCCGGGACCTGTCCGGCCCCGTAGCGGGAAGTTAATAGTCCGCAATGAGCAGTGCGGGCGCAGCAAGCATTTCCACGACCGTTACGTTGAGGCGGGTGCCCGCCCTGCCCTGGCTGCTGAGCTTGGCCGCCGGAGTGGCGGGTGCGCTGGCGCTGCTCCCAGCGCAAGTGCTGTTGGGGACCTCACCGTTCTGGGACAGCCCGCGCGGCATTGTCGGCGGAGCCTGGGGGGACATGCTGGCGGCATCGTCGGGCTACGTTGCCTTTGCCCGGGATTGCTGGCGTTGGCCGTTGTTTCAAGTGATGGGTCTGGGACCGAACGGGGCTAACGTCCTGTTCACGGACTCAGTGCCTATCGTTGCCCTGCTGGGCCGGCTGTTGTTCCAGGCGACAGGCCGCGTCGTCCCGCTGTACGGACTTTGGTCCGGGCTATGCCTCGTGGGAATGGGACTGACCTTCACGGGGCTGGTGCGAGCCTTGGGCGCACGCAGTCTGGCAGCCGCTATGGCAGCGTCAGTCATCGGAGTGTCCATGCCGGCGCTGATCGGCCGTTGGGGGCACCTTTCTCTGATGGCCCAGGCCCTCCTGCCGCTGGCGTTGACCATCTATGTCCGTTTGCGTGCCGCGCCGCAGCCGCGCGCCCGCACTGTGTTCGCGTGGTCATCCGGGATGTGTATTGGCAGTCTGCTGGTGCATCCGTATCTCTTTCTGATGGTGGGCGGCATCATGACTGCGGCCATCCTGCAGGCCGGGACGGATCGGCGCATGACGTGGCAGGCCGTGGCGGCAGTGCTGGCCGGGCTTGCAGCCGTCACCGGCGGCGCGATGCTGGCGATGGGTTATGGGACGTCCAGTGGGGCTGAATCCGACACGGGGTTCGGCATCTACTCGGCTAACCTGCTGTCGCCGTTCCTGCCCTATGACGTCGTGCTTCCCAGTGGGGCCGCCTACACCGTGGACGGCACCGGCGGGCAATATGAGGGCGCGGTATTCCTAGGATTTGGGGTGCTGCTGCTGATGATTGCCGGATGGCGAAGCCTGGCGGATTACTTGGTACGGGGGGTGCGGCGTCACCCTTGGCTTCTATCTGTCGTCACCGGGTTCCTGGTGCTGGCCATATCGAACGAGGTTTACCTCGGCGGCGTCCACCTGCTCAGCATACCTTTGCCCGAGAGCGTGCTTTGGGCGGCTGGCATTTTCCGGTCGAGTGGGCGGTTCGCCTGGGTGGCAATGTATCTCGCCGCAGCCCTTGCCATTGCCGCAGCCGCGCAGCGGAAGCAGAGCGGGCTGGTCCTGTTGCTGGCGGCGGCGATCCAGTGCGTCACCGTGATGCCATTGCGCCAAAAAGTATGGACGTCCGCTGCCGGGATGCCGGCATCGGTGCTCGACCGGCCTGCCTGGTTGGCAGTGCTTCCCAACGCTGACCAGCTCGTAGTGGACCCGCCCTTCGGCTGCCTGCCCAAGGAAGCGTCCAGCTTGCCGCTGATAAAGGCCGCGGTGGAGCTGCAACTGATGGCGTCCCAGGCTGGCGTGCCAACCAACACCTTGTATGCCGCGCGGACGGCGCCGGACTGCATGGTGCCGCAGCCGACTAGCCGGTCCCTGGTGGCATACCTGCGCCCGGCCATGCAACCTCCGGAGTCAACATGCCGGGTTGGACCGCTCATGACGGTGTGCAGCGCAATCCCGCAGGCCCTGCCGGCCTCGCTGGCCATCTTAACGCCAGACGACCAGCCTTGATCTCCCCCCTGCCCTGCTCGCCGACGCCGGCAAGCCGCCGCTCCGGCCGTATCGGGCGGAATGACAGTGCGTGCCGGCCTGGAACGTCGAAAAGCGGCTGCACATCGGCGGGCACACATCCCGGCGACACCTACGCCGGCTGCTTCACACCCGCGCCCACCTCCCCACGTATCCGGCATGAGGCGGCATCGGGACGGAACGGAGGCACTATGCGATCCCATGGCGCAGGACATCCCTCAGTCTTGCGTCCTATGCGGCCGCAACATCCCGCCGGAGGCCCGGTCGTCCCGCCACCACCTGGTCCCGCGCTTGAAGGGCGGCACGCACCTGGGCACGGTGCGGCTGCACCAGATCTGCCATTCCGCCATACACGCCCGCTACACCGAGGCCGAGATCGCCCGCCGCTTGGCTGACCCGGCGGCACTGCGGGACGACCAGGAGCTGGCCCGCTTCGTTGCCTGGGTGCGGACAAAGCCGGACGACTTCCATGCGCCGACGCGAACGAGCCGCGGACGGACGGCAAAGTGGAAATAACGCCTACAGATAGGGCAGCATCAGCCGGACGGCATGGTCGCGCAGCCGGACAGGCAGCGAACGCCGGTCCAGGTCAACCTGCGTCAGCGCAGCGCCGCGGCTGGCGAGCATCAGCGCCGTAAGCTGCCCGGCCAATCCGTCGTCATGCACCTCCAAGCACAATTCGAAGTTCAGCCGGAACGAGCGGATGTCCCAGTTGCAGCTTCCAACCAGGCACCATTCCCCGTCCACGACCAGAAGCTTGGAGTGGCGGAACGGCGGCGGGCAGCGCCAGATGCGTACTCCCTCATCCAGGAGCGGGCCGACATTGGCGCGGGTGGCCCAGTCTACGAACCGGTGATCGCTCCGCTCGGGGATCACCACGTCCACCAAAACCCCACGCATTGACGCCATGGCCAGGGCGGTCGTCAGCCGGTCGTCCGGCAGGAAGTATGGGGTCATCACCGCGATGCTGTCCCGCGCGCAGGCGACGGCCTGCAGGACCGCGAACTCGATCTTCTCCATGTCGTTGTCCGGCCCGGACTCCACGACCCGGGCCGGGGCGCCGTCCTCGCCGGGCAGGTCCGGGAACCAGGCGGCGCCTTGCAGCTCCTCCTCCGTGGCGAAAGCCCAGTCCTGCGCGAAGTCCTCGGCGACCTGGGTGACGACCGGCCCCTCGACCCGGAAGTGAGTATCCCGCACCGGCTGCCGCGGATGGGTCGCCATGACGTTCTCGTCGGCGATGTTCATGCCGCCGGTGAAGGCGACCGTCCCGTCCACGACCAGCGTCTTCTTGTGCGAGCGCAGGTTGATGAACGGCATGCGCCAGGGCAGCAGCGAGTGCATGAAACGCGCCGCCGGCACGTCCTGCCGCCGCAGCCGGTGGTAGGCGCGCGACAGCAGCCAACCGCCGCCGATCCCGTCAACCAGGACCCGCACCTCGACGCCTCGCTGGTGGGCCCCCGCCAGCGCGTCGGTGAACCGGCTGCCCCAGGTATCGGTGCGGAAGATGTAGGAGGACAGGCAGACGCTGTGCCGCGCCGCCGAGATGGCCGCCAGCATGGGCGGGTATGCTTCGTCGCCGTCTTGATAAACCTGCAACAGGCCGGGCAGGAGTTGCCTGCCGGTGATACGGCCGATGCCGCGCTCCAGCGGGCGCAGGTGGCCGTCGCTGCTGGCTTCGGGCCGGTCAGGCTGGCCGCCTCGCCTGCCGCCGGCCGGACGGAGCCGTCGTGCCCGGCGCTGCACGCGGTTGATGCCGAACATCAGGTAGAAGACCGTACCCACAATGGGCGCAAGCCAGGCTAGGCCGATCCAGCCCGTGGCCGACGCCACCTCGCGCTTGCGCAGCAGCGCGTGCACGGTGACGAGCGCAGCGAGCGCTATGTCGAGTGCGAGCAGCGCCTCCGGCCGGATGCGGAGCAGGTAGGCCTCAAGGTCGTTCATCATGACGCCGCCACCCTGCCCTGCCCGGCGACGCTTTCCAAGCTGCGACGCAGCATTGCCCGGTCATGGCCAATGGCTGCCTGCTGCTGCGGGCCTATGGGGTTGGCCGGTCGTTATAGGCCGCTATGCGTCGGAGCGGCAGGCATGGCGTTCGAAGCTGTTCGGTGTCTGCGAAGGTGGCTGCAGGTGTAGGGCGGTGCCAAGGCCTGCCTGATTTGAGCGGGTTTCTGAAATCCTGACCCAAGCAAGCTTGCGCGGCCAATCACACAGATGGCCTGCGGCCGTGCCAGGCCGCGCAAGCTTGCTGAGCTTTTCATCTGTGCGCAAACCTTCAGAGGTTTGCTTAGGACACAGGCCGTCGTCGCCTGTCATCTTGGGACGGAATTGTTCGTGCCGGGCTTCGCCAATACCGGTCAGCTCACCCGAGCCGATGTTTGTTCCGCAAGGCTCTCCGCATCGTCGAGGCCCCGCGCGACCATTTCACCGGCTGCCCCGCCTGCGGCCACCGCACGCCGCGGCACATGCTCACGTAAACCTGGCAGAGCAGTGCTGATACTGCGGCGGCGTATCGTGTTCTACCGCCGCGGAGGGCCTACGCTGTCGTGCCGCGCCCACGATGACGAAGCAGGGCCAGGCCGGCGAAGCCAACGGCCACCAACGTGAGCGAGGCTGGTTCGGGCACCGGCGTGACTGAGGTGCCGGAGTTGCCTGTCACGTAGCCGACCGTATGGTTGTCGGACTCGTAGCCTCCTGTTGCCGGACTTTCCGCGAACGCTATGCGGTCGAATGAGCCTACTTGGTCAAAAAAATTTACGAAAACGAAGGGCTGGTAGCTGTCTTGGCCTTGAAATGCTTGGGTCGGATTGCCGCAGTATGCGTTCAAAGCATCCGGGCAAGCGCCGACCATATCAATCAGGTCGGTCGGTGTGAATTGATAGACTTGGGTCGCCCCGTTGTAGAACGTAACGGTATTGCCCTGGTCCAAGGCGGACAACCAAAAGCCGAAGTAGTTGATGCCGGTTGCCAGCGTGGTCGCAAGCGAGACCTGGTAGCCGCTCGAAGCATAGGCCACGGCGTAGTTGCTGTTGCGAGCGGGGTTGCTGCTGTCAACAGCGCCGCCATAGATGCTCCCTGGCGCGACTTCCACATTGCTGTAGGTGCCGGTTATTACTCCGCCGGTGCCGTAATCCGTCGAGAAAGTCTGTCCGGCAACCGTCGAGCGCGCATTGAACGTCTCGACGCCGGTCGTGCAAGTGCCAGGGCCGAGCGCGGCGCAGAGCGAGGCCTGGTTGGCCGACTGCACACCGGACGCCTCAAATGTGACATTGAAGGGGGCGGCTCGAGCTGCGCTGCCAGCGGTGGCGCACGCCACGATCAGGGCGGTGCAAAGCAGGAGCGGCTGCCGCGAGGTCAGAAAGCAGAACAATAAGTTGGTGTTCATCAGAAGCTTCTCCATCCAGCGGCCTCGAACAAGCAGCAACATTCTATGGAATATCCATACAGAGCCGCGCAGTCGAGTTGAGCGGCTGTTAAGATTTGTTAACAGGGTGGGTACGCTTCTGTCTTCCCGCTATCGCAAGCAGCAGGGCGCTTCCTGATGGAGAGCCTGGTCCGACGCCACCCCTTCCCCTATGCCAACCCGGCGATCAGCGGCGTCGGCGTCGGCGTCGGCGTCGGCGAGGTCGTGCAGCCGTTCGCTGGCATGACGGAACCGGCGCACCCGCCGCTTGCCTCATGCATTGGTCGCAGCGACCGTTTGGTTGAACAGGATGCGGCGTTCATCGTCCGTGGGTGGTGATGAGCGCCGCAGCTCCTTGCCCAGGTCAACTCCGCGCCGGACGGCTGGGCGATCCTTGATGGCATCCCGCCAGCGCGCCACGTTGGGGAATGGACCGAGCGTCTGGCCCAACGGCTTGGCAATCAGCACCCAGGGCCACGACGCCATGTCCGCGATCGAGTAGTCACCCAGGATATATTCCCTGTCCTGCAGGCGCCGCTCAAGCACGCCCAGGCAGCGGGCGTATTCGCTGGCGTAGCGCTGCTTGGAATAGGGGTGCTCGCCCTGCGCGTAATTGACGAAATGGCTGAGCTGTCCCGCCATCGGCCCAAGGTTAGCCATCTGCCAAAACAGCCATTCCATCAACGCCACCCGATCCCGGGCGCCGGCCGGCGCGAACCGGCCAGAGCGGTCCGCCAGATGCAGCAGGATGGCAGCAGATTCAAAGATGGCGAGCGGGCCGCCGGCAGCGTCGTGATCCACGATCGCCGGCATGCGGCCATTGGAGCTGATCGCAAGGAAATCCGGCGTGTGCTGCTCGCCACGGGTGATGTTGACCGGCAGCATGCGGTAGTCCAGCCCGGTTTCCTCCAGCATGATCGCGACCTTCCAGCCGTTCGGCGTCGGCCAGTAATGGAAGTCAATCATGCCATCTGCTCCAGGCCCGGCCCGAAGGCGCCTTGCTGGCGCAATGCCGCGACGTCGGCCTGCGTCAGCCCAGCCTCGAGCAGCGCGGCTTCGGTGTGCTCCCCATAGCCGGGTGCTGCGGTGCGGATCGCCTGCGGGGTGACAGAGAAGCGTGCGGCCGGACGCCCCTGCCGGATCCGGCCGGCGGCGGGATGCTCGGTCTCCACCACAATGCCGTTCGCGCCGACCTGGGGATCGGACAAGGTGTCCGTGCGGGTGAGCACCGGCGCGCACGGCACGCCGGCGCGGGTCAATGCATCCAGCCACCTCGCTGCCGTGCCCGTGCGAAGCACCGCCTGCGTCATGGCAAGGCGCTCGTTGATGTGCTGCTGCCGGAGCGCGGGCGTGCGGAAGCGGGCGTCCTGCAGCCAGCCGGGCTGATCCAGCGCGCGGGTCAGTGCTTCCCACTCATGGTCTGATTGCACGGCGACGCTGATGGGCTTGTCGGCGGTCTCGTAGATCAGGTCGGTGAAGCTGGCGGCATCCTGCTGCGGCAGGTCATCGCCGATGAAGGTCTGGCTGCCCATGTCGGACGACCACAGGAAGGCGATCACCGCCTCCAGCATGGACAGGCGGACGTGCTGCCCCTGCCCAGTCCGTGCCCGCGCCAGCAGCGCCGCGGTGATCGCCTGGGCGGCGACGATGCCCGTCAGCTTGTCTGGCAGGATCGTCCGGACTAGGCGTGGCCGTTCCTCGTCAGACCCGGCCTGCACCGTGGCCAAGCCCGACATAGCCTGCACCAGCGGGTCATAGACCGGCTTGGAGGCAAATGGTCCGTCCTCGCCGAAGCCGCTGATCGAGACATAGATGATGTCGGGCGCGACCTGGCGGATCGCGGCTTCGCCGATGCCGATGCGGTCGGCGACGCCGGGGCGGAAGTTCTGCACGAACACATCGGCCTTGGCCGAAAGACGGAGCAACGCTGACCGCCCGGCTCCCGTCTTGAGGTCCAGCACGACCGAACGCTTGTTGCGGTTGTTGTTGAGGAACGAGGCCGACATGCCGCCCCGGCGGTTGGCGCCGGCCCGCGTGTGGTCGCCCCCGCTTGGGTTCTCGACCTTGATCACGTCGGCCCCCTGATCGCCCAGCATCATGGTGGCGAGCGGACCAGATATCATCGAGGTGAGATCAATCACCGTTATGCCGTCAAGCGGACCGGACATGGGCTGTGCCTCCTTAGCCAGATGGGTGGATGGGCGCCGGGCGCCTATGGGCAAGCCGCCAGCGGGGATGACGGAAGACCCATCAACGCAGCCCCTCCTCCCGCCCGGGAACCGACACATCGTAGGCGTTGAGCATGACGGATATCATGCGATAGCCGCCGATCAGGTAAACGAACTCCGCCGTGCCCTGATCGCCAAAGGCCTCGACCCCTTTCAGCATGTCGTCATAGAACGGCTTGAGGCCGGGCGGGAGTTCATTGGGCGGCAACGGCGCAAGACGCATGGTGGCCTCCATGATGGGTTTCCGTCCAACGCGCGATACGACGCGATAGTACCCTTCAGGGTTTTGCGATTGGTCCAGCGGCCTTGTTGGCAGGACTTCGCCGCCGGATGGCGAAGCGCCTGGCGCCCGGGCTGCCTACCAGGCCGCCAGGCCGAGCGCGACCGCGGCGACGTTCAGCGCCGTTGCGTGGGGCGTCACTTCGCGGCCTGATGCAACATTGCCGATATAGCGGGCCAGCGAAGGGCGGCGACGTATAGCGCCGTGAGCAGGACGACGAGCAGGACGATGCGGAGCGTGGCCCTGCGGGGGTTTCGTAGGGCTGTCATGCTGCTGCCTGGTAGCGCTGGAGCGCGCCTTCGTCGGGTGCCGGGCCAAGGCCGGGTTCATCGGACAGGGTGGCGCGGCCGTCCTGGATGCGTGCGAGCGTCCCGCAGGTCAGGCTGCGGAGCGGGTTCGGGTTGGCATCCACCTCCAGCAGGCCCGGCCCGCCAGCAGCCGCCAGCAGGTGCGCGGAGGCGAGCAGGCCGACCCCGCCGCCGAGCCAGTGCGGGCAGTAGCGCAGTCCCGCCGCGACGATCCCCTGCGCCAGCGGCAGCGTCCCGGAGATGCCGCCCCACTTTCCCGCGTCCGGCTGCAGGACGGCGAGCGCCCCGGATGCGATGGCGGGCGCAAACGCCTCGCCGGCCAGGTTCTCCCCTGCGGCAAGCGGGATGCCGGCCGGCGCCAGCGCCTGCCACTCCGCCCAAGGGCGGTCGGCGCGGATCGGCTCCTCCAGCCAATCCAGGCCGAAGGGCGCCAGCCAGGACGCCGCGTGCTGCGCCTCGTCGAGCGTCCAGCCCTGGTTCACGTCGGCCATCAGCGCGGCGCCGTCGCCCAGCGTGCGGCGGAGGGCGGCCAGGTTCGCCCGGTCGCGTGCCACCCCAAAACCGAGCTTCAGCTTGAAGGCGCGGAAGCCCTCGTCCTGGCACGAAGCCGCCAAGCGCTGGGGATCACCGGGATTGAGGCCGCTGGCATAGACCGGCACGTCTGGGCTGGTCCCGCCCAGCAGGCGCCAAAGCGGCTGGCCGGCCCGGCGGGCGGCCAGGTCCCACAGGGCGATGTCCACGCCGGCGATGCCCTGCGCGAATGGACCAGGCTCCCCCGATTGCAGCGCCATCACCGCCGTCGCGCCGGTGAGCGCCGCGAAGGCCGCAGGTGGGTCTGCAAACGCACGGCCCTGGGCCAGGGGCGCCAGGATGCGGTTGACGATATGGGCGCGGTGCTCGGCGCCAAAGGACGGGAAGTTGCACCATGCCTCGCCCCAGCCGACGGTTCCGTCACGGTCCTCGGCGCGGACGAGCAGCATCGGCCGGTCGTGCATGATGCCGAACGAGGTGACGACCGGGGTCTCGATGGGGCAGCGGTAGATCTTCGCCCGAAGGCTTGCGAGGGTGATGGCGCTCACGGCGCCAGGTCCATCTCAAGCTGCACCAGGTCGCCGCGGTAGGTGACGTCGCCGAGGTAGAGCACGGTGCCGTCCGGCGCCCGGAATACCCGGCGGACATAGGCGACCGGCGAGTTCACAGGGATGCCGAGATGCCCCGCCGTTTCCGGCTCCGCGGTGCCGATGGTCAGGGTCTGGTGCGCCTGCGCGATGGTGACGCCGGGCATGGATATCAGGATCGGGATCAGCAGCTCCCGGCGGAACCGCTCCGGCGCCCGGTGGAACACGGCGGCGTCCAGGTAGATGGAAATGACGCAGTAGGGCGTGCCCTCCCGCAGGTGGACCCGGCGCATGTGGACGTAGGACGCGGCTGGGGTGCCGTCATGCTCCGCCAGTTCGGGCGCGGCATCGGACTCCGACAGGTTCAGCAGCCGCGCCTCGTCGCCGCGCAGCATGGCGGCGAGGTCGCGCAAGCTGGAATGCACGGCCAACGGGCGCTCGGTGCCGGGCCGGGCGGTGACGAAGGTGCCGCGGCCCTGCTGGGACCGCACCAAGCCATCCTCCTCCAGCATGGTGATGGCCTGGCGGACGGTGACGCGGGCGACGGCGAACTCGCGGGTCAGCAGCTCGTGCGACGGCAGGCGGTCGCCCTCCTTCCAGTCGCCGCGAGAGATGCGGTGCCGCAGCAGGTCGGCAAGCTGGGCATACAGCGGCAGGGGGTGGGCGGCGGACAGGGACTGCATCAGGCTCTACTAGGTTGGTCATCCCGTTGTTAGAAGGATGTTATGATCTGGGCAAGCGAGTCAGCACGACTTGGCCTTTCGCGCCGCTCACGGCCCGAACGGAATGCCGGATGCTGGTGCAGCGGTGAGGCCAAAACCCCCGCTGCCAGGAAGGGGCATGTCACTTTACCCCGAGGAACCGGGCCAGCACGGCTGGGTTATGCCCCGTGCCGCCCGCCGCGGCCTCATGCACGACCTGTCCGGTTTCCAGCACATAGACCCGGTCGGCCAGCTCCAGCGCGCTGTGCAGGTTCTGCTCCACCAGCAAGATCGCCAGCCCCTCCGCCTTCAGGCCGCGTATGATTCCCTCGACGTGCTGCACCATCACCGGCGCCAACCCCTCGGACGGCTCGTCCATCAGGATCAGCTCGGGGTCGGTCATCAGCGCGCGGGCGATGGCCAGCATCCCGCGCTCTCCGCCGGACAGCTCGCCGCCGCGGTTGGCCCGGCGCTCGGCGAGGCGAGGGAAGGCGTCGAAGGCCCGCGCCACCGTCCACCATCCCGTTGCGCGCGCCGGCTTCAGGACTGTCAGGTGCTCCAGCACCGTCAACGACGGGAACAGCCGGCGGCCCTGCGGCACGATGGCGATCCGGCGCCGGGCGACCTCGTGCGGCGGCAGCCCGGCCAGGTCCTGCCCGCGCCAGCGCACCGTGCCGGCCCGCACCTCCGGAGGGCGCAGCCCCATGACGGAGCGGACGAGGGTGGTCTTGCCCATCCCGCTGCGGCCCAGCAGCGCCACCACCTCGCCGTCCCGCACCGTCAGCGACACGCCGTGCAGCACGTGCGCCGCGCCGTGGAAGCTGTGCAGCCGTCCGACCTCAAGCAATCCGGACCTCAAGCATCCCGGCGCGCCTTGCCCAGGTAAACCTCCTGGATCAGTGGGTCGCCGCGTATGGCGTCCGGCGCGGCCTCCTCCAGCAGGCGGCCGCTGTCCAGGCAGGTGACCCACTCAACCAGGCTCAGCACCAGCCGCCGGGCCCTCGGCGCGGGTGCGCCAGAACGGGTTGGCGCGTATCTCGTCTGCGTCGCGGTAGCCGGTTACGAGGTGGATGACCGGGATGCCGGCGGTGCGGCACTAGCCGAACAGGCGGGCGTTGGCGGCGATCACTCGGGCGGCGCCGTCCGGGGACATGGGCATGGTGGCGACAGCCATGTCCAGATGGCCGCGGTGCAGGTTTATTGCGACGACGGCCGCCTTTGGATGGTCCAGGCCCAGGTTTATTGGCTGCTCCGGTCAGGTAAGGGGAAAACTCCGGCTTGGCTGGAGAGAGCAGGCCGGACTGCGGGCAGGATTGGATGCAAAAGCGGGCGCGTCAATCGGCGTCTTGCCACTGGGTTGGGAGTGGGGGGCGGGACTAGGCAGCCTGAATTCAGACGGCATTCACGGTCCGCCCTGATGAGGGAGACGTTGCGGCGGCCAGGCGGAACCGGCGCAGCCGGCGCTGGGTGCTGCCGCCGCGATGGCTGCGGTATCTGGTCGCCTGCTGTGCAGCTCCTATTATTCTCATGCCGTTCGGGTGCAGGGCCGATGACTTGCTTGCCCACCTACGCCGGAAGGCTATGATCCGTATCCCTCTAAGCGGCGGCGCTAGCCAAGCTGATGGTTGGTAGGCGGCTAAAGCCGGCCACGTCCGGGATAGCACGCACACGCCAGTAATGCCAAAGACCAGACACCAGATACAACAGAGGCGAGAGATTTCGCGAGGCCGGCAAGAGAACCGTCTTTTAAACTAAAGCGCGAGTCTGAATGAATTTCTCTATACGCTCGGCGATAGTGGGCCAGTCGTAAAGAATTGCCCTATTTGACGCATTATTGCTCATCTGAGACCAAAGCATGTCGTCGTCGAGGAGAGATTGCAGGCCAGCAGCTAAGGCGTCTGGAGTGGCCGCGGTACATAGGCCCTCAATCCCATCACGTACTATAGCGCCCACAGCATTATCAGCCGACTCGCAAATGACAACCGGACGGCCGAGGGCTAGCGCCTCAAGAGGAAATAAACCAAAGCCTTCGCGTGCCGAAGGCTGAACTGCAATACGTGCCCCAGCCAACAAGCGCCACATGTCCATAATTTCAGGAAGTCGGCCATAGAAGACTACATGGTCCATAATACCAAGAGATGCGGCCAAAGCTTCCAAACGTGGACGATCCGGACCATCGCCAACGATGCCGAGCAGCCAGGGGCTACGCATGAGATTTGTCTCGCCTGCTGCGCCGTGACGTAAGATGACGCACCCTCGCGATGGCGGGGGAGCGGAGCATGTCGATCGAGAAGCTGGGCCAGTATCTTGTTGCGGTCGAGGA
>JAABUK010001539.1_pt1 | contig 43419 bp, 52 predicted proteins | sample 5559141 | NCBI WGS metagenome assembly JAABUK01 (sample SAMN10711869, study PRJNA513367) | rock metagenome | isolation source: Antarctica rocks | place: Antarctica: Victoria Land, Pudding Butte nord | collected 2016-01-03 | reverse complement strand
TGTGGAATGGGAGGAGGGCGGTGTTTGAGTGGACTGGGAGGAGGGCGGTGTTTGCTAGGTGGAGGGAGGCGAGGAGGAGGGTGAGTGGTGGCAGCTGCATTGAGGCGACCTGGTCATTTCGTGAAAAGTATTTGGAGCATTGTGGTGGTGAGATGGAGTAATGATGAGAGTTTCTGACAGCTGCGGAACTGCCGACAGGCGACTGGTAGCGAAGATTGTAGTATTGTGATAGTGGCGACCAAACCACGCTTAGTGCATTTATCTGATCCGGTTTGATCTTCGACTTGGGAGGCTAACCAGACGAAGTTGTCGGAGTCATTATCAGGTGATATCCGCCGGTTGTGAGCCTTACGATAGGACAGCTTCACGTAGACACGTCGTCATTCCTTCTTTCTTTAACCGTCTCTTCTTGGCTCTCCTCATGATGTGCGGTGAAGGTGTCACTAAGTATCATGCGTGGGGTGTCGCACTCAACGGAAACGCTGAGCGTTTCAGTCTCTGAGGTCGACGAACCATGTTTACTGAGGTATATGCACCTCCGGTCGGCATCTAATCCAAAACGTAGCCCACACTTCCATCAAGAGACTCTCATCATCAACTTTTTCCCTGATGACAACTTTTCACTGCAAGGATGACTGTAAACACCATTACATCTTTAAAGGTACCCAAATTGCAGTTGCGGGCCGCGTCAAGTTTTATCGCTCCAGCGCAAGGCGATACCCTTGGCCGCCATGGTCCGATTCTGGTAGCCGACGCAGGTGTATGCGATCAGCACTGCGCGTTGTTGTGATCTGTTCTTCATACAACGCACCATCGTTGGCTATCGGACGTCCTCTTGCCTTGGTAGCCATAGTTCCTTACAGGTTTAGGCTCATATTGATTTGATCAGCCCAAGCTGATTGAGAGCGCGCGGCGATATATTGTCGTGAGGATTACCGAAACCGTGTGCCCACACATGGGAAATAGCCACTTAAGGAAGATCTGACTGTGACGAGTATCATTCGACGGAGATCTCAGCACCTCAGCTAGTGTATCGCCGGGTATGATTCGTAAAAGGGAAGCTGTCCTCTCCGTACAATGCCCAATGAGATACTACACCACTTGTATCAGTCCTCAATGATTGACAGTCACATTTTTCCTCGATGCGCCGAGTCTGGTAGTCCTTAAGTAGACCTTGGTATGCAGTGCATGGCGGACCGGTTTGGCTTTGGTGATTATTAACAAACCATAATCCGCCAGAGTACGTGAAGTGGTAAAGCGTCTGCAAGGATATGACGCCCCTAAGAGTCGGCTTGATCAGACTTGCGCAGAGACCAGAATGCAGCATCTGTTCCTCACAGTAGGATCATTCGATCAAGAAGATCCATGTGGAAGGGCACTTGTTATGGCTGTTGGGGTGTTCTTTTCAAGAGGCTCAATTGGCACCATGCGCAAACAATGTTCTAGACGGTGCCAGTGAAAGCTTTATGCGTGGAAGAAAGTACAGACAAGGAGAGTATAGAACAGCAAAGACGAGGCTTAAGCATTCAGAAACATGCTCATGTCTTGCCCAAGAATCGAAAGCCCCACCTTGTATCAGCAACCCGTTGGGGTAGCATTTCCGCTACCTTCAAGGTTGAGAACATTTTCGTCGAGCCCTCTCCAGCATTGGCCGTACGAACGAAATAAGCGTGCCTGCATTGTTGACCCAAGAATTTACCTATGAGATCGAAAAAAGAGCCAGGTTTGAAAGAGTACGTCGATCTCGTGCTTTGGTGTCGGATGATTCTGCTCGCGCTGTCTGTATTACGAACCACCAGGAACGTTACCATCCAAGGGTAAGGCATGATGAGCTCCTACTCTGGTAGGGTACGTAATATCGTCGCCTTCGTACTCTTCCCCACATACATAGGCCACAGTCTCATGGTCCTTGTGAACACCATGCTGTGATTAGGGAAGGTGTTCCATGACGCGAATGCAGCTCTGGGCCAAGCAGTCTTACCATGACCGCGACTATATGAGAAGGTCCACCGATGCAGAATTTGATCAAACTTGCCAATGCAGATTGTGGAAGATGAAGGTCCCTTCACAACGTGAGGTTGTTATTGCATGTGGAATGTTCTCGAGCCAGTTTTCAAAGCAGCCATCACGACTCAGTCCAATGAGGGCAAGTGACAGCCTGTGGGCGTGCAAATGAACACCGCCAGGTTGAGTAGCCATGCACCATAGCAGCCGACTTGTATGCAGGAATCTTGTGCCAGAGTTGATATCGGACGCCCCTATTTTCTCGCCATGATCTACGCTTGAAGAACGGCGTTCTATTTGTCTCGGCCAATCAGAGCAGATGAGTAAGTGTCGATCGTTCGGGCTTCTTCTGTGGCGAAATAAAGTACCTCTATCTAGATCTCTGGCCTTTCTGCATGCAGGCAGCCTTGACAATTTCCAAGGATGATTCGTCAAGATAGATCTTGGGCCCAGCTACCCGCTACGGGCGCTACCTATACCCCGCAGCGGCCCCATGCCCATAAGCGTAATTTGGTGCCCGGAAAGCCTAGATAGGTGCATCTCTTGGGCCGAATTTAGTCGTCCTGGCACAAGAGCTAGAGAGCTAGGCAACCTTTGTGCCTTGTTGATCCATTACTAACCGTTATTCATCAACCAGCAGAACGTCTCACAATGCAGATGCCGACAATGATTGGCGACTCTGGCCCCCGCACTTCCCTACGATCCTCCCCTCAATTCGCTTCAGATCACCGTTTCAAGCTTTTGACGGCCGCTCCTCCGTTCCAACCCCGCAAATCATTGGATGGCTTCAACCTCGGTACCTTACGGAGACACCTGTCAACCTTACTCTCTCGCTTTCTGCATGCAGGACTTCCGCCGGTGGGGAATATATAGAAATTGTGCACAGTGGCTACAAAATGGATGGTGGCTTGCTTCCACACCCATCATTGCCTTTCACGTACGCACTTTCGAGACGGCAAGTCATGCATTGGCTTGACACATGGAGCCGCTCCTCTCCCTCATTTGGCAAAAGGACCGTACTCTCTTCTTGGCTTCTACGCGGTGTATATGCAAGAAGTGCATATATATACATATCCCCCTCTGCTCTTCATGTCCCGTCCGATGTTCGATTTCCATCGTCTTCCCCCTTGTATATTATATTCGTCAAAGTTGTTGGATATTAAACTCCCCTACCTATCATGGCTCTGTCTTTCATATTCAAGCTAGCTGCGACTGCGCTACTCTCCAGCTCCCCAATCCTCGCAAATCCAATTGAGTCTAGATGTCAGAATCCCATCCATTCACACAACATCGTCCTTCCACTGACACCATGAACGAATAGCCGTTGACTCTGGCACCTTCGCGAACCTTCAATTCTTCGAGCAATTCGCGGCCGCAGCCTACTGTCCAAGCAACAACAACGTCCCCAACGGCGGCACCAAGTTGATCTGCCCCACCAGTAACAATTGCCCTCTTGTCGAAGCCGACAATGTGACTACCGTGTACGAGTTTGAAAAGTACGCTTTCCCCCTTTACTGGACTCTTATCGTCTCCATTAGCTACTCAGATCGTTGCTAACATGGTTTTTTCCCAGCTCCCTTGTCACAGACGTAACCGGCTACATCGCCCTTGACCACACCCGCTCCCTGACCGTCCTCGCCTTCCGCGGTTCCAAATCAGTTCGCAACTACCTTACCGACGCCGATTTTCCCTCTGTCCCTACAGACATCTGTCCAGGCTGCACTGTCGATCAAGGCTTCTACAATAGCTGGCTGGAAGCACGTACTGGCGTCCTAGCCGTCCTGAAGACTACAGCAGCGGCAAACCCATCCTACAAAGTCGTCATAGTGGGCCATAGCCTCGGCGGCGCCATTGCAGCCATCGCGGCCGCTGAGCTACGCAATGCAGGGACATCAAGCGATTTGTACACCTATGGGCAACCAAGGATTGGCGGTTTGACCGTGAGCAATTACATCACGAATCAGAACCTCGGAGGGAACTTCAGGGTCACACATTACGATGACCCGGTGCCAAGACTGCCACCTCTCGTCCTCGGCTTTGTTCATATTAGCCCTGAGTACTACATAAACACTGGCAATGGCGTCGTCGTGACGCCTAATGATATCACAAAGCTTACAGGCTCGATCAATTATTCTGGGAATACAGGGAACCTTGGGAACGGAGTTGACCTTGCAGTAAGTCATCTTCCCCGGAGTCCTCTCCTTCCGCAGACAATCCAGACATCGAGTGGTCGCGGAAGCATTACACTTCTTAACCTCTGCATATGGCTCCGATCGATCTCACAAATAACCTGCTGACTCCCATTTCCGTAGGCGCACGGATGGTACTTCAACAACATTGCCGCTTGTGACACGAGCAACAGCTTGGAGATTTTCAAGTGATCCGTGCAGGCGTGAAGGTAGCGGTACGGCAAGGGGAAATGGCGTTTTGAGGCGCTGATGTGATGACTAATGTAATAACAATGATATATTGCCATTGTTGATGATCGAGAAGCTAGCATGTGATATATCTGTGTATTCAAATAAGCATTTCTTGCCCTATGAATATAGGATTCATCGAGCGTACTAGCTCTCATATCACCTAAGCATCTGAACCACCAGGCAAGAATTTAAGTGCACTTTAAAAAATTCTGTCTATTCGATTCAGGCTTTCATCTGTGTGTCACCAACCCTTCAATATCACATAAGACCGTAGCATCATTCATCATCCCTAATGGTACAACATAGACTATAAATCCAAACATCCCTTCAACACTAAATCCCATCACCATCAGCGGTACCCATCTCATGCTAAAGTTCTGGTCACAGTGTATGTAATATATATAATATCTGAAGAGAAGAATACCTACTTATTATAATTAATCTATCTATGATGAATGAGGTTAACAAATATGTTTGGGATGGAAGCTTTGCGGTTGTGGAGCTGTGTTTGGTGGTATGGGGTTTTGGGGGTGTCCGTTGATTAGGTTTCGGAGGGGGGAGTGGGTCGTTGTGGGTTTTGGGTAGATTCGGGGGAGATGGTACGGTTTTGGGTAGGAGTTGGGGTTTTGGGGGAATGGGGTAGGTAGGCATGGGACTGCTTTTGGAGTCTTTGCGGAGGGTTGGAGTGAGGGTTGGAGTGATTTAGAAGGGAGGATGTTTTTGGTTAGTTGCACACTTGAGATGTGGGGCAAGTGTTATGGTGATGTGAATGGATTTGCATTGGCGGCAACTAAGGATATTTATCTTCACACCAGGAGCAATTCGCAACCCGAATCTGCTTCCTTAGTATCACGCCCGCGTGTTACGCTGTGACTGTCACATCGCTAAGGCTGTTTAGTCGAGGTTGAAAAGGGCCAAGCACGATTCGAAATCAGCTTCAGCAGTAGCCACAGCTCCGGGAACAAAAGCGGCGTCCTCCTAGGCGTCCAGCCCTCCTCAAACGGTAGCCTCTCGTCCTCAAACATCGCCTTCACATATGCAATCGGAATGCTGTAAGAGAGCCCTTTACCAAAGATGCCCTGAAAAGCTCCAATTTCACCACACGCCAGTTGGTGCTTGGCGGGATCAAAGTCCAATTGGGCATTATCCCGCTTCTGCTGATCATATCGTTCCCTGCGGAAGCGACCTATATCACTGGATGTGAAGGCATGGCCGTTTGCTGGGCATGCGAGGAAGGCTTGGAGGAGCTGCGGCTGGAGTATGATGCAGTTGCCCAGTTCTCGGTCCTGACGCGTGATGGAGACGTCATGTTCGACGGCGTGCGGGCGTCCAATCTGGTTTAGGTTGAGCACAGGCGTGCCATTAGAGTTGATCTCGTCGGCGTCGCGGAGGCCGAGGCGAGAAGTGCTGCTGCCGGCTGGGGGGTCGTCGGCGTGGACTTTGAAGGCGCCGCCGACGAGGAAGGAGGTCGTGTCGGGGCCGAAGCCGAGATAGCGGAAGGCGGCTGATAGTTGGGCGGATGTCATGTCGCGGCCGTCGCGAGGGATGTATCCGTGGTTTGCGAGGGCGTTTAGGACGGGGCAGGGTGTTCGGAGGGCGCCTGGTGGAGCTGGCTTGTATACGCCCATCTGGTTGTCTGTGTCCGCCATGTTCAAGATGGTGGGTTGGCGGGGAGGATCTGGGTCGCTGGATGTTGGTTTGAGGTGGGGATAACAGTGGTAGGTGACTGTAATGAGTGTCAGAGGAGTACGGAATATTTCAAATGATCGAGGACAAGAGATTGTAGACATTGCCTGGGGAATGCAGATTTCGATTGGGAGATGCAAACTTACTCTTTAGCACACTCCTGTATGAATGTAGACTCAATTTTAGCTCGAATCGGAGACTAGCGAATATATGTAGATGATGTAGGTATCTTAGCAATGTGCGCGTCGCGAGGTTGGGTTTAACGGAGAATATTTCGGTCAGGCAACTGCGACCCCCCCCCTCAACGTGAAGCTCTTTCTCAACCTGTTCTGTCGACGGTCATGCTTTGGCGTGGAACAAGTAAGTGCACATTCCGCCAAGTCTTCCATTTCCTACAGCATAGTCTATTTCTTATCACAAGAGAGAAAAATAGCGATCCTATATTGAAATTGAAAGAATGATATCGCAGAGTCCCGACTGTCCATAAAAAGCCATCAGCTCTTGCGCGAGTCCTCAAATTGCTCCTGGTGAGTGATGCCCGAGTGCTGAAAAGGTGATTGTCCCCACGTCCGAAGCTATTTTCCTTCTACATTTTCCAAATTTGTCCACTTACAAGTGCTCAGTTCTTTTTATGACTTCCGAATACATTCGTTCATGTTTATAGACTCCTCAGCTATGAAAAAAGCATATGACTCAAAGTACAACATACCATGATAAACGTTTACTGCACCGCGTCGCGCCATGAAGGACAGCCTACTGGATAATCTTCAATACATGATCGGCAAGTCACGGGAACTTGTCAATGCTTCGTCGAATTAAAGTTGGGTAAGTTACGTCTGCAAATCTCGTGGCTTTGTTTAATGGGATCACTGCTGCCAACTAGATGAGGGTGCCATTGAGGCATACCCATCGGGCAAATGAACAACTGAGCCTTTCTGCGACATCGTCCGGTTGGGATGTATATTCCGACGGAAATATCTCGCACGGCTATGCAAGTCTGACCGGAGTTCCATCATGGACACCTTGCAAATGGTAAGGGTGTGCGCTCCGGCGAGAGAGCGACATCTGCGCCGGAGGTAATGGTGGCTGATATTACTAGAGGTAGGACTCTGTCCTCTCCAGAAGTAGCCCGCATCCCTGCATCCGTGAGAGCGGAGAAATCAAGCCAAATTTCGTCGCGCCGATTGCCTGTTAGAGTTCTTTTCATCTACAAAATCCATCATAACAACCAAATTACCCAGGGAAACGATCAAGGATTAATCTTTGGCATCTAGCCCTAGACTTCGCTTAGCCTCTGTATACATAATGAGATGTCGGTTCATTTGGAGCGCCTGAAACCTGATGTGGTGGATGTTCCCACTCTGGGGCTGAGTCTTTTAGCTTGATCCTCACCGCTCGAATTTCCGACGTCTACTCATCCTGCGTGGGAACATCCAGGAACTCGAACAAGCATGAGGTGATCTCAGTAGACAATTATCATGATGAACCACATCAACCAATTCTACCAGCAGCAGCAGCAGCATTCGCCGCTGCTGCCGCGACGAGCGACCGAACCCGTCACTTTGGCCCCCACGGCTTCCATGATAGATCCGAACCTCGAAAGCCATCGAGTACAACAACATACTCAATTATCTCCTAGCTATGCCAGAATTCAAATGCAGCATAACGCAGCTGCAATTCAGGGCCAGAACAATGGATACCCTACTCCCATCCATAGCAATAATACCCACAGCAACATTGCTCCAGCAGAGCGAACTCTCCCATCTACTGCAGTCAACGACAGCTCGATAGAAGATGCCTACGTACAGTTTATTTTGTTTTGCAATCCGTCTGTTCCTATTGATGTCGACACTACGGAATTGAGAAAAATATTCCAAGCTCCACCAAAGAGCGACGGCAAAAGCTTTAGCCCTTTCACACTATTCGATTTGATCAGGAGATTGGAGGTACAGGATATCAAAACGTGGACCCAGCTGGTTATTGAGTTGGGAGTTGAGAAACCGGATGCGGCCAAGAATCAGAGCTCGCAGAAGGTGCAGCAGTATGCTGTCAGGCTAAAAGTAAATACCCCCTTCCACTCCATCTTTTGCTGTACTCAAGTCATCATTCTCTATTGGGGAAAACTTTCCATACTTCATTTGAGGAGAAACTTCTACTGATCAAAAGCCTTCACCTTGATCCTTCACTCATCTCCACTCACGCACAAAGAGAACGTGAGGCCGGCATTCTACAAAATATACCCACGTTCCCCTGCACCTCCATCCTTCTCGTAACATCATCCCCGTCTAGCGTCTTCGGCATCCATCTTCGCGATCGTCTACATAATGATTCTACTACACCTCGACCACCATACTACCTCATTATTACTGGATAATCCCGCGCTGCCCATGATTCGGCTTGCCAGATGGTATATGTACACTGTCTCTGCCTTTCAATCCAATCAGCAATCGTCTCCAAGTGCCACTTTACCAATAGCCCCTGCGGACATTCTGACTAGAAAATCAAAGACCGCACGTTACGTTCCTTGTGATACGATATTTCTTTGATATTTCCATCCACCATCACGTCAAAAATCATCAGCATCCTCTTGTCATATCGTTACAAGTACTTTACGTCTCACCATTATTTGTTTGTACACTACGCTCATTTTATGCCTCAGCAGACTCTTCCATGCGGCAAAGTGCGTGCTGACTTGGTGACGATAGCGATGGCTTAAAGTCACTCATGTCGACGCCTTCTTCAAGTATCTCCAAGGTAATACTAGCGAATACATTACGGAGAGACCTGCATCAGACGAGTCTCTAGCCACCACCGTTCGTGACACGATTCCTGCAGAAGAAGATCTGGCAATTCGAGCGCTCCTCCCTGAGTGGAGACCGAAACGTGGACGACGAAAAGCCGAAGACATCGAGGCTGAAACTGAAGCCAATGCCGCCAATAAGAAACAGAACACCCGCTCCAGCAGCGCCGATTTCTCTAGCATGTTCGAAGACCAATACTCGGCAGCCCCAAATAGTGCAATGCCTTGGAGCACACAACCAAGTCAAACCGATGTGTGGTCAGCAGCCCAGGTTGCTCTCGCTCCGGCACCGAAGACACCAAGCACTGGGCAAACTTCGACGCCGAACCAACTCAGTGCTCAAATTGGAGCCCAGCAGATGCGATGGCGCTTCAATAATATCGAGACCCCTTCTTCACCGTACCCTCAATCTACAACCATACCCAGACATGCATTCTCCGCTAGTCCCGCATTCGATGAGCCCGCTTCCGCTCACCCTTCTACTACACCTACAATAAGCAAATCGCCATCACGAATACGAAAGAGACACGGACCCGCAGTGTCAAGCGCTTGGCCGTCCAATAGCAATACCTCGACTGGCAAATTACGAGGCAGACCTCCAAGCAACCGTTCAGTTCAAGATGGTCCTTATTCGACATTCCCAGCAAACCCAGATCCAAAAGCAACTCCAAGCATAAGCGTAGGAACACCAACGCAAGGAAGCCCCGACCCAAGTCGAGAGAACACCCCAGCCGCTCAGCCTTTGATCCAATACGTTCAGCCACCCACTCTCGCGGACCCAACAATACTTCCAAAGCGGTCGAAACTTCAGCTTCAAGTACCCGAACACTCTGGTGGTCCTGTAAGGCTGGCAACGCCGCCAACAGTACTGATTAATGGCGAGAGTAGCCGTCAATCAAGTCATAATCATGAGCGGAGATCGTCTGCTGATTTTTTCAATCAGTTAGATGAGGGATCGGAAGAAGATGCGGTTGAAGATGCAGATGAGGAAGAGCATAATGTGGATTGGAAGAAGAGAGCACTGACTTTGAAGCGGAAATTGATGGAGAAGGAGAAAGAGTTGCGAGCGATGAAGAGGAGAGTACTCGACGCCGTCATGTGAAAAGGGTATTTGCCGGCCATGCTTTGGCTTTTATTTTACGTTGGATGCATGACTTAGGACATCAACAACTTTGAGAAAGCTGCTCTACTCTCGTGCGTTTCCTCGACTCGACGATTTGGACCGTGAATTCTTTTGTTGGTGTAGGTCTCCTCTGGTATTCTCTATTTGTATGGTTTCCCACTACCGCCCTCCATCTGTCCTATAACGACGTGTCAGCTCCCGTACCTCGTCAACGTACACTCTCTTCGGTTATTGGGCGCCAGACCTGTTCTTACACGATCCAAGCTGTAGATTTGTTATATTGGATCTACAACATGGATACACGGCTTCAAATTGGTCTATCAAGAGATACATACAAGCCATATGTGACCACATGGCGTTCAGGCCTTGACATCGAGCAGGACAATAGCAGCAGTCGCCACAGCAGGGCTATAGGCTAGGAGCGAAACACCAAGGATCACACATACTCGTACCCAGCACAAGTGAGTTCGCTCGCTCAGTAGCGGCGGGAGAAGCCACCAATCCACTGACCAGGATCTGGCCTGTTTCAACAGAATTTCGCTTAGCCTCGCGACGTACATGTGGTTGGTACGAGTACAGAACGATATAAGGCTTCAAGCTTCAATTTAGATGTCTATCAAGAGCTTTACGGGCTACGGACTCGACCGCATGTCGTTAAGCCTTGCCACCTCATGTTAGGAGAGAATCTTCTACAGTTCGTGGCTCATTATTGTAGCGTCTGGCCAACGGCTTCGCATATCGCTGTACATTTGATAAGAGCCTTGCTTGTTGATTCTTTGTGAAAAGAGCGCTGACTGCGAAAATCCAACATCTGGACCAACAGGCTAGTTATCCACAGCCAAGCAGATCCTCTTCAGAAAGGGCCGGCTTGTGCTTGCCGTTTACGTTCTCACGGTTCTCGGTCCCCAAAAGCTTGATGGCCATTTCCTGCGTCGACGAATTTGGCGACAGGATCTTCTTTGCTGAGCCATGCCATTGAGACCTTCGTTTTCTCTATTGTGAGCACACACTACGTGTAGTGGTAATCTAGGAATGGTGTGCTCAGCCATGTCTAACTTTAGCTCTGATTCCTATGAAGGCGCCTTCCAGTCCATGGTATACCAAGGCACTGTTGAAATTCGGCTGAATCAGCCAAATCCTAGTGCCTTGGCAGTCATGTAAAAGTCTACGTCTTGGAACGTGTCTTCCTAAACAATCAATCAATCATTCATAATTCTAACAGGCACGACGGCTAAGAGTACGGGCTCTTTTTATTTGGGGAGGGAATTGGATGAGGAAGGGAAGAGGAGGGTAGAGTAGAGCATTAGAAGCCAGAGGTGGTAAGTTCAGCTCATTCCCTACGCAGGCGCATGGTATCATTGGTCGAAGATCCTGCTTAGCGTTGACAAGAAACGTGAAATATATTGCTACTTCCCAGAGATTTTGAATGGAAATCGCAATCTCTGGCTTATGTCGGTAACGCTGCTATATCTTACATCTCCAACAGGCTCCGCCCTCAGTGGTGTACGAGTCCACTCTCAAGTCCGCTCTCATTCTTGAGATCAGTGTCTGTTCTCTTGACCCATCAAACCATTGAACCTTAAGAGAACCCAATGGTTGGTAGAAACCCATTGCAATACCTTAATCATCATGGTGGCGTTACGAATGGATGCACTCCGTACCGGCGCAGTCGCGGAGAGCAGTCCAAATGTTACGGAATCCACCATTCGTGATCCACACATAGGGGAGTGTATTCGAAATCCACAAGTACTCGCCACCGCGGAAGGTCCCAGTATTCCACACTGCCACGTTATTTTGGTATATGACGAGATTCCCGTCGGTTTGAAAGACAAGCTCGCATGATATCTTCGTGCAGTCGACGCCGCCCTGTTCAATCATGAACGCTATCAGTTACGACTCGATCGACCTTGTAGGCAAAGCACGGTAGATGTCACAAATTCATACCGTGTGACTGTGCCAAACGGCATCGGCGGTATTCACGGTGCCGTGGAGATAAACGACGAAGTTGCCGTCGTACTGGAAGTAGAAATTCAAGCCGTTATCGAGGCTGCTGAAGGGTTTCTCGGAGGGCTCGACATGGAACTCATTCTCGTTTGTCCAGTGTTGCAAATAATCGCCGAAAACAGGAACGGCCAAGGCAAGAAGGAAGATGGATTTGAGAAACATGTTTCAGGTATGTATTTCGGGGAGTGGATGTTGACTGCGTTTGCGATTTGGATTGAGGAAACAAACAGGAATCCCACGAGTCCCAAACACCCATTATATACTCGATCTTCTCAGTGCCAGGCTGGCGTCACTACGCTATAATCGGAATTCTTTGACGAGAGAGAAATGAGCCGTTGGGGTCCACAAAGACTCTACAGGGATTCACAGAATGATTTCGCACCCACCAGGCTGCGAACTCCTCAGCGAGCATCTAGAAGCTGTTTCTGGTAGCGAAGTATTACAGCTATACCCCTAATTTATCCCCCAACACAGGTCACCATACTAGGTCTAGCTGCATCCGCAGATCGAGATACCCGCCCGACTAGCCCAGGGACGCCCACTAGCGGCCCCGGCGGCCCGATCAGCTGAGGGCGATTCCCAGCCCGATAGGGCCCAGCCATGCATCTAGGGCCGTGCAGGGGCCGCTGAAAGTATCTATGCTTCGGGGCCTTCTGAGATACCCAACGACTGTCGTTCGAGAGGAATACCTCAAAGCGGCCCCCAACACCACAAATCCATGATACCTGAAAGTGGTCAATATAGCCGAATCTATCCGGCACGACGTGCTGCTCTTGGACGGGGGCTACGGCCGCCCCCCGAGCCTGCCACCTCGATCGTTGAATCGTTGACCCCTAGGGCCATAGCGGTTCCGGGTTTCTGATAGTGGAAACACCTTCGAGCAATCGTTGATCAGACAATGATGCAGGCAAACAGTAGGGCTAGAGGTGGGCACATGATATTCAACGTCGCACCTGCACGTGGCCTGTAGGCTTAAACATTGTTTCAGCCTTACTTGCAGGTACAATACATTATGCACCTAGATTGCGTGGGCCGTCCGGCACTTGGGACCGTTGATTGCAATCTCGTCGATCTCAGGCACAGCACACCCACCACCCCAAGCATCCTGCCCTACAATCCCTGTCCATCTACCAATCCCTCCCAAATCACTCCTCGCTTTGAGTGCCAGCCGTCTTGCAAAGCAGGTAAGGTGTGGACAGATACTTACATTCAAGGTGTTTTGCTTCGGCACGTATCGCTCCGACTTACATTATATGGAGGCAGTATGTAAGGGCCAATGGAGGAAAACCCTCAAGCATGCGGTAGAACGGCTGAACGTTTAAGCCATGCCAAGCATAGGGCTGAGGCAGATACCTAGCAGACCTCCAAAACTTTAGGGTAATATTGTGATTACACCCCCTTTGCCTACAATTACACCCCCCATTAGCCTATAGTTATACCCCCATTAGCATATAGTTATACCCCCCCTAATTAGGTTAGCGGTAACGTCGTTAGGGTAACGCCCTACGCGCAGTAATAATCTCTATATATTAGAATCTACCTACCTTTTCCTAACTACACTTATACCACTAATACTATACCTATTACTCTAGAACTACCGCTAAATAGCCTTATAGATACCTCTCCTAAGGCTATAAAAGCCTAGATTAATAAGTATACTAAATTATATAGCTACGTAGTTAGAATCTAGTAAATTAAGCTTAATAAAAAGGGAGTTAAGCGAAAAGCCTAGTTCTTTTATAGTTATAAGGGTAAAGAGAAGGGGCCTTAGGGGTAGAAGAGGTTATATACTACCTCTTAAATAATTAACTATCTATTTAAGGTAATAGTAATATATAATCGCGTTACTAATATATAGATTCTTAAGGTAGAAAACCTAGCCTATAGTTATATTAGTATGAAGTAAGTCGGCTATTAAGCCTATAGAGTTATTCTAATAATACTAGATATAAGAGACTAAATCTAAAGATAGATACTTATTAATAATACGCCTACTTAGATTATTACCTCTTTATATCTTAGTTATAATAAGGATAATCCTATCTTTAAGGTTCAAGACGTCTATAATATTAGGGCCTATATAAGAAAAGTCTATCTAGGCCTACTTACGCCTATCTAAGCGTTACTTTAATAGCTATATAAGGGGGAGGATTAGTATATAAAATACCTAAAAGATTATAAGGAGTAAGTTATATACCTCTTCTTCTTAAGGACTTCCTACTATAAAATACTATAGCTAAACTAGGAAGTACTTATTATAAACTACACCTATAAAATAAATAAGTATAAGATCCTCCTCCTTATTATTACTAGTACTACCTCTATTAATATATTATTCTTTACTACTTTTTACTTCCTAGAAAAGGAGGAAACTAAAGACTATATATAGGCCCTCTAGTAATATCGCGATATATATATCTTCTTAGATATCCTAAATCTAGTTATTAATATTATAGATTATAAAGTAGCCCTTATACTAGCGTATTATACTATCTTTCCTTGATCGCGGTATATACTTTATATCTAGTATATTAATAAGGATATTCTAGTCTATTATAAGGTAAAATTTAGAATAAAAGAAGACTAGGAAGAGTTTAAAGTCACTTAGTAAGTAGTTATTTACGCGTATATAGTTATAAATTTCATAGTTACTTAGGATACTTTATAGGATATATATAGTAAGTATAATCACACTATTTATATCTATTTAAAGAGGTATTAGATTAATCTATATAAGAGGAAATTTATTAGGATGTATACTAATTAGATCTTCTACTTCCTAAATACCGCGAGTTCTAAAAGTAAAAGTGAATATATAGTATTAAAGAGAGAACTATACTTCTTAATAGGTTAGTACTAAGATACCTTACTTAAGTTTATACTATACTAGCTAATAAATTTATATAGGTAATCTTAAGGCTATTATTAAAAAGATTAGGACTCTCCTTAATTAATAGAAGGTAAAGTATAAAGGTAATATAGAAATAGTAAAGATACGGATACCTTATAAGGTTAAAATACTAATATTTTATAATATTATTACTCACGTCTCCCCTTTTACCCTTAGACTTATACTAAAGTAGTAGGAGAAGATATAGGCCGTCGTACTTAATTAGTATACTAATATCTTCACTATAACATTAGGACTTCTATATACCTATATCATTAGTCGTCGTATAGCTAAGTCTACTAATAATAGTCCTAGTATTCTTAGACTTCGTAATATCTACCCTTATTAGTAGTTTAAAAAGCCTATATCTTATTTAACGCGATAATATCTTAATAAACTAGAAGATAATAATAACCTTAATTCCCTCCTTAATATATAAGAGCCTACTATTACTTAGACTAAAGGTAGACCTTATAGTTAATAGGAGCTACCTATACGCGTAGATATAGCTATATAATAATTAACCTAATAAGACTCCTCCTATTTTAAACTTATTAAGTAATACCTCTCTTACTAGGGCTCTAAAAACCCGTCCTCCTAAGTTAGTATATTAAGCCTTCGTGGCGTAAGAGGTAAAGCTTATATACCTATACGTAGAGGTCAGTTAGCGAACCTTATAGACTAGGTAGCTAAAGAAGAGATAGGAGCTAATATACTTAGGACTTCGCTATAAGAAGACGTACTAACGGTAATAATAAGGGGGCGCGGTACTAGTAGGGGCCTTCCTACCCTACTAGCGCGATAATAAGGTACTCCTCTACCTAGGATAATTACCCCTACTACTTTACCTATAATATACGCTCTATCTACGCTAATAATATCCTATCCTAGGGCGGCTATTAGGCTAACCCTAAGGCTATTAGGGCGAGGATATAGCACGTCCTTAGTACTAGCGGCGAGGAGTATAAGAGGCTATAAAGGTATATATAATCCTAATATATAATAGCTAGATAGAGGGAGAAAGTATAGATATTAGGTAGTAAGCTTAGTAGTAGAGTCTCTATAAAATATTATAACTAGGGATTATAACGGTATATAGATTCTAGCTAATTAGAATACGCGCTAGTTAGAAAATATTTATCTATAAAGACTATAGCTATAGCTTATTTAAGGCCTATTAGAAATCTATAGATAATTATTCTAGTATAGAGTAATCGCGTTAGGAGAAGCTATTAAAGTTTTAGTAGCGAGTTCTTTATAGGGTGTTACCCCGACGACGTTACCGCTAACCCCATTAGGGGGGATATAACTATAGGCTAATGGGGCTGTAACTATAGGCTAATGGGGGGTGTAATTGTAGGTAAAGGGGGTGTAATCACAATACTACCTAAACTTTATGGTCATTGCGTACGACCTTCCATTCACCCACATGCCGCGCTTTTACTCAAACCCAAAGGTCTAGAACCATCTTGGGGGCCACAAACCCATCACGCAGGACTAATCCATCAGGACTCAATAAGCATCAGGACTCAAGTAGACGCTAGTTGAAATCTTACATACCTTATCGGTCTCAAAGCGAGCTTCATAGCCGCATTTGAAAGGGTTTCCCCGCAAGGTCTGCAGCATCGACAATAACCTCAATGGTCTTGAGTGCGTCATGGTGGAGACCCGTTCTCCCAAGGTGTCCCATTGCTAGAGTCAGCCGACTTTTCTCGTATGACAGAAGCTCTACCTCTTGGCTGCTTGATCTTCCCAGCTTAGAAACCGGGAACTTGCTACAAGCCTTGGACAGATCTTGTTCGAGTCCATAGACTGTCGCGGAACAGTTGCGAATGTCTTCAGCCACGCGCTTCTGTGATGCAGTCTGGCATAATTCTCTTCCGTTACGCGCCCTCAGGCACGTCGCAAAAGCGAAAATGAGAGGCCATCCCGTCAGGCTCGCAGAGACCGTTGGAGCGTGCCCATAGGCCGTTTCACGGGATTTTGTACCATAATGATCCAGCCTCGGGTGTTCTGTGTTCCTACGCTCATCTATACGCACAATCTGTGCCCGGACGAAGCGCTCTGCTTCATTTTGCAAAGTTGCTCTATCGTATTTGCTAGCTCCAGAGAGACCATAGTGGTTATCAAAGAAGCCCAAGAAAGCAGATATAGTGTCCTCAGCTAGGGACGATTCTTTGGATCTCTTGTCTTCACCAGTATGAACATGCTCTCCGTCCCGCATACGCGGAGGAAACAAAGGATGGTCTCCCTTCTCGAAAGCCCTGCCGATAGCGTCCGTCAATTGCTCAAGTTCCTTTCGACTTTGAAAGACTGTAGCATCATCTACCAATGCAACAAGGCGATCTTTCAAAAGTGACAAGCTCATCATGTCGCAAAGAAATCGGGGAGATAGTGCCAAACCCGTCCTGTGATTTGCGAAAATCCAGTGGAAAGCCGTAATCTCACGGTATTCCACGACTTCTGGTCGCTCGCCGGCGTCTCCGAGACTCCTTTGCAGCTGCGGAACACAAAGGCGGCCGTCAATCCAGGATGCGAGTACTAGCCATCTAGAATGCTTCGACAGTGGCCCATGGTCGATCAGATTCCCGAACTCAGCTAAATCCTTATAGTGCATACTGAAAAGCCCCGCCACACCTCGTCCAAGCGGTGGTTCATCCGTTGAAGCGTACAATGCGGCAACGTTGTATGCTTCTGCCAGACTTGCAGACCCATACGTCACCTTTTCGACCCATAAATACTCCGGCTTGTGAACTCTCGAAGTTCTGAGGAATAAGCGGCCACGATCGATGGCGGACACAATTTCTGTGCGGAAGAACTGGGCCAAAGGTAAGACACGTAAACTCAGAAGTGTGAGGATTGCATAGGCTGTCTCTTCCCTCGGTCCCTTTCGACCCCAAAAGCCGTCGAGACTCTGAGATTGGAGAGTTCGGATCAGACATTGGAAGAGTGTAGGCATGACATTCTCCTGCAAAAGCAGCCGCGAAAGCTGCGAGAACCTTCCCGCGTCCCATGCTCGAAGTAACTCGGTGAACGACCGAGCCATCAGCATTACTGGATAATATGCCGACAGACTCTTTTCCAGCAATGGCATCTCGTCAGCTCTACCATTCGAAATCATCAGAGTAGAGGGAAGACTTACCCATTTATCATCTAGTGAACCGTCCGTGTCCCACCAGCTGTTACACACATAAGCTGTCACTTTCTCTATCGTTGGGGTTTTCGATTGGTACTCTTCAGAATCAAGAACGATACTAAGCAGAGCATTGCAGTTGGCGCTGATACTCGGATTTCTCTCGGCGATATACGTCTTCAGACATTTGGAGGAATCAAAGTGTTCTACAGTGTGGGCTGTAAAACCTGGTCTGCCAAACAAGCTGAATATGATTGACGACTTTGCACTGTCGTCCAGGTCAGGTTCGATACCGGGGGCTGCCGCGCTATGAGTGTCCATGTCCGCTCGAGATCAAAGGTGGCTCACCAAAGCCAACAAGGCCTCCAGCACTGTCTTTGGCATCTTCGAGGATCTTCAAAATCTTATCCCGTGGGAGCACATGCGCGCCTTGTGCCCATAATCCAGCCTCCAGCATCGTAGAAACAACCTACATTTGGGATTCGCCGTCGGATTGTTACAACTGGAGCAAACACTGTACCCATATCAGTTCAAAGTTTGTTGAGGGGTATGCACTTGGCACACCGCCCGAGCTTTTCCCTTCGCCGTTCGAAATTACCAGGCGAAGGTATGCTTCGGCTACATCATCCCAGTGCGTACATCGAATCAGATATGACGCAGTAGCAGATGGTGAGGCCATCATACTCCCTCCAACCTTTTGGTGAGCGATTTGGTCGGAAGAGAAATCTTCGCGTCCATGGAATGCTTCGAGCGAGTGAAGAAGAGCCGAGGGCGCTTTGCTATAGAGTGTTTCGGGTCGCACCTTAGCAAGCTTTTGGTCACGTATCTTAAGCAGCAGCTCCTGGTCTGGAAATCTGAATTGGATGCCCTCCTTCGAGAGCAGCTCTAAGAGGGAAGGAACAAGGACCTCAAAACCTACAGCCTTGCAATCGTCTGCTCGCCATCTTTCCAGCAGTTGTGCCAATCGTGCAACACCTTTCTCAACCCTCACTGCCAGGCCTCCGCTCTCAAGGTGTCGCAGTTGGAAAGGGGTTTTGGCGTGCTGTGTCAAGCAGTATAAACCGGCCATAGTCGAGAGGATCCCGTCTACTTCATCAGTATCATCTTCACCTGGATGTGCCGGCCACCCGCCGTCTGGCAGCTGTGAGTGGATAATGTAAGCGAAAGACGAAGGGAATAGCCATTGTGGACGACCTCCGACGGTTTTCGAGACACAGGCTACCCATGCGGTATCGTAGACGCTGCATGTCATCGAGCCTAGACCATAAGATGCGTCATAGCCGTCGAGAAGCTTCCCCAACAGTTTGCAAATGTGTTCTTGGAGTTCGGATGCTGGCATGATTGTACAACAGTATCAATCGGGTTTATATTGGATTCGAGGGCTCTAAGCACGCTTATTTTCGCGTCAGCGCAGGCACCAAACCAGAATATATACGCTCCGAATGTCTAAAAAGCCGGTTCACAGAAGAGGATCTGGTCAAGCATGTGCCACGCAGTAGTAGATGCCGCTAGTGCCGGTCGCTGAACCAGAGTTGCATGTCTACTGGACAGGCCGAAACCGTACATCCGCTTGTTGATCTGGTTCATCCTCCTGCACACCACCGTAGTCGATGCAGCTATCAGCTCGTGGGCCTAGAAGGAACGGCTGACATTCGTTTCAGAGTTCACCGTTACGTTGAACGCTGCAGGGTGACTGCGCTTATGCATGCAAGATCCTGGAATTCTTCCAGGGCGAGGGAACGAGGGTGTGGAGTATTTTCTAGTCTAGGTTTACCAATCCAGGGATTCTTTGGTGCTAATGCCCTCTACAGTATGCCAGGTGGTCCTAGTTCGGCCAATGACTGGAGTCTGCCAACAAGTATGGCTTATCGCATACAGATTGACTATGTCACTGCTCGCTCGAGCCTTCCGGACACAATTATGAGCAACTCATCTATCTGGTTTCCTACGGTGTCACCGGAAGCCCTCGAAACACCTGTACAGATGCTATACAACAAGTCTATTCTCTAAATCCCGCGGAGCGCCAATCTACTTTAACTCCATGAACCCTCATTGCTTTTCCTCGCGAAGTTCATGCTGCTCCGCTCCGTTCTTCTTCTCCACCTCACGCTGTTGAGAAACCTTCTTGATGTTTAACCACTCCATTCCAAGTGCCGTAGGCACAGAAATACAGATAATGACAGTCAGGAAGATGTTGACGTGTGATATTGCGATGGCGTAGGCTTCGCGAAGGCCGTGAAGCGCACTGGGCGAAGTTGTCAGTCTCTCCAGGTTTAGAGCTCCGTTGCGGACCACATCTTCTGGTGCCACGCTCGGTGCGTATTTGGGTACTTCACTGCGGAGACCGTCAATGAGTAGTGCGTTACCGATCGGTACGCCAAGGGAGCTGAAGAAAGTAGTGTCATTAGCTCTCGCTATTCTCAGTTTCGTGGGCTTCAAGCGCGGACTTACCCTCCGAGTTGGCCAAAGAAGCTGGCAATGCCCGGGTTTTGTCAGCAATTCCGTCAAATCTAAGTCATACTGGTCACACCAACCGTTAGCGATGAAGATGTCATTGTCACTATGGACACCCAAACACATTAGCCGAAGGCAACATCACATGGAATGAGTTTACCAACGTTGGCATTACAGCTTGTACCGCAATGTGTGGTACATTGACCCCTAGACCAAGACCAAGACCGGTTAAGACCATGTACGTTATCCATAATACAGTCCGGGTCTCAGACCGGAGCGTTGTTAAGAGGCCTGAGCCAATGCCGCATAGGACTTGAGCAACTAGTATGACCGGCATCTGACCATTGACTTTGTTAGCTTAGAGATAGTGGAGAGGATATGAATATCGTACATAGTGACCAGTCACAGTGGTTATACCACCACCAGCTAGCAGTCCAATCATTTGAGGAACCGCGAGCGACATATAGTTGACACCACTTTTGAGAGGGGAGTTGTTGAGGGTTGCTTGAAAATAGAAGGGCATGTAGTAGATTGTCTGCAACGGTGTTATTGGGTGTCTCTAATCCAATACTTCAGGTGTGTGCTAACAATGTAGGATGCCATGTTGTCCCATAGCAGATACAACGAGCCCCAAATCACTGTTCGATTCTTGAGATAACGAACTGGTATGGTGGCATTCTCTCCCGCCTTCCATTGCCAGGCCCCAAAGATCATCATCAACAACGCGAAGCCAACGAAAAGCCCAATCGGCTTTGATGATGACCATGGGACCTTAGCACTGCCTTCCTGAAGAGCAAGGAACAAGCATGAGACCGCAGCAAGAAGCACCACGACGCCAGGCAGATCTAGCTTCCGGAATTTGGTGTAGAGTGGTATATTGCGGGTAGATTGGTCAACGCCTTTCAGAGTCAGAAAGATGACGACCAAGACAAAAACAACGCCTCCAATTGGCAGATTTCTGCACGCTCCAGATTAGAAAATCGTCCCATGTTTGAATAATCGGAAGGCGCTCACAGCCAGAAGCACCATCTCCAGGTGACGCGTTCGGTCAACGCTCCTCCAATCACGGGTCCGATACTAGAGAACAAGCCGAACAAACTGACCACCATGCCCAGGAACAGAGGCCGCAGCTCAAGTGTACACACATATGTCAAAACTCCAAATGCTCCCTGTAGCAGTCCTGCAGCTCCTAAGCCTGCGATGGCTCTGCCGGTGATGAAGGCGGAAGAAGTGGGTGCTGAAGCACAAACGATGGATCCAACTACGAATGATTAGTCTCCGACCCGCACTAGGAGAGACCTTCGTGGTGGCAAGCTCACCTTCGAAGATGGCAATGAAGGCCAGATAGACGTATTTCGGATTGAAATACTTGTAGAAGTTGGCAGCTATGGGTGTCGCGGCGGTAAGAGTCATGAGATAGGCGGCCCCGTACCACCCAACATCGTCCAAGGCGTGGAATTGAGTGGATATTTTCGGCGTAGCGACGGAGATGATTGTCGTATCGAGAGACATGAGAGTGGTACCAAGCATGAGAGATGCCATGATGACGACGAGCTTGACGCCTGTAGGATACTGTGTCACATCTTGCTCCTTGACAGAGAGCTCTGTAGCATTTGTTGTGTCCGCGATGGGCATCGTGCTGCTGCAGGTATCTTCATCTTTTGCCATGGTGGGTGAGTATTGTGTTAGACAAACTACGAGTAAGCCAAAGTCGCGAGATGGGAAAGGTAGGCAAGGAGTGCCGTTGGGCAAATACAGTTGGGCACGTGACATAACATATGCACCTGCACATAGCCCGTAGGCATCCTTTACCCCTTGTCTCAGCCCTACTTGCACGTAGGATACTTGATGGGTAGGTAGTATTACGATTACACCCCCCAATTATATACCGGCTATAAACCGAAACAAGTAAGGTAGCCCCGGTACATGGCGTGGCCCGGTAGCCCGAATAGCTTAGGGCCCACTCCGCGCGCAATGGGCCGATCTGGGTCAGAACCCTGTACGATAGCACTAACTCGCGCCGAAGGATTCGGACGTTCAGCTCTCTGCGGACTATCGGTGGAGGATCGCAATGCCTGCGATCCCACCATCCTTCCTCCTTCTACCTAATGGTTGCAATATTAGCGCGCCAATAGGTATGGATGTAAATTGCCGACGTGGGGATTGACGCCGTCTCAATCGACTAGGCAATCACTGAAACGCATATTTTCATGCTGCTCGCATAAGGCAATATGGCACGGCACACACCACCAAGCATCCTTTCATACAATCCCAGTCCATCCACAAATCCTTCCCAATCCTTCCCAGCAGACTTCCTGCTTTGAGTGGCGGCCATCATGCAATGCATATGAGGTGTGGACAGATATTTACATTCAGATGTTACTCCCTGCGCCGTATACCAATGGAAGGAGTGCTCCAGGAATGGTCTGCTAGATCATTATACGGCCACTCCGGACGACCTCTCTTGCATTTACGTAACTGCCGGGGTATCACTTCAGAATTGTCCCGCTATCTCGCTAGGTGCTTTTAGAAGGTCCAAATACATCAGGGGGCCACAAACCAATCACGCAGGACTGGTCCCTCAGAACTTAGCTAGGTGCGAGTTGGGATCTTACATGCCTCGACTTGACCTGCAAAGCAGTCGTGCCCACTTGTTCACCACAGGTGCTTGAGTCAGATAGGTCCCATGGATGATGATTCACTAGATCAACGAGCTCGTAGCCTTGTCGAGAACCTCGCGGTGTCGCCTCCAAATCCAGGTATCCAATCCTGCACATCAACGACATACGATGAAGCATGGATTACTATGCCTCCCAAGTCTCAGGGCGATGGAAGCCCAGAATGGATATTCCCAGAGCCCGCACTAGTAGGTGGAATCGTGTCTGGTATTGTCAAGAGACCCTTAAACAAGCTCAGATTGCAACCACGCTTCTCGAAAATGGGTTCTCTGAGATTATACCCAAACGAGATCTCCTGAACAGCATCGTGGTGCCTGTTCAAGAAATGGATTCGATCATCGCAGCGGAATTACCTTCTGGTTTTGGTGAGAGAAACCTCATGGACTTAGGTTTTATTCATAGCTGATGTGCGTAGCGAAAGGCTGTTACATTGATAATCCCTTCACACGTTATCTTCTATGCAAGATACGTGACCAAAATCCTTCTTTATTAGAACTTGAGGAGCTTGAAGAGCAGTTAATGAGACATGTAGAGATACATAGTACTGGCTTTATTACTAGATGTAAGATTCTGAAAGCATTGCTGCACTCTCCACGCCTCAAAAACCACGAACGCCATGTTTCGAGCATAGCATCCTCATTGTGCGGATCGTGGTGGGCTGGCAAAAGCAGTGATCCCCAGGTAAATTCAGAGCCGTGATGTGTGAGTCTAATGAGTTCTGACGAATCCAGCACTTGCCACCCTATTATTCTATGATGCTTTTTACCGAGGCATTCGCAGAACTACACATGCTCTCGGAAAGCAGGTCTTTCTCAGATAATCCGAGCAAGATCATGCCTGAGCGAGCTTCTGTGGCCATTGTCCAAACTCTTGCCAGGATCCTCTCAGAACAGGATAATGACGGCTCTTGGGGCCCACGCGAATGCGCTGGAACAACTGCTCACAGTCTGCTCGCGCTCCTTTCGATTGCAACCCTGCCCTATGTTCAGATCTTGATGCCAGAAATCCGGTGTGCTGTCGCAAGGGGCCGTCAGGCTTTGTCCTTGATGTGGGACCGATGGGCAGACCCTCATCCTCTCTGGACGGGAGATATCGCTTACGATTCCGCGAACTTATCAGAGGCATACTCGCTAGCTGCAATGAAGAGGCCATTTATGGACCCTATCTGCGGCGAGAAGTCCAAAGGAGCAATAGAGAAGCAAACACAGAAAATCATCGGCTTCGCAAACTTCTTCTCAAGTCTGGAACACATGAGCAGAGAGCCGCTCTACATGATCAAGGCCTCCGTTCTCGAAGCACTCTTCTACCGGCCAGCACTACAAGCGATGCGAACGGATGTATTTCCAGCAACACAAGCAAAGGAAAAGGACGAATACCTCGACTACATACCTGTCATGTGGGTCCTCCCGAACACATGCAACAGTATATTTACGACACCAGAGTATCTTCTAGACATGATGGTACTCTCCATGTACATATTTCTCACAGACGAATACATGGAGTCGCACGTCGTGCAATTTTCCAAAGAGGAATTCGCAGCCCTCAGAGCCAGCCTTGAAGACATTCACCCGGAAAAGGAACCTCCAGAATCGGACCCATCGCACCCTGACTCTATTCATGACCCACACCCTGCGTCTGTGACACACTCTCCATCCACGAACACCATCGCCTCGCCGAGTGACCGTCTCCAAGCCGCCATCACAGTTTTTCAAATTTTCGCCACATACATCTCTTCTTACCCGCGAGTCGCTTCCGCCTCCCCCACCGGCCTCCTCGAGCTCCGCTCCGAAACCAAAAACTACCTCCTTCACCACCTGATCCAGCTTGAAGACAACGCCCGCCTGGCCCAACAGCCCTCGATACCATCCGCCTCCCGCACCCAACCGCGAAGCAGTAAATTCCTCAGCCCCCGAACCCCTTACCACACCTGAGTTCACACGGTCGGTGCCGGGCACGTCTCCGGCCCCTGGTCCTTCGCCTTCTTCATCTGCGCCATGAGCGGCTCCATCCGCCGTGGACGCGATTGCTTCAGCACCGTCACGCAGAAACTGATGGCGTACAAGATGAATGCGCATTACGGCGCTTTTTGCAGAATGTACAACGACTACGGTTCCATCGTCCGTGACCACGACGAAATCAACCTCAACAGTGTCAATTTTCCAGAGTTCTTTCCTGACGATGTGGATGCGGGGAGCGGGGATGAAACCATTGCGATGGCGAAGGCGAAGGCGACTTTGCTCGAAGCGGCCAAGTATGAGCGGCGATGTGCGCTAGAAACAGCGGAGGCGCTATATCGGGAGTTGGAGAAGGAGGGAGAGGAGGGAAAGAGGGTAAAAGATTGTTTGAAGGTGTATATTGGGGCAGGGGAGCAGTTTTCGGATATGTATGTCACGAGGGATGTAACGAATTCGGTCAAACAGGGCAGTTAGCGTAGTCAAGACTCTTGCGACTCCTTGGCGCTGAACATTGAAATCCCCCCCCCCTTTTGCGTGTAAATCTACAAAACACTTAGTAATTCCAACGGTATCAGCAGAGCGAGTGTGGTGTAGGGCCGAGGATACGTCTATGATATATAGGATTTACATATAGCTTTGAATTTACACCGATGAGCACGTTATGAGCTGACATTATTGGAAATGTTAAAATTGTTGTGTAGATTTATAAGCACAAAAAAGGGGGGGGGGGGGAATTTCAATGTTCAGCTCGCAAGAGTCTTGAATACGCTGAAGGGTAATTGTGGAGGTCGTACGACCTCTCGAACTGAATTTGAATTGTTTGAGGGAGAATGTGAGAAATCACGTGCTGGATCCGTTGCACGCTATCCTCATTCAGGGTGTCAGCCTGCCTCGAACCAAACATGTTCTTCAGATTATTAATTCCGAGAATGTGGGAATGACAGGCAACGCCGATTCTCCAGAGGACCATGCCGACGGCTATTCGATCGAGATATCTTGGCGCACAAAGATACGATCCTGACGTCTAAAGTCGTTCAGATCATCCCATGGTCCACTCTCCGGGATACTATTCTGCGAGCCCGTACTGACATAGGTTTTCCCATAAGTAGGCGACTTGATTGGGTTCATCTCGACGTCCTTCAGTCCTTTTGTAGGACCAGATTCATTGACCCTGGCGAAGCCGCTGGGGGCGAGGTAGCTTTTGTTAGTTCTCTTTGATATTGATCGAATGGAGGCTGTCGCATTCAGGAAGAGTTTTGATTGGCCGATGCGCTTGAAGACGAGAGGGAGAAAAGGCAAGCAGGCGTTCATGACGCCTATGATGGGCTCGAGACCGGTTATTAGCGCAATTAGGGCGGCTTGTTTGGTATAGTTTCCTATGTAGTAATAATGTGAGGCGAGGACTCGGGTCAAAGTGAGGGCACAGATGCTGCGACTTTGTAAGTCTCGACCGTTCATGGCTTGTCGTGTCTGGAAGGAAGACTAACATAGTTCCCATACCGAGGACGATACTTATCCCCACTTTATTCCTCAGCTCCATCTGCAGCCTCCAGAGCATCGGCATAGGCAATATCACGATGGTGGTATCTGCAATCAGACTTATGATCGCAGTATAATTCTCGAATCTATTCAAATTTCCGCACTCGCCGCTTAGGCTTGTTTTGTCGAAACTGTAGGTGATAGGTCGGCAAATGAGGCATGTGGCTAAGACGACCGACACGAAAATCGCAACGTTGAGGCCTGTAATAATCCAGCAGATCTGGCGAAAGCTGCGAACGTGGAAGATGCGGATGTAGAGGAGGAGCATGGAGATGCGGACCGTGACAGTTGCGGCGTTCCAGACTATCTCGATCGCGACGAAAGTCTGCGTCCATCAACAAGGTTTTGATTGTGACAACGGGTCCGGAAACGAAGAGTAGTGCTTACCCATGCCGCAATGCGAGCATCTGCCAGCGTGAAGTGGCTGATGTCTTCACCCCAGCCATGCGAGAATGCTGAGCAAATTGTCAAGGAGTGCGAGGTCGCGAATCTGTGGTATCTTACCTCCCCATACTACCACGACCAACCCTATATCCAAGATCTCGGGTATGTTAGTAAAGTGATTAGAAGTAAGTCGAAGTATAATAACACGAACCAAAGCAGCAGTGCAGAAGTAGTCGCTCGCATCGAGAGCAGTCTTATTAAGCCGACGAGAATAGATACGCAAGGCGAACGTTAGGACGGCTAGAAGGAGAAAGACGATAATGACGGTAATGAAGGCTCTTCCCTCGGGATTGCTTGGCGGAATAGACCACATGGTTTAGGTATGAAGACTACCAACAGATGAAGCTCATCACGAAGAGATAAGTAGTAGGACAATCTTTAAACTCGGTATCAAGCGGAAGTCATGCCTTGGAGGGGGGACTTCGTAGTGGTGGGATGATCTGGACTGCAACAGTAGCGCACCATGCTCTACTCTACTCTCAGGCCATGCTGCCTGAGGGTAGAGCATGGGGGTGTGGCACAGTGTGGCACGGTGTAGCATGCTGGCTAGATCACCTTTATGCGTTCCAGTCTTGACTGGCCTTGACTTTCCTAATCAGTGGGCGGCCAAGAGTTCAAATTTCAGCCTTAGCTGACGTTCCTTGCATGCATTGTGTTACATTGCATACAATAGTACAGCGCTTATGAAAATGCATGCATCTCAACGGGCGGCAGGCAGCAGCGCGGACATTCCCATCATCTGTTGTACCGGGCCGCGCATCCGCCATCACATCCAGCTCAAGTCAGTGAAGGTGAAACACTGCTTACTGCACGACAAAGCGATCGTGCCGCATCGGCTGCATACTTTACCATACACCATCAGTACTAGCGCGCATCCTCGGGGCAATTCCACAGTCGTCCACAGTCCCGTGCATCCTCCACTTCTTCATTCTCACGTACAACCCATTGTGTACGCGAAGATATATATTACATCTTCGCAACTTTGTTCACATAATCAGAACCTCGCTATCAGCCTTGGCGATCATGGCCATCTTGAGCCTTATTGTCCATGCACTGCGAGAGAGCTTTGCGCTTCAGGTTTTTGCTGCACTCTGTGCCCTGTTGCTTGTCAGTCACGTCGTGCTCCACCCGTTCCGTAAAGGCTCAGTTGACCTGGCTCGGCGTAGTATCCAGCTGCCCAAGCGATATACAACCTTTATTTTCATCCACTCTCCAAGTTCCCCGGACCCAAGCTTTGGGCTGCCTCTCGCTTGCCCTTCGTTTATTGCCTGTTGACCGGCAAGCTCACTCGCCGCGAGCGAGAACTTCATGAGAGGTATGGCGAGATCATACGCCTCGCACCTGACGAAATCTCTTTTGCAAACGAACAGGCGTGGAACGACATCTATGCCTTCCGCCGTGGCCATAAGCGAGCTACCAGAGACAAGGCATATTACATTGGTGGGCCTTCCGTGTCAACATCGTTTTCACAATCGTCCTAACTTTTTGTAGCACCAAACGGTCAGGCTGATAACCTCATCACGACCAGCGATGCCAAATTCCATGCCCGCGTCCGCGGTCTCATGAGCAACTCCTTCACCGAAGACTCGCTTCGAACGCAACATCCGCTGATCCACCATCATGCAGACACGCTCGTTGCCAAGCTGTATCAGCACGCGGTTGCGTCTGACGGCCTGAGCAACGACGCTCCGGTGAACATGACGGATTGGCTGAACTTCTTCACAATGGATGTGATAGGGGACTTGGCGTTTGGGGAACCGTTCGGCTGTCTCGAGGCTGGGGAGTATCATTCCTGGGTTCGCACCCTTTTCAGCTACCTCAAGGGCATGTCAATCGCAGCTGCACCCCGATACTATCCTTCTGCCGAGTTCCTGTTCCAAAAAATGATCCCTAAAAGTATTGTGGAAGGTCAACGCCGCCACACTCAATATGCAAACGAGCGGATAAACCGTCGTCTGGACATGAAGATCGACCGACCGGATTTCATGACCCCTTTTATGAGAAACAACATCGATTTCGAGAATATGTCGCGAGACGAGATACTCTCGACATTCAATTTCATCATCGTTGGAGGCTCGGAGACGACTGCAACAACCTTGACCGGCATCTTCAACCATTTAGCTAAAAATGAGAGGATCATGCAACGATTATGCGCCGAGATCCGCACAAAGTATCGGAGAGAAGAAGATATCACTATTGCCTCCATCACGGGTCTCCCATACCTAGAAGCCGTTCTCAACGAGGGCCTGCGCATGTGCAACCCCATTCCTGGAGGGTTGCCACGTATGGTTCCTGAAGGGGGTGACACCTATTGCGGTGTCTATCTTCCCGGTGGCGTAAGTAACTCTTCCAGACCAGCAAACCATCAAGATCAAATCTAACAGCTCCTCAGACCAGAATAGGCGTTCGCACCTTCAGCGTCAACCGCTCAGACAAACTATTCACGAACCCCGATCAGTTTGTGCCCGAGCGCTGGCTACCTCAAGGTGAGTGTCCCGCAGAATACGAACACGACCACCTCTCCGCCAGCAAGCCCTTCAGTGTCGGGTTCCACAGCTGCTTAGGGCGACCCCTTGCATTGGTTGAGTTGCGCCTTGTGGTAACCAGACTATTGTGGGCGTTTGACTTCGCGGAGGAACCGGCGGCGCGTGTCAATTTTGACGACTTCCCTGTCATCATGCTCATTCAGAAGGAGCCGATGAAGATGCGACTGAAGATCAGGCGCGGCGTGGAGTACAAGACACCACCGCAGGAGGGCAATCTGGGCGAGAAATCGCAACAAGGAACCAAGTAGCAGGCTTGACTTTCTCGTTCGAGTTGGTCGTTGGAAGTGAGACCTATACTGAGGTTCATCCGTATCCGTATCGTACACCAAGACTCGACCTCCACGAGGCAAAGCATTAAAGCGATAGGATACCCTCAAAATAAAAGAACGACGCTGTAATCTTCATAGATCTTCCAAATAATCAAAGCCGTCACCCCAACAATTTAAACCCACCGTGATATCGACTTCACGCTCGTTCTGCTACGGACGCACAGTGCCGAAGATCAGATTTCGAGGGGGATATGCCATGATAATGACTGCTTGGAAGGGACTATGCTGCGCCGATCCGCAATAGATTAATTGGGTTATAGAGCCGAGTCAGAACGAAGTAGTGGAGCCAACATTGATGATCGGATCAAAGAACGGGCTGTGGGAGCCGCCGGCGGTGGGTGGGGATATTGCACGATGTGTTTCGTTGGGTCATCGGCCGTAACGACGGAGTATAGGGGCGGTTGTGTGGCAATTGCCTACTAAAGTTGTTAGCAGTTACCATAGACCATTGGGGATGTCGAAACGTTCGGGCGATTACTCTCGGAGGAGTATGTATTGACCATGATAATCTGAAAACACTTCGTTCCCTCCTTACCTGGTAGGATTTTTGAATTGCCATGTGGCATCTATGGGTATCACCTCTCCAAATCTGCGCCTTGGCTATGCATCAGGCGCCCTCTGAATGCCGCTAGTAAGTGTTCATACACCCTCGCTAGCCCAATCTCTGCTTTCGTACCTTCATCATTGACCATCCTCAACCACAGCTTCCATGCCCCCTTCCCCTTTCCTCGCACCTTTAGCCTGCAAGAGTCCCTGCCGACTCTGACAACCAGGACAGTTGTGCACGACTTCATGCGCGAAAACATCGCAATCGATACAGAAAAAGCGCTCACAGTTCTCACATTCATAGCGCCCAGACTCGGAAACTCCGTCTTTGCTTGCTTTCAGTGGCTTTTTTGGAGCGCTAGGTTTGCCACGAGTAGTCTTGAGCGACATCCGATCATGATTCTGTCCACCCGTCGTACTTTGACGTTGATCAGCCACAGCTGGCCTCTCGGGAAAGGATGTTTGGCATCCAAAACAATGGCTTTGATCCGAAGCGCTCGCTTTAGCCCAATTGACCTCTTTCCAATTATTCAACGGGAACAGATGATGGTGGTTACGTGCCAGGTGCGTGCTCAGGATTAGTGTGAGCCCGCAGGCTGGACATTGTGTGGGTAAATTACACACTTTGCTGCTGCAACGCGAGCAGAGATAGCCTTCGCGCGAGGGTTTACCGTGGCATGCGCAAAGTGTTGGTGCCGGATCTACGGTGCGAGATGGAAAGCCCATCATGAGTAAAGAGCTTTTGACAGCATTGTCCTCCGCGGTGGCATGTGGGGTTGTTGGGGGTGTGGTAGCCCGCATGAGCAGATCACGGTAGTGCTGCTCATGGAGGGCAACGGTATAGGTCTGAGACGTGGGTAAAAAAGGATTGGTGCGAGTGGCGATAGTATGACAAATGGCTACTTGAGCGGCTAGACCAATGATCTGGACATTGATGTGCGAGGAGACGAGCTCGGCGATGGTGGTATGTATGTCGTCTGGATCGGCTGACAGTAGAGAGCCGAATAGGATGAGCACCTCTCTTGTGGTATGGCTGGGCGTATGGTATAGCCAACCGTGAGCCATGTTCAGTGCATTCTGGAGAGAGGGCTGTCCTTTGGGATCCTCCAGCAGCAGCTTCTGAATGTTGACGATATGGTCGTTCGGGTTGCCCGAAAGTGGGGAAACGTTGAGTGCAAGACCATCTCGCATACCAATTATACCGAGCTGAGAGATAGGATTTTGCTCGAAGAACTCGGTGATGAAGGCAATTGTATAGCGAAGCGTAAGAAGGTATCTTGTTGGCCGTAAATCCTTCTCAGCCATAGCATCCGACAGATCAAGAACTAAAAGCAGATGCCGTATGATTCCTCGCTGAAGCGGCGTCGTATCTTTGAGCAATCTACCACCAACCCGAAGACCGTCAGCAACGTCACTTTTGTCTCGATTTGGTGCATTTTCACCATGTGCCCTCTCACCTCTTCCTCTTGCCTGCTTCAAGTAGCCCCTCCACGGTGGAACTTATCGTTCCATCTGCGCCTTCTACAACGTTTTCCCATGTACGTGTGACTTCCCATCCTGCAGCTTGAGAACTATGACCAGTCGCTCTGGAACTTGCTCCGGCACCTCGGGTCACTTGGTGGGCCTCTACTTCCTCGTCGGAAATATCCTGCACATACTCGTCATCTGAGTCGGCCATCTTGGAGCCTGACTATTTTGTGTTATCGTTTAGCTTCTTGTATGTCCATTTCGTTGTGGTTGAAGCTACGTGCCCAATGTGAACGTTCAATGTCCGAGACCTCGATGCCAAGCTTTTGGCTTGATAGAGCCTAGCCTACGTAAGAGCAAGCTGCTTCTGATTGGCCTTCGAAGCGAGGCGTAGTTATAAAGTACCTTAGGGCTGGTCGTACGGAGGTCGACACCAAAACTTGCCCTCGGAGGTTATTGATACTCGCTGAGTGTATCCATAGTAGGGCCAAATGGCTCGATCCCCACATGGAGACACCAACATTATATCCAGATATTGAACGAAAGTATGACCACTAATCACATATTCGATAGCCGCCCCTCACCTATGCTTTTAAAGCCAAGCCTTTCAATCGTATAGTCCATCGCTCACCGGGTTGAAAGCGTATTCATGGGACAACCCATTAGAAGTGTAAGCGTGTAGTACAACGTCATGTAGAATACTGCGAAGACTGAAGTCGATACTTTGTTTCGCACGATTGGTTGGAGACAATGTTTGAGATCGCATTAGAATTGCGGACGGAGAATAATGGCTGCCAGAATGATCTTGCACGATGTATGTAGGAAGCAGGAATCGATCACGGAGTTTGAAAGGCGAATGCATGTCAACGGTAGATGATATGTGGAGGCCAGGCGTGCTGTTGTCTTACATGCGTCTCGACAATGGATAGTAACGAAGCTTGCTCGGGAGAAGCGGAGAATAGGACCTTTAACGACAGAAAACCACCGAACAATATTCTTTGATGATTAGCTTTTATGTTCTTAGTATACATCCATTCGGCACGGGCATTAGAAACCCTCCTCTCCATCTCGGGCATCTTGCTTACTCCTGCTCGGAAGACATGCGCAGCCTGTCGATTCCAAGATGATGCAAGGTCCGATGTGTCATTGTTTGTACAGCTCAAAGACATGCAAAGATAAAGACAACCCGCTCAAAAAACATCAGTCATAATTGGATTCGCCCTGCGATATGGCGCTATTATGTATAAGTTGGTTCTCCTGACACAGGCATCGGCCAGTCGTCTTCAGTGATGCTCGACCAGTAACCCCAGATCATGACGACGGAGAGAAGGGTGAAAAGGGTTTCGAACATGGCACCGTCGATCTTGCCCTTTGTACCCTGACAGATGTGGGTGCTGATTACGTATTGAAATATTTGGCCAATGGCGAACAGTAGTGTCGCCGCAAATAGGTATACTATGAAGACGTTAGTGAGGTACTGGAGATGTACTGATAAGAAGCGACAAACGCATAGGCTTCTTTTCGCCCAACACTCTCAGAACCAGTATTGTCTCGAGTATGAAGAACCCAGCCAAGCAGATCAATGGAAACAATTGGTAAAGGACGTAGAGAGCAACATTGCGGTTGTCTGGGCCGGACAGGCTGTGTACGAAGGTATTTGTATAACTGAAGGCGGTGTCGAGCGCGATATACCCAGTGCCCACGAAGAAGCCTATGGCGGAGAGTAGTATGAGTCCCAAGGATAATGGTGTCCCATCATCCAGGAGCTGATAGCCCACAAGGCCGTTCAAGAATAGAACCCACAAGGTCGCCGTTATTGAGCCGAGATGCACCGCGGTAAAGCCCTTCATTCGTCAGCACGTATGGACTGGGCAGCTAGGGTAATTTCTCGTACAAGCCTGACCTTGCGGTCTAAAGGGAAGCCGCCAACTGTGAAGATTTCGCATATCGAAACGATTATGTAGCCAACGAGAAACAGTTGGAACTCTCTGCGCAGAGGTTAGCACTTGTTGGAGTATCTGTCCTACCTAAGCATACCTCCGGCCCACTGCAGCCTGTTTCCTGTCTGATCTGTAGAGGAGAAAAAGCGTTACCACGATGGCAAGCGCGCAGAGTAATATGGACCCTGGATATTGTTAGACCAAATGCTTCCTGCACGACCTCATCAAGATATACCGAGATTCGACAGATGCCGCCCGTTGCTCAGGCTTATGCCGGTCAATGCACATCCTCCGAACCCAGCTCCTTCTAATTGGCTTCCGGAGCGTGCTTGTGTAGGTGATTCTTTGAATAGCTGTGATGCCCGTCAGCGCAGGCTCCCACTATTCATGCGGCGACGGTTTAAGCTCGCGAGGGTTGTCTATGAGGGTCCGCGATGCACGCACATTGCAGATTGGAAGGGTAGAGTCTCGACAAAAGTTCTGCACACGTCAGTGAACGTAAGACATATCTTTCTGCATTCAGAGCATACGTGGAAATTGCCAAACTGCGTGGAACCCATTGTGGAGGTTGTTATGCACTTCCCACTTTCACCTGCGCCCCACCAGCAACAACTGTTCTTTCTCGAAGCGGAAACAGTCGAGTGGTGGAAGGCGTTCGGTTTTTGATTTATGAAGGCGAACGTCAGACCAGACAGCCAATTGGCGTTGTTGGTGGTAGTGGTACGCCAGCGGACTGGTTGTTCTAAAATGAGAATGAGCGACGCGAGATCGGCAGGGCAACTGCGGGCGATGTCCAAAAGAAGCGATTGGGCATTCGTTGTGCAGCACCTCCTGTCAATGGGGTGACGATGAAGAGTGCTTTGTGCTGGCGGCGACGAGGTCGAATGAGGAGGAAGGCAAGATGTGGATGGCCGTATGCACTGCAGGAAGGGAAATGAGATTGCGCGCGGGTGCAGGAAATGAGATGGTCGAAAAGAGGAAAAGTGGCTGGTGGGCCTTTTTGAGCCTAAAGTCTAAATGCTAAAGATATAAACAGTCTGCTGACCCTTACGTACTTTAATACTTCACGTTGTTCTTTTGATATTCCACCTACGTGGAAAACACGTATGATGTCCGAAGATGGTACTTGTTTCATAAGTATCATGCCTCGAGTCTCGAACGTCAACGTACATACAGGATATGTGCATGCGCCGACGGGTCGCAAGAGGTTGAGGCAACTTGCGGCCCGAGCAGGATCTCTAGCGTCTACACAACTATGCCAGGCACGCAAGGAAGCCAAAGCGAAGGTATCTTTGGGCTTTAATGGTGACGGCCTTCAATAGCCTTCCTACGTTCAAGGTTACATCGCGACTCATTCAAGTCATGAAAAGCCGCACTCATGGGCAACTGTTTGAGTTTGGCTCAAACGGGAATGGGCCGTCAATCTTTGGTAGTTCCGATGGGGGTAAGTGGTACGCTCAAGAGCATTTCAAGATCTGCTCATACGCTGATCGGCTTTGGCTGGTGCTCTTTCCCAGCATAGGTAATGCGCTGTACCTTTTTCCCCAACCAGTTTCCCTCGTCATAGATTTCCCCGCTCTCGTTCTCTCCACCTTCTTCGTGAATCACCAAGGTGTGGCCCAAGTTGTCCAGGTCGACTGTCAACAATGGAGCACCGGAAGTCTTGGTATGAGACTATGGATCAACTCAAATGAACTTTGTTTGCATGGCAGATAGCACTGGTCTTGAGCAGGACACTATCCAGCGATGTCTGCGGACAGAGTCAACTTTTTGCTTGCTGCGATTCGAGGGAAGATCAAGCAGATTCTGCATTAAGCAATGGGATATATCTTCGCTATCATCGAATGTATACACAGTAGGAAAAACATTCCCTTTGATAAAGGCGGGGTATTTCCCCACATCAGGTCCGGACGCTGGCACGACTGGTAGCCTCTCAAACCAAACAGATCATGCTGGCGAGGTACGTACTCACGTGACGGAGTAAATGGAGAGTCCAAGATAAACGAGACGTCAAATAAACACTTATGCAGGGTCAGGTCGAGCGCGGAGACCGTACGAGGGGTAGCCCGTCCTCCCACACAAAGTCTTGCTGGCAGCCTTCCATCTCCCTAAGCCCCGTTCTTTCCATCCCATGGTTCCAGCGCGAAACCGCGGTGATAATAATGCCAGTGAAAGGATTGTGGCTTTGCGTTGGCTTTGGTCAGCTACTATCTAAGCCACAGATAGCCCAAATGATAGACGTGGCCCCAATCGAGGAATAGACAGCATCAGAGTCGCTTTCGCCCTACTATCCGTAGTTGCCAGCTACATCTTGATGCAAGTTACATGGTTATTCGTCAGTCATAAGTGTCTGAGGCTTCGTACCAGTGGAAACTGGTAGGACAAAGTCTTGCGCCTGTGGATGTTGCAGCAGTGCCGCCAAGGCCAGCCCTGCCCTGCCGTGCTGCCCTACCAGAAGGGTCCTGGCTCCTGACTAAACACCAGACTCACCTGCTAAGTATTCGCTCAACGACTAAGGTACTATTCCCGAAGTCTCGTGCCAAACTCTACAGAAGAATTCTGCTAGCAAAAGCAAGCTGCGGCTGTCGACCAATGCGTGATCCACTCCCATCATCGTGATCCGGTCTCATTCTCCACGCAGAAGGCGCGTTCGAACCCTACCCTTCGGCTGCTGATCCATTCCACAATACTCCCCGCCCACACAATACCTTTATTTACTCTTGGGACTACATCGAATAAATCTATTTGGGCTGCTCGGCCAGCCCACCTACAACCGGCACCATTCCTTCTTCAAAGTCCCACGGCTTGACGATACCCCTCCGAACCCTTGCGTCTCCTTCGCAGCCCAGAGACGAACATTCAGAGGCATTGCTGGATGAGAAACGGGCTGACCGGCGTTCTTCTGACTCCGCGGGCTCAGACTTTTCACTCTGGAGTGACACCGGCGACCTCGCAGAACAGCTCGCCGACGAGGAGGATCCTCTACGTATACAGATAAGGGAGTCCGCTGACGGCCCTCGGGAGGAATCCAGGCCGCTGCAGCGCCGACAAAAGCACGTCCATTATACACCGCATAGTCATCCAGAGCATAAAGATACCAATCCTGGCCTCAGTAAAGAGGCTATTGAAATACCGAACCCTCCGGCGAGGCAGATCGGTCGTACAGAGAAAGTCCTCGCCATCATCATGACGGGGGACCGGCAGAAAGCCCAGATGCATGGCTTGACGGGGCAGCCGTTGCTGTATGTACCAGCATCCATGGAGCAGAGACTCCATGCTGACATGTTGCAGGTATTTTACCAGTGTATTCGTGTCGTTGGGAGTCTTTGTCTTTGGCTACGACCAGGGCGTCATGTCTGGCATAATAACGTAAGGCAATCAACCCTTTCAATAGAAGTCGCCGAGTTGACCACTGGATACGAATCAGAGGTTCATTTTTTAAAGATTACTTCAACCAGCCCACACGTGCCGAGATTGGGACCATGGTTGCTATACTCGAAGTCGGAGCATTCATTGCATCGTTATGCGTTGGCAGAATAGGGGATATGATAGGACGGCGGAAAACAATACTGTTTGGATCGATGATCTTCTTTGTTGGCGGAGCATTCCAGGCTTTCGCAAACGGGATGCCGATGATGATATTCGGGAGGATCATCGCTGGCTTGGGCGTCGGTGCACTGTCTACGATCGTGCCCGTCTATCAATCAGAGATATCGCCTCCGCACAACCGGGGGAAGCTTGCTTGCGTGGAATTTACGGGCAACGTCTTCGGATACGCTGCCAGTGTGTGGGTGGACTACGGCTGCAGCTATATCAAAAGCGATTATGCGTGGCGTGTGCCATTAGTCCTTCAGTGCTTTATGGGGCTTCTCCTTGGACTGGGTAGTTTGATCATCTGCGAATCGCCTCGGTTGGTCAACTTATTATCCCAGGCACGGCTTTTTAGCTAACAATACCCAGCTGGCTCCTGGATAACGATCACGATGAGGAGGGAATTGTGGTGATTGCAAATCTGTACGGGGGTGGGGATATCCATAACGACAAGGCCCGACAAGAGTATCGTGAGATCAAGATGAACGTATTGCTCCAACGACAAGAAGGGGAAAGATCCTACTACGAGATGTTTAGGAAATACTACAAGCGCCTCTTCATCGCAATGTCGGCACAGGCGCTGGCGCAACTTAACGGCATCAATGTCATCTCGTACTATGCACCGTTGGTCTTCGAATCCGCTGGCTGGGTTGGGCGCGACGCTATCCTTATGACTGGTATCAACGGCATCACGTATCTTGCGTCCACAGTACCGCCTTGGTATCTTGTTGACAGATGGGGTCGACGCCCAATTCTTCTTTCGGGAGCTGTCGCCATGATAATCTCACTTTCCGCAATCTCATACTTTATTTTCATCGACATTCACTACACGCCGGTTCTGACGGTGATCTTCGTAATGATCTACAATGCTGCCTTCGGGGCGTCATGGGGTCCAATACCGTGGCTGTATCCGCCAGAGATTCTACCTCTCAGCATCCGAGCGAAGGGCGCTAGTCTGAGTACGGCAGCCAATTGGGCTTTCAATTGGGTTGTGGGTGAGATGACGCCAGTATTGCAAGAATGGATCAAATGGCGGTTGTACCTTGTACATGCGTTCTTCTGTGCTGTCAGCTTTGTACTTGGTACGTTGTTGCTGTCCCTTAATTTCTCGCGTTCAAGACAATGGCTGACCGCTCCTAAGTTTACTTCCTGTATCCCGAAACAGCCAATGTTCGTCTCGAGGATATGGACCAACTCTTTGGCGATGCAACCACGGCGATGCCAACCCCAGCTCAACACGCCGAGGTAGAATCTCTAATGGGTGCTGTGCGCTCTCCTGTTCCTTCACTTGACTTGCGTCGCCCCGGCAATTTCAGCGCAGACGACGCGATCCCAGGCCTCGATATCAACCCGCCATCCGGTCCGACAGAAAACGGTAAACCCAAGTTACCACCCGAGGCGCCCACAAATAGCGAAGGCTTGGGAGGTTGGATATCACGAATGGCAGCAAGAGTGAAGGGCAACGGGAAGAAAGATGAAGGTGGCGGGTACGGGAGATTAGGACAAGACGATAATTGAGCATTTTCTTGCCTCTACACCGCTCAAGTGCTGGAACAGCTATCGAGAGCTTAGACATTTCCTTTTGTTTAGCATGGGGGTGTAAGAATGATTCCCAGCCTCGGACCGAGATTCACGGGTTCGAATGGCTCAGCGATTTGCTTTCTGCAGGGTTGTATTTATGAGTACCCTATTTCAGAAGTCTCAACACCAGACCTGCCAATAGGCGCACACCTTGAATGAGGAAGACTTGTGGCATTGGGCCCTTGCATCTCGGTTGATCAAGATCCTCGCCTTGCAATGACAGGAGATGTGGATCTTGTAGGCATCGCCGTCACATAACGGACTGAAGCCCATGATTGCCATTCTTTTCTCTTGATATCATCCAAGAACAGACAACGACGCTGACGGGGATCTAGATGTTCAACTTACAGTCGCCATAACTCGGAGGATAAACGTATGTGTATTTGATTTATCTACATCAATTGAATTCTGTGACATTCGCGTCACAGAGAGCCTGAGAGGTAGACTCGGAGCAGCCAGATGGAAATTTCCATGGGATCTAGCCCTGTAGGGCTGGATATGAGATGGTGAGCCGTTCTTGGCGCTAGGGACAACCTTGGCACAGCATTTAGCGTGTGCTCTTTTACATGCAAATCCACACAACGATTAGCAACTCCAAATAATGTCAGCTCATAACGTACTTATCGGTCTAGGTTTAAAGCTATACGTAAGTCCTATATGTGTTCTCGGCCTTGTACTACACTCGTTCCGCTGATACTGTTGGACTTACTGATTGTTATATGGATTTACATGTAAAAGAAGGGGGATTTCAATGTTCGGCGCCAAGGTTTCCCAACGGTCTTGCACACGCTAAATAAGGTAAAGTATATGATACGTAGCCCTCTCTCCACTTTGACCAAAGGCCACACCATCAGAACAATACACCGTGGGCTTATGGCAAGAATCTCGGAGGCGTCTTCAATCTCTGCATATGGAGATCGTGAAGCGCCTGGTTAGATCTATTTTAGAACATGGCTGTGTCCAAGATAAGACCTTACCAGTGGCAGCCATGATCCCAGACACCTGCATCAGATGTGGATCAAAGAGAAGTATCTTCGTTTCGTTACATGAAGGATTCCGGTGCGGTGTCAGCTCGTGTGACACCCTGCGCATATCGTTTCATAGATAAGTACTGTGCCGCTGTAATTGGCCACGCCTTTCAGCTTCAGCCTCATCGTTCGAAAGATCTTCAGCTGGCCCTTGCACCCCACTTCATTAAACTGAATCAATTCCTAATGTTCACCTTTCCTCCAAGTCTTGATCATTCCTGTTGAAGCGTTGATTAAGGGACCCTTCTAGCCACGATGCCTTGCAATCGAACAGACTGCCGCACATAGGCAAGCACAGCTGTAGTAGCAAATGCCGACATCTCAGGCATAGGCGTAAGTCTTCAGCTCTGCACTCTTGAGTCGCAAGCGCAGGAGAGCTGAATGATACACGTCCAGATTCTTGTTGGTTTCGCGGCTTCAGCTTTCTTCACATTACTGTTTTGTACGGTTTATTATCTGGTCGATGACAATGCGAGTACAAGATTGGTCGAAAGTCCAGACATTGAGGAAGGGAAAGAGGTTCTGCATTATAGGACAAACGCGGTGGACGACATCTTCAGGAAAAAGGTTGCGGCTTTATTGACCAATACCGGAAACCTGTACTCCAAGAAATTGAGTGAAGCCCTCCAAAGTGCCGTTCTCCTTTACAGCGATCAACAGAGCCTCGCAGGTATAGCGGTTCTGGTGAGCGGGTTTAGCCAGCTCGGCTGTTCACTTGCCACATATCATTGGCAAATTACTTTTGATCTGGCATGGTTTTCATCCATAACGCACTTGACGACCCTGACGTGTCTTCGGCATTACTTCCAGAAACGGCCAGCACTAAGGGCGTGGAGACTGCTCTGTATGGCCATCACAGCAGTGATGCTGGCTACTTCACTAGGCTCTACAGGCTTCATAGACTCGACAATGGATCCTTCGTTCCCAGCATTATGTCTTTTTCGCCCAAAAGATTTCCAAAGTAAAGGCTCTTACGATGGCTGGTATATTGGCGTCACCTCAGGCTTTCTGGTGATCTCATACTTGACTCGCATCATGCAACTATTCCCGGGTACAACAGACATTGTGAACGATTACTTTCGAGTCAGGCCACGCGTTATGTTTCAGACAAGGCTCGATGCAGTAAGAAACCGTGCCAATCGCTCATCATCTGATCTTTTCAAGATTCAATGGGCCATACTATACAGTTTAATCGGTTCGTTATGGTGTCTGATAGAAGCCATGGCAGAATTGTGGAGTTCACTCCTTTGGGAGGTTGTATACAATGACTTCGTTTTAGGTGTGAATGAGTGCTGATTGGTCCTATAGATTACTTGGCTGCTTATCGCATTGATATGGGGGACTATTCGGATCGTTGAGGATCGTGGGGGCCAACAGTACACCACCACTGCAAGTGTAGACGTCTCTGACGAGGACTTATGGGGGTTTGGCCAAGTCGTTGCTGTAATGCTTTTGATCTTGCCCTTTGTATCATTGTTCGAAGTGTCCTATGGTGAGTTCACTGATCCAGGTTCATTTATTGCAACAAACTCTCAGAACATCTTCTGATGTTCTATATATCTATGCATAGAAGCACTTTTGAGATCGACTGAAAGCTCATCAAGCTCCAAGAAAGTCCTTTACGCTACTCCTTCCTCGGATGCCATTGAAGCAGAAATGTCACAAGAAATGCATTCGATTAATGACATTACTACCATCGATAGGCAGTTCCAGTCCATCAAATCTCCAAGACAAAGGTGGACCAGAAGGAACACGGACGCTAATCAGTACCAACCTATCAGCACTCTGGCCAACAAGGATAATCTCGCGCCCTTGCAAGACGCACATCACACGATAGAAGGCGAGGATGTCGACCAACAGCATCACCTAGACTCCGCTGTACTGCCGACGCAGCAAAGACTAGAGTTTTACAACTACCGCTGGTTTCGCATGTTAATTCTACTGATATACTGTCTGTCACTAACCGTTGCAGGGCAAATATTATACAGCTTCCCGGTCGCAGGCGCCATAAAACATCTTAGAGATGCTGGACCATACCTCATACCAAAATATGCTGAATGGTTGGCTGTCAATTTCGGGGCCATCTGGGCCTTTGCTATCATCGGTGTCATCTCGACAACTCAGGATGTCCCCATGCCACGACCTAGATGGATGACTCGGATTGGAGTAGAGCTCGGATCATGGCATGACCGCGTCAGAAGCTCCGTGCCACAGGCGATTATCGCCTGGGTAGAGAGTATTGCGTGGACTATCTTCGTACTGGGAATAACTGCACTTTCAGCCTGGTTGAGCTATTTCTTCATTTGGATGGGCATTTTTCACCCTTGATTGCTAGACTCTTTAGGTCACGTTGCTATATTGATCACCTGGTGTTGGACGTGGGACCGCTAGTATTGACATTAGGGTTATCTGAGACATGGGTTGGTTTTCTTCTTCATCCGCGGCGATATCACAACCTCCCTGACAAACACAACCCCACACGTCTCATTCAATGTGACCTCACATCTCCGCAACGGATGCACGGGCCTGATCCCCGGCGAAGACGCTTTACTGCAGCTGGGTTGACATCGACGACGACGCCTACACGGAAAATCACGCACAAGCCCTTGCACAAAACGACGCGCATCAGGGTTATCCCGACTTTTTTCCGGACCCTGTAAATTCCATCTTGCATAGGCAGAAGCGCAAGGACAAACGAATCTAACTGCCTAAGAAAAGAAAGGGCCAGATTAGCTATACGATCTTGTTGTTGGGGGGCTGGCAGCCGGAAGCCAATCATACGGTCAAGGTGAAGGCGACGGAGGAGGGTCAGGAAGCAGGATCATTTTCGATTGGTGGGCGGACTTTCAGTTGAACTATAGTTACGGGTATATAATGAAGTAGGAATGGAGAATGAGTTATTGAGGGAGTGGCGAGATAGGTTACAAGGTAGGCGTAGAAAGCTTTATCGAAGAGAGTGAGACGTGGATCTAGCCACATATGAAATCAGTCTTCAACCTTATCAAAAGGACTTAGTAGGGTAATTTGGATGATCGAGTAGGCACTATTCTCCAGATTACCGGGCACTACTCTAGGAGGTTGCAGCTTCTGGAAATTGTTGGAGATCGTATCCCATGGTCAAGATAGCCTGGGAGGCGGTAAAAGCCGGCCGTGCCAAGTCCTCTCAACCCATAAGACCCTGCACACTCATTCAACTCTCATCTATCTCCTCCACCCCAACCCAATCATACATTGCCCCCCCCTCCCGGCCCTCAATGACAA
>JAABUK010001538.1_pt1 | contig 43421 bp, 31 predicted proteins | sample 5559141 | NCBI WGS metagenome assembly JAABUK01 (sample SAMN10711869, study PRJNA513367) | rock metagenome | isolation source: Antarctica rocks | place: Antarctica: Victoria Land, Pudding Butte nord | collected 2016-01-03 | reverse complement strand
CCAGCCTGATCGGATCGACCCGCGAGACGGTCACACTTGTCCTGGGTCAGCTCCAGATCGAGGGGTGCATCCGGGTCAAGCGACGCTGCATCACCGTGCTCGACCGTCAGCGGTTGATCGCGGAATCCAACGCGGTGTGAGGACCGGCGGAAGTGTTTGACGCCTCACGTAAAGGTCGGGGCGGGTTGCCGATACTCGATCGGATGGCTCCACGGTACGTGTGACGCCGGAGGTAAGTGATGAGCCTCATCGAACTTGACGGTTGGCGACCGTGTCCGCCGGGCGAATTCCAGCGCCTCGGGTCGAGGCTCCTCCGCCGCCGCAGGCGTCGGTTCGTGGTGCGGTCCACGGTCGCGGTCTCCCTCGCCCTCCTGGCGGGTACCCTGTCCCTCCAGGTCTGGCGATGGGGCACGACCGAACACCGGTTCGCGGGCATCCCCTGCTCCCGGGTCATGGCCCTGGCGGGGGACTACGCCTCCGGGAAGCTCGTGGGCCCGCTCCGAACGCAGTTCCACGACCATGTGGCCCGTTGCCCCCGCTGCAAGCCGATGTTCCGGATGATGGGTGTCTCGGTCGTGTCCTCCCCGCGCGGGCAGGGCAAGCCGTCCCCGGGGGTCCCGGGCTGATCGCGCCACGGCCCGTCAATCCGGTCCTGCGCGACCCGGGCGACTGACCCGCCTCCGGCACCTTCCCCATCCCCTCTCACCTCGAATCGACTGTGACCTGCCTCACGCACCCTGGCCCCGCCCCCGGCCGATCCCTCATGGCGGAAGGGGCCGGGATCTTCGGATCCGGCTCGGGGCCGGTTCGCCCCGAGCAAACGGCCGCGTCGATGTCGTGCGGGTGAATTCCCTTGTGAGAGGGTGGATGACATGGTCAAATGGCTCATTCGGTCCTTTCTGTGGCTCTTCGCACCGGTGATGTTCGGCCTGTTACCGGTCTCGGGGGAGGCCGCCGAGGCGTCGTGGCGGGACAGCTATGTCACGGCACTCGGTGAGGCGGCCCGGACGGGCCGGCCCCTGGTCCTCGTGGTGAAATCCCGGGGTTGCGGCTGGTGCCGTGAGCTCGAACGGACGACGCTCCGCGACGCGAGGGTCGTTCGTGCCCTCAACCGGTCGACGGTCCCCCTGAAGGTCGAGGCGGATGACCGAGGGTTACCCGACTCCCTCCGCGTCGAGGCGTTGCCGACGGTCGCCGTGATCGCGCCCGACGGTCGTATCCTCGCCAACCGGTCCGGCTACCTCGACGCACCGTCGTTCCTGGGACTTCTGCGGTCGGTTATCCCTGACGACGGGAGTGGATCGCAGCGTTCAGGAATCTCGGGACCGGCTACCGCCCGGGGACGGTGAGCTATCATACAGACCCGGGCTGCACAATCGGCGATGATCATGTTGCGGCCGTATGGCAGACGTCCCTCGGCGTGCCGGATCGGGACATGGAGGAGCGGTGTCGATGAGCGGACCTCAGCCTGGGGTCGACCGAAGCCCCTCGAATCCCTCGCGGGTGAGGTCACTCGATCCCTATGTCCGGGTAACCTCCCTGGTGACGATTGGTGTCTGCCTGGTGCTCATCGTCAGGCGGCTGCCGCTGAGCTCGCTGGCCGGCGACCTGGAGGGGTGGGTCCGCGGCCTCGGCGTCTGGGGACCTCTTGCGTACGCGGCCGTCTACGTCGTGGCCGTGGTGGCGCTGGTGCCGGCCTCGGCGATGACGGTCGCCGCCGGGGCCCTCTTCGGGCCGCTCGTCGGCACCGCCGTCGTCTCGGCCGGCTCGACCATCGGCGCGGCGCTGGCGTTCCTCATCGCGAGGCACCTGGCCCGAGACGCCGTGGCGCGGCGGGTCCGTCGGTACCCGCGGTTCGACGCGATCGACCGTGCGATCGGCGAGGGAGGCTGGAAGGTCGTCGCGATGCTGCGGCTCTCGCCGGCCGTGCCGTTCAACCTCCAGAACTATCTCTACGGCCTGACCCGGATCCGGTTCTGGCCGTGCGTGCTGACGAGCTGGGTCGCCATGCTCCCGGGCACGCTCATGTACGTCTACCTCGGACACGCCGGGCGCGCCGGCCTGGAGGCCGCGTCGGGGGGGCGCACGCGGACCCCGGCGGAATGGGCCATGCTCGGAGTCGGTCTGGCCGCCACCGTGGCGGTCACCGTCTACGTCACCCGTCTGGCCCGCAAGGTGTTGCACGAGCGATCCACCGTCTCGCCCGACCCGGTCGGGGAACCATCCGCCCCGGTCGCCCCGGGATGGCCGTGGGGGACGACGGCCCTGACGTTTATCGCGGTCGCCCTGGTCGCGCTCGCGGCCTACCTCCAGGCCCGCCCCGACGCGGTCGATCGACGACTTCCACCCGACCGCACGGAGAACCGCCGATGAACGACACGGCCGCGAGGTCACGGTCCGACGGCGGGGGCTTCGGGGTCGACCCGCCCGACGAGTTCAACCGCGAACTCGTGGCGAACGTCCACCCGGCCGGCTGGGTGACCCCGGAGCCGAGGGGGCGGTACAACCTCGTGGTGCTCGGCGCCGGGACCGCCGGGCTTGTGACGGCGGCGGGCGCCGCGGGCCTGGGGGCGAAGGTCGCCCTGGTCGAGAGGCACCTCATGGGGGGCGACTGCCTGAACGTCGGCTGCGTCCCGTCGAAGGCCCTGATCCGCGCCTCCAGGGCCGTGGCCGACGCCCGCGACGCCGGGGCGTTCGGCGTCCGGGTCCCGGCGGGCGTCACCGCCGACTTCCCGGCGGCCATGGAGCGGATGCGCCGGCTCCGGGCCGGGATCAGCCCGCATGACTCGGCCTCCCGGTTCCGCGACCTGGGGGTCGACGTCTACTTCGGGACCGGGCGGTTCACCGGGCCGGACGCGCTGGAGGTTGACGGGCGGACACTCCGCTTCAGGAAGGCCGTCATCGCCACCGGGGCCCGCGCCTCGGCCCCGACGATCCCCGGTCTGGCCGAGGCCGGCTATCTGACCAACGAGACCGTCTTCGGGCTCACCGCGCTGCCCCCACGGCTGGCGGTCGTCGGCGCGGGACCGCTCGGTTGTGAGCTGGCCCAGGCCTTCGCGCGCTTCGGCTCGAACGTCACGTTGATCGAGGCCGGGCCGCAGATCCTCGGACGCGAGGACCGCGACGCCGCGGCCGTCGTCGAGGCCTCGCTCCGCCGGGACGGGGTCGCAATCCGGTGCGGATGCAAGATCACCTCCGCCCGGAAAGACGGCCCCGCCAAGGCGCTCATTCTGGAATGCGACGGAGCGAACACCGAAGTTCGCGTGGACGAGATCCTCGTCGGCGTCGGCCGGGCACCCAATGTCGAGGGGCTCGGCCTGGATCGGGCCGGGATCTCGTTCGACGGGGACGGTGTGACCGTCGACGACCGGCTTCGCACCTCCAACCGGCGCGTCTTCGCCGCGGGGGACGTCGCGAGCCGGTTCAAGTTCACCCACACGGCGGACGCGCTCGCCCGGATCGCGATCCGGAACGCTCTGTTCCTCGGCCGGGCCAAGGCCAGCGCCCTGACGGTCCCCTGGTGCACGTACACCGACCCGGAGGTCGCCCACGTCGGCCTGTACGAGCACGAGGCCGTCGACCAGGGGATCCCGGTCCGGACCTTCCTCCAGGAGTTCGGGGGCGTTGACCGGGCCGTCATTGACGGCGAGCCGGAGGGTTTCGTCAAGGTCCACGTCCGGACGGGGACCGACCGCATCCTCGGGGCGACGGTTGTTGCGCGGCACGCGGGCGAGATGATCTCGGAGCTCACGCTCGCGATGGTCGGAGGACTCGGGCTTGACGATCTGGCCCGGACGATCCACCCCTACCCCACCCAGGCGGAGGCCTTCAAGAAGGTCGGCGACGCCTATTCGCGGACCCGGCTGACGCCGCTCGTCCGCGGTCTCTTCCGACGCTGGCTCTCCTGGACCCGCTGAACCGGCGGGCTCGCGAAAGAACTGTCTCGCACGCCGCACGATGACCGTGGTCGTCCTGGAGGACGGCCGGGGCCCGGGACGGGCGCGATCGCCGGGACGTCCGGGCCCCGGGCGGCCGACCCGCGAGGCCCGCCGTGCGACGATCGAGGGGATCGGGATCAGGCCAGCTCCAGCCCCCGCATGGTCGACCGCCCGGTCGAGAAGGCGCCGGCCTCGATCCCCATCCGCTGGAGCATCGAGACGTAGAGATTCGAGAGCGGGTAATTGTTGCTCGTGTCGAACGCGAGGTGCTGGCCGTGGCGGAAGCCCCCTCCGGCGAGGAGGACCGGGAGGTTGACGTTGCTGTGGCTGTTGGCGCTGCCCATGCACGTCCCGTAAAGGACCTGGGTCCGGTCCAGGAGGGTCTCGGGGCCCTCGGGGGATCGGGCCAGGGCGGTGAGGAAGCCGTCCAGCGCGTCGAACTGGCGCTCCTCGTGGCCCCTCAGCTCGGCGACGACCTCGGGCCGATTGCCGTGGTGGGTGATGTTGTGGATCACCGTCGTGTCGATGAACAGCGAGACCACCCGGGTCGAGTCGGTCTCCAGGGCCAGCCGGATCAGGTCGAAGAACTGCCGGGTCCTGGCGACGAACTGCATCGACTCCTGGAAGTCCTCAGGCGCCCCGGCGGCGACGACCGGCCTGGGCTTCTGCTCCCAGTCCTCGGAGGCGTGCATCCGCCGCTCCAGCTCGCGGACCGAGGTGAAGTACTGGTCGAGCCGCGAGCGGTCGGCCCCGGAGAGCGAGCGGTCGAGCCGCGCGGTCTCCTCGCCGAGGAAGTCGAGCATGCTCCGCCCCTGCTTGATCGCCTCGACCGTCCCGGCGACTTCCGCCGGGTTGCCCTGGACGAAGAGCTTCCGGAACAGCTTGCTCGGGCTCTTCTCGGCCGGGATCGGGGCGCCGTTGCGGGTGTAGCTGAGCGTCTGGTTCTCGGGCGTCATCGCCAGGACGAGCGAGGGGTGCCGGGTCCGGTCGCCGACCTGCTCGGCGGCGAACTGGTCGAGCGAGATCTCGTTGCGGAACCCGCCCCGCTCGGGGTGCGGCGTGCCGGTCAGGAAGCAGCGTTCGGCCTGGTGGCCGCCGGTGACGCCGGGCAGGCTCACGCCCGAGAAGACCGTGAACCGATCGCGGTGGGCGGCCAGCCGGCCCAGGTACGGCGTGGTCGCGTAGCCCCGGCCCGAGGCCCCGGGGAAGAAGAACTGGGGCATGATCCCCTGGTTCGTCTGGATGCAGACCATCCGCCTCGGGACATCCGAGGCCCGGGCCGATCGGCCGAAGGCGGGGGTCATCGCGTCGAGCATCGGCAGCGCGAGCGCGACGCCCGCGCCCCGGAGGAACGCCCGGCGGCCGAGGGCGGGTCGGGCGACGTGAGTCATGGCTTGCTGGCTCCCTGGGTCATCTGCCGGCCGGTTCGGGCGACGATTCGAGGACGTCCACCTCGGCCTTCTTCAAGGCGGCGACGAGGGCCTCGCGGTTGCACTTCGAGGGGTCGACCCGGGCCGTCGCGAGCCCTCGATGGAAGTCGACGGTCGCGCGGTCGACGCCGTCGAGCTTCGCCAGGGCGCGATAGGCGGCGAAGGCGCACCCCTTGCAGTCGAGGCCGGCCACGCCGATCCGGATCTCTTGCCGGCGGTCGGCCGGCAGGGTTCTCGGCGGGAGGGCCGAGAAGGCGCCCCCGGAGGCGTTCCGCAGGAGGGGATCGATCCGCTCGCGGACCTGTTCGGGCGTGGCGTCCTTGAGGGGCCGGGCGTCGGGGTCGTAGGCGAAGGTGGCCTCGGCGTTGTCGTAATCCACCTCGACCAGCCTGATTTCGGCCGAGGCGTCCCCCTGGACATGGCGGAGCGTCCCGCCCTGGCGGCGGAGGTCGTCGACCCGGTCGGGCTGGAACAGGCCGGTGATCCGGCATCGGACGCGGGCCTCGGCCGCCGGCGCGAGGCCCGCGGCAAGTCCGATCAGCAGGGCCGGGATCAGGGCGAGGGTGGTTTTCATCGGGCCTGGAACAGCGGGTCCTGGATGACTTCGAGGAGGAGCGAGCGGACGCCGCCGCCCCGTCTTTCCGCCCGGGACGCGATCGCGTCGAGGGCCTTGCGGTCGCGGAACCCGGGCTCCCGGCCGGTCGAGTAGACGAGCCATCGCCGGGCGAGATTCTTCAGCAAGATCGCCCGGTCGTCCGCGAGCCGGGATTGCAGCTCGCGGATGTCGCGGAACGGGCGGCCGTCGGGCAGGGTGCCGCTCGGGTCGACCGCCGGGCCGAGCCGGAAGCCGATCCCGATGAACGGGTCGATCTTCCCCCGGGGCGCGGGGTCGCCAATCTCGATCGAGCGATACCGCGTCCGGAACCCGCCGATCACGTCATAGCTCTCCAGCGCGAACCCGGTCGGGTCGATCTTGGCGTGGCACCCGGCGCAGCTCGGATCGTCCCGATGCCTGGTCAGGAGCTCGCGGATGGTCGTCGCCCCCCGGACGTCGGGCTCCACCGCGGGGACCGACGCCGGCGGCGGTTCCGGGGGCCTGCCCAGAAGCCGGTCGATCACGAAGGCGCCGCGGGGGACGGGCGAGGTCGTCGTCCCGTTGGCCGTGACCTTGAGGATCGACGCCTGGGTCAGCAGGCCCCCTCGCGGGCAATCCGGCGGCAAGGAGACCCGGCGGATGGTCGGGCCGCTCACGCCCGGGACCCCGTAGTGGTCGGCCAGGGCCTCGTTGAGCATCGCGAAGTCCGAGCGGACCAGGTGGCCGATGTCGAGGTCCCGATCCAGGAGCTCCCGGAAATAGGCGTGCGTCTCGGCGACCATCGAGTCTTGCAGGTACGGGTTGAACTCGGGGTAGAGCTTCCGGTCCGGGTCGTTCGCCGCGATCGAGCGGAGCTTGAGCCATTGGCCCAGGAAATCTCCGAGGAACCGCCGCGATCTCGGGTCGGCGAGCAGCCGGTCGGCCTGGGCGCACAGGACATCCGGCCGGCGCAATTCGCCCGAGGCGGCGAGCGACCCGAGCGTGTCGTCGGGCGGGGAGTTCCACAGGAAATACGAGAGCCGGCAGGCCAGGGCGTGGTCGTCGAGCCGGCCCTCCGGCTCGACGTGGTGGAGGAAGTCGGCCGAGCAGAGCGCCGCGAGGTAGGCCGATCGCATCGCCGTCTCGAAGCAGTCGCCGGCCTCCAGGCGACGCCCGACCCGCTCGACGTAGCGGCGGCGGACCTCCCCGGCGACGGGCCTGCGGAACGCCCTCGGCAGGAACGCGGCGAGGAGGCGGTCGGCGTCCTGGCGAGGGTCCTCGCTCCGGACGGTCCAGGTGCCGGCGACGGGGTCGGGGAGATTCTTGCCCAGGCCGAGCCAGGACAATCCCTCCCGGGAAGGCGTGCGGACGCCCGGATTCCGATCGGACTTGAACTCGACGATCGGCAGGTCGCCGAAGAGGAGCTTGTGCGACCGGGGCGGCCAGGACTCGTGGATCGGCCCCTCGACGTCGACCCAGTCGACCGCGATCCCGGGCCCGGTGAAGGCCATCGCGTGGCCCTTGCGGTTGTAGTTCGCCACCGGGGCAAGCGAGGCGACGTCGAATCCCAGGATCTCGTTACGGTTAAGCCAGACGACCTGCTCGTGCACGGCCGGGGCCAGCGAGGGCGCGTCGTAATAGCCCAGCGTGTCGCTCGGGTGCTGGCCCCCCCGGCCGTCGCCGGTGAGCTGGACCACCGAGAGCCGGGCGGCCTCGGTCCGGCGGGCCGGGAGGACCTGCCCCCTGTCCCACTGGAACGCCCAGAACGAGGCCCGGACGCGATACCGCCCCGGGTCGAACGTGGTGTGCCCCCGGAAGTAGTGGCTGACCGACTCCTCCTCGTGCCGGAAGACGCCGACGGTGCTCCCGGCCTCGAACGAGCCCATCGCCTCGTGGGCCCCCTGATCGAGGTGCCTCTGCTTGCCGGCCGGCGGGTACGCGGGGTCGGGCTTCCCGTCGCGGAGGAGGACGGCGTCCCCTTGCATCGACAGGTAGGCGTCGAAGCCCCCCCGGTCGACCAGCGACAGCCGCGTCTTCCGGACGGCCGGGGCGGCGGGCCGGGTGGCGATGGCGAGGTCGAGGGCGTGGCCGGCGGCCTCGATGTACCGGGCGAGGTTGACGTGCGAGAGGCTGAGGGCCTCGGCGTTCTTGTCGAAGCCGTGCGCCGAGCCGTCGGGCGGCAGGAGGGCGGCGAGTCCGGCGCCCGGCAGGTCGAGGAGGTCGCGGACGGTGTTCTCGTACTCCGCCCGGGTCAGCCGACGGAGCGGCGATCGTCCCGAGGCCGCGAGCCGGGCGTCCTCCGCGGCGGTCAAGGACCGATCGAGCCAGCCGAGGAGGGCCCGCGACTCGTCGGGGGTCGGCCGCTCCCGCCCCTTCGGCGGCATCTCGCCCGATTCGACGCGATCGTGGACCTTCGCCCAGCGCGCGAAGTCCTCCGGGTCGGCGAGGTTCGGCCCGGGCGCGGACAGGTCGAGCCCGCCTTTCCTCGACGCCCCGTCATGGCAGCCGAGGCATCGGGCTTCGAGGACGTCGCGGGCCGCCGGGGGGACCTCGCCCGCGAGGCCCCCGGCTGGGCACCACGCCAGCCAGGCCGACAGGCCGGAGGCGACCGCGATCCGGATCGACATCCTCCTGGGCATCGGGCTCTCCGCCGGGCGTGGGTCGTCGCGAGGGTACGCGAGCGATCATACCCGCAAGCGTGGCCTCGATGCGAGGACGTCACCAAAATCAACCGACCGGGGCGCGGGGGGCGGGGCGCGACCGGACGGCCCGGCCGGTGCATCGCGGGCGTGGGGATCCATTTCGACACCCGACCGAGGGCTCCTGCCGGCCGGGCACGGATCGGCCCCGGGGGGAGACCCGGGGCGTGGAAGCGGGGCCCGGCGGAGGGTATAAGATGACGACCGCCTCGTGTCCCAACCCGTCCCCATGAGATCGCCCGCCATCCCGGCGGATTTCGCCCGGAAATCCGGCCGTCATGGCGTCGACCTCGCGAGATCGGCGGGCCGTCATGGGATCCCGACGGCGGTTCCCGAGGGCCCTGGGGACCGTCCGAGACGCGTCGGGCGGCGAAGCCCGGCGGGTCCGGGCCGGCGCGTCCCCGAGGTCCTCGTCGGTAGCGGTCTTCCCCTCTCCAATCGCCGCCATCCGAGTCCCAGCCATGCCCAGATCCCTCTCCGCCCCGACGGCCACCGCCGTCCTCCTGATCGTGACCCTCGCCCCCCCGGTCGCCCTCCCCCAGGAGGGCCCGCCGCCCGGCGACCCGGACCCGGCCCTCGCCGGGCCCCGGTGGCTCAAGGGGAACCTGCACACCCACTCGCTCTGGAGCGACGGCAACGACTACCCGGAGATGATCGTGGACTGGTACGCCCGGAACGGCTACCACTTCCTCGCCCTGTCCGACCACAACGTCCTGGCCCAGGGGCAGGCCTGGATGGGCGTCAAGGAGGCGAACCGGCGTGCCAGGCACGACGGCTTCGCCCGATACCGCCGCCGGTTCGGCGACGCCTGGGTCGAGACCCGCACCGAGGAGGGCGGCCTCCGGGTCCGGCTCAAGCCGCTGGGCGAGTACAGGACGCTGTTCGAGCGGCCCGGCCAGTTCCTCCTGATCCAGGGCGAAGAGATCACCGACCACTTCGAGCGGAAGCCGATCCACATGAACGCCACCAACGTGCTGGAGGTGATCGGGCCCCAGGGGGGCGGGAGCGTCGTCGAGGTCATGACCAACGACCTGGCCGCCGTGGAGGAGCAGGCCCGGCGGCTGGGGCGGCCGATCCTGGGCCACCTGAACCACCCCAACTTCGGCCATGCGATCACCGCCGAGGAGCTGGCGATGGTGACCAAGGAGCGGTTCTTCGAGGTCTACAACGGCCACCCCGAGGCCCACCACCTGGGGGACGAGACCCACGTCGGGGTCGAGCGGATGTGGGACATCATCAACACCCTCCGGATCGGCGAGATGAAGGCCGACCCGGTCCTCGGCCTGGCGACCGACGACTCGCACAACTACTTCGGCCACGGCGGCTCGACCCCGGGCCGGGGCTGGGTCATGGTCCGCGGCCGGTTCCTGACCCCGGAATCGGTGATCCGGGCGATCGAGGCGGGCGACTTCTACGCCTCCAGCGGCGTGACCCTCCAGGAAGTCCGCTATTCCCCGGAGGACCGGACCCTGACGCTCGCGGTCGACCCGCGGGGGGACGCCCGGTACACGGTCCGGTTCATCGGGACGCTCCGGGGCTACGACCCGGCCCGGAAGCCGGTGACGGACAAGGACGGCCACCCCCTGCCGGTGACCCGACGCTACTCCGACGACGTGGGCAAGGTCCTGGCGACGGTCGAGGGCGCCGGCGCCACGTACCGGCTCACCGGCGAGGAGCTTTACGTTCGGGCCGTGGTCACCTCGGACCGTCCGCCCGCGAACCCATCCTTCCAGGGGCAGAAGGCCCAGGCGTGGACGCAACCGGTGGGCTGGGAGCGGCGGATCGCCCCCCCCGCCGCCGCGATCGCCCCGAGGCGGCCCGAGATCCGCAAGCTGGGCACGATCGACCTCGACCTGGTGGAGGCGACCCCCGTCGTCTTCGGCGACCGCCTCTACCGGTTCGAGTCCGTGCGGAAGGGCTACAAGGCCAACACGACCGGCGACTCGTACTTCCGGTTCATCGACGTGGAGACCGGCAAGGCGACCCCCGCCTTCGCCCGGGGCCACGACCTGGGGTCTGCCCACGCCGAGGGCGGCTCGATGTGGGCCTTCGGCGTGGACCGGCGGGACGGCACCAGGATCGTCGCCTTCCGGTCGGACGACCTGGAGCGGTGGGAGACGATCCCGGCCCTGGAGCTGCCCGGCTGGGGGCTGTTCAACACCTCGGTCTGCAAGGCGGGCGACCGCTACGTCATGGCGATCGAGGTCGGCAGCCCGCCCGAGGTCGTCGGCGTCCCGTTCACCAGCCGGTTCGCCGAGTCGCAGGACCTGAGGTCGTGGAAACTCCTCCCCGAGGATCGAGTCTTCACGAAGGACTGGTATTCGGCCTGCCCGACGATCCGCCACCTCGACGGCTCCGATTACCTGACCTACCTGGAGACGCTCCCCGGCCCCCGGTACGAGACGTTCATCGTCCGCTCGAAAGACCTGATCCGCTGGGAATCCAGCCCGCTCAACCCGGTCCTGGTCGCCTCCGAGCAGGACCGGGCGATCGCCAACCCGAAGCTGACGGCAGATCAACGAGGGGAGGTCGCCGGGGCCGTGGACCGGAACAACTCGGACGTGGACTTCTGCGAGTTCCGGGGCCGGACGGTGATCACCTACAGCTGGGGCAACCAGCAGGGGACCGAGTTCCTGGCCGAGGCGGTCCACGAAGGGCCCCTGGCGGGCTTCCTCAAGGGCTTCTTCCCCTGATCCGGGACGACGGCGAAGGAGCCGGGGCGCGCGAACTCGCCGGGCATCCCGGCGCCGCCCCCGGGCGGATCGGCCTCGACGGCCCGGGCGGGCTCAGCGGGACCGGCCGATCGCGAACGGGACGTCGAAATGGGTCGGGGGGGACGGGTCCCAGGCCGCCGCGGGCACCTTCGAGGGCGCCGGCAGGGGCTTCGGGGGGGACGGCGAGGGGCCCCGCGGGGCCGGCGTCTCGCCCTGCAAGAACGAACCCAACCGGGCCGCCGACGCCCGGACCTCCGCCATCGCCCCCGCCGCCCCGGACGAGGCCGGCTCGCGGCCGAGCTGGCGCAACTCCTTCAGAGCCCGGAAGAAGCCTCGTTCGGCCGCCGCCTCGTACCGCCGGGCCAGGCTGGCCTCGTCGGACGGGTCGAACGACGCCAGCCGCCCCGCCTCGTCCCGGAGCCGCTCCGCCTCCTCGGGGCCGACCCCCTCGGGGGCCTCGAATTCGTCCCGTGCCCTGCGGACCCGCTCGGCGACGGCGGCGAACTCGCGGTCGACGCACCGATCCATCCGGACGGAGAGGACCGCCATCCGCCGGGCCAGGGCCCGGCCGACCTCGCCCGGGGGGTCCAGTTCCTCCTGGAAGGCCCGGGCCAGCTCCTCGACCTCGGCGGCGTCTCCGTCCGGCAGGACGACGCCCGCGCCGGTCAGGCCATGCTTGAGCGCGTTGGCCCGGGACCGTTCCTTGCCCTCGGTGGTCCTGGGGCCCGTCGAGTGGGCGGCGTTCTTCCGGTTGGCCAGGACGCGGGCTTCGCTGGCGGGCATGGGTCGGTCCTCGGCGAGGGGTGAAAGGTCGGCGGACGGGTTGGCGAGTCCGTCCGATATATTCCGACCCGCCGGGCGGGGATTATCCGCCTTTCTCCCCGAAATGACGCGGATTCCGATCTTTCGCGGATCTTCCGCCCGGTTCGTCCTGGGGATCCGGCTCGGCGGGAGCCTCGCCCTCCCGGGCCCCCCGGGGAGGGCGAGGCTCCCGGCGGGGCGCAGGGTTGTTCAAAGGTCCGTTCCGCGCCTCACGCCCCCTCTCCCCAACCCTCTCCCACAAGGGGCGAGGGGGCAAGATTTCTTCCTCGCCCCTTGTGGGAGAGGGTTGGGGAGAGGGGTATCTTCGCACGACCAAGGACCTTGGAATGGCCCTGCGGCGGGGCGCCGATGGTTTGCCTTGCGACGGGATCGGGGCGACAATGGCCCCCGGCGGGCGAGGTCGCCCCGCGATGGCCATCATCCGAGGCTGGGACCGATGAACCGATGCGTCTTGCTGCTCGCCTTGATGCCGTTTTCATCGCCGCCGGCCGCGCGGGCCGGCGAGCTGCCCCGGGCCGAGCCGGCGGCGGTCGGGCTCTCGGCCGCCCGGCTCGACGCCCTGGGGCCGGCGCTCGCGAAGCTCGTCGACGACGGCCAGGTCGCCGGCGGGGTGGTCCTGATCGCTCGGCACGGCCAGGTGGCCCTCGTCGTCCCGTTCGGGTATCGCGACCTCGCCGCCAGGGCCCCGATGGCCGAGGACGCGATCTTCGCCATCGCCTCGATGACCAAGCCGATCACCTGCGTCGCGGCCATGACGCTGGTCGAGCGGGGCAAGCTCCGGCTCGAAGACCCGGTGGCCGACCACCTGCCCGAGTTGAAGGGGCTGAGGGTGCTCGGCGACATCAAGGAGGACACCCCGGAGGGACCGGCCACCGTCCCCGCCTCCCGGCCGATCACGATCCGCGACCTCCTGACGCACACCTCGGGCTTCGCCTACGGCGGGTTCCTCTCGTCCGACCCCAGGCTGGGCCGGGCCTACGACCGGGCCGGCGTGCAGGCCCGGGGGCTCCGGACCATCGCCGAGCAGGTCGGGCGGCTCGCCGGGGTCCCGCTGGCCCACCAGCCCGGCGAGCGATGGACCTACGGCCTGAGCCACGACGTCCTCGGCCGGGTGATCGAGGTCGCCTCCGGCCGCCCCCTCGACGAGTACCTCCGCGAGACGATCTTCAGCCCCCTCGACATGCGCGACACGTCCTTCCTGGTGCCCGAGGCCGACCGGGGCCGGCTGGCCACGGTCTACCGGGCGGGGTTGCTGGGCGGGAAGCTCACGCCCCTGCCGATCGGCCCCGGGTCGGCGACCCTGTTCTCGGGCGGCGGCGGGCTGTACTCGACGGCCCGCGACTACGCCCGGTTCGCCGAGATGCTCCGGGCCGGCGGCGAGCTGGAGGGCGTCCGGATCCTCAAGCCCGAGACGATCGCGGCGATGACGACCAACCAGATCGGCGGCAAGAACGCCCTCCTGCTGTTCAAGTACGGCCTGGGCTTCGGGCTGGTGATGGCCCCGGGCCCCGACGGCAAGCCCGCCCCGGCCCGCTTCTTCTGGGGCGGGATCTTCTCGACCAACTTCTGGGTCGACCGCCGGGACGACACCGTCGCGGTGGTCATGACCCAGGTCCTGCCGACCAACCACGGCGGCGTCGACCGGATCGTCCGACGGGCGGTGGAGGCCGCCGTCGAGGACGGCCCGAAGCCCGAGGGCCGGGTCCGATGAGCCGCGAGATCCGGATCGCCAGGCTCCGGGCCGGGGAGGCGGTCCAGTACCGCGAGTCGGGCAACTCGATGCGCGGCCTGATCGGCCACCGCGACCTGATCACCTGCGAGCCGATCGCCGACTACGCGACGCTCCGGCCGGGCGATGGCCTGCGGAGCGCCGTGTTCTGCAAGGTCCACGGCCATTACTACACCCACCTGGTCAAGGCGGTCCGGGAGCACCGGGGCGAGGACGGGGCCGCCCGCTTCGAGTTCCTGATCGGCAACAACCGGGGCGGGACCAATGGCTGGACGACCCAGGATCGGGTCTATGGCCGGGTGGTCCGGGTGGAGAAGTGACCCGATCGGCGTGGCCCCGGCCCGCCCGGAGACCCGTCGTCGATCTCCTCATCCCGCAAGGTCATTCCAAGGGTTGACCCCGGCGGACTGCCCCGGGCCCGGGGGCCGAAAGAGAATCCCCCGAAGCCCGACCCTCCCGCGCCGCCCGGAGGGCGGACTTTCGACGGGCGTTGAACGCCGTCGGGCCCAGGCGTGGGGGCCGGGCCGCCCGCCGGTTGTCCTCGTCGGTCCCTCGGATCCCACGCCCAGCAGATGTCTGGATCGAGGGCTTGCGAGGCCGGAAGTCGGGGTCGGATGGCGAGGAATGGAATCGGCGGGTTCGGCTTTTGCGACTTTCGGAATTTTAAATCGAGCCTATTGATTCTCGGCGCCGGGCCGCGCTATCTGAGAGACCGCGGTGGAACTTCGGCGGCCCCCTTCTCGGTGCCGCCTCCGTCGCGAGGTCATCCCGATTCTCCCCTCTTGAATTCGGAAGGCAGGGACCATGAGCTCGACTCGAAGGGCGTTCATGCGCGCGGCCTCGGCACTCCTGGGCATCCTCGCCGTCGGCGCCACGGCGCCGCAGGCGCAAGCCCAGCTCCACGGGATCGACGTTTCCAGCTATCAGGGGAACGTGAACTGGACCTCGGTCCATAACGCCGGGAACAGCTTCGCCTTCACCAAGGCGACCGAGGGGACAACCTACACCAACCCGTATTTCCGGTCGAGCTGGGCCGGGATCCACTCGGTCGGGATGGTCCGGGGGGCCTACCACTACGGCCATCCCGGGTCCGACCCGGTGGCGCAGGCCAAGTACTTCGTCGCCGCCGTCAACGCGGCCGGCGGCTACACCGGCTCCAGCTCGCTCCAGCTGGTGCTCGACATCGAGACGACCGACGGCATCACCTCCTCGGCCCAGCTCTGGTCCTGGGTCCAGAGCTTCATGGCCGAGGTCCACGCGCTCACCGGCCGCCCGGGGATCATCTACACCAGCCCCTACTTCTGGGAGAACACCCTGGGCAACCCCACCAACAACCTCAATTGCCCGCTCTGGATCGCCAATTATGGCGTATCCTCGCCGACCGTCCCCCCCGCCTGGTCGACCTGGAGCTTCTGGCAATACACCTCGACCGGCTCCTGCCCGGGGGTGAGCGGCAACTGCGACCTGAACTACTTCAACGGCAATCTGACCTATCTGCATAATCTCTGCTTCCCCTGATCGGCGCCCGGAGCGAGATCGAGGGGGTGAGGATCGATCGCCGGAGACCCCAGGCCGGACCGATCCCACCCCCTCCGCGCGGGTCGGATCTCCGGCCAACCTGGAACGACTCGCCGGCCCGTCGAGTCCCGCCTTGCCGATCGCCAGCCGCCGCGACATCACCCGTTTCGACGGCGACCGGGAGGGGCCCATGAGGACGACCTTCCTCGCGATGGCGACGCTCCTGGCACTTCGTCGCGAACGGGTCGACCAGCGAGGGGGCGGGCACCTACGACGACAAGACCAGGTCGAGAAGACCACCGTCACGGCCGCCGATGGCAAGCTCATCGTCGACCTGAAGGGCAAGAACACCCGCCGGGCGAAGTCGAGGGTCGGCCCGGTCGGTTGACCGGGCATCCGCGCTCCCCCGGCCCGTCGCCGGCCCGCTTCAGCCGAACAGCTCGGCGAGGGCCCGGCCCTGGTCGGTGATCGGCACGGGGCGGCCGTCGGGGGTGCGCAGCTCCCGGGCGGGGTCGATCCCGAGCGTGGCGTGGATGGTGGCGTGGAAGTCGGGCACCGACACGGGCCGATCGACGACGGACCGGGCCAGGTCGTCGGTGGCGCCGATGACCCGGCCCGACCGGAGGCCGCCGCCGGCCATCACGGCGCTGAAGGCGGTGGATTGGTGGCCCCGGCCGCCGCCGGAGTCGAACTCGGGAGGTCGGCCGAACTCGGTGGCGACGACGACGAGGGTGGAATCGAGGCGGCCGACGCGCGCCAGGTCGTCGAGCAGGGCGGAGACCGCCCGATCCAGCTCGATGATCAGCCCGTGCTGCTGGAGCTGTCCCTGATTGTGGGTGTCCCACCCGGTCCCGTTGACGAAATTGAGGTTGTGCGCCACCTCGACGAAGCGGACCCCCGACTCCACCAGCCGACGGGCCAGCAGGCAGCGCTGGCCGAACTCGCCGCCGTATCCCTGGCGGAGCGTCGACGGCTCGCGGTCGAGCTGGAACACCTTGCGGAACGACGGGCCCGAGAGTCGGGCGGCCTCGCGGGAGGCGGCCACGTAGTCGGCGGCCGAGGGCTCGTCGGGGTGGGACGCCCGGAAGTCGGACCGGAAGGCTTCCAGGAGCCCCTCGCGGCGGTCGCGACGGGGCGGGTCGACGTCCGCCGGCGGGGTCAGGCCGCCGGGCCCGGCCTCGGTGTCGGTCAGGTAGACGTACCCGTGCTTCGAGCCGAGGAAGCCCGGCCCCCGGCTGACGTTCGGGTAGCCAATGACGACGTAGGAGGGCACGCCGTCGCCCCCCGGCCCGCGCTCGCGGGAGACGATCGAGCCCAGCGACGGATAGGCGATCGTCTCGCTGACCGGGCGGCCGGTGTGCATCAGGTTCGTGGCCGCGCCGTGCTCATCGATGATCTTGTGATGGAGCGAACGGATGATCACGCATCGGTCAAGCCGGTCGGCCAGGCCGGGCAGGTGCTCGCAGACCTCGACCCCCGGCTGGGCGGTCGGGATCGCCCGATAGTAGGAGCCCGCCGCCTTCTTGCCGTCGCCCCGCCGCTTCGGGTCGAACGTGTCCAGATGGGCCGCGCCGCCGCCGAGCCAGAGCAGGATGCAGGCGTCGGCCTTGCCCAGGATCGGGGCCGTCCCGGCCCGGGACGTCCGGGGCAGGGCGCCCGCCAGGGCCCCTGCGGCCCCCCACTTCAGCAGGTCGCGGCGGTTCGGTTCGGGTCGCGGCATGGGGGCCTCGGGGGTGCGGGAGCCGGCGATTCGCGGGAGTTCGGCGGCGGATTTCCTGCGGATCCCGGGGAGAAATTAGCCGACAACAAATCCCATATTTAAAATTTCAAATAATCATAGGAGTTACGCAGTTGTTGGGTTTTGTCCACCAGGTGCGTTCCTATAGCCGCATAGGATAGGCGACTTGGCATGGAGTAGGCAAGCCGACGAACACCTCTTCTACTGTACATCAGTGATCAACTGCGTAACTCCTAAATCATCTTGAAATACTTTGAAATTTGAGATCGGCGATTTGTGATTGCGCATGGACGTTCCCGGATCCCGCATCAGGGCAGGAACACGAACTCGGGGCTGTTGACCAGGGCCCAGATGACGTCTTCCATCCGCTCGCGGAACGCCGGGGTCAGGCGCCCCGTCGGCGGGTCGCCGCCGCGGACGATCCGCTCCTCCTCGGCCTGGATCCGGGTGGCGTCGGGGTGCAGGTGGTTCGACCACGACACCCGGCGGGCCGAGGGCCGCATCGGGGGCCGGGGCGCGACGCCCGGGACGATCCGATTTGCATGAGCGTCGCCCAGGTGGGCGACGAGCCGGGCGACCTCCGGCCCGGTCGCCGGGCGCGAGAAGACCCGGAGGACCACGGCCCGGATCAGGTCGTCCGCGGTCCGGTCCTCCAGGCAGAGCCCGGTGAGGGCGCCGTCGTCGGAGAGGCGGGCGATCCGCCCGGCGACGACGAGCCCGTTGGCCAGGATCGCCGGCTGGAGCGGCGTGATCGACCCCTCGCGGACCGTGATCGGGTCGGGCCTGGCGGCGCGCCACCCGAAGGCCTGGAGCGCGTCGGTCAGGCTGGACACGACCGGGAGCGTCAGTGAGGGCCGGTCGCGCTCGTTGGACGGGAGCGCCAGCTCCCAGGCGCGGCGGGGGCGGCCCAGGTTGAGGAACTCCGACGGCGGCCGGCGGCCGTCGATGTCCAGGCAAAGCTCCTCGGCGCGGAACGGCTTGCCGACGGCCGCGAACAGCGAGTCCAGCACCTGCTCGGCAGACATCCGCCGCCGGGCCGGGGCGCCGGGCCCGCCCGGCCGGGCCTGGTAGGCCCGCGATCGGAAGATCAGCCGGGCGATGTGCTTGAGGTCATAGTCGCGGGCGACGAGCTCGCGGGCCAGGTCGGCCAGCAATTCCGGGTCCCGGAGCCGGGGGCTCCCGTCCCAGTCGTCGACCGGCTCGACGAGCCCATAGCCCAGATAACGGTGCCAGAGGCGGTTCACGACCACCGGGGCGAACCGCTTGTTGACGGGCGAGGTGATCAGCGCCGCCAGCCGCTCGCGGGGGGAGGCCTGCCCGGAGACGAGGCCCTCGGGCAACTCGGCCGGTGCGATGTCGGTGAGGCTCCAGGCGGGCCCGACCGACTCCCCCGCCGCCAGCGAGACCGAGACCGACGGGACCCGCCCGCCGGGCTGCCGGGGGACGGTGCTCGTCGCCGGGATCGCCTGCGGCTTGCCCGACAGGAGCGCGGCCAGTCCGAACAGGTCTTCCTGCGCGTAGGGGTGGAACGGAGCGTCGTGACACCGGGCGCACTTCATCTCCGCCGCCAGGAAGGCCTTGGCCAGCACGTGGGCCTTGGCGGCCATCGGGGCGTCGTTCTGGGTCGCCATCCCGAACCCGGCGGGGCCGCCGCCCAGGGCGCTCCCCTCCATCCGGACCAGCGTGGTGACGAACCGGTCGACCGGCATGTTGTCGGCCAGGGCCTCGTGGAGGAAGCGGCGGAACGGGCCGGTGTTGTTGAGCGTCGGCTTGAGCAGGCCGGGGTTCTCCGCCAGGACGTCCTGCCAGTACCCCATCCAGCCGTCCGCCCACCGGGGGTCGGCCAGCCGGCCCTCGATGGCCCGGTCGCGCTTGTCGGGAGACCGGTCGGCCAGGAATGCCGCGACCTCGGCCGGGTCGGGGATGACGCCGATCGTGTCGAGCGCCAGTCGGCGGAAGAAGGCCGCGTCGTCGGCCGGCGGGAGGGGGTCGCCCCCCAGGCCCCGGTCGATCAGGTTCCCCGGTCCGGGCGCGACCCGCGGAGGGACGGCCTCGGCCAGGCGGCGGGCCAGGCGGTGGCGTCCCTCCCAGTAGGCGTCATCGGGGGCGGCGGCGCGGCGCCTGAGGTCGGCGTCGAGGGCGACCAGGCGGGCCGATTCCCGGTCGACGAACGCTTCCCAGCCGGGCCCGGTCAGGGGAATGTCGCCGCCGATCAGCCTCGGGACGTCGCCCGGCGCGATGACGGCCGCCAGCAGTTCGCCCGTCTCGTTGCGCAGCCCCTTGCCGCCGACAATCGCCCAGAGCTCGACGCGGTGCTCGGCCCCGTCGCCGACCCGGTCGACCACCCGTTCCTGGCCGCCCGGCGGGAGGGGATGCCAGCCCGGGCCCCCGGGGGCGTGTTCGGGCGGGACCGGCTCGTGCCCCGCCGAGTTCCGGGCGATCGGTTGCGTTTCGGCCACGACGACCCCGTCGACGAGCATCCGGGCCGCATGCCGCGAGCGGAGCATCAGGCGGTAGGGCCCGGGGGCGGCCTTCAGGACGGCCGAGGCATGCAGGGCGATCGGGCCCCTGCGGTCGACCTCGACGCCTCCCCCGGCGTACCTCGTCGGCAGGCGGACCAGGCCCAGGGCCGGCACCTCGAACGATTCCGAGGCCCCTCCGGTCGCCAGGGGCCAGGCCCATTTCTCCGCCAATCCCTCGACGATCTCCACCCGGATGGCCTCGCCCGCGGCCGCCGCCCCGGGGGACACGACCGGCACGAAGGGGATGACCGCGGCCAGGCACAAGACGACCCTGTTCGGCATGGCAACCCTGGGATCGGATTCGGGGGGACGGGCGCGAGGAGTGTCGGAGGACTTCTCAGTGTAAACCCCGCCGCCGTCGCGGTCAAGCATCGATTCCCGCCCGAGACCAATATTCGCAAATTATAACCATTTAAGTGTTTAATAAATTCAAGGATACGTCCTCGCGGGACGGACGCCGATGTTGGCGTAGCGGGTCGTCGCCAGATACCTGTCGCGCAGCGCGGCCCGCAGGAAAATCGCCGTGCTGTGGAACGAGCCGCCGCGCAGGACGCGGCCGACGTCGTCCGAGAAGTCGGCATCCATGAACAGGTCGACGATCGCCCGGCCGTCTCCGGGCGGCGGATAGGCCTTGTACGGGTCGACGCACCATTCGAAGGCGTTGCCCAGGATGTCGAAGAGGCCCAGGTCGTTCGGGGCCTTCCGGCCCGCGGGATGCATCTTCCGGCCGGAATTCTCGAGATACCACGCGTACTCCGCCAGCCAGGCCTCCTGGCCGCCATACGGCCGGGACGACGATGACCCTGCCCGGCAGGCGTATTCCCATTCCGCCTCGGTCGGGAGCCGATAACCGGCCCGCTCCAGGTGGTCCGGAGGGAGTTTCATCCCCGGCCCGATCTCCTTCGGGTAGCACCACTGGCCCTCGGGGATCCGCTCGCGGGCGCTCAGCCAGTTGCAGTAGCGGGCCGCATCATAGAAGGTCAGGAAGCCCATGGTGCCGTCCATGCCCGGGAAGTCCGACATCAGCTCCGGATTGTTTCGCCAGTCGAAGACCCCGGCCGGTTGCTCCTCCAGGAACCGGATGTACTCGACGACCGTGACCTCCCGCGAGGCGATCGCGAACGAGCGTCCGATCCGCCGGAGGTGCGGGACCTCGGCGGCGCTGCGTTCGGGGTCGCTGGGCCCGGTCGAGCCCATCCGGAACTCGACCGGGCCGCGGATGATGGTATAGGCCTGGCCCTGGCCGTTGACGAACCAGTCGCGGCCGGGCGGGGGCTCGACCCCGGCCAGGTCCCGGTCGATCGCCCCCACGGCGGCCCCCAGGCCCCATCGGACCCGGAGGAGCCAGTCGATCGCCCCGTGCAGCCCCGGGTCGGGGTCCGATCGATAGCGCGCCAGGAGCTCCGACGCCAGGGCAGGGCGGTCGGGGACCGAATCGGGCGGGAATTGCCCCAGGCAGAGGACCAACGCCCGATGGGCCGAGACGTCGGCCTCGGCGCCGCCCCGGAGCCGCCCGGCGACCGGGCCGGGGTCGAGGCCGAACCGGGCCATGTTGTGGATCAGCTCGGTCCGCACGCTCGGGTCGTCGCGGTGGCGGAGCAGCGGCCAGACCGGATCGGGCCGGCCCAGCCGGAGCAATGCCAGCGCCATCCGGCCCTGCCCGCGGGACAGCTCGCCGTCGAGGTGGGCCGGCTCCTTCACCCGCCCGGCGAGGACGGCGACGGCGCGGTCGCGATTGGCGGCCGACCCCAGCCGGGCCAGGATCCGGCGGAACTGGTCGGGGTCGGCGTCGCCGACCAGGGCGGCGAGGTCTTCGGGCTCGCGGGGGTTGTCCGGCTGGGTGGCGAACTCGGACAGGATCGTGAAGGCCAGGGCCCGGGGCTCGGGCTCGTCGCGGCGGGCATAGATGAGGCGGAGCGGCCCGACCAGGGCCGGGGCGATCGGCTGGAAGGCCTCGCGCCAGGCGTCCACCTGCAGCGGGTTCTCCCGGGCCAGCTTGCGGGCGATCGGCCCGGCCGCCGAGGCCAGGGCCGGGTCGCCGGGGACCATCCCCGCCATCGCGGCCGCGGCCCGAAGCTGGGCGTCGGTCAGGTCGGCGACCTTGCCGGACATCGCCGCGCGGGCCGGGGTGACGGCCTTGTCGGTCAGGTGGTTGGCCGTCAGGGCGTCGCGGATCACGAGGACCTCGTCGGGCGTCGTCTCGGGGCCGAGGAGGCGGGACGCCAGGAAGTCGGCCTGCTCCGGGCGGTCCTCCTCCAGGAGCCAGGCGTTCATCCCCGCGATCAGGGCGTCGCGGGCGATGAAATCGAGCTGGAGGGCGAGGATGCCGAACAGGAGGTTGCGGTCGGCGTCGGGGCGCGGCATGGCTCGGCTCCGGGTCGGACGGACGGCGTCGATCGGCCATCATATCGCGAATCGGCCGGGAGAGGGCCGGGCCGGTCATCGAGGGCAGGTCGGGCCGGGGCCGGCGGCCGGCGGGTCGCGAGAAAAGGGCCGCTCTCCTGTGGACGGTGGCCGGCCCGTCCCGGATAAAGGAGGGGGGGGCAGACCGCGATGAGTGGCGAGGGTGTCCAGGCCGACGACCTGCTGTGCCGAGCCCGGGCCGGCGACCCTCGGGCCCTGGCGGCCCTGTTCGACCGCTACAAGGGCCGGTTGCAGCACATGGTCCGGCTCCGGCTCGACCGCCGCCTGGCGGGCCGCCTCGACGTGTCCGACGTGCTCCAGGAGGCGTACCTGGAGGCCGACCGGCGGTTCGCCGAGTATCTGCGGGGCCCGTCGATCCCGATCTACCTGTGGTTGCGGCTGGTGGCCGGCCAGAAGCTGACCGACCTGCATCGCCATCACCTCGGGGCGAAGATGCGCGACGCCGGCCTGGAGGTCTCGCTGCACCGCGGCGCCCTGCCGCAGGCCAGCTCGATCTCGCTGGCCGAACTCCTCCTGGGCCGGCTCACCTCGCCGACCCGCGCGGCGCGGCGGGCCGAGATGCAGCTGCGGATGCAGGAGGGCCTGAATCGGATGGACCCGATCGACCGCGAGGTGCTGGTCCTGCGCCACTTCGAGGAGCTGTCGAACGCCGAGACGGCCCAGGTCCTCGGGCTGGAGAAGTCGGCCGCCAGCAACCGTTACATCCTCGCCCTGAAGCGGCTGAAGGACGTCCTGGGCGGGGTCCTCCACCCCTTCGACGCCTGAGCCGACCCGACCGCGCCCCGGAGAGTGTCCCATGGCGACCCACGGCCAGACATCGGACCAGAGCCCGGTCGACCGGCTGGCCGAGGAGTTCCTCGGGCGCCACCGCCGCGGCGAGAGGCCTTCGGTCGCCGAATACGTCGAGCGGCACCCCGAGTGGGCCGACCAGATCCGCGAGGTCTTCCCGGCCCTGGTGATGATGGAGCGGCTCAAGCCCACGCCCGACGAGCTGGCCGGCGGCCGGGGCGGGGCGGCCCCGGCCTCCCGGCGGCTGGGCGACTACCGGATCATCCGCGAGGTCGGCCGGGGGGGGATGGGGGTCGTCTACGAGGCGGTCCAGGAGTCGCTCGGCCGCCACGTGGCCCTGAAGGTCCTCCCCTGGCACGGCCGGATCGGGACCAGCCAGCTCGATCGCTTCCGGCTGGAGGCCCGGTCGGCGGCGCGGATGCACCACACGAACATCGTCCCGGTCTACGACATCGGCGAGCACGACGGCGTCTACCACTACTCCATGCAGTTCATCCAGGGCCAGGGCCTGGATGTGATCCTCCGGGACCTCCGGCGGCTGCGCGACCGGGTCCCGGCCGTCGGGGACGCCCCGGCCCCGGGCGAGGCCCTGACGATCAGCGTGGCCCGGGCCCACGGCCTGCTGGACGGCCCGCCGACCGCCGCGGCGGGCCCCCTCGATGAGACCTCCCTCCTGCCGGGAACCGCGCCGGGCGGCGGGATGGCGGTCGGATCGCCGCCGACCCCGCCCCCGCCGATGCCCGGGCGGTCGGAGCTGGTCGGCCTGTCGGAGGCCCGCTACTACCGGAGCGTGGGGAGGATCGGCGCCCAGGTGGCCGACGCGCTGGCCTATGCCCATGCCCAGGGCGTCCTGCACCGCGACATCAAGCCCTCCAACCTGCTGCTCGACGCCGCCGGCCAGGTCTGGGTGGCCGACTTCGGGCTCGCCAAGGTCGAGGGCTCCGACGGCCCGACGGGGGCCGGGGACGTGGTCGGGACCCTGCGCTACATGGCCCCGGAGCGGTTCCAGGGCCTGTCCGACCCCCGGAGCGACGTCTACGGCCTGGGCGCGACGCTCTACGAGCTGCTCACGCTCCGCCCGGCGTTCGGCGAGCCGGACCGGGTCAAGCTGATCGAGGAGGTGCTCCACGCGACGCCGACGCCGCCCCGGCAGCTCGACCCGGCCATCCCGCGCGACCTGGAGACGATCGTCCTGAAGGCGATGGCCAGGGATCCCAAGGACCGGTTCGCGACGGCCGGCGCGGTCCGCGACGAGCTCCGCCGGTTCGTCGAGGGCCATCCGATCCGGTCGCGGCCCGTGCCGTTCTACGAGCGGTTCGCGCGGTGGTGCCGGCGCAACCCCGGGCTGGCCGGGGCGAGCGTGGCGGCGGCGGCGGTGACCGCGGTCCTGGCGGTCGGCTCGATGGTCGCGGCCTGGACCTTCTCCCGGCAGCGCGACCAGATCTCCGTCAACCTCGCCCGGATCCGCCAGGCCGAGGCCGACGGCCGCGAGCGGCTCTTCGAGGCGCTGACCGAGCGGGCGAAGGCCGGGCGGTTCAGCCGCCGCGTCGGCCAGCGGTTCGACGGCCTGGAGGCGCTGGCCCAGGCCTCCCGGATCGGCCGCGAGCTGCACCTGCCCGCCGACCGGCTCGAAACCGTGCGCGACGATGTGATCGCCTGCCTGGCCCTGCCCGACATGCGCCCCGACGGCCGGGCGATCCGCAGGCCGCCCGGCGTCGAATGCCTGGCCTTCGCCCCGGCGATGGACCGCTACGCCCTCCGATTTACCGACGGCGAGGTGGTGGTCCGGCGGACGGCCGATGACGGCGTGCTGGCCCGGTTCCGGGCCCGGGGCGATCGCAACATCTACATCCTCCGATTCAGCCCCGACGGCCGCTATCTGGCCACCACCCACTACCCCGACTCTGCCCTGACCGTCTGGGACGTCGACCGGGGGACGGTCGCCCTGGAGGACCCCGGCCCGGTGTTCGGCCGGGCGGCCAACTTCAGCCCCGACGGCCGGCAGGTCGTCCTCGCCCACCTGGATGGCGAGACCTCGGTGCGCGACCTGGCCGACGGCCGGCTCGTCCGCCGATGGGCCGGGCCCGACCACACCAACGACCTGGCCTTCCGGCCCGACGGCCGGCAGGTCGCGGCGGCCACCCGGCGGCATGCGAATGCGAGGGACCTCTGGCAGGTCGTCGACGTCGACACGGGGAAGGTCCTCCGGTCGGCCGCGTTGCCGATCAACGCCGAGGTCGCCTGGAGCCCGGACGGGCGGACCCTGGCGACCCCCTGCGGCGACCGGCGGATCTACCTCTGGGATCCCGAGACGGGCGCCCGGAAGGGGCTGCTCGAAGGGCACACCAACGCCGGACTCGGCGCCGCCTATCATCCGTCCGGCCTCCTCCTGGTGAGCAACGGCTGGGAGAACCGGATGCGGCTCTGGGACCCGCTGCTCGGCCGGCCCGTCCTGATGCTGCCCAGCACCTTGCAGGAGGTCAACGTCGGCCGCGACGGGCAGGTCGTCGCCCAGATCGAGGACGACCTGATCCCGTACCGGATCGACCCGGCCCTCGAATATCGGACCCTGATCCCGACGTCGGCCGCCTTCCGGTCGTATGGCGAGGCCACGGTCCGGGGTGATGGTCGGATCCTGGCCGTCTGCGTGGCCCAAGGCGTCCTGCTCCTCGACCTGGCCCGGGGGCGCGAGCTGGGCTTCCTCCCCGGCATGGGCGCCTGCAGAGTCCTGTTCGAACCCTCGGGCGACCTGCTGGTCGCCGGGTCGATGGGCGTCTGGCGGTGGCCGATCCGCCGGGATCCGGAGGGGGAGGCCCTCCGGATCGGGCCCCCGGCCCGGCTCCCGCTGCCGCCCAGCTTCCATGACCTCGCCGAGGACGGCGCGGGCCGGATCGTCGCCCTGGCGGACATCGATACGGTCCACCTCCTGATCGACGGCCACGGGTCGCGGATCGGCCCGGTGGACAAGGTCCGATACGTCGCCGTCAGCCCCGACGGGCAATGGCTGGCGACCGGCGAGCATCTCGGCGGCGCGCAGGTCCGGCGGATCCGAGACGGCTTCAAGGTGGCCGACCTGCCCCACGTCGGGCTCACCACGGTCGCCTTCAGCCCCGACGGGAGATGGCTGATCGCCAACGGGGGGCCCTGTCGGCTCTGGGAGGTCGGCACCTGGCGCGAGGTCCGGCGGATTGGCGGCCGTGGATTCGCCTTCTCGCCCGACGGCCGTATCCTGGCCGTCCAGGATCCGAGCAAGGTCATCCGCCTGGTCGAGGTCGAGTCGGGCCGGACCCTCGCCCGGCTGGAGAGCCCCGACCTCTGCGAGGTCCAGGACGCGGTGTTCGGCACCGACGGGGCCCGGCTGGTCGTCACCACGCCCGACGGCCCGGCCGTCCACGTCTGGGACCTGCGGGCGATCCGGCGGCACCTGGCCGGGATGGGACTGGATTGGGACGCGCCCGCCTATCCCGATCGCGACCCGGCCGAACCCTCGTCCCCTCCCCTGACGACGGGCCGGATCGACCTCAGCTCGTTCGCCGACGCCGACGACGTCGTCCGGCTCGCCACCCGCGCCGGCAGGTCCGCCGAGCGGCGCCAGTTCGACGCGGCGATCGCCGACTACGAGGAGGCCCTCCGGCGCGGGGGGGCCCTGGACGCCCCGATCCGCCCCCTGCTGGCGGTCTGCTGCAACAACCGCGAGTGGGAGCTGGTCACGGCCAACCCGAAGGATCGCAACCCGGCCCGCGCGGTCGCCCTGGCGCGACGCGGCGTCGAGTTGGGGGGCGGTCGCGATCCCTACCTCAACACCCTGGGCGTCGCCCTCTACCGCGCCGGCCTCCTCGACGAGGCGGTCGCGACCCTCGAAAAGAGCCTCGCGGTCGGCCCGGGCCCGGCCGCCGCCTACGACCTGTTCGTCCTGGCGATGGCCCACCATCGGCTGGGGCGGCCCGGCGGCGCCCGCGTCGAGCTCGACCGGGCCATCGCGTGGAATCGGAACCATCGCCAGGAACGGCCGGAATCGCACGCGCAATTGCAGGCGTTCCAGGCCGAGGCCGAGGCCATCCTCGCCGGCCCCTCCGGCGACCTGCCGGCGGATCCGTTCGCCCCGGACCCCGGCCGATGAGCGGCCCGCGGACCGCCGGATTGCGGACCCCGGACCCGATCCGGACAGGGGCGCGTTAGCGGGCGAGCGTCGCTGCCGGCCTGTCGCCGATCGAGGTGGGCGGGGGCGGCCGGGCCGGATCGACGCGACGAGGCGCCGATGGGTAAGAAAAGGTGAAAATATCGTGACCCGTCCTTTTGGGACGGGTCTCGATGTCATCGGTTCGTCCGAACTCGACGGATCGCGCCAACCTCGGTCGACGCGACCCCCCGATCCGGGGGACGAAGTCCCTCGAATTGGGCCAGGCTCGATTCACGAGCCTGGTTCAGCCGAGCTGCTTGCTGGGGGAAATCGGATACTGCTTGCTCGGCGCGACCGGTCCGACGGGCGGATATTGCTTGCTGGGCGCGACCTGGCCCATCGGCGGGTACTGCTTGCTCGGCGCGGAGGGCGGGTACTGCTTGCTCGGCGCGGCCGGGCCCATCTGCGGGTACTGCTTGCTCGGCGCGGCCGGGCCCATCTGCGGGTACTGCTTGCTCGGCGCGGCCGGGCCCATCTGCGGGTACTGCTTGCTCGGCGCGGCCGGTCCGACGGGCGGATACTGCTTGCCGGGCAATTGCGGGCTCTGAGCGGCCGCTGTGGAGATGAGGCCCAGGGCGAGGGCCGGCCCTGACAGGAGGCGGACGAGGCGGACGACCATGTCGACAATCTCCCAACAAGAATCAACCCACCCGACGAGCCCCGTACCGGGAGGAGCCGTCGGGGAGCTGCTGGACAATATATAACTCAAAAACTTGAGAGGTCCAGGAGAAATTGCAAATATGGGCACTTCAGGCAAAATGTACAAAATTGGCAAATGACGCGATATGTCCCGAGGAATCCTCGGCGTCTCCGGATTCGTCACGATCGCCACGCCATGACGGCCGATCTTTCGCGAGGGGACGTCGCCCGTGAACGCCGGTCGGGCACCGATGGGGGTCCTCACCGACCCGGGTCCTCGGCCTCGACCCGGTCCGGATCTTCCGCGACGCGGATCACGACCGGGCCATGAACATGGACAACGCCCCTGCGGCGTCAAGAAGGGCCGCCGATGAGGCGTGATCGGGGGTCCGGGAAAGAACATGGTCCTCTTGTCGGCTCCTGACGCAGTCGGGAGGGAGGCCCTCGGACGAGTCGTGCGGCGCCCTGCCCGACCTGGATCCCGATCCCGATCCGGGATCGGGCGGGAACCGAGGGCCGATCGCCCATCGTCGCCGCGTCGTCCCCGTGCCGTTTGCCGATGTCCGACCATCCGGATTCCCGTCCGACGGTCGGAATCGAGGTCGGCCCGGGCCCTTCCCTCGTTGACCCCATTTGCGGGCCTGACCTAGAATGAACCCTGATCATCCCGGGCAGGCCGCGTTCGGACCGTTGACGCGCGATGGCGATCACGTACTACAAGCGGTTCCGGATGGAGATCGACCTCGACGGCTCGCTCCCGCCGCCCCGGCTGGCGCCGCCCTACCGGTGGGTCGCCTGGGACGAGACGCTGGTCGACCAGCACGCCGAGGTCAAATATCTCAGCTTCCGGGACGAGGTCGACGCCCACGTCTTCCCCTGCCTGGGGGAGCGCCACGGGTGCCAGCGGCTGATGCGCGAGATCCGCCGCAAGCCGGGGTTCCTGGCCGTGTCGACCTGGCTGATCGCCTGCCCCGAGGGGTATTGCGGGACGGTCCAGGGGGTGATGGACCGCGGGCCGATCGGGGCGATCCAGAACCTGGGCGTGGTGCCGGCCTTCCGGGGGATGGGCCTGGGCCGGGCCTTGGTCCGCCAGGCGCTGGAGGGGTTCTACCAGGCCGGGCTCCGCCGGGCCTACCTGGAGGTGACCGCCGAGAACGCCTCCGCGGTCCAGCTCTACCGGGCGATCGGCTTCCGCCGCTCCAAGACGCTGTACAAGGCCGTCGACGGCTGATCGGCGGCGGTCGGGCGTCGACGGGGGGCCGGGTCCTGGGCGATACTGGGGGCGATCGGCGGCCGTCCCCGAAGTCCCCGTCGCGATGAGGTCTCCCCGTGCCCGAAGCGTCCGTCACCCATCATTCCTACCCCAACGGCCTGGTGCTCGTGGCCGAGACGATGCCCAGCGTCCAGTCGGCGGCCTTCACGCTCCTGATGCCCGCCGGCGCCGCCTACGAGCCGGAGGGCCTGGGCGGGACGGCGTCGATGCTGGCCGAGTGGATCACCCGGGGCGCCGGCGACCGGGACAGCCGGGAACTCCTGACGGCGCTGGACAACCTCGGCGTCAGCCACGGCGAGGGGGCGCAGACGCTCCATTCCAGCGTCTCGGGCGCGACCCTGGGCCGCAACCTGATCCCCGCCCTGGAGATCTACGCCGACGTGATCCGCCGGCCCCACCTCGACGACGAGGAGGTCGAGCCGATCCGGGCCCTGGCGCTCCAGGGGCTGCAAGGGCTGGAGGACGACCCCGGCTCCAAGGTGATCTACGAGCTGAGGCGCCGCCACTTCCCCGACCCCTGGGGGCGCCCCTCGCCCGGGACGCCCGAGGGGGTCCGCAACGCCACCCCCGACGACCTCCGGGCCTTCCACCGGGCCCGGTACCGGCCCAACGGCTCGATCCTGGCCGTCGCCGGCGCGATCGACTGGCCGGCGCTCCGCGACGCCGTCGGGCGGCTGTTCGGCGACTGGGAGCCGGGCCCCGAGCCCGCCGTTGTCGTCCGGCCGGGCGGCCCGGCCCGCGACCATCTCCTCAAGGAGACCCAGCAGACCCAGATCGCCCTGGCCTACCCCACCGTCACCGTCGACAGCCCCGATTACTACCAGGCCCGGGCGATGATCGGGATCCTCGGCGGCTACTCCTCGGCCCGGCTGTTCACCGAGGTCCGCGAGAAGCGCGGGCTCTGCTACTCCGTCTACGCCTCCTACGAGGGCCAGAAGGACCGGGCGGCCGTCCTCTGCTACGCCGGGACCTCGACCGACCGCGCCCAGGAGACCCTCGACGTCACCCTCGACGAGATCGGCCGCCTCGGCCGCGACGGCGTCGAGGCCGAGGAACTGGACACGATGCGGGCCGGGCTCAAGTCGTCGCTGATCATGCAGCAGGAGTCGAGCATGAGCCGCGCCGGCTCGCTCGCCTCCGACTGGTTCTACCTCGGCCGGGTCCGACCGATCGACGAGATCGCCGCCGCGCTCGACGCCCTGACCACCTCGTCCGTGGGCGACTTCGCGGCGACCAACGCCGCCGACGAGATGACCATCCTCACCCTCGGGCCGACCCCCCTCAAGCTGCCCGACTGAAAATGGAAGGATCTCACCGCCGAGGACGCGGGGAGATCTCACCGCCATCGACGCCGAAGAATCTCACCGCCAAGGCGCCAAGGTCGCCAAGGGGAGGAGAGAAAACGAGAGGAATTCAATAGAAAACTGCATTTGTCCTAAAAATAGATTTTTACATAATTTTATTTTTCTCCGTCTTTCCCCCTCTCCTCCTCTTGGCGACCTTGGCGCCTTGGCGGTGAGATCTCCCCGCGTCCTTGGCGGTCCAATCTCCCTCCCCGGATCAGGAGCATCCATCAGTGCGCTTCCATCACACGGTCCTCGACAACGGCCTCCAGGTGATCGCCGAGGTGAACGACCAGGCGCGATCGGTCGCCTCGGGTTTCTTCGTCAAGGCGGGGAGCCGCGACGAGTCGCCCGAGGTGGCGGGGGTCTCGCACTTCCTGGAGCACATGATCTTCAAGGGGACCCCGAGGCGCGACGCCCTGGCCGTCAACCGCGACTTCGACCGCGTCGGCGCCAAGCACAACGCGCAGACCTCGGAGGAGGACACGTTCTATCACGTCACCTGCCTGCCCGAGTACCTTCCCCGGTCGTTCGACGTCCTGGCCGACATCCTTCGCCCCAGCCTCCGCGAGGAGGACTTCGAGACCGAGAAGAAGGTGATCATCGAGGAGATCCGGATGTACCTGGATAACCCGATGTCCGTCGCCTACGACGCCGCCAAGGCGGCCCACTTCGGCGGCCACCCGCTCGGCCAGAGCATCCTCGGCACCGTCGACTCGATCACCGGCCTGTCGGTCGACCGGATGCGCGACTACTTCGCCCGGAAGTACAGCCCGGCCAACATCGTCCTCGCCTTCGCCGGCAAGACCGACTGGGACCATGTGGTCGCCCTCGCCCGGGAGCACTGCTCCGCCTGGGAAGGGCCCGCGGCCGACCGTCAGGCCGTCCCGCCCCGGGGCACCGGCGCCTTCGAGGCCCTGCTCCGGGCCGAGGACAACCAGCAGACCGTGATCGGGGTCGCCGACGCCCCGGCCCTGGAGGACGACGACCGATTCGCCGCCCAGCTCGTGGCGACCGTCCTCGGCGACCACACCGGATCCCGGCTCTACTGGGCCCTGGTCGACCCCGGCCACGCCGACGGCGCCGAGGTCTCCTATCAGGACTACAACCGGGCCGGCACCTACTACACATTCCTGAGCTGCGAGCCGGACCGGACCCAGGAGAACCTGGCCCGGGTCGTCGACGTCTACGGCCGGACCATGGCCGGAGGGCTCGCCGACGAGGAGCTGTCCCAGGCCAAGAACAAGGTCCTGGCCCGCTCCGTCCTCCGATCCGAGCGGCCGATGGGCCGGCTCGCCTCGCTCGGGTTCCACTGGGCCTATCGCCGCGAGTACATGCCGGTCGACAGGGAGCTGGAACTCTTCGGCAAGGTCACCGTCGACGACGCCCGGAGGGTCCTCACCGCCTGGCCCCTCCTGCCGATGACCGTCGTCTCCGTCGGCCCCACCACCGACGTCCATTCGCCCAATTGAGGTGAATCGGTGAGCACAAAAATCAGGTTCAGTTATCGCCAATATGAAGAAATGATCCGCCTTGGCCTCTTCAACCCCCCCGAAAATCACCGGGTCGAGCTGATCTTCGGGGAGATCGTCCCGAAATACGGGAAAAACCCCATGAGCCCGATCAACCCGCCCCATGAGATGGCGGTCGACCGCCTGACCGATTGGAGCACGGAAGTCTTTCCCAGGGGCCTCGCCTGGCTCCGGGTCCAGAGTTCGATCGGGATCCCGGGCATGGAGAGCCTCCCCGAGCCCGACCTCACCTGGCTGGCCCGGAAGGATTATTCGGTCGACCGGCCGACGCCCGAGGATGTCTTCCTGTTGATCGAAGTCTCCGACACCACCCTTGCCAAGGATCGCGGGAGGAAATCCAGGCTCTATGCGAGGGCCGGGATCCGAGATTACTGGATCATCAATATTAACAAACGATGCATCGAAGTCCGGAGGGATCCCGAAGGTTCCAAGTATCAAAGCGTGACGACTTTCGCCCTGGGTCAAGAGGTTCCCATCCTCGCTTTCCTCGATATCTCCTTGCCCGTTTCGCGGATCTTCCCGGACTGAGCTACCCGGATCGGCCGACGCCCGGTCCTCGCGAGGTGAATTCATGAGCACATCCGTCAAGATAACGGTCGAGCAGTACCAGGAGATGACCGCCCGGGGCGACTTCGAGCCCCGCGAGCAGCATCGCGTCGAGTTGATCCGTGGCGAGATCGTCCCGAAATTCTCGGACGACCCGAGGACCCCGATGAACCCGCCCCACGCCGCCACGATCGATTATATGACGGAATGGAGCTTCGAAGTCGTGCCGCGGGCGGCGGCACGTATTCGGATCCAATGTTCGATCAGCATCACCGCCCTTGACAGCGTCCCCGACCCCGATATCACCTGGCTGGCCCGGAAGGACTACTCCCGGGAACTACCGACGCCGGGAGACGTCCTGCTCCTGATCGAGGTGTCCGATACCACGATTGCCAAGGATCGCGGCCCGAAATTGGAACTCTACGCCGAGGCGGGGATCCGCGAATACTGGATTGTGGATATCAACAGGCGACGCTTACTCGTCCATCGCGACCCGCATGGGACGACCTACGGGAGCATGACGACCTTCGTCCCGGGGCAGGAGGCCCGCACACTCGTATTTCCCGACATCTCCTTGCCCGTTTCGCGGATCTTCCCGGACTGATCTCACCGAAGCCTGGTTTTCGCGAGGTGAAACGATGAGCACGTCCACCAGGATCACGGTCGACCAGTACCAGGAGATGACCGCCCGGGGCGACTTCGAACCCCGCGAGCAGCATCGGGTCGAGTTGATCCGTGGCGAGATCGTCCCGAAATTCTCGGATGACCCGAGGACCCCGATGAACCCGCCCCACGCCGGCGCCATCATGGAATTGACCGATTGGAGCTTCGAGGTCTCACCCAGGGGCCTGGTTCGAGTCTCGATCCAATGTTCGATCAGCATCACCGCCCTCGACAGCGTCCCCGACCCCGATATCACCTGGCTGGCCCGGAAGGATTACTCCCGGGAACTCCCGACGCCGGGAGACGTCCTGCTCCTGATCGAGGTGTCCGACACCACGATCGCCAAGGATCGGGGACCGAAATTGGAACTCTACGCCGAGGCGGGGATCCGCGAATACTGGATTGTGGATATCAACAGGCGACGCATACTCGTCCATCGCGACCCGCATGGGACGACCTACCGGAGCATGACGACCTTCGTCCCGGGGCAGGAGGCCCGCACCCTCGCATTCCCCGACATCTCCTTGCCCGTTTCGCGGATCTTCCCCGATTGACCCCCTCCGAAGGGACGGACCTCCGATGCGGATCGTGAGCCTGCTCCCCTCGCTGACCGAACTCGTCTGCGTCCTCGGCCGGGGCGGCGAGGTGGTGGGCGTGACCCACGAATGCGACTTCCCGCCGGGGGTTGAGCTGCTCCCGCACCTGACCCGGAGCCGGATCCCCGCCGACGCCCCGGGCGCCGTCATCGATGCGATGGTCGCGGGGCAGGGGGGGAGCCTGTATGAACTCGACGACGCGACCCTCGCCGAGCTGCGGCCCGACCTGATCCTGACGCAGGAGCAATGCGACGTCTGCGCCGTGAACGAGGCGACGGTCCGCCGGGCCGCCTCGGGGCTCCCGGGCCGTCCGGCCGTCGAGAGCGTCAACCCGACCGACCTCGAAGGCGTCTTCGCGATGTTCCGCCGGGTCGGCGACCTGCTCGACGCCCGGGACGAGGCCGACCGGCTGGTCGGGCGGATCCTGGAGACGGGCGGGGCGATCGCCCGGCGGACGGCCGGCCTCGCCGTCCCCCGGGTCGTGATCCTGGAATGGGTCGACCCGCCCTTCTCGTCCGGCCACTGGGGCCCGGAGGTCGTCGCCCTCGCCGGGGGCCGGGAGGCGATCGGCCGGGCCGGCGAGCGGTCCCGACGGCTGGGCTGGGCCGAGGTCGCGTCGGCCGACCCCGAGGTGATCCTGGTCGCCGCCTGCGGGTTCTCGATCGATCGGGCCGAGGCCGAGCTGGCGGCCGTGGTCGGCCGCCGGGAATGGCAGGACCTCCGCGCGGTCCGCAACGGTCGGGTCGTCGTCACCGACGGCTCGGCCTACTTCTCGCGGCCCGGCCCGAGGCTGGAGGCCAGCCTCCGGATCGCCGCCGCCGCGATCCATCCGGACGAGTTCGGCAACCTCGCGCCCGCCGGATCCTGGCGGATCGTCCCGGCCCGGGTCTGACCGGCCCTCCGGCATCGGATCGGGATGATCAGTGATGGGTCAGGGCCGATCGCCCGGAATGCGGTCGCGGCCGGTGAGTTTCTCATCGGCCATCGGGCATCACCCATCGCCGCGATTCGGGTCAGGCCGAGCGGCGGACGACGTGATGGGTCAGCGTCCGGAGGACGTTCCGGGCGGGCGAGTCGGGGAGGATGTCGAGCGCCGCGGCGGCGCGGGCGGCATGGGCCCTGGCCTGGTCCCAGGCGTATTCGAGGGCCCCGGACGACTCCAGGTAGGGGCGGAGCCGCTCTCGGTGGTCGGGGTGGGCCTCGGCCAGCGATCGGCGGAGCATCTCGGCCGTCTCCGGGGGCGCGGTGGCCAGGAGCCGGATCAGCGGGAGCGTGAGCTTCTGCTTCTCCAGGTCGGTCCCCAGGCTCTTGCCGGTCGCCCGCTCCTCGCCCCAGATGTCGAGGACGTCGTCGGCGATCTGGAACGCGACGCCGAGGTCGCGGCCGTAGTCGTCCATCGCCCGGACCGTGGCCTCGGGGGCGCCGGCGTAATGGGCCCCCAGGCGGCAGGAGACGGCGGTCAGCTCGGCGGTCTTGCCCCGGATGATCGCGTAATACGACGCCTCGTCGAGGTCGAAATTGCCCCGGTTGTGGACCTGCTGCATCTCGCCCTCGCAGACCAGGTTGGTCGCGTGGCCGATCCATCGGCAGGCCAGGGTGGTGTCCAGCGAGGCGGCGAGGTGGAAGGCATGGGTGAACAGGTAGTCGCCCATCAGGACGGCCGTCTCGTTGCCCCACTCGGCGTTGACCGTCGCCGCGTGGCGGCGGATCATCGACTCGTCGAGGATGTCGTCGTGGACCAGCGTGGCCGTGTGGATCATCTCCACGACCGCCGCCAGGACCGGATGATCGGCCCGGATCTCGCCGCTCGCCTTCGCCGACAGGAGCACCAGGGCGGGCCGGAGCCGCTTGCCCCGGAAGTCGGCGCAGTGGTCGACCAGATGCTGGACGAACGCATGACGGCTCCCCAGCTCGGCGGCGAAGACCTTCTCGGCCTCGGACAGCTCGGCGGCGATCGGCGCATAGAGGGCCGCGAGCTTCCGGCCGATCTCCTCGGGTTTCCGCATCGCGATCGTGGACATCCCACCCTCCTCACGGCCCGTCGGTGCGCCGATAATCCCCGCTTTGGCCGCCCGATTTCGCCTCCAGCCGGATCCGGTCCACCACGATCCCCCGGTCGACGGCCTTGCACATGTCGTAGACCGTCAGCGCCGCGACCGAGACGGCCGTCAGGGCCTCCATCTCGACCCCGGTCCTCCCCCGGACCGTCACCGTCGCCCGGATCTTCACCGTGGAGCCGTCGACCGCTTCCAGGTCGACCGTCACGCCGTCGATCCCCAGCGGGTGGCAGAGCGGGATCAGGTCGCCGGTCCGCTTCGCCGCCATGATCCCGGCCAGCCGGGCGACCGCGAACACGTCCCCCTTGGACAGCTTCCGGTCGAGGATCAGCGCCATCGTCGACGGGGCCATCCGGACCAGGCCGCTCGCCGTCGCCGACCGGTCGGTGACGCCCTTGGTCGAGACGTCCACCATCCGGCTCGCGCCCGACTCGTCGAAATGGGACAGTTCGGCCATTGTCCTCGGTCTCGCCTTTCAATCCGTTCTGAAAGTATTATAGAGGACGCGGGCGGGGTGGCTAGGGGGAAATGGATTTTCGGGCCCGAAGTAGCGTCGAGAGCCAGACGCCCTGGCGGGACCGGGACAAGACGACCGGGTCTCGGGCCAGCCGATCGCGGACCTCGGGGGTCCAGTAGGCGGACCGTCGGGAGACGATCAGGAAATCGGCGCGGCCGGTGGCCTCCTGATCGCGGATGACGACCGGGATCCGGGCCAGTCGGCGGGTGGTCGCCACCGTCCCCTGGTCGGGGGCGAGCGTCGGGGCCATCGCGGCCGTGTCGTCCTTGCGGGCCTCGGTCGCCAGCCGGTCGAGGAGGGGGCCGTCGACGGCGTCGCCCCAGTAGGTCAGTTCCAGGCCCATCGCCCGGGCCCCCGGGAGCCCGCCGACCAGGAGGTTATAGTAGCTCAGCCCGAACGGATGGAAGGCCGCCACGCCGTATCCCTGGCCGACCACCAGGGCCACCAGGGCCGCCCGTCCCCGGCGCCCGGCCGGTTCCCAAAGCGCGGCGAATCCCCGGCCGATCAGGATGGCCAGCAAGGGGAACGCGACCAGGAACAGCCGATCGCCGTCGTAGACCGGGATCCTCGTGCTGAAGGCGACCAGGAACACCCCGATCGACCCGGCCAGGAGGATCGGGAAGGGGTCGGCCCGCCGGTCGCGCCAGCCCCGGGCCATCCCCCACGCCCCCAGGGCCAGGAGCCCGACCGGCACGGTCGCCGCCAGGTAGAACCAGGGGTAATGCCAGGGGACGTCCCGGTCGGCGTAGACCTGGCCGAAATAGAGGACCCGGATCGCGACCCGATCCACGCCCGTCCCCAGGTAGGCCCGGAGCCGGCCGACCGGGTCCGACCAGAGCCACGGCCACCCCGCGAAGAAGGTCAGGAGCCCCGAGGCCGCCCAGGCCGCCGTCGCGGCCATCGCCCGGCCCGGGCGGAGCCTCATCAGGGCCCATCCCAGGACGATCGGCGGCAGGAACCAGGCGTGGATCTTGGTGAGCAGCGCCAGGCCCCAGGCCAGGCCCGCGACCGTCATCGCCAGGACCGGCCGGCGCGACTCGACGGCCCTCGCCGCGGAGAGCAGCGCCAGGGTCCAGAAGCAGGCGATGAAGGTGTCCAGCGCCCCGAGATGGGCGTGGGCGAAGCATCGCGGCATGATCGCCAGCGACACCCCGGCGACCGCCGCCGCCGACCTCCCGTATCGTCGGCCGGCGGCCGAGGCGACCAGCCCCACCAGCGCCCCGAAGGCCAACGCCGGCGCGATCCGGCCCGACACGATGTACAGGCCGACGGGGTCCGGGCCGCCCCGGATGAGGACCTCGAACGGCTCGCCCAGCGTCGAGGCCAGTCCCAAAAGCCACCGGCCCAGCGGCGGGTGCTCGGCGTTGTCGCGGAACACCGCGTCGACCGTCGCCCGGTCGAAGAACCGGAGCCCCCGGGCCCGGAGCGTCGACACATAGGTCCGGCCCGGCCGGACGTCCAGCGGCTCGTCGACCGTGATCCCCGGGTCGCCGATCGTCAGGAGCACGGCCACCGAGGCGACCACGCCCAGCCACCGGGCGATCCGGCCGACGGACCGCCGGTCGGGATTCGCCGGGCCGGTCCTCGAATCCGACGGTCGATCGGTCATGCGTCTCACGGGAGGGAAGGGGGATTTCAGATCTCAGATCTCAGATCTCAGATCTCAGATCTCAGATCTCAGATCTCAGATCTCAGATCGATCATCAAGTCCTGATGGCCCAATCGAATTTCGTTCTTGATTTCAATCCATCGAGATAAGATAATAAATCTGGAATTTGCAATCGCACGCCGATCTTTCGAAGCCCGGATCAGGCGGTCTTGTCGGTCACCTTGAGCCACGAGGGGTCGGGGGCCGGGGCGATGGCGTCGAGCCGCCACCGGTCGTCGGCCCACCGGAAGCCGTGGTCGGGATACATCGACCGGCAGGGCTGGTTGACGGGCGTCTCGCGGTACAGGCCGACGATCGAGGCCGCCTCGCCGGCCCGGGCGGCCCGACGCCCGATGGCGTTGAGCACGGCCGTCTCGAAGCCGTAGCCGAAGACCCGGCAGCTCAGGACGAAGATCGGGATCCGGACCTCGGCGCCCACCTGCTCGATCGCCGCGACGCAGACCGTCCCCATCGGGCCGAACTTGTCGGCGCCGTCGGCCACCAGGATCGACTTGTCGGGGGAATGGAGCCAGGCCCGGATCTCGGCAGGGGTGGTCCGGCTCCCGTTGAGGTTGAACTGGTTGGTCCGGTTGATCAGCTCGACGACCCGCTTCAGCTCCGACTCCTTCGCCACGCGGAGGGTCGCTTCCAGGCCGAGCCGCTCCATCATCCGGGCGGCGTCGACCGCGCCGGCCTCCGACTCGATGAAGCTCTCGCGCTTCTCGCGGTCGTGGTAGAGCCGGGTCCGGTCCGGCCCGTCGTCCTCGGGGAGCCGCTCCGACCAGAGTTCCAGGGCCCGCCAGGCCCGATCCGAGGTGGCGTCCAGCGCCAGGATCTCCGGGAACAGGGCCGAGACCATCTCGCGCTGGTCGGCCCGGTCGTCGATGAAGATGAAGTCCTTGGGCTTGAGGTTCAGCGCGTCGCGGATCTCGCGCATGTTGTCGGCCTTGGGCTTCCAGTTGATCCGCGACGCGACGAAGTCGGCCTCGTCCAGCTCCGACCCCTCCCAGTGGACGTTCCTGGGGTCGTTCTTGGAGTTGATCGCCAGCAGGATGCCCTTGCGGCGGAGCCGCTTGAGGGTGGCCTGGCGGTCGGCGAGGTGGCGGACCGGGCCCTCGCCGATCTCGCCCTCCCAGAGCGTGTTGTCCAGGTCGCAGACGACCAGCTTCTTGCCCATCAGGTCGGCCTGGACGGTCAGGTGGTCGCGATAGATCGGCGCCAGGTGGCGGCTGAGGACCGTCGGATGGGTCAGCTCGGAGTCGTAATACCGCCGCCCCAGCTCCCACTCCGAGTATCGCCCCAGGAGCCCCTCCTCATCGAGGATGGAGACCGACGCGGCCCGCCCCAGGTTCTTGACGTGCTGGTCCAGGACCCAGTTGGCCTCGCGACGGGCGATCCGGCGGGCCCGCCGGCTGGCGGCGGCCTTGAGCCGGTCGACGATGGATCCGTTGTGCCGGCGGATATTGGACGCGTTGTGGACCAGGATGGGGCACTCGAAATGGCCGGCGATCAGGTCGAGGTTCGACCGGACCTCGTCGAGCCCCGGGCCGATCATCTCCCGGACCGCCTCCAGGCCGATCAGGACCCGCCCGCTGGTGATGGTCCGGGAGAAGTCGGCGGACGAGGTGTACGTGTACGGGCTATACGCCACCATCGCGAAGCCGTCGGGGGGGAGGGCCTGCAACGACTTGCGGAACTCGACGGGGTTGCGGCTCCCGAGGTAGGTCGGATTCAGGTCGATCCCGTCCTCGCGGCAGGGGCCGGACAGGAAGGTCATCACGTCGAGCATCAGGCAATCGCCGATCAGGAGGATCCCCAGCGACCGGCCCATCCGCTGCGCGATCGTGGCGAGGATCGGGTCGAGTTCGGACCGGAGCCGGGCGCCGGCCTCGCCCGGGAGGTCGCGGTCGATCGCCCCGGCGAACCCCCGACGGACCGCCCCGACCACCTCCTCGCGCCTCCGCTGCCGCTCCTCGAGGTCGAACTCGGGGGCGTGGACGTGCTTCATGAACTCGCCGATGAAGAGGTGGCGATACGACTCCTCGCGGGTGGCGAAGTACAGGGCCAGGTAGTCGACCATCGGCCCGAACATCCGCGCCGCATAGGCGTCGGAGTCGCGGTCGGGCAGGCCCCGGGCCTCCTCCCACTTCGCCCATTCGGCCATGCTGCCGAGGACCGTCCGGGCCAGCCTCGTCCGGCCCCGCCGGAGGAACCCGGCGATCCGGCCGTCCAGGTCCCTCGACGGGGCGACCGGGCCGAGGGCCGGCCCGGGGCGGGCGACCGGCGATTCTTCGGTCGAGGGTCGATCCAGGGTCGTCATGGTGATTCGCCGGGGGTGGGGATGGCCGGGGAGGCATCGCCGGGTCCGGGGAGGGATCATCCCATCTCACCCTAATTATGCGATCCATCCATGTCAAGTTGCGGTTGACCGCATTCAACGCCGGGGTCCGCCGCCGGGCCGAGAACGATCGGGGCGAGATCGGGGCCCGAGCCGACGCCCGCCCCTTGCGAGGGCCGAGCCCGGGGTGTCTAATATCGCCCATTATGACAGATGTCATGGGCTGCCCGAGGCGCACGCATGCGAGTCGGCCCGATCCTCCGGCGCGAGCTGATCACCTCGGTCCGGAGTTCGCGGATCGACTCCGATCGGCGGGCCGCCCTGCTCCTGGCGGCGACGGCGGTCGGGGGCTGTTTCGGGGTCTACGACTGGAAGGGGTGGGATCGGGCCACGGTCGCCGGGGCGTCCCGCTTCGGGCTGGCGACCTTCGCGGTCCTGATCGCCGCCCTGGCGGGCCTGGCGGCCGTCCTGGTGATGGGCCCGATCTCGGCGGCGATCGCCTCGGAGCGCGACCGGAAGACCCTGGATGCGCTGCTGGCGACCCGGCTCTCGGGCGCCCAGATCGTGCTGGGGACGGTGGCCGCGGGGCTGGTCCGATATGGCTGCGGGGCGGCGGCCATGCTGCCGGTCGTGGTCCTGGTGGTGGCCTTCGGCGGCGTCGACGTCCGATTGGCCCTGCTGGCGGGCGCGGGACTGGTCTCGATGGCGTTCGCGATGGCGGCCCTCGCGGTGGCGATCTCGGTCGGGTCGCGGAGCGTGGCCCGCGCCGCGAGCGTCACGGCCGGGTGGTACACCCTGTGGATGGCCCTGCCGATGGTCTTCCTGCTCGCCCGGCCCCGGATCTGGCCGGGGAGCCCGGGATGGGTGGTCGCGGTCGCGGTCTCCCTGCTCGATGGGAGTCCCCTGGGCCTGTTAACGAACCTCATCGGCTTGATCCCCCGGCCCGGCGGGCTTCCCGGGGCGTTGATCCGGTTGATCGGCTGGCAGGTGGGCTTCGGCGCGTTGCTGACCGCGTGGGCAATCGTCCGGCTCCGCCCGGCCTCCCGGGCCGTCTACAATCGCGAGGGCCTGCTATCGAAGGTCCGCTTGCAACGTGCCTCCCTGCGGCGGCCGGTCCCCCGATCCGCCTGCGGCGACGATCCGATCCTCTGGAACGAGATGTATCAATATCGGGGGTCGAGCCGGGTCGGGCGCCTCTGGGGAATTCTCGTCGGATTGGTCGCCGTCGGGCTGGTGGCCGTGGCGACGTCGTGGTTTGCCCTCCCCGCCTTCGCGGAGTTGGCCGGGCGGGGGTATGGCGCGACCCCCGAGGCCGCCCGGATGCCCGACCAGAACCCGGTCGCGCGGGTCCTCATCGCCCGGTTGATCATCACGTCCCCCCTGGGGCCGGCCCCGGGCCAGGCCCGCCTGGAATTCAACCTCGCCTTGAGGCAGTTCTCGGCGCTGCTGGTGATGATGAGTTGCCTCCGGATCTTCGTGGCCGGGGGGATGAGCCTGGTGAACGAGCGGAGGCGCGACACCTGGCTCGGGCTGATCGCGACCCCCTTGACCGGCCGGGAGATCCTCGGCGCCAAGATGCTCGGGGCGTCCCTGAGCGTCGGCGGGACGGGCCTGGTGCTCGTCGGGCTCTGGGTCGTCGGCCTCGTGGCCGGCGCCTTGCATCCGATCGGCCTCCTGGCCGCGCTGGCCTGGTCGGCCATCTCGGGGTGGTTCGTCGCGTCGGTGGGGGTCCACACGGGCTTGTACCCGGCCGGGATCCACGAGCCGGGCGACCCGAGCCGCTGGCCGGTCGACCTCCTGGCCGGGCTCGTCGGGATCCTGATGGGAGCGGTGGTGATGCCCTGCCTCGCCTGGTCGTCCCTGTTCTCGTACGAGGACATCCGCGCCGCGATCGACGCGGGGCCGTTCCCGGAATTCGAAGGGACCACGCTGGCGCGGTCCATCGGCGCGAGGACGGTCGTCGCCGCCTGGCTGGTCGGGACGACGGCCCTGGCGGTCGCGGCCCGTCGCCTGACCCGATCCCTCTGCCGGGGCTTCGACGCCGCCATCGGCCGCCCGACCCGACCCGATTCGCCCCTCACGACGGGGGGAGATCCAGAGCCGACCTCCGTGTTGGGTGGATGAGCGTGGCGAAACCCACGGGACCCCGATCGACATCCGCCTGCGAAGCGGCTTTCAGATCTCGCCATACCTCACCGGATGCGCACGAAGAAATTCATTTTGACCCGTGCCGAACGGCCGAACTGGGGATATCAGGCGCCGGCAGAGGGCCCGAGTAAAGGGAATTATCTCCGGCAAAACTGGGGGCGGTGCCCGAGGCTGTTTTGACCGGGATGGAGGTGATAGCATAGACGACCCTCCGATTCTGTCGTACGGGTCGCTCTCCGAGGGGACGAGCCGCCGGTGCGACTCGACCGACGACCTCGGGGTTGACGATGGCGACCTGGGATAAGTTGAGGCGGGCCGTGCGGGACTTTCCTTCGAAGCGGCGGATAACCGCCGGGGATGCCGAGCTGGACGCCTTCGAGGCCCGCCGAGGGCTCAAGCTGCCGGCCTCCTATCGCTCCTTCGCCCAGGAATTCGGCCGATGCGAGCTGGCCACGGACATGGGCGTCTGGAAGATAACGGTCCCCGCCCCGCTTGCCGACTATGACGACTTGGACCTCGACCGAATGATTGAGACGATGGCCGGTGTCGTCGAGATGGATGCCGAGGGCATCCCCGGCCAGGGTCCACTCGACCGCGAGCGGGCCCCCCGGATGGTGTTCTTCGCGGAAGACGTGGGGGGGGACCCCTACGGCTGGGACCTGGGAGAGCCGACCGAGGGCTCCGAGTACGCCATCTACGCAAGGACGCCGACCTACGAACGGGTGGCCTCAACTTTCGAGGAATTCCTCATGGTCTACGCCCTAGGCAGAGACTTGGCCCGATGGTCCGAGGCGGGCGAGCCGGGGCCCGATGCCAAGTTCGAGCCGGGCGACGACCCGAGAATCCACCTCGAACCGATGTAACAAGCTCGGCCGACCGGCTAGAAGCCAAAGAAACATAAAGGCGGCTATCGGACGGTGCGTCGTTTTACATCTCATGCAATCACGCGCCCAGCGCGGGGAGTCACTCGGTCGATGTGTCCGGGGCGACCGGCAAACCTGAGGTCGAAAGGCCGAACGGGAGCAAGCAGCCGGCCCGAGTCAA
>JAABUK010001537.1_pt1 | contig 43429 bp, 36 predicted proteins | sample 5559141 | NCBI WGS metagenome assembly JAABUK01 (sample SAMN10711869, study PRJNA513367) | rock metagenome | isolation source: Antarctica rocks | place: Antarctica: Victoria Land, Pudding Butte nord | collected 2016-01-03 | reverse complement strand
GCGCGCAGCATCGCCGCGCGCCTGACCTTCACAGGCATCGGCCTCGCCGTCATCGGCGCATCCATTGACGAAGCCATACGCGTCACGGGTTGGTCGCTCGCGTCCTCCGCGCTCCTCGCGTGGCTCTGCGCCATCTTCGCCGAAAAGTTCTTCACACACCGACGCGCCGCCCGCCACGCCGAATAGCATTTAGTTTGATGATAGTTAAATTTGCTTGGTAACGAATATGGCTAAAGAATTCGTAATTTATAATGGGATTGAGATGATTGCTGTGTGGCCGGAGAAGATTGAAGAAGCACAAATTTACTCAACTTATTTTATAAGTGGGAAAGAAGTTAGACGCATTCGTTATGGTGATGAATCTGATGATTGAGGCGCAGACCGTCAGCCATGCCATGATTGTGCTGTAGTCAAAGGTCAATACCCTGTTCCGTTTCTATGTGATGTGGAAAGATGCCCGGTCTGTGACAAGCAAGCAATAGGTTGCGATTGTAACTACGAGGGCGATGAAAAAGAGTTATAGCCTACTCAGCCGACTGCTTGATGGCACGCCTTTCATCAATCTTCTTTTGTGTCGGTGCCATGTTGCATCCTCGCGCTGGTTAACGCTCACTTTCTAAAACAAATGCCAGCGCCGTTGTGCATAAACAACGGCGCTGGCATTTGTCAGATTCTTTCGCATACCTTTACATTTCCGGTGCGGGCTTCTTGGTGCGCGGCGTTGTGGTTTTCTTTGTTGTGGTGCGGCGCGTGTTTTGGGTCTGTGTCTCTGCGTCGCGTTTCGTGGTTTTGGTTTTCTTCGCCGACGGTTCCATCACTGAATCAACGATGTCGGAAACGGCGGCGGCGGCTTGATCGACGAGGTGGCCGACGCCTGTGATGATTTCAGCGCCCAAGTCGCGTATGGGTTCGGGAACGATTGTGCGTGCCGCCTGTTCTGCGGCAGAGGCGACGGCGGCGAGAGCTTGCGCGGGTTCTGTGATGGTCGCTTCCGGGTTCAGAAACGCGTCCCAGCGATAGCGCGCGCCGGTTGTTTGCGGTTCGGCGAGGCGTTTGAAGACCATGTTGGTGACGGCGTTCGTTACCCAATTATGATAAAACTCGCCGACTGAATGAAGGTCTGCGTCCGGCGCAGGGTTCATAAAATCTATCGCGTAAGGCACGCCGTCTTTGATCGCAAACTCGACTGTGTTGATGTCGTAGCCGAGCGCGCGGCAAATCGTTCGCACGTCGTTCGTCACGCGTTCCGCTAGTTCCGCCGACAGATAATTAGGATTGTTGATGTACTGCTCACCCGACAAATAAGCTTTGCGCGGATCGTAGGGCATAATCATTACGTCTTCCTGCCCTATGCAGTAGCAGCGCACGAATTGATCGAAGTCTATGAACTCCTGAAGCGTCATGCAAAGCGTTCCCGTTTGATCGTACTCGTGCCAGAGTTGCTCCATCGAATCAACGCGCGAAACATTTTTCCAGCCGCCGCCGTCAAACGGTTTCATAATGGCGGGCAAGCCCACGTAATCGACAACGGCCTGCCAGTCGAGCGGGAATTCTAGGTTGCGCAAGCTCTCGCTGGTGATGCCTTTGATATAAGCTTTTTGCGGCAGCAGCACAGTCTTCGGAATGGCGACGCCCATTTTGGCGGCAAGCGCGAAGTTGAAAAATTTATCGTCGGCAGCCCACCAGAAAGGATTGCTGATAACCTTCGTGCCTTCGAGCGCGAGGCGTTTCATCGACGCTCTGTAAAAGGGAACTTCATGCGAAATGCGATCAATCACCAGATCGTATTGGCGCGGTTCGTCGAGACGCACACCGCCGAGTGTTATAAATTCCGCAACGACCTTTCCCTGCCCGCGCTCGTTAATACTTTTAATCAATGCTTCGGGAAACGATTCTTCGCGCCCGACCAGAATGCCGACTTTTTTCATCGTTTGATAATCCTTCCTTCAAGCGCGTGACAGGCACGCGATTTATTTTCTGTTTTGTATAGAAAACGCTTTTAGTGCTATTCAAAACCGTGAACTTTACCGCCGCCCGCCGCTCGTTGTCAACGCCTGTTCGTTGTCCGGGCATCCGTTATTGACAGCTAGTGCATCCAAAACCTTGCTCTGTTTATATGCGGACAAAGCGCGTAACTCTTTTGTCCCGGCTGTGTTACAATCAACCAAACGAAGTTGCCCGTATTCCTTGCGCGCGCTTAAGTTACAAAGAGCTTGTTTTAAGGAGAGTTTTCCTGTGTTTCGACGCATCATTTTATCGGTTCTCGCGTTGGCAGTGCTGCTCGGCAGCGTTCCTTTCTTGTCACATAGCCATGTTGTGCGCGCTGACGACAAAAAGAAAAAGGCCGATGACAAAAGCAAAAAAGAGGCCGTGCTGACTGCCGATCAGATCGCTGAATCCGTCATCTTTATTTACAGCAATCGTTTGGGACGCGCCGTTCTGGAACAGGTGCGCCGCAACGGTGTCGAGCGGGGGCGTGTGACGCGGCTCGGCGCTGACGGGCGCACGGAAGAAGCCACGTATGAGCGGCGCTTCGTGCGCGGCGAAAGTTCCGCCAAAGACAAGATTCGTCTCGACCAGAAATTGCCTTCCGCAGAATACTCCCTTGTTTACGGCAGCGGGCGCACATTCGGCATCGTCAACGGCTCGCAATTTGAACCGCGACGCACCGCGACCACTGATTTTCTCTCGCAGCAGTGGCACGGGATCGACGCGCTTTTGCGTTACAAGGAAAACGGCTCGGCCTTAAAACTGATTGGCAAGGATATACAGCAGGGCGTCGATTTTTATGTGCTCGAGGTGACCGACAAGGAAAAGCGCAGCACTCGCTATTACATCAGCACGAAAACCCTGCGCGTCATGCGGCTCGATTACGAAGAGTCTGCGGCAGAGGGCAGCGCCACCTCTCTCGTTAAATACATGCGCAAGTTTTACGATTACCGCGCCGCGCAGAATACGCTCGTGCCGTATCGCTCCGTGCTTTACGAGGACGGAAAGCAAACACAGGAATCGCATGTTCTGAGCGTGCTCTACGGCATTAAGATGGACGATTCGTATTTTCAGGGGCCGGATGCGCAGGCCAACGCCTCGTAGCTGCATTGCCCTTGCTTCGTCTTTCCAGATAGTTAAATACAGCAAAAAATGGAAGACAAGGATTGCCGCATTGTACCGGCGGCAATGATCTTTAATAACGCTTCTTAATTTTGGGAACCGATATGCACTTCACGCGTTTCAACACACACGCGCTTCTGCTCCACGCGCGTTTCCGCAGAATGGTATATCCGCATGTCTGAATGCCGCTTATCCACGCGGCTAAGACGCTTTCCGGTTGATGTTGCAGATTGAATCACGTTGTAAGCTTCAGGCTTCTGGTTCCGGCTGATGAGATGAGCAGTACGCTAACCTCAATTGACGAATTGTATTTCGGCGCGGGCGCGTCGGATGCCGTCGCCGTGCCGCTTCATGGCCTTGCGGCGGGGCAAACAATTACGAGCGAAACGCTTTCCGATCATGCTTTGCTGGAAGCGACTCGCGCGGGCGACGAAACCGCTTTTGCAGAAATCGTTCATCGCTACCGCAACCAAATAACCAACTACATTTATCGCATGACGAACGATTACGATGGCGCTGTCGATCTCGCGCAGGAAACGTTCGTGCGTGTTTACGGCGCGATGGAACGCTATCGCACGGACTATGCTTTCTCGACGTACATCTATCGCATCGCCACTAATCTTGCGATCAGCGAATTGCGCAAACGCAAGCGCCGCCGCCTTGTTTCGCTCACGGCGCTTTTCGGCGAGCGCGCGGAAACGGAAACATGCGAGTTCGATCCGCCGGATGCGCAGCCGCTGCAGGACATCACTTTGATTGAAAGAGAGCGCCGCACGGCAATCGCCAGCGCCATTGCGACGCTGCCGGAAAAATACCGCGCGCCGCTTGTGCTGCGAGATGTCGAAGGCAAAAGCTATCAGGAAATCGCCTGTATTCTGGAGATGAGCGAAGGCACCATTAAATCGCGCATCAGCCGCGCGCGAACATTTCTGCGCGACAAACTGCGCGCTTATTTATAAACAGCAGGAGCATTTTGTCTTCCATGAATTGCAGCGCATTTCGCAGTCATCTCGAAGAGCTTTCACCGGATAGTGTCCTGTGCGGCGAAGTACAGTCGCACGTTGCTGCCTGTCCAGCGTGCGCTGATTTCTATCACCAGCATTCGACTCTAAATAATTTGATTCAATCCATTGATTGTATCTCTGCGCCGCCTGATTTCAACCATAAATTAAATGCGCGCCTTAACCTTGCCCGTCACGCGCGCCCGTCGCCACGGTTTTTGTATTTGAATTTCATTCCCGGCACCGCTTCGATTGCCTTCGCTTCCTTTTTTGTGCTCGTCGTGTGCGCCGCCGTGCTGCTCAAGGAAACGCAATCCGGCGACAACGCCGCGCCATCGCGCCGAGCGCAGCAAACACAAACTGTCGCCGTCCTCGCGGATTTCCCTGAATCTGCACAACCCGCGCCGCTTAATGATGTGCCTGTCAACAGACGAGACGGCTACACTAATATAGCCAGCGCTTCACCGAAGATTACCGCTATTTCTTCCCCGAAAAGATCGATTGATGGCAAATCCAAGTCAAACTTTGTTGATTTGAGAAGAGAAGCCGACGCTCCTGAAAAGGACTCGAAGGCAATCGAGATTATCGCGCCGCAGACGAAGTCCGCTGTGTTCAGCTCCGGCGCAGCGCCGATTATCACGCGCCCTGCCGCAACGAGTTTAACCGACACACAGAATCCGTCCGGCAACTTGATTGAATCTCCGCAGGCAAAAGAATCACTCGCCAATCCGTTTCTTGCGAGCGGCGTCGAAACAAAGACGTTGACCGCGCAACTTGCTACCGGCTACGGCGCGCGTGGCGGACTGCTCGTCGTTTCCGTGCAACCGCAAAGCACAGCCTTTCGCGCAGGCGTGCGCTCCGGCGACGTGATCGAAGCGGCAAACAATCAATCGCTTTCCGGCGCACGCTTGCCGCAAAATCTCAAAGACGCAACCGGCCTCTCGCTCACCATCGTGCGTGACAATCAAAGACTTTCCGTCACCATTCCGACACCGCAACCCACTCATCAATAACTCCGCCGCTTAAGCCTGACGCATGGCCTTGACCCCAAATCTGACAGAGCATTAAGACTCTGGCTGTCTTTCTTTGTTCTGTGTTAAGCTAGGCGCTTTCAGAAAGCTCGCTAATAATTCCGTCGGGAGTCACACGCCGCTCCTATGTTGCACAAGGCCGTTTCGCTTTATCACGAACTATTAACCGAAGGTGATCTTGCCGAATCTTCGAGACAAATGCTCGACGAAGGTTTGGAGCGTTCCCGTTTAATCTTCGGCGGACGCCGCCTTTCTCCATACCTGCGCCCGCACTTTGTTACAGAGCAGGATTTCGCGCGCGTTACCACAATCTGCGAAACCATCTGGAGCGCCATCGAAAAAGTCAAAGATGCCGCCGTGCAGAATCCCGCGCTCGTTGACGAACTCGGCCTCACGGAAATTGAGCGCGAATTAGTCGCCATCGATCCCGGCTACAAAGCCGTTTCGCCCACCGCGCGACTCGATTCCTTTCTGACGGATGACGCTTATAGCTTCGTCGAACTCAACGGCGAAACCCCCGCCGGAATCGCCTACGCAGACGCCGCTTACGACATCTTCAGCCAGCTTCCTGTGATGCGCCGCTTTACGGAAAGCTATAACTTGCGTCAAATGCACGGACGCGAGCATTTGCTCGATGTGCTGCTGCGCGCGCACGCCGAATTTCTGGGACGCCAGCCGGATCATGCGCCCCGCATTGCAATTGTCGATCTCAAGGGACTACCGACGCAGAAGGAGTTTGAGCTGTTTAAGGATTTCTTCGAGGGCAAGGGCTATCCCTCTGTTATCTGTTCGCCGGATGAACTCGAATTCTCGGACAACCGGTTGCGCGCCGGAGACTTTGAGATAGACATTGTTTACAAGCGCCTGCTCGTCAACGAATATCTGCCGATCATGGAAGAACATTCCGCGTTGCTAGATGCTTGCCGCGCCCGCGCCGTGTGCATGGTCAATAGCTTTCGCTCGAAACTAATTCACAAAAAAGCTCTCTTCGCCGTGCTCACCAATGAACGCCACGCCGCGCTTTTTTCAAGCAGCGAACAGGCGGCGATTCGCGCGCACGTGCCTTGGACACGCGTTGTCCGCGAAGGCCGCACGCAGCACAATAATGAAAGCATTGATCTGCTCGAATTCACGCGCGCCAATCGTGACCGCCTTGTGCTGAAACCGAATGACGATTACGGCGGGCACGGCATTTATATCGGCTGGGCGACGGATGAGGCGGGCTGGAGCGAAGCGATGCAAACGGCGCTCGCCGACGGCGATTATCTTGTGCAGGAACGCGTTCCGACGGCGCGCGAAGTTTTCCCTGCGCTAATGGAAGACGGCTCCATCGAATTCACAGAACAACTCGTCGATCTCGATCCGATGCTTTTCTTCGGCAAAGTCGGCTCGGCCTTCACGCGCCTTTCCTTCACGGAACTCGCCAATGTTTCTTCCGGCGGCGGCATGGTTCCGACGTTTCTCATCAGCGAAAAGAAATGAACGAAGCGATGAAATGCGATAAATGTCATTTTAAGAATCAACGCCATCCTAAAAATCGCGGCGCGCAAGCTATCATTTCTTTGAGCGTGTTTGTGCTGCTTTATGGATTGCTGTGCGCCGCTCCAACTGCTATCGCTCAAAGCACAATCGCGCCTGTGACGGACGCGTTGCCTTCTTCTGCCGCGCTCAAGGTTTCAGAGCAAGCAACTGAAAGCGAAACCGACGAGCCGGAATTTATTGTGCCTTCGCGTCCGAGTGTTTCCAATCCGGCGGAGTTTCAGAAACCGGGCGTGCTGCAACTCGAGTACGGCTACGACGCAAATTTTCGCGCGAACGATGTGCGCACGATGCAGCGCACGCCGCTCGCACTTCGTTTTGCGATCAGCCGCCGCTTTCTCTTTGAATTCGATAACGACAATTTGTTGTCGCAAACACCCGTTGACGGCGCACGCACAACCGGCGTCGGCGATACTCAACTAGGCTTGCAGGGCGTCGTACTTCACGAAACGCCGGATCATCCCGCACTCGCTTTTGCTTACTACATTAAACTGCCGTCGGCGAGCGTCGCCAAGAATCTCGGCACGGGTCGCGTGGATCACAGCTTTATCACGCTCGTGAGCAAAAAAGTCAGCAAGACGACCGTTGATTTCAACGCCTTTTATCTTCTCGCCGGACGCCAGAACGAAAGCGGCCATGCTTCAAGCGGGCAGGCGGCGCTTGCTTTCTCGCGCAACGTCAGTGAAAAATTCGGCGTGCAGGGCGAAGTCTCCGGCCAGAGCCGCAATGACATGCAGTCGGGCGAAATATTCGCGCTCGCTGCCGGGACTTATCAACCCAATCGCCGTGCTGTTTTCGACGCAGGGATGCGCTTCGGATTAAATGCCGCCGCACCGCGCTTCGGCGTTTTCGCAGGCGTGACTTTCGGCATCGTCGATTTTTACAAAAGCACGCGACACTGATCGAGTACAATGTCGTAACTTAACAAGCTTCAAAAAGAGAACAGGAAAGGATTAAACGTGGCTGAAGAGTTTGACGAGAAACAATCATTGCCGCAGGACGAGCGCCGGTCTACCGAACGCGCGCGCCTGCTTGTTGACGTGTTTTTTAACGGCACGGACGCGACGGGCGTCGCCAGCACAAAGGACATCAGCACGGGCGGCCTTTACATGAACACGCAAACGGAATTGCCCGAAGGCGCTGTGCTGATGATACGCATTCCTTTCAGCGACGGGCAGCAAGTCGTCGTCAACGCAGAAGTCGTTTACAGCAATCCGGGACACGGCGTCGGCCTGCGCTTTCAAGGATTGACGGAAAAAGACCGAGCTTTGATGGAGCGCGAACTGCCTTCAGCGTGACGCTTGAACATGCGGAAGAAAACGCAACGCGATTGCGCTGGCGGCAGCTTTCAATAAATGTACGCGCCGCGCTCGACGGAAAACTTCGTTGCTTATACGAACATCCCGCCGATGAAAGCGCCTTCGACGCGCTCGTTGTCGATAAGCAACAATCGCTGCTTGTCTTCGCGCGGCGGCTCACAGAATTGAAGCTGTGGGATTCAATCGAGCGAATTGAAAATGTTTACGGCACGGGCGGCGTCGGCATTAATTTTACAGCATGGCCTTTGCTCGAATCCGAGCTGCGTCGGCGCACAGATTTCACCGCCAAGCTTGCCGCGCACAAAGACGCTTCCGTAGGTTTTATCGAACGCGGGCGCACGCTGGCCTCGCTTCATTTTCTCCGCGCAGCAAGGCAATCGGAGCAGGGTAATCTTTGGAGCGCACATTTTGACAGCTATAACCCGCTCGCTTTTCCGTTCAGTATGTGGAAACACTTATTGCATGAAAAGCTGCGAAGGGAAACACCCGATTGGCGTCGTATCAAATATACTTTAGGGTACGAAAATACGGCTGATGGTGCGTTCGAGTTTTAGCTGACGTTGAAATCGACAGCGTGTTTTACCGAACGGCAGCGCATGTGATTTTGAAGGAAGGAGATTGAAATAATGTTCGATCAATTTACTCTCGGCATCGAAGAAGAATTCCAGATTGTCGATCCGCAGACGCGCGAACTGCGTTCGCATGTTTCCGAATTTCTCGAAGAAGGCAAAATGATTTTGGGCGAGCAAATCAAGCCTGAAATGATTCAGTCGATGATCGAAGTCGGCACGGGCATCTGCCGCAACATACAGGAAGCGCGCGCCGACATTACGCGCCTGCGCGCGATTATCTCGAATCTCGCGCGCCGCAAAGGATTGGAAATCGTCGCCGCCTCGACGCATCCCATTTCGCACTGGCAGGATCAAAAAATTTCTGACGACGTGCGCTACGAAATCATCGTCGAAGAAATTCAAATGGTCGCGCGCTCGCTTCTGATCTTCGGTTTGCATGTGCATGTCGGCGTCTCCGATCCTGACCGCGCGATTCACATTATGAACGCCGCCCGCTATTTTCTGCCGCACATGCTGGCGCTCTCGACTTCTTCGCCGTTCTGGTTGGGTCATAACACGGGACTGAAATCCTATCGCTCCGAAGTCTTCAAGAAATTCCCGCGCACGGATATTCCAGACCACTTCGATTCGCACAGTTCGTTTCAACGCTACATTGATTTGTTGATAAAAACAGGCTGCATAGATAACGGCAAAAAGATTTACTGGGATGTGCGCCCGCATCCGTTTTTCCCGACGCTCGAATTTCGCATCTGCGATATTCCGACGCGCGTTGACGACACCATCGCCATCGCCGCCCTTTTTCAAGCCATCGTCGCCAAACTCAGCAAACTGATTGACCAGAATCTTGGCTTTCGTCTTTACCGCCGCATGTTCGTACAGGAAAACAAATGGCGCGCCGTGCGTTGGGGACTCGACGGCAAAATGGTTGACTTCGGCAAGCAAAAGGAAGTGCCCGTGCGCGACCTCGTGCTGGAGCTTCTGGAATTCGTCGATGATGTGCTGGATGATTTAGGCTCGCGCAAGGAAGTCGAACACGTCCATACCATTTTGCAGCGCGGCACATCCGCCGACGAGCAATTGCAAATCTACCGCGAGACGGGAGACCTGCGCATCGTCGTGGATCGCCTGATCGAGCGCACAATGGAAAACGTCCCGCGCGACATAAACATGGATGCCGCCGCGTCAGCGCCATAAACTAAAGCTAGCCGTATCGCAATGGGTAGGTATGAGAATCTTTGTTTTATCAATTCTGGCTACCGTTTCTATCGTTGCGATAGGGCTTGCTATGTCATGCACGCAAGCAACTAAATCTGCGCCAGCTAAAACAATCTCAATCCCAGAATCTAAACTGAATCCTCAGGCCGATGAATTTGCCGCAAATAAAAATCCTTTGCAGCTCCCGCTTATTCAGCCGAAGATTATTGTCTTAAAGAGCAAGCGCAGGTTAATGTTGTATTCGGGCGGCAAATTAGTCCGAACATATCGCGTAGGACTCGGATCGAGTTCGACTGAAGATAAGGAGAAAGAAGGAGATCGCCGCACTCCTGAGGGCGATTTTTATATCTTTACCAAAAACGATAAAAGCAATTACTACCTCTCGCTTGGCATAAGTTATCCGAATGCGGAAGACGCTGAACGCGGCCTTCGTGATGGTCTCATTAATCAAGAGCAGTACAATCAGATATTGAATGCCGTTCGCAGAAAGATTGTTCCACCTCAAAATACTCCTTTGGGCGGGCAGATATACATTCATGGAAATGGCTCGCAGCAGGATTGGACTTGGGGTTGCGTAGCGTTAGATGACAAGGACATTCGAGAGCTATTCAATGCTGTGCCATCGGGAACACAAGTTGTCATTCAACATTGAAATCTTTGCTTACAAATCATTCAAGCCGTCCAGCGTATAAATATAAAAGAGCTTACCGTTTATCAGCGGTAGGCTCTTTTTGCATATTATTTTGAGAGCGCGTGCTTGAAACGAATTATACCGACACCATGCAATTCGCTTTCATCGCGCCGACGTGGACGAGAGATTCGCGCAGGAAATTCTCGAAGATAATGCGTCCGTCGCGCGATTCGTTCGGATGCTCCCAACGCGTCGCGCGATCTTTGTTCCAATCCTCAAAAGATTTTTCGAGGTGAAACTGCACCGTATAAATTAGTTGCCCGCCGGAGCGCTTGACCATCATTTGATTGCGGCAAAGATACGCCGTCGCCAGAATCTGAAACTCTTCCGGCACGCGGTCTAGCTGCAAGCCGTGATTCTGCCACACACGAAGAATGCGCGCTTCCTTTGTGTAATCCTGCCAGACGCCAGACTCATCATTATCGATGCCGCAAAAGATCGGGTCTTCCGGCGTGGTGATGCGTATGAAGCGGTACTGATATTCGTTGATGCGCCCGTCTCTGCGGTCACTCTGCTCCAAGTTGTCGAGCGTCGTGATGCGCGCTCCGAAGCTCAAGCCGACAAGTTGATGACCGCCGCAAATGCCGAGCACAGGCGTCTGCGTCTGCTGCACAAAGCTTGCGAAGTTCTTCAGAATATCCGCGTGGTAAAAATCGAAGTCGGTCAGCGTGCCGCTCAACACAATCGCCTGCGGCTGAAACTCTGCGACGGCGGCGGGAACTTCCGAAACGTGCGCAACCTGCATTTCAGGATGCTGCACGAGCCGTCCGATGTTGTTGAGAATATTATTGAGCGCCAGCCCCGCGATTTCTCGTTCCCGTTTAAGGCGCGATGCGGCGCTTCGTCCCCATTCCTTGCGCGCAACGTCCGAAATGTCGTCTTCATTGCGCAGCAGATTGTCCACGACCAGCACGCGCGCCGTCTCGATGCGCTTTTCTATCGGCTCATAGCGACAAAAAGCGCGTTGATTGAAAGGGAACGGCATCGGCTCGGAGACATCAAGCGCCGTCTGCGCAGCCGGTTCGTTAATAAGCGTTTCTTGTATCATCTTTGGAAAATCCGAGCTTCTCACCTTGCACGTTGCTTTATAAATTTCAGGCGCTTCGTTGCTTCGTGTTTTGATTAAAATGCGGACGATCTGCGCCAGCGCCCGCCTCTGCAATTTCTTCGCGCGCCGTAGCCGTCAATGTCCGGCGAAGACGCGTGCGAAAGCTTGCGCTGCGAGTTGCCGCAAGATGGTCGATTAGCAATAACATGCGATGCCATGCGAATTCTAGTTCATCCGCGAACCGCGAGAGTTGCGAGATATCATACGGCACAGCGAAATCCGTGTTGCCTGTGCGCGCAAAGACAGACAAATATCTGGCCGTCGCCAAGTCGGGACACATCACGCGCCGTCGTCCGAGTTTAAGCTCGACGCCGAGCAGAGTGTACTGCACTTCGACATTGCCTTGCTTCGTCGGAATCTCTAGATGGTACGCGCGCGTTCGCTTCGTCAGAATCTGTTCACGATACACATGCGGCAACCACGCTTCACCGAGTTGCTTCCTGACTTCTGCCGCAAGCGAAGCAAGGGAAGAGTCCGCGCCGACTTTTAGCGTTTGAAGTGCCACGATGATTACATGCGGATTCGGCGCGATGATTCCTACGGCCTCGCTGATGGCGCAAACATTCATAAACTTAACCGTGCCGAATCATCGCAACTCTGCGCGGCAACACTTTCAAAGGCAGCACAATTCTTCAACGCGCGGCGGCAACAGCTTTATCGCTACGGAAAGCGTCGAGCACTCGTCCCGGAAAAATTCCCAGATAAAAGACGCCGAGCACCGTAATGATTATAACCGCTGCGACGCTTCGAGTGATAACCGGCGCGCGCCATTCCGTTGTCCGCTCGCGGAAAAACATCACGACAATCAAGCGCAAATAATAGTAAACGGAAATCGCAGAGTTCAACACGCCGACGATTACAAGCCCGTAATAATGCTGATTCAACGCCACGCGGAACACCATTACCTTGCCCATGAATCCGGCTGTCAAAGGCAATCCGAGCAGGCTCAACAAAAATAAGGAAAGCGTGAAGGCCAGCAAGGGCGCGCGGAAGCCTATGCCGTTGTAATCTTCGATTTCCGTGCGGCTGTCATTATTGCGCGCCATGATCGTGACGATGGCAAACGCGCCCAGATTCATCAGCGCATACGTCAGCATGTAAAAGGCCACAGCCGACAGCGCTTCGTCGCGTTGTGCAATATCGGCAGCAGCACCCGCCGCGACGAACCCGACGAGCGCGTAACCCGCGTGAGCGATGGATGAATAAGCGAGCAGGCGCTTGACGTTCGATTGCACGATGGCGGCGACGTTGCCGATGGTCATCGTCAGTATCGCCAGCACGACGAGCGATGTGAGCCACGCGTCGTGCGCAAGCCCGGCGGTGCTCGCGGTGGCGGCAACAAACGGAAAGCCGAACACGAAGACGCGCAGGAACGAAGCGAACCCGGCGGCCTTCGGCCCCGCTGCCATAAACGCCGTGACCGGCGTCGGCGCTCCTTCGTAAACATCGGGCGTCCAGACATGGAACGGCGCGGTGGCGACTTTGAAACCGAAGCCGACGAGCAGCATCGCCGCGCCCGCGAAAAGCAGCGGCGGATATAGCGCGGCGTTGGATGTAATGCGGTCAGCAATCTGCGTGATATTAGTCGTGCCTGCCGTGCCTGCCGCCGTCGCGGTTGCGCCGTAAACGAGCGCGATGCCGTAAAGCAAAAAGGCGGAAGAGAACGAGCCGAGAATAAAATATTTGAGCGATGATTCGTTCGAGCGTAAATCCGTGCGGCGAAAGCCCGCCATCACATAAGTCGCAATGGAAAGAATTTCTAATCCTAAAAAGATGATTACCAGATCATTGCCGGATGCCATCAGCATCATGCCGGAAGTCGCAAACATCAGCAGCGAATGAAACTCGCCCGCCGGAAGTTTTTCGCCTTCGATCCACACCATCGACATCAAAATCGTCAGCGCCGACACGAGCAGAAAAATTAGCGTGAAACTAAGCCGCAGTTTGTCGAGCACGATCATGCCGTTAAAAGACATGCTGTTGCCGTCCGATGCCGTCCACAGCGCAACGCAGGCGATGGCCGCCGCGACGAGTCCCGCGAGCGAAAGGCCGCCCGTAAGCCAGCGCTGCGTCGGCTTCACGAACGCATCCAGCAGCATCACGAGCACGCCCGCGAGCATGACGATTAGCTCCGGCATGATCGAAGTGAAATTGATGTCGGGTGAAGGTATCTGCAGTGCTAAAAGATGAACCATGTTAAAGAGACCTTTATTTGACTCGCGCGCTTTTGTTCGTCGCGGCTGAATCTCCGGCTGCCAGAAGTTTATCGAAACGCGCGCGCCACAAAGCCTTGTACTTTTCCGCTGTTGCCGCCATGCCGAACTGTTTGGCTGTGAGCGCGCCTTGTTTGTCGTAAAGCAGCACGAGCGGAATGCGCACGCGCGTCGAAAACTGCGCGTAAGTCAATTTCGTCGGATCGCGCAGCACGGGGAAACTCATTTTGTTGGCCTTCGCAAATACGCGCAATTCCTTATCGGAAACTTCTTCCGGCGCATCTAGGCTAATCCACAAAAACTTTACAGGCCGGTTTTTGTATTCAGTTTTTAATTCTTCGAGCGCGCGAAGTTCTTCAGCGCACGGAGCGCACCATGTCGCGCCGAAGGAAACCAGCACCACGTTGCCGCGCATCTGCGCCAGATCATAAGTCTTGCCGTCAACACCTTTGAGCGCAATAAGCGGCGCTTCTTGTTCAAATGACTGTTGCTGTTGCGCCTTTACAGAGAGCGTGCCGAGCGGCGTGCAAACAAGAAACGCAACGGCGAGAAAGATAGATGCGTAAAACTTTTTCATCATAGCAATCATCATGGCAATCAATATAGCGATCAACGTAAGGCCGTCGTGTGCAAAGCATTTGTGTTCGGCGGTGTGCTGATCCTCTCCGCCGTGAATGAGCCGCCGCTATCGGGAGCCGCGACCCGCACGCGCACGGCTTCGACGCTCTGGCGCGAGCGCGCCAAAAACGGAGCCGGATAGACGCCCATATAAAGCATTAAAAAGAGCAGCGGCAACAGCAACCCTATCTCGCGCGTGTCGAGGTCTAAGAGTCGTTTGTTTTCAGGATTAGTGAGTCTTCCGAAGACAACTCTTTGCAGCATCCACAGCATATAAACCGCCGCCCAAATGACGCCCGTTGCCGCGAGCATCGCCGTAATCCATGAATAGCGAAAAGCCGAAACCCATGTGCCGAGCAGGATCAGAAATTCGCCGACGAAGCCGTTGAGAAACGGCAATCCGATTGAAGAAAGCGACGCGAACACGAAGAAGGTCGAAAAGAGCGGCATCTGCGTCGCCAGCCCGCCGAACTCCGAAATCATGCGCGTGTGACGTCGCTCGTAAATCATGCCGACAAGCAAAAAGAGCGCGCCCGTCGAAACGCCGTGATTGAGCATCTGGTAAAGCGCGCCCTGCATTCCTTGTTCCGTGAAGGAGAAGATGCCGAGCACGACGAATCCCATGTGGCTGACGGAAGAATACGCGACAAGGCGTTTGACATCCGGCTGCACCATTGCGACCAGCGCGCCGTAGATAATGCCGATCACGGAGAGCGTAATAATCACCGGAGCGAAATAGCGCGAGGCCGTCGGGAAAAGCGCTAGATTGAAACGCAAGAGTCCGTATGTTCCCATCTTCAGCATTGCGCCCGCGAGAATAACGGAGCCTGCGGTCGGCGCTTCCGTATGCGCGTCCGGCAGCCAAGTGTGAAACGGAAAGAGCGGCACTTTGATAAAGAAGGCGATGGCGAAGGCGAGGAAAATCCAGTATTCGGCGCGCGGCGCGAGTGCCGATAAAGATTGGCCTTTCTGCATCGCTGCGAGAATCAATGTGTAGTCGAACGTATTGTAAATGAAGTAGAGCGCGATAATGCCGACGAGCATTAGCAGGCTGCCGAGCGCCGTGTAAACGAAGAATTTTGTCGCAGCGTAAATGCGCCGTTCGCCGCCCCAGATACCGATTAGAAAAAACATCGGCACGAGCGTCGCTTCAAAGAAAAGATAAAAGACGAGCAGATCGAGCGACACGAAAACGCCGATCAGCGCGCTCTCTAAAAGCAGCAGGAATGAGTAGTAAGCGAGCGGGCGTTTTTCCACTGCATTCCAACCCGACAAAATTGAAATCGGCATCAACAGCGTCGAGAGCAACACGAGCCACAAACTAATGCCGTCCACGCCGACGTGATAACGCGCGCCGATAGCGTTGATCCAAGGAACATTCTGCTCGAAATAGAATCCGGCTGCGGAGCGCGTCGCCGAATTGCTCAACAGCATTAGCGAGAGCGCGAACGTTAGAACGGTAAAGAGCAGCGCGATCAAACGGTAATTGTTGCCTGCGGGCATGTGGTGATGCTCGCCATCCGTGTGCCCTGCGTCGTGTGCTTCTTCTGCTTGCGCGGGCGCGATAAAGCTGTACGCGACGAGCACGAGCGCGCCGACGATTGGAAGCAGAATCAAAATTGTGAGCAGAGATTGCATACGTTTTACCGAATATAGGAATGAATGCCTGAATATGCGAAGTAGCCGATGAGGGCGAGCGCGCCGAGCAGAATAACCGCCGCATAGCCGCGCACGAAACCGTACTGCAAATAGCGCGCGACGGAGCCGATGTTGCTCACGCTTCTGCCCAAGCCATTCACGATGCCGTCGATCACCGCGACATCGAAAATCTTCCACAAGCCTTCGCGCGAGCCGACCTTGATCGGATTGACAATCGTCGCATCGTAAACTTCATCGACGTAATACTTGTGTTCCAAAATTCCCGGCATCTCGCGCAACGGCCTTGTTTGAAAAAGTCCCCAACCGATACCGATTCCAACGAGCGCGATTAATATCGAGATGCCTGTAAAGAGCCGCTCATCATTTAATTCGCCAGCCGTCGGCACGCGCTCTGCCGTGTGTTCGCCCTGCGCGCCTTCGCCGACGGACAAAGGCGACGCGCCGTTAATCGGCTGCGGCTTCGACGAAGATGCTTCAATCTGAGCCGCGCCCTTGTGTTCGCCCGCTTCATGTCCGAAATTTTCCGGCACATGCGCGATGGCAGGCTCAAGCGTGCTCTCGAAATAGTTCGGCACATGCAAGCCGACGAAACTGCTCAACGCATACGGCACGCCGAGCAAGCCGCCGAAGGTTGACAGCAGCGCCAACACGATAAGCGGCACAGTCATCGTCCAAGGCGATTCGTGCGGCACTTGCCCGTGCGCTAATCCATGATGTTCTTCATGCGCGTCACTCACATCATCGTCATGCGTGACGGAAGCAGTGCCAGCACCAACGTGTGCGCCGGGTTCGTGTTGCGGGCGATCTCCTGCGGAAGCTCTCTGCGCGTCGTGCGGCTTATCACCGATAGCATAAGCGTGTGCGTGCGCTTCGTCTGCTTCGCCGCCCGCGTGTGCGTCCTTGAATCTGTCCGCCCCCCAGAAGGTCATCACCATCAGGCGCGTCATGTAAACAGCCGTCAGCAGCGCCGTGATTGCGCCGACGATCCAGAGCGCTTTTCCGAAGCCTTCGATTTCTCCGCCCGCGCTCCAAGCTTTCCACAGTATTTCGTCCTTCGAGAAAAAACCCGCGAAGATCGGCACGCCGCAAATCGCCAGCCAGCCCGTCAGCATTGTCGCAAACGTAATCGGCATGTACTTCTTCAAATTGCCCATCCGCCGCATATCTTGCTCGTGCTGCATTCCGTGAATAACCGAGCCGGAGCCTAAGAAGAGAAGCGCTTTGAAGAACGCGTGCGTCATGACATGAAAGATTGCGGCGACGAATGCGCCGACGCCGCACGCGAGCATCATGTAACCGAGTTGCGAGATAGTGGAATACGCTAAAACTTTCTTGATGTCGTTTTGCGCGAGGCCGATGGTCGCGGCGAAAAGCGCTGTTGCCGCGCCGATCACGGCAATAATCGCCATCGCCGTCGGCGCGTGCGTGTAAATCGCCGAGCAGCGCACGATCATATACACGCCCGCCGTCACCATCGTCGCCGCGTGAATAAGAGCGGAAACGGGCGTTGGCCCCGCCATCGCATCCGGCAGCCAAACGAAAAGAGGAATCTGCGCGCTCTTTCCCGTCGCGCCGATAAACAACAGCACCGCAATCGAGGTGATACCGCCCGCCACAATCGCGCCCCAAGTAAACGGATCGGCAGCCATCGCGCCGATAGTCTTAAGCGCGCTCGTCACCACTACGCCGCCGACGTTCTTCTCGAAAAAGCTAATCGAAGGCGCGCCCGCTCTGCCCGTCAAAAAGAATACGAGCATCACGCCGAGCACGACGCCCCAATCGCCGACGCGGTTGGCGATAAAAGCCTTCTTCGCCGCGTCTCCGGCTTCTTCTCTGTCTGTGTAATAACCGATCAGAAGATACGAGCACAGCCCGACGCCTTCCCATCCGACGAACATCAACAAAAAGTTGTCCGCGAGAACGAGCGTCAGCATCGAGAACATGAACAGATTCAGGTACGCGAAAAAACGATAGAACCCCTTATCGCCGTGCATGTAGCCGGTTGCGAAAATGTGTATCAGCAAGCCGACGAAAGTAATAAAGCACGCGTAGATGCCGCTCAAGCGATCCATCGCCAGGCCGAAATCGGCGCGAAAATCTCCCACCTGAATCCACGTCCATAAATGATTAAGCGCGGGCGTGATATTGCCCGGCTCGCCGACATGCAATGCGCCGCCCGGCTTAAACGCAATCATAAACGCGACCACCGTCGAGACGCCGACAGCCACGCACGCCACCACGCCGACAAATGCCTCGCTGCGTACTCTGCGCCCGACGAGCCAATTAATCGCTGCGCCCAAGAGCGGCGCGAAGATGATTAGATAAAGTGGATTCTGGGTCATGTTTTAACAGTTTTCTGTTTTCAGTTTTTAGTTTTCAGCCGAAGCTTTGCGCTCGAACTGAAAACAGAAAACTGAGAACTGTAAACTTAAAGCTTCAGCATGTTCGCGTCGTCAACGTCCAAGGATTCGCGGTTGCGGAAAATGGCGATGATGATGCCGAGTCCGACAGCCGCTTCCGCTGCTGCAACCGTCATCACGATAAAAACGAAAAGCTGTCCCGTCACATCGCGGAAGTAGCTGGAGAAGGCGACGAACGTTAAATTGACGGCGTTGAGCATCAACTCTATGCACATGAACATAGAAATAACATTGCGCTTAATAAGCACGCCGGTCACGCCGATGGTGAACAGCACGGCGGAAAGTGTCAGATACCAAGCAAGCGGAATCATTGTCGTTCGTGCCTCATAGTTCGTTGCGGCGTAATTCGTAGCCTTAATCTCTGTCTTTGCGGGCGTCCTGTAATCCGAGCACGCGCGCCGCTTCAGTTGTCGTGTGCGATACGACTTCCGTCGCGTCGCCGATTTTACGCGGATCGAGCGTCTGGGTTGTGAGCACTTGCGCGCCCGGAACGACGCGTGCTCCCGCCGGTAGAATTTGTGCGCGTCGCGCGAGCGTCATCGCGCCGACAATCGCCATCAACAACAGCACGGATGTAATCTCGAACGGCAAAAGATAAGTTGTAAAAAGACCCGTCCCGATTGACGCGGTGAGTCCGACATCGGATGTCGTCGGATCGTTGAGACGCGCGGGCGTGGCCTGCACAAAGTAAATGATAAAAGCGGCCTCGGCGATTAGCACACCGGCGAGCGCGACGGCGGCGGGAACAAGCAGGCGCAAGCGCATCGTGCCGCGTTCTTCCTCTTCGACATTGAGCAGCATGATAACGAAGACGACGAGCACCATAATCGCGCCCGCGTAAACAATGATCTGCACGGCGGCGATAAACGGCGCGGCAAGCAGCACGTAAAGCGCCGCGAGCGCGATAAAAACGCCGATCAAAGAAATCGCGCTGTAAAGCGGATTGCGCTGCACGACCATCGAAACCGCGCAACCGACGGCGAATGACGCGAACAGCACAAAGATTATAACGGGAACGTATTGTGCGATGACCATATAGATTAGCGACGGGCAGTTAATAACGAGCAGAGAATTATTTGTGCTGCGACAACGACGATCACTGCCGCTCAAACGCCCTTGCCTCTGCCTTTGCGTTCTAAAGCTTTTCAGTGAAAGCCGATGAAATTATAAAAGCCTGTGACTTGCAGCGTCGCCGACAAAATGATGTTCAAAATAGCGGCGGGCAATAAAAATTTCCAGCCGAAGTCCATCAATTGATCGAAGCGAAAACGCGGCAGCGTTCCGCGCAGCCAGATATAAAGAAACAGGAAAAACGTGATCTTGCCCAAAAAGTAAACGAGGCCGAGCGGCACCGCGAGCAGCCATGAATTGTGCGCCACCAGATAAGGCATTCCCGGCCCGTTCCAGCCGCCCAAGAAAAGCGTCGTCGCCAGCATCGAGACCGTGAACATATTGACGTACTCGGCCATGAAGAAAAGCGCAAACTTCATTGCGCTATACTCCGTGTGAAAGCCCGCGACGAGTTCCGTCTCGGCTTCCGGCAAATCAAAAGGCACGCGGTTCGTTTCGGCAATCGCCGATATTAAATAAATAATAAAGCCGAAAAACTGCGGAATGATATTCCAGCGCATTCCGTACCAGCCGGATTGCTGTTCGACGATTGTTGAAAGATCGAGCGTCCCGCTTATCATAATCACGCCGATCAGCGACAGTCCCAGCGACAGTTCATAAGAAATAAGCTGTGCGCTGGAGCGCAAGCCGCCCATCAAACTATATTTATTGTTCGACGACCAACCGGCGAGCGCGATGCCGTAAACGCCGACGCTCGTTACGCCTAAAACATAAAGCAGCGCGACATCGAAGCGCGTCACGGCAAACTGCGTCGTGCCGATAAATGGCAGCGTCAGCGTCGGCCCGAACGGATACACGATGATCGTCATCAGCGCTGAAACGATTGCGATCAGCGGCGCGATAGTGTAAACGAACTTCGTCGCTTTGTCGGGCGTAATCTCTTCTTTGAGAATAAACTTGAGAAGGTCTGCGAACGGTTGCAGCACGCCGCCGTAGCCGACGCGGTTCGGCCCCAAACGCCCCTGAATCAACGCCAGCACGCGCCGCTCCGCCAGCACCGTGTAGGCGACGATTATCAGCACGATGTTGAAGGCGAGCAGTATGCCGACGACTTTGAAACCTGTCTGAATAAGTGGATTGTCCAAGTCCATACTTTATCTTCCGTCGCTAACTATTTAACTTTATTTACCGGTTGATCCGGGTGCGCCGGATTCGGCACGACCATGTGGTTGGCGCAGTCAGCCAATAAATCGAGCTTTTCCAAAACCGTTTGACCAATCAGGATTTCGTCGCCGAGCACGAGCGCTTCATCCGCCGTGCGCCGCCCGCCGATATTGATCGTCACCGCTTCAGTGACACCCACGATTTCATTGCGCCCATCTGCAAACTCGGCAACGCGTTGGCTGACGATTGCTAGCCCCAACTGCTGAACTACCTGAACGGGAAGTATTGTACAGACCGCTCCCGTATCGACCATCGCATTCGCTTCATAACTACGAATTTGATCGAGCGGCATTTGTCCGCGCCGCGCTAGCGCTTCATCACCGGCATTTGTTACTTTGACTTGTATACGGATTTCGCCCATTTTCTTTAGTCGCCCGCCGCCGCTGTTTCCGCGCGGCGCAAATCCGGGTCGAGCGTAATCTGGTAAAGCGGCGAAATGGCGTGCGTTGGCGGTTCCGGGTTGCCCGCTGCGAGTAAAGGAAACTGTGGAACACGTCCGGTCAGCGTTCCCGGCTTGAATAATTCATGGCCGACGGGCGGCGTCTCCATAATCTTTTCCGCCGCCACATTCGTCGCTTCAAGCGTCTGCCTCACGCTGTCAATTTCTTTGCTCAAGTCAACGCGCCCGGTAATCGTATGCTTCGCTTGCACGGGTTTCTTTTCGTCTTTCAAAAGCGGATAGCGAAGTCCCGCATACGCCGGAATCTGCTCGGCAATCTCGCGGAACACGGCGCTCGCAGACATCTGGAAATTGAAATCAACTCCCATTGCTTCGGCAAGCAGCGCGGTAATCATCCAGTCCTGCTTCGCTTGATGCACGGGCGGAATCGATTGCCGCGTGCGCTGCACAAGGCCGTCGTTGTTCGTAAACGTGCCGTCGGTTTCGGCAAACGAGGCGGCGGGAAACACAACGTCGGCGTGCTTGGTCGTCTCCGTCTGAAACAATTCCTGCACGACGAGGAAATCGAGTTTGGCGAGCGACTCTTCGCGCCCGTCTGCTAAATGATCCTCAAGAAAACTGCCTGCCGCGTACATCGCGCGCACGCTTGTGCCAGCCGCGTCGAGCAACGCAAACGCGCTTTTTTCAAGCCCGCGCATGAATCCCATGTCATGCACGCCGATGCTGTTGTTATAGAGCGGCAAGGGATGCAGCAGAATGCGCCTCGCGTCTGTGCCGAGCGTGTGCGGCATTTGCGCAATGATGGCGCGCGCCGCAACGCTCAATGTGCCGCCGAACATCACGACCATATCGCCTTCGGCTTCGCTGATCGTTTGGCGCAGCGTTTCAATTTCTTGTGCCTCGATGCCCATTTTGAGCGCCGCCATGCGCGTGTCACCGTGGTTCAGAAGCGCAAGCACGGCGGCGTCTTCCGTGCCGGGAAAAACATGCAAGAATTGCGTCGCCTGTTGCTTGAGACGAATCGGCACGCTGTTGACGATTAGAAGTTTCGCGCCGCCGTTGCGCACGGCCTGCCGAATCTGCTTGCCTGTGAAGGGCTGCAATTCTTCGGGTTCGCCGCCGATTAAAAGAATCGTTTTCGCGTGGCGTATGTCGTGGTGCGTCGCAAGTCCGCCGCCCAAATTTTCAAAGAAGTTAGAAAGATCAAATGCGTCTGTCGCCGTGTAGTTATTCGTGCCGATTACTTCCGTCGCAAACTTTCGCAAAGTGTAATTGGCTTCGTTCGTGATACGCGGGCTGCCGACGATGCCGATTGATTCCGCTCCGTGCGCGGTCTTGATCTCCTGCAATTTCGCGGCGGTGAATTTGATCGCTTCATCCCACGTCGCGGGAATCAGCTTGCCGCCTTTTTTGTAACGAATAAGCGGCGTGCGCAAACGATCTTCGTGGTTGACGAACGGATGACCAAAGCGGCCTTTGATGCACAAAAATTCGCCGTTGTGACCATTAACGTAACGGTCACGCGCGACGACGCGCAGCAATTCTCCGGCGCGCGAGCCGAGAGACATTTCACAGCCGTCCGAGCAATATGTGCATGTGGAAATTGTTTGTTCGAGTTCCCAAGGGCGCGCCTGATGCCTGTACGTCGCGTCGAGCAATGTTCCCGTCGGGCAAACTTCGATGCAATTGCCGCACTGCGAACAATTGAGCCAGCCGCCATAAGTTCCGATGACGGTGTTAGCGCCGCGCCCGCCCGCTTCAATCGCGTCCTCGCCCATCCATTCATCACAGACGCGCGTGCAGCGTTTACATAAGATACAGCGCTGCGGATCGTTGGCGACAATCGGCGAAAGATACTTTTCCGGTTGATAATTCTTGCGCTCGGAAAAGCGTTCTTCGAGGCCGCCCCAATCGAACGCCATCTCTTGCAATTCGCATTCGCCGCCGCGATCACACACAGGGCAATCGAGCGGATGATTCGCCAGCAGAAATTCCATCATGCCGCGCTGCGCTTTTTCGACTTCTTCGCTTTGCGTCGTCACTACCATGCCGTCCGTGCATGTAATCGTGCAGGAGGTTTGCAGCTTCGGCATTTTCTCTATGCGGACGAGACACATGCGGCAGGACGCTTGCAGCGCCAAGTCCGCGTAATAACAGAAGGACGGAATCGCAAACTCTTTTTCGCGGCACACATCGATCAGGCGCGCGCCTTTTTCAACCTGAAAATCCTGCCCGTTGATTGTGATTTTTATTTGTTCTGCTGGCATTGACTAATTTCTCAATTAAACTCTGCGGACTTGTTTAGGTTTTATTTACATAAGAAATCGGCTTATCAATTGCCACTAGCATAAGCCTCGTGGTTAAAGATTGCTAATCAGCAGGCTTAAGCCGAATTCCTGATAAAAACCATCTTCCTTATGGCTTTAGCCTAAGGTTTGGGCTAAAGCCATAAGGAATGAGCCAAAACATATATTCGGCTAAAGCCAATGTTGTTGCCTGCTTGCCCCACTAGCTAAAGCTAGTGGCAATTTATAAATTCAGTTCTTATGTCAATACAGCCTACGGTAATTTATGGAGAATCGAGCAACCTAACGCACGACCCCTGCTGCATTCTAACCGTTGAAAATTTATATTGCTGCCGACCACGAAAAATTATGCGCGTCAGGCTGTCACTAATTCCGCTGTTTCGCGCTCTGCGGCGAGCGGCATCAAATGTTTTCTGAAATCTTCCGGGAATCTTTTGATGGCGCTTTGAATAGGCCACGCGGCGGCATCGCCCAGCGGACAAAACGATTTGCCTTCGATGTTATCGCAGATGTCCAGCATCAATTGCGCGTCTTCAGGCCGCCCGTTGCCCGCCGCGATGCGTTTGAAAATCTTGACGAGCCAATCCGTGCCTTCACGACACGGCGTACACCAGCCGCACGATTCGTGTTTGTAGAATTCGGTCAGATTCTTCGTCGTCTCAAAAATGTCAACGGTTTCGTCCATCACCATAAAGCCGCCGCTGCCGACCATCGAACCCGCGACGGCGAGACCTTCATAATCCATCTTGACGTTTTTGCCGATGATGTCTTCGGCGGGCATAATGTAAACACTTGATCCGCCGGGAATCACAGCCTTTAATTTTTTGCCGTTCGGAATTCCGCCGCAATCCTCGAAGATAAACTTTTCCATGTCATAGCCCATCGGCAATTCGTAAACGCCCGGATGCATGACATGCCCGGAGACAGACCACAACTTTGTGCCGCCGCTTTTTTCCGTGCCGAGCGCTTTGTACGCTTCGCCGCCGTTCGTGATGATAAAGGGAACGGCCATCAGCGTCTCGACATTGTTGACGATGGTCGGCGATGCGTAAAGACCTTCGACGGCAGGGAATGGCGGCTTCAGACGCGGATGCCCGCGCATTCCTTCGAGCGACGAAAGCAACGCCGTTTCTTCGCCGCAGATGTAAGCGCCCGCGCCCGAGTGCGTGTAAACTTCACACGAAAAATCCTTGCCGAAAATATTTTTACCGACGAGTCCGGCCTCGCGCGCCTCTTCAATCGCCGCGTCCATAATGTCGATCAAATATTTGTATTCGCCGCGCGTGTAACAATAAATTGCCTGCGACCCCAAAGCGTAGGCCGCGATCAACATGCCTTCGATCAGCAAGTGCGGGTCGCGCTCCATCAAGTAGCGATCCTTGAAAGTGCCCGGCTCGGATTCGTCCGCGTTGCACACAACGTACTTCGGCTTCGGCGAATTCTTCGGCACAAAGCCCCACTTCATGCCTGTCGGAAAACCTGCGCCGCCGCGCCCGCGCAAGGCAGACTTTTTAACTTCCTCGATCACAGCGTCCGGCGTCATCGTCTCGACGGCTTTCTTGAGCGCTTGATAACCGCCGTGCTCTTGATAGACGGAGAGCTTGTGCGAGTCTTTTAACCCGAAACGCGCGAGCAGTAATGGTTCGCAACCGATGGCTTCTATACGCATGTGTGAAATTTACGAATGTTAAAGATGATAGTCAGTCTGAACTTGTTAGAACTGCAATCTCGAAGTTACTAAATGCTATGTAATTTAAGTTTTTGAATTTCCTCCAGCACAAGCATGGAGGATACAAATCAACAAAGAGTGTGGCTTGAGCCAAAAGAGTTCGGCTAAAGCCGCTACCTTTAGCTAATCCGATCCCCTAGCTGAAGCTAGGGGTAATTCATAAAATCTTAAAACTTAAATTACACAGCGCTAAATTTGACGCGCCCGTATAGTTGCCGCGCTTCTACCAACGCTTCGGTATATACGAACCGTCGCGGCAGCGATCAAGAATTTCGTCAACCTTTTCCGCTGTCAAATTCTCGTGATAATCAAAGTTAATTTGCATCATCGGCGCGGTGCCGCAAGAGCCTAAGCATTCGACTTCGGAAAGCGAAAACATTTTGTCTTCGCTCGTTTCGCCCGGCTTAAGGCCGAGTTTCTCCGAACACTGTCTGGTGATTTCGCCAGCGCCTAAAATTTTGCACGACAGCGTCCGGCACACCTGAACATGATACTTGCCGACTGGCTCTGTGTAAGTCATCGAATAAAACGTAGCGACTTCCCACACATCAGTAATGCGTATGCCGAGACGATCCGCGATGTAGGCGACGCCGGGCGGATCGAGATAGCCTTCGCGCTCGCGCTGCACGATGAACATCACAGGCAAAATCGCCGAACGCTTGCGCGGATACTTCGCCAGATGACGATCAATCTCCGCCTCGACTTCCGGCGAAAACTTTGCCATCTCGGCAGGCACAACCGCTTCCTGCGGCAAAGGATTATTTGGCGTGAATTGCTGTGACATAAATAATTTTCAGTTTTCGGTTTTCAGTTTTCAGCAATTCTTCAGCGGCAATCAACCATCTGGAAACTGGAAACTGAAAACTCAAAACTGTTACCGGTCTATTTCCCCGAGCACGATGTCCAGAGAGCCGATAATGGCGACGACGTCTGCGACCATTTCGCCTTCGACCATATCTGGCAGGGCGGATAAATTAACGAAACTCGGGCCGCGAAAATGCACGCGTGCAGGCTTTGCGCCGCCGTGCGATTTGATGTAGCAGCCGAGTTCGCCCTTCGACCCTTCAATCGGATGATAAACTTCGCCCGCCGGAACATCGAAGCCTTCTGCGACAATCAAAAAGTGATGTATAAGCGCATCCATGTGCGTCTTCATCGCTTCACGATCCGGCAGCACGACTTTCGGCGCGTCGGCTTTGACGGGGCCGGGCTGAAGACGCGAGAGCGCTTGCATGACGATCTTGTGCGATTCCCGCATCTCGCGCATTCTGACCATATAACGCGCCCACACGTCGCCATCCTGTTCGACGGGAACCTCGAAATCGTATGTCTCGTAGCTGCAGTAAGGATTGGTGCGCCGTATGTCGATTCCGACGCCGCTGCCGCGCAAACTAGGCCCCGTCAAACCCCAGTCAATGGCGTTTTCAGCAGAGATTATGCCGACGCCCTTCGTGCGATTCTGAAAAATCCGGTTGCCCGTCAAGAGCGTATGGAATTCTTCGACGGCTTTGGGAAAACCGTCCGTAAACTGTTTGACGCGGCGCTCGAATCCGGCGGGCAAATCCATCATCAATCCGCCGATGCGAAAATAAGACGGAGTCATGCGCCCGCCAGATGCGGCTTCGATCAAATTCAGAATCTTTTCGCGCTCACGAAACGCATAAAAGAAAACGGTCATCGCGCCGATGTCTAAAGCGTGCGTCCCCAGCCAGACCATGTGCGAAGCGATGCGCTGCAATTCGCACATCAACACGCGAATCGTCAAGGCGCGTTCAGGGATTTCGAGTCCGAGCAATTTCTCGACGGCCATCACGTAGGCAAGATTATTGCCGAGCGGATTCAGGTAATCCATGCGATCCGTGATGACGATGCCCTGCTGCCATTTCTTGTACTCGAAGAGCTTTTCCATTCCCGTGTGCAAATATCCTATGTCGGGAATGGCTTTGACGACCATCTCGCCGTCGAGAACCATTTCAAGACGCAGCACGCCGTGCGTCGAAGGATGCTGCGGCCCGAACGAAATCGTCATCTGCGAATCGAGCGGACGATCAATTACTTCAAATTGCGGCGGAATGTTTTTTGTTGCAGTGCTCATGTTAGCAATCGAGAATTACTGGCAGCAGCGAAAGAATCTTTCGTTTACGTCAAACTGTATGGCTCATAGCCGCGCAGCGGGAAATCCTTTCGGAGCGCGTGTCCCTGCCAATCGTCCGGCAAAAGAATGCGGCGCAAGTCCGGATGATTGTCGAAGATGATGCCGAACATATCGAACGTTTCGCGCTCGTGCCAGTTAGCCGTGCGCCACACGCCGGTCACCGAAGGCACATGCGTGTCGTCTTCGTTTAGAACAACCTTCAAACGCAGGCGGTGATACTTTGTCGTCGAGAACAATTGATAATTAACTTCAAAGCGCGGTTCTTCTTCCACGCCCCGATCCACGCCGCAGACATCCGAAAGCATATTGAATTCGAGACCGGGCGCGCTCTTGAGATACGAACACATCTCGACGATCTGCGCGCGCGGCACGATCACAGTAACTTCGCCGAAGGCTTCGACGACTTCGCCCATCCATTCGGGATGCGCAACACGCAAGGCTGTTACGACAACTGATGAAGCAGAGTCGGCTGGCGTGCTCTGCTTCGCCGTGTCCTGCGCGATTGCGCCCTCGTTGCGCTCTATTTCATTTGCCATAGATTCGGTTGTCGGTGGTCAGCACTCGGTGGTCAGTAAGCGACGGAAAATCGCGTTTGCTTTATCTGTTCACTGACCACTGCACACTGTCCACTTGCTAAGATGAGCGGCGGCGTTCGTGGCGTATGGCGACGGTGCCGGGACGCGAGACTTGTTGCTGCGCAGAAGCTTCGTTCAGCGCGGAGATGCCGGATGCGGGAAGCGTTCCGGGCGGCACTGCTTCACGGGCTTCCAATGCCGGAACGTCGCGGCGATCACGCACCGATTCCTTCATTACTTTTTCCTGCAACATCATCACCGCATGAATCAACATTTCAGGGCGCGGCGGGCAGCCCGGAATATACACGTCCACAGGCACAACTTTGTCCACGCCCTGCACAATCGCGTAGTTATCGAACACGCCGCCCGATGTCGCGCACGCGCCCATCGAAATAACCCACTTCGGCTCCGGCATTTGGTCGTAAATGCGGCGCAGCACGGGAGCCATCTTGCGCGAGACGCGCCCCGATACAATCATCACATCGGCCTGTCTCGGAGAAGCGCGGAATACTTCCGAGCCGAAGCGCGCCAGATCGTTGCGCGCGGATGTCGCGTTCATCATTTCGATGGCGCAGCAGGCGAGGCCGAACGTCGCAGGCCACAAACTAGATTTGCGCGCCCAGTTAATTAACGAATCGAGCCGCGTCGTTAAAACTTCCGGCAACGCTTCGGCAATAATATTTTCGAGTCCCATTAGTCTTAGCTACCTCAAAATGCTTCCAAATAAAAACAGGCGATGCAGGCGATGAAAGCCTTGCGCCTTAGTGCTGTCATTTCTTATGCGGCGCGCGGCATCTTCTTCGCCGTGTTGCGCTGCTCCGCATCTTCGAGCGCACGCGCTTCGCCTTCCGCTTCATAGCGCGCTCGCTCGCTCCAATCAAACGCGCCCTTCTTCACAACGTAAATGTAGCCGACGAGCAAGAGCGCGACAAAGGTCATCATCTCGCCGTAAATAAGGTTGCGCATCTGTGGGCTGTTAGCGGCAAACGCTTTGAAGACCACCGCCCACGGCACCAGAAAAATGACTTCTATATCGAACAAAATAAAGATCATTCCGATCAAATAAAACTTGACCGAGAAGCGTTCGCGCGCAGACCCAACAGGGTCTATGCCGCATTCGTAGGGCATCAGCTTTGTGCGCGTGCTTTTGCGCTGCCCGACGAGCTGAGAAAGCAGCACTTGCGACGCCGCAAATCCGGTTGCCACACCGAACATCAGCAAAATCGGTAGATAAGCTTTTAGCTCAAACATTGCTCCGGTGTTTCCTCTCCTGAATGCGCTAACGCACGGCAGTCTTCGCCTTCTATATATGGAGAAAAACCGCGCGTAACGGAGATTGAGAATGATAGCACAAGGTTATCTTAGACTTTGCTATGATAGGTGTCAAGCAAGCTTTTGCGGCGCACAAAGCACCGTCAGTAAAGGAGATTGACCCGTTAAAAAGGGTTGTGCTACTGTTACTTTCCAAACTCCAGCGAGCACTGAAAACCCATCCTCGGCGAGCGAAAATTGTGATTACCGGATTCAACACGGATGTCGAGCATGGCGGAATCGTCTACCACGTCCAGACAGAGGACAAAGGGCTGGCTTCGCCTTTGATCCTCACGCTTGTTTACACGGGCGGCACGATCCTCGCCAGCAAGCGCGTCGCATACGATGACCTGATTGCCGAAGGCTTCGATGAACGAGTGCTTGCGGAGCGATTGACGCGGCAACACAAACTCGTTTGCGCCGCAATTCGCACGGGGCGCATCGAAGACTTGAAACGCATGACCGAGCGCGAAGCGACGGGCAGAACGGCGGCTCGCGCTGCTGTCGCGGGCAAACAGAAACCCAAACGCATCGCCGAAACTTTCGTCGCAAAAGTTGACGGCGAAACGAAAAAAATATTGCCTGTGACGGTGCGCACGGCGACGCAGGGCAAGTTGGCGGATTTCGCGCGCGCCGACGCCGCGACGAAGGATGATCTGCACTTGAGCCTGCTCGATGAAAAAGAATTTCGCGGCGGCGAGGAAGTAACGTTCGGCGTGCGCGTCGGGCGCGGCGCAGATGGAAATGAAGCCGCCGCCGCCGCCGAAGTCGATGTTAAAATTTTAGGCTCGACGTTTCGCCCGCTGCTTTTCTCCGCAAAAACAAACGCGCAGGGAATCGCCACAGTGCGCGCAGAGTTGCCGCATTTCAAGACTGGACGCGCGGCGATTCTCGTGCGCGCGACCCTTAACGGATACGAAGCGGAATTGCGCCGCATCGTTCAGCAAGGCTAAAAGAAGCTCAAAGAAAACGGAGCGCCCATTTTGCGTATTATCGTCAATGGTGAAGAACGTGAAGCGGCGGAGCAGTGGACGATTGCCACGCTCGTCGAGCAACTCGCGCTTCAGCCGGAACGCCTCGCCGTCGAACGCAATCGTGAAGTCGTGCGCCGCGCCGAATGGCCGCGCACAGTTTTGGTCGAAGGCGACAAATTGGAAATTATTCATTTCGTCGGCGGCGGCGAACGAACCGCTTAACTTTTGCTTTCGGAACGCTTATTATTATCGAAATTGAATAATCGGATATAGCGATTCATAACATTATGCAGACACTTGAAACTTCAAAGCGCGCGGAGACATTCGAGATTGCGGGACGCGAGTTCACGTCGCGCCTGCTTATAGGGACGGGAAAATATCGCTCGTTCGATGAAATGAAACGCGCGCATACAGCTTCTGGCGCAGAGATCGTGACCGTCGCCGTGCGCCGCGTGCCGCTCGATAAAAGCAGCGAATCATTTTTAGATCATCTCGATCCGTCGCTGGTCATCTTGCCGAACACTGCGGGCTGCTACACCGCAGAGGACGCGATACGCACGGCGCGTCTCGCACGCGAAGCGCTCGGCACGGATTTGCTGAAGCTCGAAGTCATCGGCGATCAAACGACGCTCTTTCCGGACAACGAAGGAACACTCGAAGCGGCGCGCACGCTCGTCCGCGAAGGCTTCGTGGTGCTGCCTTATTTCACGGACGATTTGATTATGGCGAAGAAGCTTCTGGACGTTGGCTGCGCCGCCGTGATGCCGCTCGCCGCGCCTATCGGTTCAGGACTCGGCATACAGAATCCAGCTAACTTACGCATCATGCGCGAGCAGTTGCCGGACGCTTTGATTATCGTCGATGCCGGAGTCGGCACAGCGTCGGATGCGGCGATGGCGATGGAACTCGGCGCGGACGCTGTTCTGATGAACACGGCAATTGCCGAAGCGCAAGACGCGGAAAAGATGGCGCGTGCAATGCGCTTGGGAATTGAAGCCGGACGCCTCGCTTATCAAGCGGGGCGTATGCCGAAAAGATTATACGCGAGCGCGTCGAGTCCTTTGGCGGGCGTGGTCAGATAATCATCAAGCGGCGAAGAAAAAGTAAAAGGCTCTGTTAGTATTGATAGTATTGAGGCGCAACCAAACGCGGTTGCGCCTCAAAGTTTTTACGGGATCGTCGGATTGGCGGTTTTCGGCGTGACGCTGGTAAGCGTGCCGTTGCGACGAAAATCGTTGAGGTTATTATTCGTATCGGCGGCGTTCGGGCTGCGAATCAAATCGTTTGTCGTGCCGCTGGCGAAGTTGAATATTGCGCCTTCACCGAAGGCGGCGAAAATTGCAGATGGCGCAGTCGTGCTGCCTTGATAGGCGAGTCCGTCCAACTTGTTGCCGCTGATTTCTATTTTGATGCCGCCCGTCGAGTTGTTGAGATCGAAGGCGGCGGAAGAAGCGTCGAAATCAGCCGCCGCGCCGAAGGTTTGCGATCCGTTGACGATTAAGAAGTAGCTTTGCGGTTGAATCAAAGTCGTTCCGCTTCCAACCGCGCCGGGCAAAGCCGCCGTGCTGACGGCGCTGACGTTGCCCGCGCCTCTAAAGGAAATCACCAAGCCGCTAATATCGAGCGCTTGATTCGTCGTGTTGAAAAGCTCGACGAAATCGTTGCGCGTTTGCGTGGTTGAAGTGGCGAAGGCAACGAGGGCTTCATTGATAATAACCTGACCCGCAGTAGGTGTGGCGGGGCTTGCTGCTGCTGCCGTCACGGTCAGCGTCGCGGCATTGCTCGTCGTGTTTCCAGAAGACGCCGTGATCTGCGTTGTGCCTGCGTTTGCGCTTGTCGCCAAACCGTTTTGATTAATTGTAGCGACGCTCGTGTTGCTCGATGTGTAAGTGAACGTGACGCCGCTGATCTCCTGATTGTTCTGGTCAAAGGCGCGGGCGGTAAATTGTTGTGTGCCGCCGACGACAATGGACGCGCTGGTCGGAGTGAGTTCGATGCGCGTCAGAGTTTGCGGCGGCGGATTGACGCTTAACGTCGCGGTGCCTCGTTGAGCGCCAGCACGCGCGCGAACCGTCGTGCTTCCAGCGGAAACGGCAGTTGCAATTGTCGAAGTTCCCGTTGTCGGCGCAATGGTCGCTATTGCCGTGCTGCTTGAATCAAAGATGAACGAGACGTTCGGCACTTCGATTTCAGTTCCACTCGCGTTGCTGAAAGCGCGAGCCGTGAACGCTTGCGTTGCGCCGATGTTTATCGCCGCCGATGCTGGCGCAACTTCGATGCGCGTAATGGCGGGCGAGCCGAAGGGCGTGCCGTCTGCGCGCGTGCCGGGAGAGAAAATGCGCCCCGACGCATTTGTGGCGCTCGAGTGCGCGACGAAATCGCCGCCCGTTGTTCCGATTTCAGCGTTGGGCGAGCGCGTCAGCGATTGATCGGAGGGCGCGGGAACGGTGTTTCCAGAGCCGCCGTAAGTGACTGCGGCAATCGTCGTGTCTATGCCCGCGACGGCGAGCTTGACCATGACTGTATCGCCCGTGTCGTTCAAACTAAGCGTGCCTGTGCCGGGAACAAAGAGCACGAGCGCGCCGCCGAATGCCGGATCGCTCGCATTGAATGTCGAAGCCTGCGCGCCGCCGAAGACGACGACGGCGCGCCCTGCGGCGAGCGTCGTGCCTTGCGGGAATGTAAAGCGAGCGGTGGCGGCGTTCGTCGCGTCGGTGATGACGACGCCTGACAAATCTACGGGAGCGTTCGAGTTGTTGAAGAGTTCGACAAACTCATCATCGTCCGCGTCGCGCACGCCGTCGCGGTTGGCATCGCCTTCAATAACGGTGGTTGAGGAATTGTCCGCTACAACGTCCGCCAGAATTTCGTTAATGACGAGCGGTATCTGGATTGTTAATTGCGCAGTGTCGGAAACAGTGCCGCCCGCGCCGTCCGAAGTCGTTGCAGTAATTGTCACTGTGCCGATGCCTGTGCCTGTTGCGAGACCGTTGGCATTGATCGTGGCGATGGCGGCATTGCTCGACGTGTAGGTGAACCTTGCGCCCGCTACCGCATTGTTGTTTGCGTCGAAGGCCTGTGCTGTAAATTGCTGCGTCGTGCCGCGATTGATCGCTGCAGTGGTCGGCGTCAACGTCACGCTCGACACCGTCGGCGCGGGAGTCGGACTCGGCGATGGCGATGGAGTGGGACTCGGCGACGGAGTGGGGCTTGGAGACGGTGTTGGAGACGGCGACGGACTCGGCATCGGTGTGGGCGATGGAGTCGGAGCAGGAGTCGGAGTCGGTGTCGGCGTTGGAGTGCCATTGCATGAATTCAAGGGCGATGCAGTGTTGCGCGGGGTGGGCGCGGCGATTGCGAAGTCTGCGGCGTTGTTTTGTGTGTCTGTGCAGCCGCTTGCGTTTCTCATGTCGGCGGTTGTGCTGCCCGGCGCGGGCGCGGGGTTAGTACCCTCGAAACAAGTGGCGGTCGTGCCGTAGCCGACGAAATCCGCGACGTTCGCATCCGTCGGGCAAGGCACAGCCGGAAGCGGCGCGATGCCCGCGACAAGCGCGATTTTGCCTGCGGTCTGGGCGAGGCTCAAACTGCTGATGCCGTCTGCTGCCGGAAGATCGGAGCCGACCGCGCCGCACGCTCCCTGCACCAAATAATATTGTCCGGGCGCAATCGAGCCTGTCGTCAAATCGAATTTATTAGAAACGGCTGACGAACCGAAGTTGCCTGTCGCGCTCGTGTACTGCAACGAAAAGGAATTGACGGCAAAGTTGATCGTGTTAGTGCCGCGATTAAAAATCTCTACAAAGTCGCAGCGCAAAGGCGCGCCGGAATTTCCGCCGCCGCCGTAAATCTGGCTGATGACGAGGAATGACGGCGTCGCGGGCGACGGCGACGGAACAGGCGATGGAGATGGCGACGGCGTCGGCACGGGCGACGGAGTCGGGCTTGGATTGGGAGTCGGCGTCGGTGTTGCCGTCGGCGGCGGTTGTGGCGTCGGAGACGGCGACGGGCTTGGGGACGGACTCGGAGACGGTGTCGGCGTGGTTGTCGGCACGGGCGTTTGCGCGCTGCTCAAATTCTGCGGATCGCTCGGCGCGCGTAATTGAAAATCGCTGGCGTTGTCGTCCGTGTCCTGCGTGCTGCCCTGCGCGCCGCCGGGCTTGCGTTCGTAGCTCTGATTAGTAGTCGTCGTCGGCAGCGGCTGAAGCGTCGCGCCTTCCTTGAATGCGGAGCCGCTGCTCAATCCGACTTGATCGACGATTGTATCGTTCGGCATGGTCAAGGCAATGCCGCCGTCGTCCGCGATGCCGACGCCGAAGGTTTGATTGCCCGCGACTGCGCCGCTGTAGCCGCCGGTTGATGCGGAGTTGGTCGCAAGGAAATGCCCGCGCGCGGGAATAATTGTGTTGGCATCGACCGTTAAGCGCGTCGTCACGGAACTGCCCGAATTGTTCGAGCCTTTTATTTTCCAGCCGCTGATGTCTATGGGGCTATCCGTGTTGTTGTAAAGCTCTATGAATTCGTCGCTCGCGCCGTTTGGCCCGCGCGTGCGAAATTCGCTGATGACGACGGGCATTTGCGATGTCGTGTTGCCGCCGATAGTAATCTGCGCGGTGTTACTGTCGCGGTCATCTGCCCGCACGACGAGCGTCTGTGCGCCCACGCGAAGATCGGCGGGAAGTAGGATTTGCACTTCGTCCATGCCGGGCATGTTCGTTGAAGCGGCAAAGCGTTCGACTGTGACAGAGCGAGTGCCGATGGTCACGGAAACTTGCAAAGCATTGCGCAGTCCGGTCGTGAAAATTACGACGCGGCGCGTTCCGCTCGAAGGATCGAAGGGGCTGCGCATTAACGAGTCGGCATCGAGGGCGACGGCCTCGCCGCGTCCGTCTTCGCTTTGTGTGAAGATGCCGGGTGCTGCGCGAACAATTAAAATGCTGCCGCGCGATTGTGTGTCGCTCGAATGGGTGGCGACAATTTGCGCCGTGCCGGGTTCGGTTTGCGCGGGAACAAGGAAATTGATTTGCGTCGGCGAAACGAAGAGAAGCTGCGCCGCGCGGTTGTTGACGGTGAGCGTTGTGCCGCCGACTGATTGCGGAAAACTGCCGTCGGCTTGTCGCGTAGTTTGCGTCGTCGTGTCCGAAAAATTTTGTCCGAATGCAATGGCAATGCTATCGGGCGCAATCGCTTTTACTGTTACAGGCTCTGTGCCGAAGGATGCGCCGTTGACGATTGAAAGCACTCCGGGAATGGGTGTCGGTTGTGGTGTCGGAGATGGCGCGGGCGTCGGCGTGGGAGTAGGTTTCGGCGTGGGCGTCGGCGTCGGCGTGGGAGAGGAAAGCGGCGTTTGAATCGATGTCGAATAAATTTCAGAATTGTTAGCGTATATCGTATCCGAAACCGCGCCGGACAATGTGCGCGGGAAATTGAATGCGACGATTGAGCCATCGTCGTTCAGGGACGACACGACTTCCGTTAATCTGCGCGCGGAACTCGTTGTGCCGTCGAAGCCGGAAGCAGTCGCCGGAGCATCCGTGACGCGCACGAATTGATTGGTCGGAGAATCGTAAAGGTAAACTTCGATGCTCGCATCCATGTTGCCGCCATTGACGTTGCGGCGCGTGGCGAAGGCGATGCGCGCGCCGTTGCCGCTGATGGTCGGATGAAGCGGCACGTCGTCTGTGCGCGCAAGAAGCGTTGTAATTTGTCTGGTCGAATTATCACGCGCGTCGTACAAAAACACTTGGCTGCGATTGGCGGCGGTGTCGGCGGCATAAACGACGCGCGTGCCGTCGTCGCTAATGGCGCGCCCGAATGTAAATGCAATGTTGTTTACGGTGCTGACGATGCGCTGCGTGCCGCCGATGCGGTCTTGCAAGATAAAATCGCGCTGCGCCGCTGGTGTTATAATTGAGCCTGCTTGCTGTGCGCTCGTGTCGTTAATGTAAGCGATGCGCGAACCGTCGCCGCTGATTTTAGCGTCTGTTGCGCCAACGGTTCCCGATGTATTTGTGAATTGCGCAAACGTTCCCGCCGAAGAATCGTAAACGAAGATTTCAAGATTGGCGTCGGCATTCCCGCCCGCCGCAAGATTGCGATTGGAAGCGAAAGCGATGAAGCGCCCGTCGTCGGAAATCGACGGTTGAAAATTGCCGTCGCGCGTGCGTGTCGTCAAATCTGCGGGCGACGTAACGGTGATTTGTCGAAGGCTTGTGCGGTCGTAGAAAAATATTTCCGAATTGCCATCCGCGTTCGTGCCGAGAGGATCGTCTTTGGAAGCGAAGGCGATAAAGGAACCGTCCTGCGACAGAGCAGCGGCGGGCGCGCGTGTTGCGCCTAGTTGAGCAAAGGTTTGCGCATTTTCCGCGAGGTCTGCGCGAAGAAGGCGGAATAGCTCGTTGCCGCCCGCACCCGCGATGTCTTCTGTCGATTCAAAAGCGAGCCGCCGCCCGTCGCCGCTCAATGAAGGATTAATTGAAATGCCTTCTTCGGCGGTGTTGGTAACGCGGCGCAGCGTCCCGGACTGCGAATGCACAATGACAAAAGTGAAAACGCCGAGCAGCAGCGTGGCGCAAAGAGCAGTGGTAAATCGGTGAAGACTATACACAGTGAAATTCCCACGTTGTTTGAGGCGGTTCGGGGTTTGAACCGGCGCGTGGAACAGCCACAGTAAAAAATGAAGTTCTGTGAGCTGCGATATGAGAGCCGGACGAAGCGCCTAGTTAGTCAGGCCAAAGTCAGGCAGAAACAACTAAGACAAGTTGTATGCGCAAATACAGAGAGCATGAGAGGCAAGCGGCGCGCGGCGCTTGCGTTCAAAAAAACAATGTGCGTTATTCTACAACTTGCACGGCTAAAGGCAAGGATCAGCGGCGCGTTTCTGTATGAAGAAATGATTTGGAATTCGCATGTGCCGGATTAGGCGTGCGCATATTGATGACATGCGTGAAAAGTTTTGATGAACAACCTTATTTGGGCGGGGAGCGACGTATGAAAATTCTTATGACAGGTTCGACGGGGCTAATCGGCACGGCGTTGATTTCCCTGCTCGAAAGAGAAGGGCATCGAGTGTCGCCTCTCGTGCGCGGCAAGCCACGCGCGGGCACAAGCGAGATCGAATGGCACCCGGATCAAAGCAGTGTCACAAACAGAGACGCGTTTGAAGGACATGATGCGGCGATTCACCTTGCGGGCGAAAGCGTCGCGGAAGGGCGCTGGACGCCCGAGAAAAAGCAGCGCATACGCGACAGCCGCGTGAAGGGAACGAGTTTGCTTGCGGCAACGCTCGGGCAACTCGAAAGCCCGCCGCAGGTGCTTGCGTCCGCGTCGGCGATTGGCTTTTACGGTGATCGCGTGGATGAATTGCTCGACGAAGCGAGCGCGCACGGCAACGGCTTTCTCGCAGACGTGTGCCGCGAGTGGGAAGCAGCGACAGCGCCCGCCGAAGAAGCGGGCATACGCGTCGCTCACTTGCGTTTCGGCCTTGTGCTCGGCACAGCGGGCGGCGCGCTCGCAAAACTTCTGACGCCCTTCAAACTCGGCGCGGGCGGCAAGTTGGGTTCGGGCAAACAATGGATGAGTTGGGTGGCGATTGACGATGCGATTGCGGCAATTTACAAAGTTATCAACGCAGATGATATGAATGGAGCCGTGAACATCGTCGCGCCGAACGCGGTTACGAATGCAGAGTTTACGGAAACGCTCGGACGAGTGCTGGAACGCCCGACCTTTTTCTCTGTGCCTGCCTTTGCCGCGCGACTCGCATTCGGCGAAATGGCTGACGAGGCGCTGCTTGCGAGCCAACGCGTTCTGCCTGCCAAATTACAGCAGCATGGGTTTGAATTTCAGTATCCGCAGTTGGATGCGGGGCTGCGACATCTTCTGGGTAAATGAAGGGCTACATGTCAAAGGCGGTGAAATAGTGATGCCGGATCAGTGGCTCTGAAATTCCGTTTCCCGTCTGTTTACATGCTTGTTCGCCAGCAAACGTTCATCTGCGGCGTGTACGAGATGAATTATCGTGCCGTCGTCTTCCGGGTGTGAGGAGAGGCCGAAACTCATGCCGAACGAAGGCGGCGTGCCTTCCTTCATACCGAGTTTCTTAAACGTGACTGTCAAGCGACACATCATTGCGTGCGCGTCTTCGCGTGTCGTTTCGGGTAGAATGACGCCAAATTCGTCGCCACCATAACGGCATATAATATCCGTCTGGCGCAATTCGTGGCGCAGCCATTCGGCGCACTTCACGAGCAGATAATCGCCGAATTGATGTCCGTTCGTGTCGTTGACGGATTTGAAATTGTCGAGATCGATGAGCACGATTGAGAGCGGTTTTTCGTAGCGCGAGGCGCGCTTGAGTTCTTCGTCGAGACGCTCGTAAAACGTTCGATGGTTGTAAAGATTTGTCAGACTGTCTGTGCGTGACAGATGGCGTAATTGTCCCGTGTGCTCTTCGACGTAGGCATTGATTGTTTCGCGCAGCGCTTCGTCAATGGCGAGACCGACACGGGCGTAGACGGTCAGCATCTCACCCGCATCACGCACGGCAAATTGCTGGTGATGCTCGTGCAGATAAATAAAAACGTGTGCGCGCAAATGTTGATACTCGCGCACGAGTTCACGGACATCGAATTGCTGGCGCGAGCGCTCGCGCCCATGACGCGCGGCACTGCAAATCTTTTCATGGTCGATCTTGCCGTCGTCTAATTCTGTGACCCGCAGTATTTCGTCGAGCACAAGCGGCAAGGCGTCCAGCAGCAATGGTTCTTCCACGCCCTCGGTCGATGGGATCGCATAATCTGCGCGGACGGCTGTCAACCAGCGTCGTGCAATCTCGTCCGCTCCCTGCCTGAGCAACAGATTAGAATCTGTTAAGTCATCTTGTGATGTGCGTTGTAGCATCTGCATAGTGCTGGTTCCTCGTGCCCGTAGAATTTCGGGCCGCATCTGGAAACGTGTGGAAGAGACCACTGATGAGATTTTTTATCTGCTCAAACTCAATCGGTTTGACGAAGCAATCGTCGCAGCCTGCGGCAAGCGCCGCCGCGTGGAATTCCGGCCTCGCGTGTCCCGACAGAGCCACAATCGGAACATCAGCCAGTTCGGAATATCCGCGCATCAGGCGCGCGGCAGAAAGTCCGTCGAGCAGCGGCATGTTGCCGTCAATCAGGATAAGTCCGGGCTGCGCGCGTCGGGCGACTTCGATTGCACTTGATCCGTTCGCGGCTTCCAACACCTGACAACCGATCATTTCCAGCATCATTCTGAGCATGAAGCGCGTATCCTCGTGATCCTCTGCGACTAGCACGAGCGGTTTGTCAGCATTAAATTCCTCGCGCAGCGCTTGTTCGGGAGCGTAATAAGGAGCTTCGATAATGTATGGAGCAAAAGACATGAGCTGCAGTCCTCCCGTATTATTTTGCAACTGAGATAATGGTTTGATGGTTTTGAATTTAGAGGAAAACAAATACTAAAGAGCACAAGAGATGAAGTGCAGCAAGATTGAACTTCATCCCTTATTTCCCCCTGCTGTGTGCTCGGTGCTGCCAAAGGCATCGACTGCCGGAATTCGCACCGCAAACCAGAGTCCCCAACTCTAAGTTGCTAATCCCGGCAAACCTTTTCGTAGATTGGCAAACAAAAGTATAAATGAAGCGCTTTTCTCCCTCTGTGCATTACCGCACATATAGGTATTTATTTTTCTATACTATTTTCTGCACTATCGGCGTATGATTCTCTTGAACGATTTTTAGGGTGAAGGGAAAGAAGGAAACATGTCAGCATCTACCTCACAAAACTCATCTGCTTCTGCGTCGGTGGAGAACCTGTTGCTCGCCGCTCTGCCCGTTGAAGAACGTACAAGGCTACTAGCTGATCTGGAGCCGATCTCATTCTCGCTCGGCGAGGTCGTTTACGAATCCGGCGGGCATATCGATTACGTTTATTTCCCCACAAGCGCCATCGTCTCTCTGCTCTACATTATGGAAAACGGCGCGACTGCCGAAATCGGAGTGGCGGGTTACGAAGGCGTGATCGGCATCGCACTGTTTATGGGCGGCGAGACGATGCCGAACCGGGCGGTAGTGCAGAGCGCGGGTAGCGCCTTGAGGATGAAACAAAAGGCTTTGCAAGCCGAGTTCGTGCGGGGCGGCATGTTTCAAACCTCGCTGCTGCGCTACACGCAGGCGTTGATGACTCAAATTTCGCAAACAGCCGTCTGCAATCGTCTACACACAGTCGAACAGCAACTCTGCCGTTGGCTACTCTTGAGCCACGACCGTCTGCGCACAGACAAATTGGTAATGACGCATGATCTAATCGCCAATATGCTCGGCGTGCGCCGTGAAGGAATCACGATGGCTGCCCAAAAGCTGCAAGAGCGTGGACTGATCTCTTATGTTCGCGGCACCATCACGCTCCTTGACCGGCAGGGCTTGGAGACGGAAGTTTGCGAGTGCTACCAAGTCGTCAAAAGCGAGTACGACCGTCTTCTCGGCTAATCATCTTCGGCTAACAAGATTCTCCCATTTCTACCTCAACCACCGCATGTAAGTGTGTTGGCGCACATACACGCATCTTCTTGCGTGATACGCTGACGACGTTTATTTGATCTTTAAGTCATCTCTCGGCATCGGGTGCTGTTTAGCAACCATTTTCCTTGTGCTGTCTGCTGTCTTTCACGACGCGACCCAAACAAGGAGTTTTACTGATGCCATCCACAAAACGAGCCGCGCCGCCCGCCAATCGTCTGCTTGCGGCTCTCCCCAAAAAAGAATATCAACGCTTGCTGCCGCAGTTAGAACACGTCGCGCTCAAGTTCGGCGACATTCTATTTGAACCCGGCGAGACGCTAAGGCATGTTTACTTTCCCAACGACTCTCATATTTCTTTGCTTTCAACGGTAGATGACCGCGAGCTGCTCGAAGTGGGCATGGCGGGAAATGAAGGCATGGCGGGTCTTTCCGTTTTTATGGGAGTGAACAAGTCGCGCAATCGCGGTCTGGTGCAGGGAGCAGGCACAGCCATGAAAATGAAAGCCGTGACACTGCGCAAAGAGGCGAGCAACAACAGTTCGCTAAATAAACTACTGCTCCGCTACTCACACTCGTTCCTGACGCAAGTATCACAATCGGCAGCCTGCAACCGCTTTCATATTGTCAACGCGCGTCTTGCTCGCTGGCTGCTGATGACGCATGACCGTGTCGAAGGCGACGAATTTCGACTGACTCAAGAATTCCTCTCGCACATGCTGGGCGTGCGCCGCGAAGGAGTCACACTGGCTGCCTGTGTCCTACAGAAACAGGAGCTTATCAGCTACAGCCGTGGGTTAATCAGGATTCTTGATCGGGCGGGTTTGGAAGCGGTCTCCTGCAAATGCTACAAGATAGTTAAAGACGAGTACGACAATGTTCTAGCTTAGGCATGGTTACAGTCTTCAAAGCCGAATCCGCGCAATGCGTGCGCTTGCTGCGGCATTGTTGATGTTTTGTCAGGCACGCTTATGCTGTGGCGCGCGCATCGACCTCATCTACTGCGTCGAACACATCGAGCGCGAATCGGACGTTGCCGAAGGGCGCGGAGACTTGCGCGCCTTGAATCGCGTCGCGCACGTCTGTTAAGAGTTCGCGGGCTATTTGCAAGCCTTCGTCGCGGCCTGCTTCCTTGCCTTTGTCGGAAGCGACGAGCATACGTTCCATAACTCCGGCTGGCACGCGCACGCCCGGCACTTCGTTGTGCAGAAATTCCGCGTTGCGGTATGAAACGAGCGGCCAGATGCCCGCGACAATGGGGATGCGGACGTGTTCGATGCGGCGCAGAAAATCGTGTAGCTGTTCGGCGTCGAAGATCGGCTGCGTGATGGCGTACTGCGCGCCCGCTTCGACTTTGTACTCGAAGCGTTTGATTTCTTCGTCCATGTTAATCGCGCCGGGATTGACGCCGACGCCGATGCAAAAAGCAGTCGGGCAGCCGATTGGATTATTGCCGAGGTCAAGGCCGTGATTCAGTTTGTTGACCATGTTGGTGAGGCCGATTGAATCAATGTCGAAGACGGCTGTGGCGTCCGGGTACGGCCCCATTTTCGGCGGGTCGCCGGTAATCAAAAGCAGATTGCGAAGACCGAGCGCCGCCGCGCCGAGCAGATCACTCATCATGCCTAAGAGATTGCGGTCACGACAACAGTAATGCAGCACGGCTTCGATGCCGACTTCGCGCTCGACAAGGACTGCGGTGGCCTGCGCGCTCATACGCGTTTGCGCGCGCGGCCCGTCTGGAATGTTGACGCCGTCCACGCCCGCGTTCTTTAAGAGCTTGATTTGCTCAAGCGTCTTGGCGGCATCGCAGCCCTTCGGCGGCAGCACTTCGACGGAAGTGACGAATTCGCCGCGCGCGATTTTCCCTGACCACTTGGAGCGTTCTTCGGGCGGCACAACTTGAATGTCCGATGGCGAAAGTTCTTCGACACGCGCCGGTTGATAGCTAAGTTCGCCTGTGACGAATTGTTGTTTGCGCGGAGAGGCAGCGCGCACGGCATCGGAAATAAGTTTGATGTGGGCGGGAGTCGTGCCGCAGCAGCCGCCGATAAATTTCGCGCCCGCTTGAATCAATCGCTTGGAAAACTTCGCCATATATTCGGGCGAGCACATATAAAACTGTCGTCCCTGCACATCGCGCGGCAAGCCTGCGTTCGGTTGCGCGGATAATTTCTTTTTCGTGACGTGGCGCATCTTTTCAATTGCCGATAACACAATCGCCGGACCGACGCCGCAGTTGAGGCCGATCACGTCCGCGCCCCATTCATCGAGGCGCGCGGTGAAGACTTCAGGTGTTGTGCCGAAAGAAGTATTGCCGTCGGGCAGGATGGTCATCTGCGCGACGATGGGCAGATCGCAGAGTTCGCGGACGGCGCGAATGGCCTGACGCATTTCGGAAATGTCGGAAAAAGTTTCGAGTAGGAAAAGATCGACGCCGCCATCGAGGAGCGCGCTGATTTGTTCCTTGAAAATATCCTTTGCTTCATCAAAAGAAGTCGGGCCATAAGGCTCGATGCGTAAGCCCAATGGCCCGACTGCGCCCGCCACAAGTGCGCGCTCTCCGGCAGCTTCCCGCGCGAGACGTGCGGCGGCGATGTTGATTAAGCGTTGGCTTCCTTCCAATCCGTATTGCTGAAGTCGCGGCGCGGACGCTCCGAA